>ERZ773069.89-NODE-89-length-65960-cov-15.476974_pt1 | contig 65960 bp, 73 predicted proteins | sample MGYA00580619_ERZ773069 | MGnify/ENA primary metagenome ERZ773069 (study PRJEB29015, sample SAMEA2738007) | human oral metagenome | biome: human oral; feature: human-associated habitat; material: dental | place: China | collected 2108 ...
TTGCAAAAGGTGCCCTTTAAGACCCTTACTAACGCCCTTTTGAAGTCCAATTAAGTACCTTTTCTTTTACCTCTTTATAACCAACTGATTCCCTGTTAGTTGCAAACTTGCTTTTTACATGTGTTTTTATCCTTATTTATAGATGTTTTATCTGAAATTATGTAATAATTTTTCAAGCCTTTATCTACGATTTTTGATGTTCTTAAATAAAAAAAATACTGTGTAGGAGGAGGATAATAGGATAGACTATTGAGGCTAATAGCAATAGTTTTGTTTAATAAGTGACTTCGGATCTACCCTTATTATCTATCATAGTAAGACTAATGTCAAACGTAAACTCCACCTCATCTATGTATAACAACAATAAAGGCTGAAATCCACAATCGGATCTCAGCCCATTAGTTTTAGGTGTTGGAAGAGCGAACCTTACGTTCTTCGTTAGAAAAAGAGTAAGACTTACTATGTTAAGATTTGTCTTTGCTTCATTTCCAAGTATTTATTGATAACATCAATGCTGAGTTTATCTGGCGTTGTCAATACGCTATAGATACCATGCTGGCGCAATGTTGATACGATCAAACGCTTTTCACAGGCAAACTTCTCAGCAATAACATGCTGGTAATATTCCTCTGTTGAGTGCTTTGGAGAACGAATATAATCATTCATTTCAGCATCTTCAAAGAAAACAACGAGTACACGATGCCACTGACTAAGCAACTTCAAGTAAGCTAACTGTCGATTAAGAGCTGTCATACCAGAGAAGTTTGTATAAATAACGAACAGACTTCGCTTGCTAACTTGTTTATGTACATTGGCACACAAACCACTAAAATCACTTTCGCCAAACTTCGTTTCCTGTGCGTATAGTGACTCTAAGAGAAGTTGCATCTGACCAGTTTGCTTCGAAGGAGCAACAAACGTGTCCATTTTATCTGCAAAGGTTATCAAGCCAGCCTTATCATCACGACGCATAGCAACGTAGGACAACACCAAAGAAGCATTGATACTATAGTCGAGAAGCGTCATTCCACGAAACGATTGCTGCATAACACGTCCCTTATCAATAACCGAGAATATCTGCTGAGAACGCTCATCACGATAGACATTCACCATCAACTGATTGCGACGTGCACTTGCCTTCCAGTTTATACTTCGGTATTCATCGCCTTTCACATAGTCTTTTATCTGTTCAAACTCTGTGTTGTTACCTGCCCGACGTATACGCTTTATACCCATCTCAGTGAGGTTATTGCTTATCGCAAGAAGCTCATAGCGATTCAGCATCATATAAGAAGGATAGACCTTAACGTCTTCTGCATTACCCAACGTATAACGACGCTCGACAAGTCCTAAGACTGTACGTGTGAAGCAACGAATCTTACCAAAGGAGTAGACGCCACGCTTCATCGGTCTGAGTGTATAACGAATTGTATTCGTACCCATCGCTGTTAGATGACTCTTATAGCTAATATCTCTCCGTTGGAACACCTCTGGCGCCTCATCTATTACCGTCAGCCATACAGGGAAAGAGTACTTACTTTCTAAACTTATCTTGACAACATTCTTATCACCATTAGAGAAACGTTCTGAACAGGTTCGATTCGCTGTTATCCCACGACGATGATAGAGCATAACAGCATCGACCACAACCATAGCAGCAAAGATAAAGAGAAGAATCTTTGCACCCATGAAAAGCTGTGGGAACACATAGCCAAAACCTGCGAGCAGGGTAAGGCTTGCTAATATAAAATAAAACCTTTTAGTAAGGAACATTTCTTCTTTATTTATTTGAGTGCTTCTCGGCTAACCTCATTACTTAGGTACTTCGACCTTGTCAATCAACTTCTGTGCAACCTTCAATGGGGTATATCCCTCCATTTCAGCCTCAGCAGTGAGGATGAGACGATGTTGAAGAATACTTGGCGTAACAAACTTGATGTCTTCGGGTGTTACAAAGTCGCGACCACCCAACAAAGCTGATGCCTTAGCAGCATTGAGCATAGCAACAGAAGCACGTGGACTGGCACCGAGATAGACAGCCTTTGAGGTACGAGTCTGCTGTACGATGTTTGCAATATAGCGTAAAAGGCTCTCCTCAATGAATACTGTATCGAGTTTCTTGCGCATCTGCAGAAGTTCGTCAATAGTAAGTACTGGCTTAACATCCTCCAACTTGATAAGATTTCGCTTCTCCTGATGACGCTTAAGGATATTCATTTCCTCATCAACAGAAGGATAACCCATGCTTATCTTAAAGAGGAAACGGTCGAGTTGCGCCTCTGGTAGACGATAAGTACCTTCCTGTTCTACTGGGTTCTGCGTCGCAATAATCGTATAAACATCGCTCATACGACGAGTTGTACCATCAATCGTCACCTGACGTTCCTCCATTACCTCGAAAAGAGCTGCCTGTGTCTTTGCAGGAGCACGGTTGATTTCATCGACAAGAACGAGATCTGAGAACACAGGACCTTCATGGAAGTCGAACTCAGAGGTCTTCATATTGAACACAGTCGTACCGAGTACATCGCTTGGCATGAGGTCTGGCGTGAACTGAATACGACTAAAACGTGCATCAATCAGGCGAGACATCAATCGTGCCAACAAGGTCTTAGCAACACCAGGCACACCTTCTATCAGCACATGACCATCTGCAAGAATCGCTGTTAACAATAAGGCAACTGCCTCCTGCTGCCCAACAACAACCTTACTTATCTCCCCTCGCAACTGCATCACCTTTTCACTGAATGCAGCAAGGTCGGTTCTTTCTTCTTTATACTCTTCCATCTTATTTATTGTTTGCTCTTCAATTACATTATTCTTTTGCTCATCCATTGCGTTTATAGCTTATTGATTATCATATCCATACCGTCTATTGCCTTTCGCAGAGCAACATCTTTCAGTTCATCATTACCCTGCAAATAACGGTCAACACGGTCAAATATCATTCGCACTTCAGCCTCTGGCATTCCTGTTCGAATGGCTATCTGTGCTATGTTCTCCTTCCTTGACTCGATATCTTCGACATCTATCATCGTCATACGACGTAAGGTCTCGGCAAAATAACCATACTTCTTCTGCAGCAAGTCACGATTGATATGCTTCTGATGATAAAGGGTACCAATCAACTTCACGAACTCTAACGAACGATTTGCTGGTTCCTCTACCACTGGGATAACGCGTTGTCGTCTTCGTGCGTAGAACACACAGAAGAGTAATAACCCTCCTAAGGTGAGATAGATAGCCCATCGGAGAGGCTCATTTTGTAGCCAAAAGCGCAGTGGAGTATCCGTTTCATATTCTGTGTAAGGTCCGTATGCCTCAGTACGAATGATTGGCAAGCCTCGGAATTGTGACATCAAACGGAAAACGAGTTCGTTTGTCTCAGTATCGAGGATGCCATAATTGGTCATCAATATTGGTTCACAAGAAAGGAAGAGTTCTCCCTTTCCTCGTTTAATGCTAACTATATGTGGATCCCAATAGCCTTCTGTAGAGTCAGCATACTCCTTAGGAACCCAGCCGCTAAGCAAAGTATCACACGTAACTTTCCCTTCTACTCCTACATGACTACCCGTCATAGCAGAATAGACATGGTATTCTTTTTCCTGATAAGGCAACTGTCGAGGGAAAACTAAGGTATCATAAGGAATTGACTGATTCGCAATTGAGGACTTAACCTCCATCGGAGAGAACCCATATTGCCCATTAATATCTACCTGCAAATCTGGATATAGAGAATCAGGCTCAATATCAGACGTTGCAATGAAGACTTTATTACCAGCTTTCAACAGTCTATCCAACGAACGGATATCCGTTGCAGAAGGGCTAAAACGGTCTGTTTGAATTAAGAAGGCATGCGGTTTCTTACCATATCCATCACGTTCCAACTGTGCTATTGTTTTCTTTGTCACCTCATATCCTGCAGGAACAGACTTCTCCATCAGTGAGTCGAACACCGCACAACCAAATGGTTGCTTATCGTAATGATTAAAGGTTGGCTCCCAAACAAACTTTGAAGGCGCATTCCACTCTAATAGAAAGACAAAGACAAGGAAGCCAGCTACGAAGAACCAAAAGCGTTTGTTCATTCCTTACCTCCTTTCTTTATCTTGCTTTCTAAGTCTAACAGTAGTTCTACGAGTTCTTCAGAGGCTTGATAATTACCATATCTTACACGCATAAAAGCTGTTGTCATTCGTTCAAAGTCTACAGATAGGAACTCACGAGTGTATTGAGTTGGGGTCTTATAGAGCTGCCAACTAATCTTATTACCATCTGATAACCAACGAAGTGTACGCAGATAGACAATTCGAACAGCCTTATAATAATCCTTCTGTGCCATTGCTTTGGCATAGACTGCCTCAAAGTCTACGCTGTAGATATTGTCTTCTTCATCATTTTCATTCGTCACCTTACCCGCTCTACCAAAGAGTTTGAATTGATAACGGTACAAAATGAAAGCGATTAGGGCAATAATAGCAAGCGCAATAACAATGTATATCACGATACGGAAGTCCCCCTTGTCTTGAATACTAAATAAATCAGAGAGGAACTCGCCTATCTTTGACATCAGCCAATCCCACCAATCAAGTTCAGGTGCCTGCAACTCTCGCGCATAGTTGTACGCTTCATCAGTACGATACTGATGAAGTAACGCAGAATCACACGACAAAGTATCACTTAATGGCTGTAACATAGGGCTTAACTATCAGAGTTTACCGAAGTTATCAATATCTGTATCTTTCTCTGCCAACTCATCAAAGTGCTGTATGTCGTCCTCTACAGAGAATCCATCTTCCTCCTCTGCGATGCTTCCATAGTGAAAAGCTAAGGCAAAGGTAGAGATTGTCATCGTAAGATACATACCGAAATTCATGAATACAGATGACAAATAAACGAAGAAGCTATACACCGGACTTGCTGCAAAAGAGCTCTGAGTGGTATCAGTAGCCAGCAAAACAGACTTCACAACAGTCAAGATATACCAAGGAATTGATGTGAATGAAGACAAGATATTAGTCAAGAATCCTATCACAAACATCAATCCTAACAATGACCAGAACGAATGGAAACCAAGCTTAATGCCACGTGCTATAGAGCTAAACAACGTTTCCTTATCTTCAAAAACATAAACAGGTAACGCCATAGACGCTGGCAAGCAGCATACAAACAATGCAAGAATTGGTATGATAGCCAGTATCGGTGCACTTACGATTGCTGCAAAAGAGATGACAAGAACCACAACTCCTATAAACAGAGCCACGAGCACCACGGTCATTAACAACGAGCGTTTAATCACCTGAATGATTATAGGTTTTAAGTCACTTAGTGTCGTATTACGAAGTCTATTTGGACTCTTATGGTAGTATTTCACCATACTATAGCAGATTCCAGCCAACAAGGTAGAACCTATCAGAAAGCAAATACCATATCCCACGTATGAAGCACCGAATCTAAGGAGCATCCCCTGTGTCACGTCTACATCCTCCCCCATATCGAAGGTATTGGTATAATCAGGTGCTAAGACCTTCACCATCATCTCCATAGCGAAACCTTGTACCAAACAAAGTGGCAAGAGTAGATAGGTACATGCACGCAACAAAAACTTAAAGTTCTCACGAATAAACTCAAAAATCGCTGAGAACTTCTCGCCGAAACTACGAACTTTATAAAGTTCAATCTTTGGTCTTTCTATTTGCATTTTCTAAATGACAATTACGCTTATAAGGTAAGTAAATAAAATAATACACGACAAACGCCAATGATACGAGTATGATACCAAGGCGGATAAAGTCATTCAACTCTGTATGACGAGTGATGAATCCTTCAATAAAACCTGCCATGATAAAGATGGGGATAGTTCCTACAACAATCTTCATTCCCCTCTTTGCACCACGTTGAAAGCTGACCAAACGTGAGTAAGTGCCTGGGAAAAGCCAACCATTACCGATTGCCAAGCCTGCTGCACCTGAGACAATGATAGCTGAAAGTTCCAACGTTCCATGCAACATCGTGGCTAAAAGGCTCTCACCCAACAACCCATGTTGATAAAAGAAAGTATCAAAACAACCTACCATGATACCATTTCGGAACAGAAGAAAGCCCGACATAAAGCTCGTCAACACTCCTGAAACAAAGACATTAAACGACACCATGATATTGTTCAACGTAATCCCAAGAAACATGCTGCCCTCTTCTTCATTACCATATACCCCCATCGGATTACCTTTCGCCATATTCTCAAGTGTCATATCCATATACCCATCACCAAGTATCAGGCGTGGGAAGGACTCATCCCCTAAGGTTGAGACAACACCTATCAGCACACTCACCATAAAAATAATGAATGACAGAAGTAGCAACTTACGTTCTTTCCACATCACATCTGGCACCTCCTGTGTCCAAAAAGTCACCATACGCGACCATTTCTCCCGTTTATTACGGTAGATTTCATTATGGAGTGCGGAAGCAAGATTATTGAGATAAATCGTAATACGTGAACGAGGATAATGTGTCTGTGCAAAGGCGAGATCGGCTGTTAGCTCCGTATAAGCATCAGCCAACTGATCAGGCATCTCAAACTTGACATTATCTATCATGTCCTCCATTGCCCGCCACTTCTCAATATTATTGCGTATGAAAAGTATCTCTTTCATGCAAACTTTACACGTATTTTACACATTATTATTATTTAGGGAACAAAAGTAGAGTTTTTTTCTTACATTTGCAACAGAAATAACATATAATTCTCAACGAAATGTCTGAAGCCAATATTATCACAGGGCAATACGTACAGATAAGTCAGTCACCAGCCAGTTTAGGAGAGCGTATCATAGCACAAATAATCGATGGCTTTCTGGTTGTATGTTATCTGATTGGTATCACACTCCTTATTAGCGAGCTGAATCTTTCTTTTTTCTCGAATGGACTTGTATGGATGATTGGTGTCTATCTTCCAGCTGTATTTTACCATTTCCTTATGGAACTTTTCAACCATGGACAAAGCGTTGGAAAGATGGTAATGCGCATACGAGTGGTGAAAAAAGACGGTACAACACCGGGTATTGGAGAATTCTTCATGCGCTGGCTTCTACAACTCGTCGACCTTGGTTTCTCGGGGATTGGTGCACTTATCATTCTTATATCTAAGAACTCACAGCGATTAGGCGACCTCGCTGCAGGAACAATGGTAATTCGACTCAATGACTATCGAAAGATTCAAGTATCGCTTGACGAGTTCTATTACCTTGACCGAAAATACAAACCCGTCTATCCGCAGGCTGAAGACCTTTCACTTAACCAACTTGATGTTATCCAACGTACGCTCAATACTGAATACGGATACGAGCGCGAACGTCGCATTGCTTCCCTTGCAGCTAAGGTACGAGAACACCTCAAAATATCTGACACCAACACTGCTGACGAGAAGTTCCTTTATACTATCGTACGTGATTACCAGCATTTTACGTTGGAAATAATATAAAGATATAGGGAAAAGAAGGTATAAGGTAGCATGGGTATCTAACAGAACTGCGCTGTATAACCTTCATATTTGTGCCTTACACTATCCTATTATAACGACAAGAACAAAACGTTTTACCAATTTTCATCCAACGTGTTATTGCTTAGCACATGATGTGCGGATGCCCAACACACATTGTGTTCATGCCTAACACATGATGTGCGGAGCATTAATCACATTACAATTAGTTATCAAAACAAGTACTACTAATTGTTAGAAAAGAGTTATGATGACGTCTCTCAGAAAAAAGATAATAGCTATTGGAGGTGCTTTGGCTTACCCAACCATAAGTCTTTCACCTGACATTACAAGAGAACACTTCTCTGGGAAGTGGATACTTGTGACGGGTGCATCGCATGGAATAGGTAGGGCATTAACCGAAAAAATAATCAGTGCAGGTGCAAATGTCTTCCTCATTGCTCGTAGTGAAGCGGACTTACGCCTCTTATGTGCCAAGGCTAAGCAAATGGGTAGCAGTGCAGACTACTGCGCAATAGACCTAAGAGACAGGGAAAAACTGAAGCAGCTTTGCCTGAAACTAAGGGAAACACTACCACGGTTGGACTACTTCTTTTGTAATGCGGGTAAATCTATCCATCGCAAGATCAATGATGCGCAAGACCGCCTACATGACTATGACCGTACAATGGACCTCAACTATCGTTCCTTGGTTGCGCTATCATTAGCTATCTTACCTACCTTGAAAGCAAGTAAAGGGCGTATCATCTATTCTTCATCAGTGAGTACACTCTACCCAATGGCACCGGGCTGGTCGGCTTATCATGCCTCAAAAAGTGCTGCCAACGCATGGTGCAAGACGGCAAACAGCGAGTTTGCGCCGTTAGGTGTTCACGTGCAGATAGCTTATTTACCCTTGGTTCACACAGCGATGTCAGATGTCAACGAACTATACAAGCACTTACCTGCATACGGTCCAGCTGATGCAGCTAATATTCTGTTGAAACTTGCTATACGGAAGGGCAGGACTTATAAACCTTGGTGGGCAAAGTTGTCAGTCCCAATAGCCTATCTCTTTGCTCCAATTATCCACCTATATTATAAGCGATTACCATGAAAAGAAAGACTGATACTATCCTTTCTATCCTCTATCGCTTACACATAATCTCACCAAAGGGCATATTTGTGTGGGCTAAAAGCCTCATCTCTGAAGGTATCAGCCTAATGGCACTGCTCCGTTTTGCGGCTCATTTCTATCCGCAGCGTTGTGCTATCACTCACGAGAAGCAATCTCTAAGCTATCAAGACCTCTATATCCGTACGTGTCAACTTGCTGAAATTCTTCACACGGAATATCATCTCCAACCTGAAATGAGTGTGGCTTTGCTTGGACGTAACAGTATTATTTTGACTCTCCTGCTGCATGCGCTTTCACGATTAGGCATTCGCACTACCTTATTAAGCACCGACTTGGGAACAGAACAGATAACAACTGATTTGCAGAAGCACCATTACCACCTTATTATATACGATTCAGACCTCAAACAGATACCTACAGAACTTCCCTGCATAGCTGTTACAACAGAGAAGATAAATGACATCCTTTTAGATAAACATTCTCAAATAAAGAAAAGAAAACTCCCTAAAATCTGGCGAGGGAGAGAAATCGTCATTCACTCTGGAGGAACAAGTGGTAAATTCAAGACCATTGCTCATCGTCCTTCTCTCACCTCTTTTCTCCCTCCACTGTTTGCCTTACTGCGCGACATCAGAATCTATCAATATGAGCGTGTGCTGATATCCCTGCCCTTCTACCATGGTTTCGGACTATCAACGCTTATCATCTCCTTGCTTATGGGTAAGAAGATATGTCTGCAAAAACGCTTTGATGCGCTCCAGACTTTAGCTATTATCCAGCAAGAAAAGGTTGAAGTCATGCCGATTGTTCCTGCTATGCTCGCTCGTTTTTGGCAGATTGAAAATGCAAAGGAGAAGATGAAGAGTCTACGTTGTCTTATAAGCGGTGGTGATAAACTTCCTAAAAGCCTCATCGACACATCCCATAAAGAAATAGGAGAGGTTATCTTTAACCTTTATGGTACATCTGAAGCAGGATTCTTTATGCTTGCTAATCCTAAAGAATTAGCTTCTTTCAAAGAGACTACCTTAGGGAAACCTATTCGAGGAGTCGACTGTAAGGTAAAAGACTGTAATCGTCAAGGGATAGGAACACTTTGGGTTCGTTCTCGTTGGGCAATGCGAGGACTGCGAAATCAATGGCAAAATACAGGCGATTTAGTCTCACAGAATAGCGAAGGTTACTTCTTTCATCATGGGAGAGCCGACCGAATGGTGGTCTGTGGAGGTGAGAACGTTCAGCCAGAACACATCGAACAGGTTCTTCTCTCCCACCCTATGATTATTGCTGCACGTGCCTTTACCGTTCCCGACCCTAACTTTGGCAATGTCATCCACACAGAAATAGAATGTACACCAAAGGCAACACTAACAGAGGCAACACTCCTCAACTGGCTCCGCCCACAACTGTCACGGGCAGAAATGCCACATAGCATCCGCTTCAAAACCATTGAAATGCTCTCAACTGGTAAGCAGAAAGCTCGCTAACGGCTCAAGCTTTTAATTCCAAATACAAGTTGTTCCGATTTCTTTTCATGATAAAAAGGAATTATCTTCATGAAAGAAAATATTTCTCTTCACGACAATAAATATTTCTTTTCATGAAAATAATTTGAGAAAAAACAAAAGATAAAATCAATATAGGAGGACCAAGAGAGTGGAAAATATCCTTGGTGTCTCTTTCATACACTAACAATAAAGCCATCATCCACAGCCTATTGCCGTAGATGATGGCTTTACTTTTATAGAATCATACCCTTTCTTAGAAAGGATGTCTACTCCTTTTCCTCTTGAGGAAGCATGATAAGGGCTTCTTGTTTCTTACCATCCATCATAATCTTTAATGGATTTGGGAAACGAACATGGCGTACCCACTGAGTTTCTCCCACAGCTGGAAGGGCATCAAGTACACTGCGCTGATAGAATCCATCTTCCTTATAAGGATTGATAGTAAAGTAGCCTACACCGAAAGAGGTGAGATTTTGGAAGAAATGTGTTCCCTGACTTGGGTCTACACGATAGTGTTCCAGTCCCTCCTCAACGATGACACGGGCTGCCGAGATATGTGGCCACTTCACAGGAATACCCAACCAAGGGTCGCTTGACCCCCAACGACCAGGACCAATGAGCACATAATTTTTGTCAGTATCAAGGAACTTACGGTTTATCCGTTCTATCTCATCAGCAATAGTTGGGTTGTTAGATGCTGTAAAAGAACTGTCGGTCTTTACATACACAACATCTTGTACATCGTCTGAAACGCCATGTCCCAAAGAGTTATGACTCCGCAAGAGACATTGATCATCAGGAATAGTCGTGAGATCTTCGTCTAACATCTGCTTAGAATCAACGATTGGACGAATCTGCAGGAGATATAGTTCACCCGTTCGGTCATCATTCAGATTAACAGCAAACTCTATCTCCACAGGGCGACGCATAGCCTCAGCACCGTATGTCATTGCCATTTGTAACAACTCTGGTAGTGGAAAGACGTTCTGTTGGAGGACACCACAGAAAGAAATAACCTTTCGTCCTCCCTCGTAGAGCCCATCGTAAATAGCTTGGTCTTCGGGTGAGTAAGTGGAGGCGATATATTGTAGACTACCATCATCCTCAGCATCTTTCACACGTAGTTTGAGGATATTAAAGCCATCGTCCACCTTGAAATCTTCACTGATATGCTTCATATCAAGTGCATAGAACTGAGTTTGGGTCTCACGTAAGGCTATCTGCATCTCACTCATCTGCAAGACTTGATTCGGATGGAACGGACAAACACGCAAGGTCTGACCACCATCGACAATATACTTACCCAATCCCAATGCCAAAGAGGCTATACCTTCCTCTGCTTTCTCTTCTCCTATCGGGTAATAGTTGAGGGAACGAAGAACGCCAGAGATATTCGGATAGAAATGATCGCCATATTCCTTGCCCACCACCTGCTGCAAGATAACCGCCATCTTCTCCTGATCAATGACATTACTTGTGGCTGTCATATAGGCTTTGGAGTCACGATAATAAACCGAGGCATAGACAGCCTTGATAGCACAAGCCAACATACGCAGCATTTCATACTTATCTTCGAGATAAGGAATCATATAAGTAGAATAGATTCCTGCGAAAGGTTGGTAATGACTGTCTTCCAATAACGAACTGGAACGAACGGCTATCGGTGAGCGTGTTGCCTCAAAGAAGGTGAAGAAATCACCTATATACTCATCTGGCAACTGAGCACGAAGAAAAGCTTGGAGTATCTCTTCATCGCTCGCATCACTCAAGGCAATCTGGTAAAGATTGTTCTGTTCCATAAAACTATCGAAGACATCCGTACAAAGGACAACGGTCTTCGGTATCTGTACCTTAGCATTCGGGAAGCTATTGAAGTCGGGGTGACGCTTGATAACATTGTCGAGGAAAGCCAAACCACGTCCCTTACCACCTAATGAACCGTCACCAATACGTGCGAAGTGGGCATAGCGGTCGAACTTCCGTCTATCGAACAAGGCGACAACACCCACATTGCGCATCCGCCGATAGGCAACAATGGCATCAAAGATAATCTGTCGGTGCATATCTACATCCTGTAGTTTATGCCATGTAATACCTTTCAGGAAGGAAGAAACTGGAAAGATAGCACGTGCAGAGAGCCATCGACTCATATGATTACGAGAGATATGATAGAGCATAGAGTCACGTGGAATCTTAAAGATGTTATCCTGCAACTCTTTCAAGCTTCGAATGCGCATCACCTCCTCACGTGTTTCTGGATTACGGAAGATGAAATCGCCAAAACCCATGTGTTCCTCTAATAGATGGCGAAGGTCTACACTCATCTTCTTTGAGTTCTTATCAACAAAGTGGAAGCCTTCTGCCTCTGCCTTTTCACGGTTCTCACTCTCCGAACTTTCTATAATCAAAGGGAGGTATTCATCTTCTTTCCTTATGGCACGAAGTAGTTTTAAGCCTGCTTCTGGGTCTTTCTCCGCTACTGGAATGTTCCCTTCTGTCGCAGAAGAGCCCTTATCTTCTACATTATTAATAGGGAATCTTACATCAGAGATAACACCCAAACAGTTGTCCTTATAACGTTGATAGATATCCCATGCTTCCTCATAAGTGCGTGCTAAGACTACCTTCGGACGTCCACGCTGGCGCAAAGAGGCATCGTGTCGGGTCAAGGCTTCTGTGGCAAAGTTCTGACTCTGCGTGAGAATATAGCTATATAAGTTAGGTAGAATAGATGAGTAGAAACGGATAGAGTCTTCTACCAGCAATATCATCTGTACACCAACCTCATGGATATCATTGTCTATATTCATCTTATCCTCCATCAACTTAATGATAGAAAGTATGAGATTGGTATTCCCCAACCAACAGAACACATAATCAAAGATACTAAGGTCTTCGTTTTGTATACGTTTTGTAATACCATGAGAGAAGGGAGTCAGTACCACACAGTGGATGTCTGGGAACTCTGCCTTTACAGCTCTTGCCACATCAAAAGCATCATTATCAGCATTACCCGGCATACAGATAACAAGGTCAATGTCTACAGTATTGAGCACCTTAGAGGCTTCTTCGATAGTAGACACCTGTGTAAAGGTTGGCGGATAACGCAGACCTAATTCCATATACTCATTGTAGATCTTCTCTTCCACGCGTCCATCGTCCTCCAACATGAAGGCGTCGTATGGATTAGCTACTATCAAAACATTGTAGATTCGTCGCATCATCAGATTGACAAAACTAACGTCTTTTAGGTAAAAATTACCCCATTCTGCAGGAATTTGCTCACTCATAATCCAAAACTTAATATTGGACAAAAATACAAAATAAATACAAGTCAACCTATCTTTTCGCAACTTAAATAATATATTTTTTATTACTTTGCATACTGGTTACCATTTTTTGCGACTTAAGTAGCTTCCCAAAAGAAAGAAAAAAATGAAAAATTTTTGATTTTCATTTGGACTTTTGATAGAATTTGGATATATTTGCCGTACCATTCTGAACTGAATGATACTATCTAACATAAACAAATAAAAGTCAATTTACTATGGAAGTCGAAAAAATCATGCAAGCACTGGAGCAGAAGCATCCAGGTGAGTCAGAGTATTTACAGGCCGTACATGAAGTACTCATGTCTGTAAAGGATGTTTACAATCAGCACCCAGAGTTTGAGCGCGCAAGTATTATTGAGCGCATTGTGGAGCCTGAGCGCATCATCACATTCCGTGTGCCTTGGGTTGATGACCAGGGAAAAGTACAGGTAAACATTGGTTATCGCGTACAGTTTAATGGCGCTATCGGCCCATACAAGGGTGGTTTGCGTTTCCACGCATCAGTAAACCTCAGTATCTTGAAGTTCCTCGGTTTCGAGCAGACATTCAAGAATGCACTCACCACATTGCCTATGGGTGGTGGTAAGGGTGGTTCAGACTTCTCTCCACGTGGTAAGAGCGATACTGAAATCATGCGTTTCTGCCAGGCTTTCATGAACGAGTTGTATCGTCACATCGGTCCTGACGAGGATGTTCCTGCAGGCGATATCGGTGTTGGTGGTCGTGAAATTGGTTACCTCTTTGGTCAGTATCGTAAGCTGACTCACCAGTTCCAGGGTATGCTCACAGGTAAGGGCAGAGAATGGGGTGGCTCTATCCTCCGTCCAGAGGCTACAGGTTATGGTGCACTCTACTTCGTTCACCAGATGATGGAGACTCACGGTCTTGACATCAAGGGTAAGACTGTTGCCATCTCAGGTTTCGGTAACGTTGCATGGGGTGCTGCTAAGAAGGCTACCGAACTTGGTGCAAAGGTTATCACATTGAGTGGTCCTGATGGTTATATCTATGACCCAGAAGGCATTAGCGGTGAGAAGATTGAGTACATGCTCGAACTCCGTAACAGTGGTAATGATGTTTGTGAGCCATATGCAGAGAAATATCCTGGCTCACAGTTCTTCAAGGGTCGCAAGCCTTGGGAGCAGAAGGCAGATATCTATTTGCCATGTGCTACTCAGAACGAACTTAATGGTGAGGATGCCGACAAGATTCTTGCTTACAAGCCATTGTGCGTAGCTGAGGTTTCAAATATGGGTTGTACAGCAGAGGCTGCTGATAAGTTCACGGCAGCGAAGCAGCTCTTCGCTCCTGGTAAGGCTGTCAACGCAGGTGGTGTGGCTACATCAGGTCTCGAAATGTCACAGAACTCTCTCCGTCTCTCATGGAGTCCGGAAGAGGTTGATCAGAAGCTCCATTACATCATGAGCTCTATCCATGAGCAGTGCGTGAAGTATGGTAAGCAGGCTGATGGTTACATCGATTATATTAAGGGCGCCAATATTGCGGGCTTCATGAAGGTAGCGAAGGCTATGCTTGCCCAGGGTGTCGTATAAAAAAACCAGTCTATCTATTCCCTCTCCTGCTCTCCAAAGCAGGGAGGGAGTTAACTCTATGAGAGAAGGCTGGCGATACTAATAAATTAATATGTATAGAACCAAACTTCTCCTTATAGCGTTATTTGCGCTATGCAACGTCTTTACACTGACTATAAAAGCACAGTCAGATGGTAAAGCTTCTTATTATAGTAACGGATTACACGGTCGCCGAATGAGTAATGGCGAACGCTATGACCGTAATGCTTTTACTTGTGCACATCGCACACTCCCCTTTGGTACACGTCTAAAGATTACGAATCCTCGTAATGGTAAGTCTGTCATTGTCCGCGTAACGGACCGTGGCCCATTTGTTCGTGGTCGTGTCGTTGACTTATCCTATGCTGCTGCACGCGAATTAGGTACACTTGCCAGTGGTGTGGCTTACGTGAAGGTTGAGCTTGTACGCAAAGAAACAGAGATACCATTCCCTTCTGAGTCAAATGGTACACTTGAAATGCCTGAAATTGAATATGGTACTGCAGGCGTATGCTATGAGTTTATCCCTGAATGGGAAAAGGTTGAAGAGGATAAACCTAAAGAGATTGAGCGCAAAGTTGACACGCGCTTAAATAATAAAAAGAATCTTCAGCAAGGCAAGGTGGAGAAAGAAAACATTAGCGAGACACGCAAGCAGGTACAAACTTCTACTCCAGCTAACCAGCAGGTTACCAAGACTAAGAATCAGGCGACAGCCCGTACCACTCCTGCTGCAACCAACCGACAGCAAACTGCTCAGCAGAACAAGTCAACCACACAATCGACTACTTCAAAGAACAATTCAAGTAGCAGTTGGACCAACTTCTTCAAACGTGTGAAGGATGGTGTAACTGGGCTTTTTGAATAGAAAAGAATAAAACATAAGCAAGCAGCCCTCCCCGTCCCCTCCCCATAGGGAGGAGCGTTAATACCGTTATATCCCCACACTAAAAAGGTTCCTCCGTTAAATGTGTGGACGCTTTTCGTATTGTTTCAACGGAAGAACCATAGTTACACATTAAACAAAAACTTGGCTAAGACTGTCAACATTCTATCCTATTATCATCCTCTGACATTGAAAACCTTGTCTCTAAGATTTCGAAAATCTATAGATAAGAACCTGAAAAATCATTACATAAATTCAAAGAAAGCATCTATAACTAACGGTAAAAACACGTATAAAAGGCAGGTTTGTAATCAACAGGAAATCAATTAGTTATAAAGCTGTAAAGTAAAAGGTGCTTAATTGGACTTCAAAAGGGCGTTAGTAAGAGCCTTAAAGGGCACCTATTGCAAGCTGATTAGGCATCTTTTAGAAGCCAAAAGAGCATGTATTCAAAATTATGATGTGAAAAATTATGACAGAATAATAAGTTATTAGCTTAATTAGACCAATTAGACCAAATAGCCTAATTAGGCTAATAGGAATAAGTTGTTTGTAGAAATAAGTTTAGCCTCTAATGACCGATTTGGGTTAAAAAGAAATAGAGGCTGCACCAGTTTAATGATACAGCCCCATTCCGTCATTTAAAGTTTTAGTTATCAGTAGTTAGTACTTACACAATAATATCTTTATAATCTCTATTTAATCTTATCCTTTTAGAATCCATATCGTAAGACGATTTGCTGACGATTTATGTTTTCTGTTTATCAACAATCTTACTTGCTGGTTCTTATATTGAATTCTGTCACTTTGCTTATACTCTTCTGACCCTGCAAAACAGTTAAAGCAAATCGTGCCATACCATCCTTTAATTTCTTATCAGCCTTCACAAGTGCTGTGTAACGAACGCCCTTACCGGGTGCAATACTCTCAATGTGAATAGATGGACTGATGTAAATGTGTGCATTACCGGTTGTTTCCAACACTGAAGGCTGTACATCACTGATCGTCTTATCTCCTCGATTCATCACCTCAAAGATAATCTTACCCACCTCATTGCGCGACAAGATACCATCTTGGTTATCATCAACAAAACGAGCATTGATAATCTCAATATTCGGTGTATACTGATAATTACCTGCCAACTTATCCACACTTGACTCAGCTGGTGCCTTGGTATTTGGCTGTGCCGCACTGTAACTGCCTGTATAATCACTGCCTTGGAAGTCGTAAATACGGTCGTCACCAGAGTTGGTGCTATCAAAACCGCTTCCATCTACCCTATTAGGCCGTGCATAGTCGTCTGTCTGATTATAATTATCGTATCCTGATTGATTCCTTCTTTCACGTGCCTTACGCTGTTGCACCTTCTCGTAATGGTCGTGTACATCCTCTTTCGCACGTCTGTCAGCCTTTGCACCTGTAGAAGCACCTATGATAGCACCACCAGCCATACCAACAATCGTACCTATATCTGAGCCTCTCGCTCCACCAGCAATACCACCAATAGCGCTTCCAAGAATGCTTCCTAACGAGCCACCTGTGATAGCACCTGAGCCTGTATAGGTGTTACAACTACTAAGCACCACGGCTGCCGAGAGGGAAAGAATTAAAGACTTCTTCATAACTTACAAATTCCTAACGTTGGCAAAATTAGCTACATATTTTCACATTTACAAAGATATTTCCCTACTCAGTGAGGGGAAAACCCTAAAGTTACTAAATATATCCTCCATCTTGCTGATTTTCAACAGTTACGAACAGCCACATTTACTATGAGTCTATCGGTAGATATAGCATCAGATGATCAAACGCAATATAACGTTTACCAGCCCAAGTAATAATACCAATAGCATCATTCAATGTACAGCTTCTTAATTCTTCGTGCTCAGAAACAGAGACTCTATACGATTTCCCATTCTCATCTTTTACAGAGATAAAATCTGGTGTAATAGCTTCTAAGCCAAGATAAAACGTATAGGAATAGTCCTCAAAATCATTTACCACCTCTACTCCCTTTTCCGTTAGAGGCATCCAATCATCTTTTGCACGTGTCAATTGCATCGGACGAAACCAAGATACATCCATCATAAATGACTCAAATGCAATCTTCGTTGGGCTATCTCCACCGAAGAAAACAAAGTGTGGATAGGTGATATCATCCTTTGATAACTTGTCATTATTCAACCACTGCAAGACAGAACGAGGATGCTGCACACAGGCATAATCCTCCTCATTCCGATAGAAACTTATAGTAAACTCTTGCTGATGCAGCTTACCACCCTCGCCTTCCTTCTGAAAATAATGACAAAATAGATAGCTTGTTGATATCGCCCTGTCAAATATCAACAGACAATGGCAATACACCGAGTAATATCAATAGAAACACTAAAAGTCAATAAGCATCTTCATCCTGAGTTTGCAGCAGAAGTCCTTGCCCCCTTCGTATCCTCATCCTCTACTCACAACTTCCTATATAGCAAAGAAGAATCCCGAAAGTTTATAATAACCTTCGGGATTGCTAATTCTACTCTTTCCGCTTTCTCATGCGGACAAGTTTAATTTCATTCTATTCAACTGCTACAACTTTTGAATAGTCCTTCGCTTTAACAATATAGATACCTGATGGTAGACTAACGGTCTTACTTTCTCTCACCATACCAGAATACATCAATTTGCCATTTAATGCATAGACTTGCAAGTGCATAGGCGATCCTGTCATAAAGCTTAGATAATTTTTACCCCCAGACACTTTAACTGCATCATTAGAAAGAGTGTCTATTTGATCCGAAACTGTAAAGATTCCTCCAATAGTCACAGAAGAAGTAACCTTAAAATTAGGAGAATCTACTTCTTCATCATTAAGTGTCAAAGTTTCAAGTTTATATCCAGATGCGGGTATTGCTTTAATGACAAGATCTGTATTCTTAGCCACCTTTGTACCCGACAGAACCTCAACACCATCTGTTGTAAATATCTTTAACGTTCCATATTCCGGCTCCTGTATTGTAATATATGCCATGTTACAACCTGTTCCATCGCCCTCGTAATCAATCGTCCAACCTTTCAGCTTAGCAATAGAAGACTCAGCATGCTCGGCATCATTATACGCTCCTGCTTTTTCACCATGAACGAAAAGTGTGTTACCACGTGGCGTCTTCCCACTCTGTAGTTTAGGATAACGTGAAAGACTATAATAAAGATCATTTAAAGTACATGCATCCCATCTATTACCACCTACATTCAGATAGGTCAATTGTTCATGTCCCGTAAGGTCCAGTCCCTCTAATCTATTACCATCTACTGTGAGTGTCACAAGCTGAAGATTATTCTTTAAGTCTAAGTTTGAAACTGAATTATTAGATAGCTGCAATGTCCTCAATGCAGGGTTCTTGCTAACATCAAGAGCAGTAATCTTATTATTTGAAACATAAAGTTCTACAAGTTCTGGCATATCCCTCACGTCAACTGCCTCTATCTCATTACTACTTATATTCAAATAAACGAGTTTCTTGTTATGACTTAAATCTAAGCCTTCCAGCCAATTATTTTTTACATCAAGATAAGCTAAATCAACAGCACCTGTAACATCTATATTATCAACTTGATTACCATAAGCACGTAAATTAACAAGTTTGCTATTCTTGCTAACATCTAAGGAAGTAAGGTCTGAATAAGAACAATCAAGAGATTCAAGATCCAATAGTTTAGAGACATCTATAGACGTAATAGAATTCATATACGTAGAAAGAGAACGTAAATTAGTATTATGACTCAAATCGATAGCAGTTATCTTATTATCAACGCCTACACCTGGATAACTTGAGAAATCAGCTCCTGTAACAGCACCATATATCGTTACAGTCGCACCAGACGTTTGTCCCTCTACTGTTGTTGGCGTTGATTTAACCTTCACCTTTACAAGTTCGCCATCTCCCCAGTCAATTGAAACATCTTTATCCTCACCATTAACAGAAAGGAAATACTGTTGGTCTACACCTGTAGGAACTGTTAGTTTGATATAATCATCATCACCAGAAACACTAAAAACAGGTTTTACAACCGTCACTTCTGACACAACAAATATACTGTCAGCTATTAATTTTCCATTCACCTCTACACCAACGAACTTTGAGCCAGCAGGTGCTTTAGCATCTATCTTAATTGGGAATCCAGGCAGAACTTTCCCTGTAACAGGTTCATAAGTTGCAAAATACCCATCATCAGGGATTTGACTTAGCGTATAACTACCTCCATTTTCAGATGATTGCATAGTTATAGAGACAGAATCCATAGACGCAGTAGCATCACCATGAACATCTAATTTATAAGAATTGTCGGCATCATCATCTAAAATCCCAGTATTGGCGTGTTCGTAGTTAGCCCCTGTTAGGAAAACATTCGTACGATAAGAATTACCGGTATGTGACGGCATTGCTTTGAAAGTAAAGTTCAGTGACTGAGGCGTAGTATTCTTACAGTCACGCATATCAAGGTAATTAAGTCGATTAGTACCGATAGCACCATGCATATCAAGGAATTGTATTCCAGTATTCCGTACGCTCACACTACGTAAAAAACGTTGGTGAGATAAATCAATACGTTGTATCTTCGTATTATCAATATTAATTGTATAAAGATTTGCAAGGTTAGACACATCTAAACGAGACAACTTCGTATCACTAAGTTCAAGCGTTGTTACATTCTTGTTACCACTTAAGTCAAGCTTTGCAATGTCGGTATTAGACGCATCAAGCATGATAAGCTCTGGGTTATTAATAAGATTTAGCTCTGTTATCTTCGTTCCCTTTATAAGGAGCTTTTCAAGTTTAGTTTGTTGCGTAACGTCAATAGATGTTACTCCAACATTCCCTGTGATATCAACATCACGTAACTCTGGATAATTATTACCCAATTCTAATTCTAACAAACTACCATTCGCAAGATTAAGATAACGCAGATTAGGGAGACTGATAGGATAAAAGTGTGTAATATCTCCATCTGATAAGTCTACATTTCGTAATTCAGTACTGCCATCTGGAAATAAAACAGTTGCCAAAATTGCATTATGATTGGCTGTAAAATTAGATAATTTCTTAAAATTGCGCAGGTCTAAACGCGTAATCTTATTATAGCTGAGGTCAAGTGTAACAAGATTAGGAGCACCAAAGAAATCAATACCTTCGTAGGTTAATTCGTTCTTCTTTGCTTCAACTTGCTTTAAATTAGGCTGATTCTTAAAAGCAAGATATGTTGCTTTTGCGTCAGAGACCTCAACGGCTGAGAAATCACCATAGACAATAATTGTGTCTTTAAGTAACTTTCCTGTTACCTTCTTATTACTACTCCAACCTTCTAACGTAGCCTCTTGTTTATTACCATCTCCCCAGTCAACAAATACTTTGCTGGCATCATCAGATCGAGTAACACGGAATTCAAAGTCTTGCCCTACGGCTGTAGATGTTGCAATCCTCATTTCACCACCTGTTTGTGCATAAGAAGTTAAAGTCACAAACAAAGAAATAATTAGTGATAGTTTCTTCATAAGCATACAATTATCAGCACTGAGATTAAAAATTAGATGAAGAAAAAGTTATGATACACTTTTCCTTATAAAACGAGAATATTATTACGAGTGTGCTTTTACATCGCAACATATATCAGGTTTATATCGCAAAAATAAAAAAAATAATTATGAAAAGCAACTCTAAAAAAAAATTAAACTTAGATGCACAAAAAAACAATAGAAAATTGAAAAGTTGATAATCAGAGGGAATAAATCCAATATCTATACATAGGCAATATAGCAACTGTATAAAATAAAAAACTCCCGATACATTAAGTACCCGGAGTTCTTTATTATAGAGATAAAATCTATTCGGATTATTCAGCCTTTGCCTCTTCAGCAACGTTCTCAGCAGCCTCTACTGGTGCATCAGCCTTCTTTGTAGAACGACGGCTACGACGAGTCTTCTTAGCTTCAGCCTTTGGAGACTTAGCCATATTCTCATTGTAGTCAACCAACTCGATGAATGCTATCTGAGCAGCGTCACCCTGACGGGTACCGAGCTTGATAACGCGTGTATAACCGCCTGGACGATCAGCTACCTTAACTGAAATCTCCTTGAAGAGCTCAGTAACAGCCTCTTTGTTCTGAAGATAACGGAATACAACACGACGTGAGTTAGTTGTATCATTCTTAGAACGTGTAATCAGCGGCTCAACATACTTCTTAAGAGCCTTTGCCTTAGCAAGAGTCGTAGTGATTCTTTTGTGCTGAATCAAAGCAACTGCCAAGTTAGAAAGCAATGCAGCGCGGTGGTCAGCAGTACGACCCAAATGGTTGAATTTCTTATTATGTCTCATTTTGTTTTTAACTTGTTGTGGATAAACCCGTCAACTTGTCGTTTAGACAACTCGTCAACTATTCTTTATCCAATTTATACTTTGTAATGTCGGTTCCAAACGACAGATTCAGACTCTCGAGCAAATCATCAAGCTCAGAAAGCGATTTCTTACCAAAGTTACGGAACTTAAGAAGATCCGTCTTGTTGTACTGTACGAGGTCGCCTAATGTCTCTACATCAGCTGCCTTCAAGCAGTTGAGTGCACGAACACTCAAGTTGAGACTTGCGTCGGTCAACTTGGTCTTCAAGAGCTGGCGCATGTGCAGAACCTCCTCATCAAACTCCTGGTTGCCCTCCTGATCTGGATTCTCGAGAGTAATCTTCTCATCAGAGAACAACATGAAGTGATAAATAAGAATCTTTGCAGCCTCTTTCAGTGCATCCTTTGGGTGGATGGAACCATCGGTCGTAACTTCAACAACCAATTTGTCATAGTCGGTCTTCTGTTCAACACGATATGGCTCAACGGCATATTTTACGTTACGAATTGGGGTGTAGATGGAATCGATTGGGAGTACGTTTACATCAGTGCAGTATTCACGATTTTCCTCAGCAGGAACGTAACCACGTCCCTTATTGATGGTCAAATCAATCTGCATAGAAGCCTTGGAGTCTAAATGACAAATCACCAAATCAGGGTTTAACACTTCAAATCCAGTCAGATACTTACCGATATCACCTGCTTTGAATTCGGTGGAATTCTCTACGGTGATACTAACTTTCTCATTCTCGAATTCTTCTACTACTTGCTTGAATCGAACTTGTTTGAGATTCAAGATGATGTTGGTAACATCTTCCTTTACACCTGGAACTGAAGAGAATTCGTGCTCAACACCAGCTATACGGACAGTGTTGATTGCGAAACCTTCCAGCGATGAAAGGAGGATGCGGCGAAGAGCGTTACCAATGGTAACACCGAAGCCAGGCTCAAGAGGACGGAATTCGAACTTGCCGAAATGGTCATTGGCCTCCAGCATCACTACTTTATCAGGTTTTTGAAATGCTAATATCGCCATTAATTTAATGAATTTTATTGTTTAGAGTACAACTCAACGATTAACTGCTCCTTAATGTTCTCAGGGATGTCAGCACGGTCTGGACGATGGAGGAACTTACCGCACTTAGCGTTATCATCCCACTCAAGCCAAGGATACTTGCTGTGATTGAAGCCTGCCAAAGCAGCCTCGATAACCTCAAGTGACTTAGCCTTCTCGCGAACGCCAACAACGTCACCAGCCTTTACCTGATATGAAGCAATATTTACGACATTACCGTTAACAACAATGTGCTTGTGGCTAACGAGCTGACGAGCAGCTGCACGAGTTGGAGCAATACCAAGACGGAACACTACATTATCCAGACGGCTCTCAAGGCTCTGAAGAAGAACCTCACCAGTAATACCCTCTGCCTTTGCAGCCTTATCGAACAGATTACGGAACTGACGCTCCAAAACGCCATAAGTGTATTTAGCCTTCTGCTTCTCTGCAAGCTGAGCACCATACTCAGACACCTTACGACGACGGTTATTACCGTGCTGTCCAGGAGGGAAGTTTCTCTTAGCTAATACCTTATCTGCGCCGAAAATTGGCTCACCGAAACGGCGTGCAATTCGTGATTTTGGACCTATGTATCTTGCCATAATTAATATGAATTATTTTAATTGTTATAAGATGTGATTATACACGACGACGCTTTGGAGGACGGCAGCCGTTGTGTGGCAATGGAGTAACGTCAACGATTTCAGTTACCTGAATACCTGCTGCGTTCACCGCACGGATTGCGCTCTCACGACCGTTACCTGGACCCTTAACGAATGCCTTAACCTTACGAAGACCGAGATCGAAAGCTACCTTAGAGCAATCCTCTGCTGCCATCTGAGCAGCGTAAGGAGTATTCTTCTTTGATCCACGGAATCCCATCTTACCAGCCGAAGACCAAGAGATAACTTGACCCTCGTTGTTAGCCAAAGATACAATGATGTTATTGAATGAGCTGTGTACGTGGAGCTGTCCCAACGCATCAACTCTTACGTTTCTTTTCTTAGATGTTGCTGATTTCTTTGCCATAATTAATTTCCTCCTTAGAATTACTTAGTAGCCTTCTTCTTATTAGCAACAGTCTTCTTCTTTCCCTTACGGGTACGAGCATTGTTCTTAGTACTCTGACCGCGAACAGGAAGACCATTACGATGTCTAACACCACGATAGCAACCTATATCCATGAGGCGCTTGATGTTCATCTGGATCTCAGAACGGAGATCACCTTCAACTTTGAATTCAGCACCGATAATTTCACGGATCTTGGCTGCCTGGTCATCAGACCACTCGCTGACCTTCAGGTCACGGCTAATACCAGCCTTATCCAATATCTTTGCTGAACTACTTCGACCAATACCATAGATATAGGTCAATGCGATTTCGCCACGCTTATTCTGGGGCAAATCTACTCCAACAATTCTTATTGCCATTGTTTGATAATTAAATAATTAAATGTCATTTAACGCTAAAAAGCACGCAAAGGTAAGCATAAATTACGAGAAATCTTACTCTTTACGCTTTTTTAACTTAACCCTGACGTGTTTTGAACTTAGGGTTTTTCTTGTTAATAACGAACAGACGACCCTTACGACGAACGATCTTGCAGTCAGCTGTACGCTTCTTTAATGATGCTCTTGTCTTCATATCTCTATGTTGTTTATTTGTATCTGAAAACGATTCGACCTTTAGTTAGATCGTATGGACTCATCTCAACCTTCACCTTGTCACCAGGAAGAATCTTGATGTAGTGCATTCTCATTTTACCGGAAATATGAGCGGTGATATCAACACCATTCTCTAATTCCACTCGGAACATTGCATTTGAAAGTGCTTCAAGAATTGTTCCATCCTGCTCTATTGCAGTTTGCTTTGCCATATACTAATTAAAAATTTTGTCCTTCTAAATGTTCAACTTCCTCAAAAGAAGATAAAATATCAGCCTTACCAGCCCTAATCGCAATTGTATGCTCAAAATGGGCTGCTGGACGACGATCACGTGTTACGATACTCCAACGATCAGGTAGTAAACCAATTTCACGTTTACCCATTGTTACCATCGGTTCAATCGCAATACACATTCCTGCCTTAAGCAATACACCACTTCCACGCTTACCATAATTGGGAACGGATGGCTCCTCATGCATTTCACGTCCGATACCATGTCCTGTTAATTCACGAACAATACCATAACCTTGTGCTTGGCAATAATCCTGAATCACTTGACCAATATCGCCTACATGATGACCGGCTTGTGCTACCTCAATACCCTTATAAAGGGATTCCTTCGTTGTACGAAGCAACTTCTTGACATCTTCACTTACTTCTCCAACACAAAAAGTATAACAACTATCTCCGTTGAAGCCATTAAGTAAAGTCCCACAGTCAACAGAGATAATATCGCCATCTTTCAAAACAACATCCTCACTTGGCACACCATGCACCACAACATCGTTTACAGACGCACAGATACTACCAGGGAAAGGAGGTCCATAAGAACTTGGATAACATTTGAATGTAGGTATAGCACCATTGTCACGAATAAAGTCTTCAGCTATTTTATCTAACTGGAGAGTTGTGACACCAGGCTTGACATGACGACCAACTTCTGCCAGCGTTTTACCGACCAGCAGGTTGGCCTCACGCATGAGTTCAATTTCATCTTCAGTCTTTAGAAATATACTCATTTCTTAAGATAAAGATTTAATAGGCTGCAACACCACTATTGCCACGTGTATGTCCAGAATTGAGGAGTCCATCATAGTGACGCATCATCAAATGTGACTCAATCTGCTGGAGAGTATCGATAACAACACCAACAAGAATCAACAATGAAGTACCACCAAAGAACTGACCAAATGCATCAGCAACATTTAAATATCCTGCTAATGCTGGCATAATAGCAATAAAAGCGATAAACAAAGCTCCTGGTCCCGTAAGACGAGACATAACAGTATCAATGTAATCTGCAGTATCCTTTCCAGGTTTAACGCCAGGGATAAAACCGTTATTACGTTTCATATCCTCAGCCATCTGAGTTGGATTAAGTGTAATCGCAGTATAGAAATAAGTAAACACTACGATAAGAAGCACATAAATACAGTTATATGCCAAACTTTTCGTGTTCATCAAAGACTGAAGTACTGAACTTGTACTATCAGATGAATACTGAACGATTGCCAACGGAATAAACATCAATGCTTGCGCAAAGATAATAGGCATTACGTTAGCAGCAAAAAGTTTCAATGGAATATACTGACGTGCACCACCATATTGTTTATTTCCAACAACACGCTTAGCATACTGCACAGGAATCTTGCGCGTTCCCTGTGTAAGAAGTATAGCCGCACATACAACAGCATAAAGGATGATAATCTCAATGATAAGCATCACAATACCACCACCAATAGCTTCTGAAACACGATTACCGAATTCCAAAATAAGCGCCTGTGGCAGACGTGCAATGATACCAATCATAATGATAATAGAAATACCGTTTCCGACACCCTTATCCGTAATACGCTCACCGAGCCAAAGAATGAACATTGATCCAGCTGCAAGAATAATTGTAGCAGGAATCATAAATGTAGTCCAATCAATACCTGATGCCAACGCACCAGCGGCCTGCATTTTTAAGTTCATCAGGTAAGACGGTGCCTGAAACAGTAGGATCACTACTGTCAGGACACGCGTATACCAATTTATCTTCTTATGGCCACTCTCGCCTTCACGCTGCATCTTCTGAAAATAAGGTACAGCGACAGCAAGGAGCTGCATAACGATAGAAGCTGAGATGTATGGCATAATTCCTAATGCGAAAATTGACGCATGAGAAAATGCACCACCGGAGAACATGTCCAAAAGTGACATAAGACCGCCCTTGGTCTGTGCCTGCAATTTTTCCAACAGGGTAGGATTGATGCCAGGAAGCACCACAAACGACCCAAACCGGTAAATAGCTGTGAACAGAATGGTAATGAGAAGTCGCTGACGCAAATCCTCAATTTTCCAACAGTTCTTCAGTGTCTCAATAAACTTTTTCATTAACTTAGATTATAGTTGTGTTACCACCTACTGCCTTGATAGCCTCTTCAGCAGTCTTAGAGAAGGCATTTGCTGAAACTTCCAACTTAGCCTTCAACTCACCATTACCGAGAACCTTAACAAGTTCCTTACCATTGGTAAGTCCAGCAGCCTTAAGCTCCTCAACACCAATCTTAGTAAGATTGTTCTTCTCAGCAAGTGCCTGAAGCGTAGAAAGATTTACAGCGAAATATTCCTTGTGGTTGATGTTCTTGAAACCAGCCTTCGGTACACGACGCTGGAGAGGCATCTGACCACCCTCAAAGCCAATCTTCTTCTTATAACCAGAACGTGACTTTGCACCCTTGTGACCACGAGTAGAAGTACCACCGAGTCCAGAACCTGGACCACGACCAATACGACGACGTGAATGTGTAGAGCCAACAGCTGGTTTCAAATTATTTAATTTCATAATTACTGTTTTCTTTAAAAGATTAATTAATCAATTACTGATACCAGGTGATGCACCTTACGGATCATACCGCGGCAGCTTGGAGTATCCTCTACCTCAACAACCTGAGAAATCTTACGAAGTCCCAATGCCTGCAAAGTTTCCTTCTGGTCCTTAGGAGCACCAATACGGCTCTTAATCTGCTTAATCTTAATTGTTGCCATAATTTAATACCTCCTAAAATTAACCGTTAAATACTTTATCCATGCTGATACCACGCTCACCAGCGATTGTATATGCGTCACGCATATCAGCGAGGGCAGCGATAGTAGCCTTTACAAGGTTATGAGGGTTAGAAGAACCCTTTGACTTTGCAATCACGTCAGTAACACCTGCGCTCTCAAGAACAGCACGCATAGCACCACCAGCCTTCAAACCAGTACCGGCTGCAGCTGGCTTAAGGAGAACATGAGCACCGCTGAAGCGAGCTTCTGCCTCATGAGGAACAGTACCCTTCAAAACAGGAACCTTAACAAGGTTCTTCTTTGCTGAATCTGTACCCTTCTGGATAGCAGCAGTAACCTCACCAGCCTTACCAAGACCCCAGCCAATAACGCCCTTACCGTCACCTACAACGACGATAGCTGCGAATGTGAAAGTACGACCACCCTTTGTAACCTTAGTTACACGGTTGATAGCAACCAAGCGATCTTTCAGTTCTACATCACTATTTACTTTTACTCTATTCATTGCCATAATCGTTTAGAATTTAAGTCCTCCCTCACGTGCAGCATCAGCCAAAGCCTGTACACGTCCGTGATAGAGATAACCGTTACGGTCAAAAACAACCTGCTCTACGCCAGCAGCCTTAGCATGCTCAGCAACAAGTGCACCTACCTTCTTAGCCTGATCAATCTTAGCCATCTTCTCAAGGCCAAGTGAAGAAGCAGAAGCGAGGGTTGTTCCTGTCAGATCGTTAATAACCTGTGCATAAATCTGCTTATTACTGCGGAAAACGCTCAAACGTGGGCGCTCAGCAGTACCGTTCACACTCTTACGAATGCGGAACTTTATCTTAATTCTTCTTTGTTCTTTCTTTGTTGTCATAATCGTAATGATGAATTAAAGTTACTTAGCTGCAGCTGTCTTACCAGACTTTCTGCGAATAACCTCACCCTGGAACAGGACACCCTTACCCTTGTAAGGCTCAGGCTTACGGAAAGAACGAATCTTTGCACAGATGAGACCAAGCAGCTGCTTGTCAGCTGATTCAAGAGTGATGATTGGATTCTGGTTACGCTCGCTCTTTGTCTCAACCTTAACTTCTGAAGGAAGCTGAATAAAGATTGGGTGAGTATAACCAAGAGAAAACTCTACCAAGTTGCCCTGGTTAGAAACACGATAACCTACACCAACAAGTTCCAATGTCTTTTTGTAACCCTCACTTACACCAACAACCATGTTGTTAACAAGTGAACGATAAAGACCATGGAAAGCCTGCTTCTGCTTGTAGTTTACTGGGCTATTCTCATCAATTTCGAATGTTACCTGACCGTCCTCGATGATAGTCTTAATAGAAGAATCTACCTTCTGAGAAAGTTCACCCTTAGGACCCTTTACTGTAACAACACCATTGTTAAGAGCAACTGTAACGCCAGCTGGAACACTAATTGGTAATTTTCCTATTCTTGACATATTCAATCCTCCAATTAATAAACATAGCAAAGAACCTCACCACCGATCTTCTCTGCAGCAGCTTCCTTGTCTGTCATTACACCTTTAGACGTGGAAAGGATAGCAATTCCAAGTCCGTTAATTACTCTCGGCATGTCTTTGTAACCAGTATACTGGCGAAGACCTGGGGTAGAAACACGCTTCAACTTCTTGATAGCGCTCTGCTTTGTTACAGGATCGTACTTAAGTGCGACCTTGATTGAACCTTGGGGACCATCCTCGATGAACTTATAGTTCAAGATGTAACCCTTCTCGAAGAGAATCTTAGTAATAGACTTCTTCAAGTTAGACGCAGGAACCTCAACAACACGGTGATGAGCCATGATTGCGTTTCTGAGTCTTGTCAGATAATCTGCTATTGGATCTGTCATAAAATATAAATGTTTAATTAATCGGGACTACCCCGACAATATTAAAAAATCGCTTGAAAGCGGATAATGAACTGCAAAGATACAAAATAATTTTCACAATTCACTATCCGCGTCGATATATTTGCTTACCAGCTTGCCTTCTTAACTCCTGGAATGAGTCCCTGAGATGCCATCTCACGGAACTGGATACGAGAGAGACCGAACTGACGAATGTAACCCTTTGGACGTCCTGTTATCTTGCAACGATTGTGCAAACGGATTGGATTAGCATTCTTAGGAATAGACTGCAACTTGCGAGCAGCCTCATAAGCCTCTTCAGGATCATTTGAAGTAGCGATAATCTTCTTCAGAGCAGCGCGTTTCTCAGCATAGCGAGCAACAAGCTTTGCACGCTTTACCTCGCGAGCTTTCATTGATTCTTTTGCCATATCAATTAATCGTTTTTAGCATTCTTGAATGGAAGTCCGAAGCCCTTCAGCAAAGCATAACCCTCTTCATCAGTCTTAGCTGATGTTACGAAGGTAATGTTCATACCCTGGATGCGGTCAACCTGATCGATATTAATCTCTGGGAAAATAATCTGCTCGGTGATACCGAGAGTATAATTTCCACGACCATCGAACTTGCTCTCGATACCCTTAAAGTCACGGATACGTGGCAAAGATACGCGAACGAGTTTTTCGAGGAACTCATACATACGCTCACGACGCAGAGTTACCATAACGCCAATAGGCATCTTCTTACGCAACTTGAAGTTTGCAATATCCTTTTTAGAATATGTTGCAACAGCCTTCTGACCTGTGATAGAAGAAATCTCGTTCACTGCAACTTCGATAAGTTTCTTATCCTGAGTTGCATCACCAAGACCCTGATTGATAACAATCTTCTTCAAAACAGGAACCTGCATAGCTGAAGAATAGTTAAACTGCTTCTGCAAAGCAGGAGCAATCTGCTCCTTATACTGTTTCTTTAACTGAGCTGTATTCATTACTTAATTTCCTCCCCTGACTTTTTAGCGATACGCTTAACAGTCTTGCCTTCACGCTCAATCTTGATACGTGTAGCCTTACCGCTCTTCGGATCGATGAGACTTAAATTTGAGATATGAATTGCAGCCTCCTGCTTAACGATACCTCCCTGAGGGTTAGCAGCAGAAGGTTTTGTGCTCTTAGAGACCATATTCACGCCCTCAACGATAGCACGCTCCTTGTCTGCGATGACCTTAAGCACCTTTCCAGTCTTGCCCTTGTCCGCACCGGCAAGAACAATGACCTGATCGTCTTTCTTTATATGGAATTTTGCCATTTTATTATTCTATTTAATAATTAAAGAACCTCAGGTGCCAAAGAAACGACCTTCATGTTCACTGCACGCAACTCACGAGCAACAGGGCCGAAGATACGGCTACCACGAATTTCGCCAGCATTGTTCAGCAATACACATGCATTATCATCGAAGCGGATGTATGAACCATCAGCACGACGAATTTCCTTCTTTGTGCGAACGATCAAAGCCTTTGATACTGCACCCTTTTTCAATTCACTTGATGGGATGACGTTCTGTACAGCAACTACGATAACGTCACCAACACTTGCGTAACGACGGCGAGTACCACCGAGTACACGAATGCACTTAGCTTCACGAGCACCGCTGTTATCACATACTGTAAGTTTTGATTCTGTCTGTATCATAATTACTTAGCTTTTTCTACAATTTGAACTAATCTCCATCTCTTTGTCTTAGAAAGAGGACGAGTCTCCATAATGAGTACTGTATCACCTACATTAGCCTCATTCTTCTCGTCATGAGCATGGTACTTCTTTGTCTTCTGGACAAACTTACCATAAATAGGGTGCTTCTCCTTGAACTTAGCTGCAATAACGATGGTTTTATCCATTTTGTTGCTGATAACGACACCCTGTCTTACTTTTCTTAAATTTCTTGTTTCCATCTGGACCATTGTTATTTATTAAGTTCTCTCTGAGAAAGTTCTGTTTTCATACGTGCTATATCACGACGAGCGGCCTTAATCTGAGATGGATTCTCAAGCGGAGTAATCTGATGATTCAGCTTCATCTTTGCGAGAGCTGTCTCAGCGTTCTCAATTTTCTCAACCAAATCCTTGGTCTCGAGTTCTTTTACTTCTTTAATCTTCATCTTTCTTAAGCGTTTTTATCGAAATCACGTCTAACAATAAACTTTGTCTTAACAGGCAGCTTCTGTGCAGCGAGGCGGAGAGCCTCCTTTGCAATATCAAAGCTTACGCCCTCTACTTCAAAGAGAACACGACCTGGAGTAACTGGTGCAACCCATCCTGCTGGATCACCCTTACCCTTACCCATACGAACATCGGCAGGCTTACGAGTGATTGGCTTATCAGGGAAGATGCGAATCCAGACCTGGCCCTGACGGTTCATATAGCGGTTTACTGCTATACGAGCGGCCTCAATCTGACGGCTGTCGATCCACTTAGCCTCAAGTGTCTTGATGCCGAATGAGCCGAAAGCCAGCTGTGTACCTCTGTGGGCGTTGCCTTTATTGCCACGTCCGTCTTGAGGTCTTCTATATTTTACTCTTTTTGGCTGTAACATGATAGCTTCTTCTTTTAACGGTTATTGTTTCTTCTACGATTACCTCTTCCAGAACGGCCACCATTGTTAGAACGGCCATTGCTCTTCTCCTGAGTAAAGTTAGGAGTAAGATCTACCTTGTTGTAAACTTCACCACGGCAAATCCATACCTTAATACCCAGCAGACCAACCTTTGTAAGGGCTTCTGTCTGACAATAATCGATGTCTGCACGGAATGTATGCAGAGGTGTACGACCCTCCTTAAACATTTCCTTACGAGCCATTTCGGCACCGTTCAGACGACCTGTAATTTGAACTTTGATACCCTCAGCACCAGCACGCATAGTGTTAGCGACTGCCATCTTGATAGCACGACGGTAAGCGATCTTACCCTCTACCTGGCGAGCGATATTGTTACCAACGATGTTTGCATCAAGTTCAGGTTTCTTAACCTCGAAGATATTAATCTGAATCTCCTTCTTGAAAAGGTTCTTCAACTCTTCTTTAAGCTTATCAACATCCTGACCACCTTTACCGATAACGATACCCGGACGAGCGGTGCAAATAGTAATGGTGACGAGCTTCAATGTGCGCTCAATGACAATACGGGAAACGCTTGCTTTTTCCAAACGCTTGTTCAGGTAAGTACGAATCTTGCGATCCTCTACGAGATTATCCCCGAAATTCTTGCCACCGAACCAATTTGACTCCCAACCGCGGATGATACCAAGACGGTTGCTAATTGGATTAACTTTCTGTCCCATTCTACTATTTATTTATCATCATTATTAGCGTCATTCTTTGAATCAACGAAAAGAGTGACGTGGTTAGAACGTTTGCGGATTCTGTAGCCACGGCCCTGTGGTGCAGGACGCATGCGCTTCATTGTAACGCCTTCATCAACGAAGATCTTAGAGATATAAAGTTCACCGTCTTCAGCCTTGCGGTCATTCTTTGTCTCCCAGTTGTTGATAGCTGAACGCAGAAGTTTCTCAACGTTCTGAGCAGCAGCCTTCTTGGAGAATCTCAGCACGCCAAGGGCACGATTGACCTCCATACCACGAACCATGTCTACTACATAGCGCATCTTACGTGGAGAAGAAGGACAGTCCTTGAGCTTTGCAAAATACTGGCTTCTCAAAGCTTCTTTACGAGCTTCAGCCTTTATATGTTTTCTTGCTCCCATTATATTTTTCTATTTTCTAAATGGATTATGACCTGCTTACCTCTTATTATTACCAGAGTGACCACCGAAACGGCGTGTAGGGCTGAACTCTCCGAGCTTGTGACCTACCATATTCTCAGTAATGTAAACAGGGATAAATTTATTTCCGTTATGAACTGCAACAGTGTGACCCACAAAATCAGGGGAAATCATTGATGCTCTGGCCCATGTCTTAACTACATTCTGCTTACCACTCTCATTCATAGCAAGAATCTTCTTCTCGAGTGATACGTTGATGTATGGACCTTTTTTTAATGAACGACTCATAATTTACTCTTAATTACTTTGATTACTTCTTGTTAGCTCTCTCAATAATGTACTTGTTTGAAAGCTTCTTAGGTGCACGAGTCTTAAGACCCTTAGCGTATAAGCCCTTACGTGAACGTGGGTGACCACCAGACTGGCGACCTTCACCACCACCCATTGGGTGATCAACAGGGTTCATAACAACACCACGGTTGTGAGGACGACGTCCCAACCAGCGAGAACGACCAGCCTTACCAGACTGCTCAAGAGCGTGGTCAGAGTTACCTACACTACCTACAGTTGCCTTACAAGCTGACAAAATCTGGCGTGTTTCACCAGAAGGGAGCTTAATAACACAATAACTGCCTTCACGAGAAGTAAGCTGAGCAAAGTTACCAGCCGAACGAACGAGCAATGCACCCTGACCTGGACGTAACTCAATATTATGAATTACAGTACCAACAGGAATGTTAGCCAAAGGAAGTGCGTTACCAACCTCAGGTGCTGCCTCAGCACCAGACATCAGTGTTGCACCAACCTGCAGTCCGTTAGGAGCAATAATGTAACGTTTTTCACCATCAGCATAGTATAACAGCGCAATGCGAGCTGATCTGTTAGGATCATACTCGATTGTCTTCACTACAGCTGGAACACCATCTTTCTCTCGCTTGAAGTCGATAAGACGATACTTCTTCTTGTGACCACCGCCCATGTAGCGAACAGTCATCTTACCAGTGTTGTTTCGACCACCGGTAGAACGTTTACCGTAAACGAGAGACTTCTCTGGCACGGATGCAGTAATATCCTCGAACGTGCCAATAACCTTGTGTCTTTGTCCCGGAGTAACCGGGTTTAATTTACGTACTGCCATTTTTTATTTAAATATTGCTGTAAAAATCGATTGAATCGCCATTCTTCAAAGTGACGATAGCCTTCTTGAATGCGTTCTTCTGTCCCTTAACGAGACCCGCCTTAGTATAACGTGCCTGACGCTTACCTGCGTAACGAATCGTATTCACATCTACTACTGTAACGTTGTACAAAGCCTCAACTTCTTTCTTAATCTCAAGCTTGTTGGCCTCAGGCTTAACGATGAAACCATACTTTGGCTGAGCCAAAATAGTTCTCTTCTCACCCTTGTGCTTTACAACCTTATCCTCAGAAGACTTGTCAGTCAACTTGGTCATCTTCTCAGTGACCACTGGTTTAATGATAAATCCCATAATTCTTCTTGTCTCCTAATAATTACTTGGTTAAGATTTCGTCGATAACCTTCAGAGAGTTCTCTGTGATAACAACTACGTCAGCATTCAAAACTTTGTATGAATTTACCTGAGCAGCTGTCATAACCTCAGCTTTCTGTAGATTACGAGCCGACAAATATACGTTTTTCTCTACTTCTGGCAAAACAAGAAGAACTTTCTTGCTATCAACTTTAAGATTTTTTGCAATATTTACAAAATCTTTAGTCTTTGGAGCATCAAGATTGAAATCTTCAACAACAACGATAGCATTATCCTGTGCCTTATAAGCCAATGCAGACTTACGAGCAAGAACCTTTACCTTCTTATTCAGCTTGAAGCTGTAATCACGTGGCTTAGGACCGAATACACGACCACCACCTACGAGGACTGGAGAATTGATATCACCACGACGAGCACCGCCGCCGCCCTTCTGACGACCCAACTTACGAGTAGAACCAGCGTGCTCACTTCTTTCCTTTGACTTAGCTGTACCCTGACGCTGATCAGCGAGATACTGCTTAACTGCGAGATAGAGGACGTGATCGTTAGGCTCAATTCCGAAGATATTCTCGTTAAGAGTTACCTTACGGCCGGTCTCCTGACCTTTGATATCTAATACGTTAATATCCATTACTTCTTAATTATTACGGTTGAACCATTACATCCAGCAACACTACCCTTAACAAGGATAAGATTGTGCTCTGGAATAACCTTTAACACCTGAAGGTTCTGAGTAGTTACTCTGTCGCCTCCCATCTGGCCGCCCATGCGCATGCCCTTGAAGACCTTAGCTGGGTAAGAACAAGCACCAATAGAACCCGGTTTACGTGCGCGGTCATCCTGACCGTGAGTAGACTGACCTACACCACCAAATCCGTGACGCTTAACAACACCCTGAAAACCTTTACCCTTAGATGTACCTACAACGTCTACGAACTTAGCATTGCTGAACAATTCAACAGTAACAGTGTCACCGAGGTTATACTCCTCGTCAAACTTGAACTCGGCCAAGTGCTTCTTTGGTGTTGTGCCGGCTTTCTTAAAGTGTCCCTGCTGTGGCTTAGAAGTTCTCTTCTCCTTTGCCTCGCCGAAACCTAACTGAACAGCCTTGTAACCATCCTTTTCAACGGTTTTAACCTGGGTTACAACACAAGGACCAGCTTCGATAACAGTGCACGGTACATTCTTACCGTCGGCACTGAAAACGGATGTCATTCCGATTTTCTTTCCTAATAATCCTGGCATTTCAATTAATGATTTTAAAATGAATGTAAATGCTTTTTGTATTAATTTGTTTCTTATTTGTCAACAGTTGACTACACCTTGATTTCAACCTCTACACCTGAAGGCAACTCAAGCTTCATCAAAGCGTCAACAGTCTTTGCTGTAGAGCTGTAAATATCGATGAGACGCTTGAAATCTGAGAGCTGGAACTGCTCACGTGACTTCTTGTTAACGAATGTAGAGCGGTTTACAGTGTAAATACGCTTGTGTGTTGGCAATGGAATAGGACCGCTAACGATAGCGCCAGTAGCCTTAACAGCCTTCACAATCTTCTCTGCTGACTTATCAACCAACTGGTGGTCGTAAGACTTCAGCTTAATACGAATCTTCTGACTCATGTTTTACTTTTTATTTATTATTGAATATAGAGAAAGGTAGCTCTATCATAAGAGTCATTCGCTATGAGAGAGCAAAACCTTACATTATTTACTTAACGAGGTCTGAATTACCCTTCAACTCATCAAGAATCTCCTTAGCGAGAGTGCTTGATACTGGTGAGTGGTGATCATACTCCATAGAAGAAGTAGCACGACCAGAAGTAATAGTACGAAGAGCTGTTACATAACCGAACATCTCTGACAATGGTACCATAGCCTTAACGATACGAGCACCGCTACGAGCCTCATCCATACCCTGTACAAGACCACGACGCTTGTTCAAGTCACCGATAACATCACCCATGTTCTCCTCTGGAGTAACAACCTCTACCTTCATGATAGGCTCCATAAGAACAGGACCTGCCTTAGGACAGAGAACCTTGAATGCCTGGTGAGCTACGAGCTCGAATGACAACTGGTCAGAGTCAACTGGGTGGAAAGAACCATCAGTCAAAGTAACCTTAAGACCAGTCATTGGGAAGCCACCGAGTACACCGTTGCCAAGACAATCCTTGAAGCCCTTCTCTACTGCAGGAATGAACTCCTTAGGTACGTTACCACCCTTAACAACGTTTACAAACTGCAAGTCGCCCTCCTCGTAATCCTCGTCCTTTGGCTCGATAGTTACGTCGATACAAGCGAACTTACCACGACCACCAGACTGCTTCTTATAAGTCTCACGGCTCTGAGCTGCCTTAGTAATAGCCTCCTTGTAGTTAACCTGTGGCTTACCCTGGTTACACTCTACCTTGAACTCACGCTTCAAACGGTCGATAATAATATCGAGGTGAAGCTCACCCATACCAGAGATAATGGTCTGACCACTCTGCTCATCAGTACGAACGGTGAATGTTGGATCCTCCTCAGCAAGCTTAGAAAGACCGTTATCAAGCTTAGCAACGTCAGCCTGGCTCTTTGGCTCAACTGCGATAGAAATCACAGTGTCAGGGAAGGTAATAGACTCGAGGATGATTGGTGCGTTCTCATCACAGAGAGTATCACCAGTACGAATATCCTTGAAACCTACACCAGCACCGATATCACCTGCATCGATTGACTCCATAGGAATTTCCTTATTAGAGTTCATCTGGAACAGACGGCTGATACGCTCCTTCTTGCCAGAACGTGTATTGAATACGTAAGAACCAGCAACAACCTTACCTGAGTAGACACGGAAGAATACCAAACGGCCCATGAATGGGTCAGTAGCAATCTTAAATGCTAAAGCAGATGTAGGCTCGCTCTCACTTGGCTTACGATCCTCTTCCTCCTCTGTATCTGGATTAATACCAACGATAGCTGGTGTATCCAATGGAGAAGGCAAGAAAGCACAAACATAATCGAGAAGAGGCTGTACACCCTTATTCTTATAAGAAGAACCAAGAAGCATTGGGCAGCACTCCATAGCGATACAACCCTTACGGATTGCAGCAATCAGCTTATCCTCTGGAATATCCTGTCCCTCAAGGTACATCTCCATCAACTCATCATCATAGTTAGCTGCACCCTCGAGCAACTTCTCACGCCACTCAGCAGCCTCATCAGCAAGATCAGCAGGGATATCCTCAATATCATACTGAGCACCCATAGTCTCATCATGCCACAAGATAGCCTTCATCTTGATAAGGTCTACAACGCCCTTGAAGTTCTCCTCTGCGCCAATAGGAATCTGAATAGCGATAGGATTAGCACCAAGGATATCCTTCATCTGCTGTACTGTCTCATAGAAGTCAGCACCAGAGCGGTCCATCTTGTTTACATAACCAATACGTGGAACATTGTACTTATCAGCCTGGCGCCAAACAGTCTCAGACTGTGGCTGTACACCATCAGCTGCAGAATAAGTAGCAACTGCACCATCAAGAACACGAAGTGAACGCTCTACCTCAGCAGTAAAGTCAACGTGTCCCGGAGTATCAATCAAGTTAATCTTATAAGAGTTGCCGAGATAGTTCCAGTTACATGTTGTAGCAGCAGACGTAATTGTGATACCACGCTCCTGCTCCTGTGCCATCCAGTCCATGGTTGCAGCACCATCATGAACCTCACCAATCTTGTGAGTCTTACCTGTATAAAAAAGAATACGTTCAGATGTTGTCGTCTTACCGGCATCGATGTGTGCCATAATACCGATATTACGAGTCAAATGTAAATCGTGATTTGCCATTTCTTTTACCTTATTATAATAACTTGATTAGAATCTGAAGTGAGCAAACGCACGGTTAGCCTCAGCCATACGGTGCATATCTTCCTTACGCTTGTAAGCACCACCCTGGTTATTGAAAGCATCCATGATTTCAGAAGCAAGCTTATCAGCCATGCTCTTACCACCACGCTTACGTGCAAAGGCAATCATATTCTTCATTGAAACACTCTCCTTACGATCTGGGCGAATCTCTGTTGGTACCTGGAAAGTAGCACCACCAATACGGCGGCTCTTTACCTCTACCTGTGGAGTGATGTTGTCGAGAGCCTGCTTCCACACCTCAAGTGGAGACTTCTCTTCATCCTTCATCTTACCACCTACGATATCGAGGGCTGCATAGAAGATTTCGTATGAGGTATTCTTCTTACCATCATACATCAAGTGATTTACGAACTTTGACACCTTCTGATCATTAAACTTTGGATCTGGAAGGACTACACGCTTCTTTGGTTTTGCTTTTCTCATTTTTATTTTAAACTTTAAGTCTGCGGAGGCTGTCGTCTTTCGTTCTTCAACGCCCTCTCTTGGGCATTTACTCAACCTTTGTGATTACAAATCTCCAACAAAACTGTTTGTTTTTAGTTGCTTCTTTTTAAAGAGCCTCGGGGCATCGACCATCACCGGCCGTTGCACCTCGGCTTTATGGTTTGAAGTTTCTTAGCTGCCTTTAGGCAACTTGAATATTACTTCTTAGCTGCCTTTGGACGCTTAGCACCGTACTTAGAACGACGCTGTGTACGGTTGGCAACACCTGCGGTATCAAGAGTACCACGAACGATGTGATAACGTACACCAGGAAGGTCCTTAACACGACCACCACGAACGAGAACAATACTGTGCTCCTGCAAGTTGTGACCCTCTCCTGGGATATAAGAGTTCACTTCCTTCTGATTGGTCAAACGAACACGGGCAACCTTACGCATTGCCGAATTAGGCTTCTTAGGAGTTGTTGTGTAAACACGAACACATACGCCACGACGCTGTGGACAGTTGTCCAAAGCCGGAGACTTGCTCTTGTCTACGATGTCCTTTCTGCCTTTTCTTACTAATTGTGAAATAGTAGGCATAATTTTACTTTTTATTGTTATATATTTATTTTGTTTATTTTCAAACCATTACAAACACAAGTGAGACACTCTAAAAACGATATAATTCACTCTGTTGTTTCGGGTTGCAAAGGTACGAATAATCCGTTAAACGACCTAATAATAAGAAAAAGAATAATCTGTCAAACGCTATTCGTTAACAATAAATAACTTTTTACTTATTATTTAACAATATCAAATCGCTCATTTGAACGATTTTGAGACTGAAAAACGTTACTGACAGGGTCCTTTTCTATAACTTTTGAGTGAAAAACACAATCAAAGAAGCTAAATTATGTAATATCGACTATAAAATACAGCTGATTCTTCTACAGCCATAGAATGACAACAATGAGTACTATCCGACATACAACACAGAGTATTTAATGGACTACAAACACCTTATAAATCAGATACTTCACATTATATGGTAAAGATTTGTAATCTTGCCAAAAGTATTCTTTATCGACTAAAGGTAACTCTGCTTCTACAAAATATCTATGTTGCCACTTTTTAGCAAGCCTCTGAAGAGTGTTTAGGAGGCTGCGCACATATGGTGCGGAGCATCAGCACCAATGGTGCTCACGAACAACACCACATGTGCTAAGCAACTATACTTAGAAAGAAGACAACCTACTGAAGTCTTGGCAATTAAAAGAAGACTCCTTATATCAGAAGATTCCCATCTTACTTCGTACTGAATCAACATATTTATGAGCGCAACTATACTACTTGCAAATAAAAATCACAATTTTTAGGTATTGTAGTATCATTATTTAAGAGGTATCTTTGCGCCACCAAATTCGGCTACACCTTATATATTGTAGTCATTACTTAATATTACTCCTTAGGAGGATAACAACAGAAACATTTCATGATACAAAACATTAAGAGAGGTATTGCCATGCTATCGGTAGCCTCTGCTATCAATTTAAGTGCGCAGACAACCTACAAGGCGCGAGTTATTAACCAAGATACAGGTGAACCTATTATTGGTGCTGTGGTCAAAGGAAATAAAGGTGTAGAGGCAGTAACCAACGAAGACGGTTATTTCTCACTGAATACAAACGATGACCAGACACTGCACATCAGTTATATTGGGTTTAAGGAACAGGACATAAAGGCACAAGCACTAAAAGGACAACCTACTATCAGTCTTATTCCTGGTATCGACCTTCAGGAGGTACAGGTTACAGCCAGTATCTCCAGCGCACGTAGTCAGAAAGCACTTGGAAGCAAGGTTGACCATGTCGACATTGAAAATCTGAGTAAGAATGCGCATACAAATTCTCTCAGTGACATGCTTGATGGTAAGATTGGTGGTGTACAGATGTACCAAAGCAATGGTAAAGTTGGTATGCCAATCCGTTTTAACATGCGCAGTGGTGCTACAATGAGTATGGAACGTGACCCAATCATCTATGTTGACGGTGTGAAATACAATAGCTCGCATATCTCTGACATCAACAGTTCACAAGATGCACTCAGTGCACTCAATGACTTGACCATTGATGATATTGCAACTATCGATGTCATAAAAGGCCCTTCTGCCGCAGCCAGCTATGGAGCAGAGGCTGCCAATGGTGTTATAGTTATCACAACCAAAAGAGGTAAAAATAACAATCCAGAAAACAGAAAAGCTGACATACAAGTGAAGATGTCGTTAGGCGCAGCTACATTGGCAAGAAAGTATGACCAGTTTGTAAATAATGACCCTATCAATAACTTCTTCCAAACTGGCTGGCAGAAAACAATATACACCTCTGTTTCAAAAGCATTCAAAGGGAATCAGAACCTCTTTTTCTCTTACAATATGAATGACATTGCTGGTATCGTACCTGGCAATAAAGACAAGCGACATAGTGCGAAGATGGCTTATGACCTTCGTTCTGGCCGTTTCTCACTCGGTGCTACTGCTTCCTACATACATGGTAACATCAGTCTTCCACAGACAGCAATGGGTAGATATGATGCGATATGGAACTTAATGATTAACCAGACGCCATGGCCATATGTCGACGAGAGTACGTGGCGAGCACAGAGTTGGACCTATGGCAACGACCGTTTCATCGGTAACCTTCGTCTTAGCTATATGCTTCCAGCAGATGTGAAGATTGAGACTATCATTGGCGCAGACGTAAACCATACAGAAGGAATCTATCGTCTACCTTTCGGTTATAAGTTAGGAAATAATGCTGAGGGTGCAAAGAATATAAGCAACCGCAGAAACTCTAACTTCAACTGGGACATAAAAGCTACTCGTAAGTTCCATCTTGCTGACAAATGGGACCTTACAGCAACCCTTCTCTCACAGATTGCACGCCAGTACGAAACATTGAATAGTATTTCTGCATCTCGCTTTAGAAGTGATATCGACAATATCTCAGCAGCAACGGAACGTACAGTAACAGAGTCAAGCTTCGAACAACGCACATGGGGTCTCTATGGTGAGACCTTCCTCAACTATGATAACCGTTTGTTTGTCAATGCAGGACTCAGACGTGATGCATCTAACCTTATTGGTAGTAATGTGGCGAGCATCTATTATCCCTCTTTGAGTGCATCATACAACCTCAAGAATCAGAAGTTCCGCATTGCCTATGGTGAGAGTGGACGCCTTCCCTACCCTACAGACGCCCGCACATCTTATGTCATGGACGGCATCAGTGCATATGGTTCAATCGTTAAACCACAGTATAAAGGTAACCCTAACATCAAGCCTGAGCGTATGCGAGAGATTGAATTAGGAACGGACTGGACTATTCGTAACAGACATACATTGGCACTTACGCTGTATGCACAATACACCTCTGACGCTATCATCTACGATGACCTTCTTTCAAGCGATGGTTGGATAGGTAGCGTTCCACGTAACGTAGGACGCATCAAGGGTCATGGTATTGAGTTCAGTTATAATGGTAACCTCTGGAAACAGGCTAACCGCCATTCTCTTGACGTGTATGCAAACCTTAATTATCAGGCTAACAAAGTGACTGATACTGGCGGAAAGGATATCAATAACTATCCTAACGTTGTGAAAGAGGGGCAACCTGTCTATGCTTTCTATTATCACACCGTTGAGAAGCCAGCCTTCAATGCTGACGGTACATACAATCAGAAAATAGGTGCCATTGAGAGTAATGACTACCAGTATCTTGGTAAGCCATTCCCATCTGTCAATGGTTCGTTTGGTTTCGACCTAAAACTCTTCAGCCACTTCACCTTCGGGACAAAGTGGAATTATGCTTTGGGTGCATCTATCTATAATCAAAGTTTCTACAATGTATCTGGTTTGGGTGACAACTTGAAGAAGCGTAACGACCAGCTGCAGGCGCTTGCTAATGCTACCGTAGGTACTGCAGAATATAACCAAATTGCTGAGGACTTGGCACACAGCGCACGCTTCAGAGCTAACTACATCGAGAAAGCTAACTTCTTGCGCTTGTCAACGCTCTACTTAGGTTATGATTTATCATCACTCTCTCGCAAGTGGACACGCAACGTGGTGAATGGAATGCGTTTCTCTTTCGCTATACAAAATGTATTTGTCCTTACCAACTACTCTGGTGCTGACCCACAAGTGGAAGGCAACGGTGGTAATCGTAAGCAGAGAGGTATTGGAAGCTTGTCACGTGACATTACCAATACTCCACATCCACGCACTTACACAGCAACTTTAAGTTTCACATTATAAAAAGAAGACGATAAAATGAAAAAATCAATATATGCCATTCTCGCCCTTTCTGTACTATTCGCGAGTTGCGATTCATGGGTAGAAAATGCGGAGACACCAAGTAATACACTTACAAGAGACCAACTGAATAAATCAGCAATGGTTGCTAATATTCAAAGCAATAGTATTACTGATGGTCCGTTGGTAGCTTACGTAAAGACGCTTCAAGGCGATGCCTCTGCTGCAGCCTTCCTCGCTTTGGGTACAACCGTTGACGAATTGACTGAAGGAACGATTCCAAATGTACTCCTTTATCGCCAAATAGCGACTGACAACCTCACTCCATCTTCGGGTACTCAGAATGATCTATGGAATAAAATCCATAACTATTATGCTCGAAGCATTGAACTAACTGAGATTGCTGGACAGATAACAGGAGCAAATGCTGAGCAGACTGAGATTGTAAAAGCTTATGGTAACTACATTGGACATCTTCATGCTGGCTATGCTCTACAGTTGCTTGCAGAGTCTTTCTCTACAACTCCTGCAGCAGAAGGTGGGTCTGTTATCCTGAATAAGGCTGTTATTCCGCACAAGACACTACTAAACCAAGCTAAGGAGCAATACGAAGCTGCTGAGAAAGCTGCAAAGTCTGATGCACTAAAGTCCTTCAAAGGCTTTGACCAAGACGCAGCTATCCGACAAGTAAAAACCTACGAACTCAAATTAGCTATACATCGTGGACAATACGCAGATGCTAAGACATTCGTAGAAGGTGCACTAAAGGATGGTGAGACTGTGGAGGTAATCTATAACAACGATGGTGGTGACAACCCACTTTACAGTGCTATTGGGCCAAACAGCCGTGATGTACAAGTAAGCCCTTCTCTTGAAGCTGCAAGAACAACAGATGCTGAAAAGAAAGCCTTACCACTGGCTCATGCGAGTGTAGACAAGAAGAATCCTAATCGTTATAACATTTATGCGTCAGGGTTAACAAGAAAGGGTTCGATGATTATTTCAAACGATGATGACATCCACCTTATCAAGGCTGAACTCATCGTAAGAGGTATTATGACTGGCGATGCAATGACAGAGGTTAATAAGGTTATTGGCAAATATGACACAGCCAGTCAACTGTCAACTACCCCTACCCTTGCACAAATAGCCGAGCTACGTCGTATCTTCCTTGCTTTCCGTGGTGAACGTTCAGCAGATATCCGCCGTGGTTTAGAACAAGGTTCTTCCGCAACAACATGGGCAAGCCGTAAAATCAAGTGGCTGCCAATGCCTGAGAAAGAGTTACAAAGCCAAGGACTATAAGGATCTGAGATTCCCACTTCATCCATACAGCACCCTTCCATCAGAACCACAATAGGCTTCTAATGGAAGGGTGTAGTGTTTTTCGCTAGCAAAAGACCATTCGTCTAATACTAAACAAAAGAAGAATACAAAAAGAGGATGTGCCTTCATTGTTGGCACATCCTCGTCTATGTTCTTTTCTGTAATCTGACACTTCTTCTTTACAAGAGATGATCGAAGAGAGCTTATTCAGGGACTGGACCGACACTTTCCTCTTTCTTTTTCTTCTCTTTCTTCTCTCCCTTTTCTTCGCCTTTCCACTCTTCCCAGTCAATATCTACGTCTGACAAACCACGCGTCGAGACACGCCCCTTGCCAGCACCACGATAACGGGTTTCGGGAATAAAGCGGACACGTACACCACGAATCAAAGTAGCATTTACCTCTTCAGGTTTGTCTACACCATTCTTCGTTGTTACGGCTGTAAAATAGAATGAGCCTATACCATCAAGTTTTACAGAGCGGCCCTGCGACATGTAATCACCCATTACACCGCCCAGAGCAGTCAATACAGCACGTACATCAGCTGGACTAACCGTAGACTCTGTGGCAATACGCTTCGCAACCTGCTCGGTTGTTACAGAACTCATCACTAGAACGGACTTCGGATACCATTTGCCGTTCACCTTCATTTTGGTTTTCTTGTAAAATCCCATAGGTAAAAGATTGTTAAGCCGAGGAGCGTAACTGTTAACATCGACGAAATGTACTTTCGTGGGGCACGGATTATACTTTCGTGCCCCACGGGTCGTACACCCGTGCCCTACAAGTCCTACTTCCGTAGCCGTCACTTTTACGACTACTTTGGCATGGACTTTACAACGCGTTGTTTCCAATTTCGCTCCTCAGCATGTTAATAATTATTGTTTATTAGTGGGCGGTCAAACTTGACCGCCCGTACTTTAGATTTACTTTATAAATTATATTATTGGGGAGTGATTTCCTTTCTCTCTTAATTAAAGAAAACTACAGTTCTTTACTCGAATTTCTGCACACGATAGCCCTTTACACGACCATCATTCCAATCCACGTAGATTCGACCACTAGTGAGGGTTAACACATATGCGCGATCCCCATACCCAAGGCTAGCACTAGATGACCAGTAGTACCCATTGCCGCCTATGTTTAGTACCCCTTGAAGGTAATACCCTGAGGTGGGTAGGAAAAGTATTTACTTGCATCGGAGATGGGAGGGAGAGTGTAAGGTACAGACCAGTTACCATTTCTGTTGCTTGTTCGCCAATCACCATTAACAGGAGCACTGTTAATGTTAAATCCGCTTATGTATGCCTTCTTCTTAAGCCACATACCACCTTTATATAAATGACCCATTGTAGTCCATAACTCGTCACCATCCCAACAGGGATTACCTTTTACTGCATACCAGACCATCTCATTCACGTTGGGTGCTATTGTACATGAATTGGTCGCATAGAAAGAAGCACCAGAACCTTCGTGGTAATAACGTGAATCGCTATTGTTCTGGGGATAGTCATTACTAGAATAAGAATATCCACTGAGTACTGGCTGGCTGCCACTATTATTCCATTCGTACCCCTTCCAATATTGCTCTTGTGCATCCCACATGTAATAATCTTCACCATCGTAGACTCGTACATCTAGGTTTGCTGTTATGTTAACGTATTCATTCTTTGCAAAGGTATGAGAAGGAATAATCTTGGTAATTGTTCCCTCTATATTCGTTGCAACGTCCTTTACCCAGTAACGGACTCTCAACGTGTGTGTACCAGGCTTGATAACCATGTAAGCACCATTGGTTGTTAAACTAGCAGCAGAGTTTGTCAAAGGGAAGCCGTATTGGTATGTACTACCTGAATTGCCTTTTGTTATAAGCTCTATCTTGTTTCCCGAACCTGTACCTGTCAATGCACCAGTGCCAGTTTCAGCAGTTGGGTCAAGTGTATAGGTATCTCTAATGTCGTTGTCAGATGTTACCTCTATCTTCGTGAGATAGCAATACTTTAGTACATCATTGCTTGTATAAGGCTGGAAGACAAGGTAAGCAGCCTTGTGGTCGAGTGTAAATTCAAACTCATAGCTTGTTGCGTTGCGTGTTGCCTTGGCTATACCACAATCACCTGAAGCACCAAAGTGAGCGGTGGTGTTTGGCTCTGTTTGCGTCTGCTTATCTGAGATCTTTACTTGGTCTTGAGTACCACTCTTACCAGGGTAATAAACTTCGTATGAAGATTTGGCTGTGTATTTACCAGGCATTAAGAACTTAAAAGAGGCGGTCTTGCTTGTTGGCGAGTTGCTACTTTGCTTCCAATTGCCGCTATCATCCTTTACCCAAATCTTATCACCTGCTTCCCAATAAAATGTACCATCTGCCTCCATGGTTGTACGCGTTGCAGGTTCACCAGTGCTGAATGCTGTTAAACCTTTATCGCTAGTGGAGGTCTTGCCGTTCTGCGCCAATTCATCATTTGCACAAGAGGCAAAGGCTAATGTTAAACCACACACGACAGCCAAAGACGCTAGTCGTGTGATAAATAAATGTCGTTTCATTGTTTTCTTGATTTTTACTTTGTTCTCTTTGTTAATAACTCTCTGTTACTCTTCCCAAGCGGAAGATTCTCCTTCGTTTTCATCGCCTACTACCTGCCATGCTGGTGCTTGCTTAGCACTACTAATAGTTCCTCCAAGAGTTGCTGGGTTATGCTGACCATTAAACGGAGAACCCGCCATTAAATTTGTGGTTTCGTTTACTTGAACTATCATGCAACTTGGTGCAGAATAATTCTTCTTTTCTTGTTTCTTTCTCATTGCTTTTTGATTTGATTAAAAATAGTTGTTATCTACTCTCTATGTGGCTTTGTTGCTCATCTTTTATTATATATATCTTGGTGAACTCATTATATAAATCTCCTAACCGTTCGTTCTCTCCCTCCCTACAGGCAGACAGCATATCACTGCTGCCTGCCCGAGAAATCAACGAGAGAAAACAAACTATTACTAGAGAATTACAAGTATCTTTTGTGGTAAAATCAATGCTTAACACGTCCTTATTTTGCTTTCTAAACAGTTCGCAAACAAACACGAAAAAGCGAACAAAGGATACTCCTAGAAGTCCTTTGTTTACAAGGGTTACGCTACGCTTCGCGCGCGCGTAGGCTGAAAGAAAAAAGGTGTGATTAAACGCTAGTAGCGCGTGTGTGTTAGCAAAATATCTGAGACTACCAAATATAAAGCACTAAAAAAGGCAAAGAATTCAAAGTTTCTTTGCTGTGCTGAATTCGTCTGATATGTCATTGCTAAGTTATTCACGCTGTAAAGGTAAAAAGAAAATATGGAATAAAAGAATAAACAGAGATAAAATAGCCTTCATAACTTAGGAAATTTCAGTTAATTCCCTACTTACAGCGTACGTTATCAGGCAGAACTCAGTGATGGTTGTCCGTTGAGAGGCTCATGTTTTAAGGCAAGAGGGAACAGAATTATAGAAGTAAACCACCAACTACAGCACTATAAACAAAAGGCACGGGAACTACTGACCTCGGAAGAAGGCATCAAGCATCGAGGACGAAGGTGCATAGAACCTGAAGCTGTTTTTGGACAAACAAAATATAATAAAGCCTACAAGAGATTTAGACATTTTGGAAAAGACAAGGTCAATATGGACTTTGCCTTCTTTGCTATTGCCTTTAACATAGGGAAAATGTGTAGAAAAACAAATCTCAAGGAATTAAAAGCCGTTATAAAACAAAGAAACACCATCGACAAATAGAATCACATTTATCATTCCAAGGATCTAACATTCTCAAACACGCGAGCGCAATTACTGCCTAAAATATGTCTGAACCTCATCTATAATTATTAACTTTGCCGAAAAATAAGCAAACGATGGACAAAAGAACAAATGTAATTACCAAGAATCCTATTAATTTCATTGGAACACGATTTTTAAAACTGTATCTACTCATTGGATTCATCCTAAGAATTATCTTAATGTGGAATGTCCCCGAAGATTCTTCTTTCTCTTTGTGGGAGATAATCAGATTCCTAAGTGTTGGCTTCGTAACAGATATTTGTATGGCAATTTTGCTTGCCTTACCATTACAGATTATAAACCTTGGGTTAAATGAAGCTAAATATCATCGCGTCACGGGATGGATCATTGAACTTCTACTATCTATCGCCTTTGCCTACGTATTATTCTTCCACACCATATTCCACGAATACGGAGGCGGCACACCAAAGATTGCACGAATATTCCTCGGATGGAAACTATTCAGTTTCTCCATACGCTTTTTCATTCCAAGAACAAGAGAAGCATGGCGTAAGATCTCCCTCTATATAACTTGGGCTGTATATGTTTTCTTATTACTTTGCGTCACAGCAGGAGAATACATCTTCTGGGGAGAGTTTGGCGTAAGATATAATTTCATTGCAGTAGACTATCTCGTCTACACTCACGAAGTTATTGGGAACATCATGGAGTCTTATTCTATTGTTCCGTTGATTGGCATTACATTACTCTTAACAGCTGCAATTATCTTCCTTCAATCGCGACATTACAAGCTAAAGGTTACTCATCTTTACAATGCGAAGAAGTTTCTTATACACCTTTCTATATATATGGTCTTAGCAATAAGCTCATATTTTATCTTACAAGGCACCCATGCTCTACAAAGTAACAATCAATACGTTACCCAACTTGAACAAAACGGAGCCTGTGACTTTGTCATTGCTTTCCAGAGTAACATGTTAGAGTATGATAAGTTCTATACCATGTTACCCAAACAACAATGTGTGCCTCTGTATCGTCAACTAAGTGGACTTAATAAGGAGGGAAAGAAGACGATTGGAGAGTCCCTTGCTTCACAACGCCCTAACATCGTCTTAATAACAGTTGAAAGCCTAAGTGCTGATTTCCTTACGCGATATGGAAACAAAGAGAACCTTACCCCACAACTTGACAAGCTCATGCAAGGGAGTATTGTCTTTGACAGTCTATACGCAGCAGGAAACAGAACTGTTAGAGGATTAGAAGCATTATCTCTTTGCATTCCACCGAGTGCAGGAGAAAGCATCATCAAGCGAAAGGCTAACCGAATGGGGAACTTATCAATAGGTCGTATCCTTTCTCACTTGGGGTACAAACCGCAATTCATCTATGGCGGAGATAGTTATTTCGATAACATGGGCGACTTCTTCAGTCATAATGGCTATGAGGTAATAGACAGAAAGGACATACCGAACAATCAAGTAACATTCGCAAACATTTGGGGTGTCTGTGATGAAGATATCTTCAACAAGAGCTTACAAGTATTCGATAAGAACTATCAGTCGAAGCATCCTTTCTTCGCACAGATTATGACCACGAGCAACCATCGCCCTTACACCTATCCCAGTGGCAGAATTAAAGTAGACGGTGACCCTAACACAAGAGAAGCCGCAGTAAAATATACAGACTATGCAATCGGTAAATTCATTAATGACGCCCGAAAGAAAGCATGGTTCCAGAATACTGTATTCGTAGTTATTGCTGATCACTGTGCATCCAGTGCTGGAAAAACATCACTTCCTATAGACCGCTACCATATCCCATGCCTCGTCTATGCGCCAGCTATTCTCCAACCAAGAAAGATTGAAACTATATGCTCGCAGATTGATGTCATGCCTACCCTACTTTCTCTCCTCAAGTTACGTTGCACTGTAAGTTTCACAGGACAAGACATCCTCGCACCAACCTATCATCCTCGTGCATTCATGGCAACTTACCAAGACCTTGGGTATCTTGAAGGTAACCGACTAACTGTTTTATCGCCAGTCCGCAATATACGACAATACATCGTTCGTCCATTACACGATGGTACATTTGAAGAGCAACCTACAAAGCAGATGAATCAAGAACTCATCCGCAAAGCGCAGGCTTACTACCAATACACAAACTTATACATAAAAGCACAATAGCTTGATCAAAGTAGTGAACTTGTAACATGCCTACAAGCCCCTCTGAAACAGAAAGTCGCCCCCAATATGGAGGCGACTTTCAAGTATTTTAATCTTAAAGGGATTGCTTATGCTTCAACCTTACCATTGCCAAATGGAGCGATGGTGCGTGGTCCCTGCCCTTTGGGTTCGTGGCGGTCATCTTACCAAACTCTTTCTCGTAGCGTACTACATTGTCCTGCAAAGCTGCAAGGAGACGCAATGCATGCTCAGGAGCAATAAATACTTTCTTCTTTTACGCAAAGATAATACATTAAAGTTATTTGTCCAAATCTAACTACAAAAGTTTTACTTTAAACCTATTAGATTTCCACCTCAAAATAACACTACTAACAGAACTTTCTTTAGGTTCTTCCATTAAAGTCAAATCAACCAATAGAGCCTCATGACATTTTGTTTTATTATTGATACCTTTCCGTCTTCTGCGAGGCTACTTATTCCCATATCAACCAATACTTGTAAACTATTTTCATACAACTCAAAACCAATACATGCTCTTTTGGTTTCTAAAAGACGCCTAATTGACTTACAAAAGATGCCCTTTAGAGGTCTTACTAACGCCCTTTTGAAGTCCAATTAAGCACCTTTTCTTATTCCATTTTATAACTAATTGATTTCCTGTTGGTTGCGAACCCGCCTCTTATATGTGTTTTTGCCGTCCTTTATAGATGTTTTACCCAAAATTATGTAATGATTTTTCAAACTCTTGTCTACAGATTTTCAAAGTCTTAAATGAAATAGTTTTTAGTCTCAGAGGATGATAACAGAACAGATAGTTGACTGTTTTAGCTATGCTTTTGTTTAATGAGTAACTTCGATTCTTCCGTTAAAGCAATACGGAAACTTTCCACACATTTAACGGAAGAACCATTCTCTTACTTCTCAAAAAACTTATTTATCTCTTCACACCCTATTTACTACCAACGTATAGATAACCCTTCATTACTACATGAGAAACACACTTTCAGGCATTTATACATCAGGAAGCCAATAGTTGCAACCCTACTAAAAGACCACTAACGCAGAATGCAACTATTAAAAAGTCATTAAACCTTTGACAGAAACGCATAATTACTTACTTTTGCAATACATATCAATTAATTCAACAAAACATTTATTATTATGAAAAAGAGTTTGTTCGTTAGCATAGTTATGCTCTTTGTAGGCATGACTGTCAATGCGCAGGATTACAAAAAACAGTCGTTCATACCAGAAGCAGCTATGCCAGATGCAGGTATCTACCTCCCAGCTCCACCTGACACAGCATCTTATCAATTTGATTATGACTTCCGTCAGTATTGGTGGGGTCGAAAGATGAGAGAGGACAAAGAACGTGCTGCACAGGCTAAGTTCGACGCCAACTTCGATGTTGATTCTGTTCTCGTAGGCTTTGCTCCATCTTTTGGTTTGCTTATCACACCAGAAAAGACACCAGAGACCTACAAACTCATGTGCATGATAGGTATTGATGGCAACCACGCTGTCGACCGTGCTAAAGCGAAATATATGCGTAAACGTCCGTTTGCACAGTTCCATGAGCATACACTTCAACCACAGTTTGAGGCAGAGTTGATTAACAACGGCTCTTATCCTTCAGGTCATACTTGTCGCGGTTGGATATTCGGATTGACTTTGACAGAGCTGAATCCATCACGTGGCAACGAGATTATGAAGCACGCTTACGAGTATGGTCAGAGCCGAGTAATCTGTGGTTATCACTATCAGAGCGATGTTGATGCAGGCCGTCTTTGCGCAAGTGTAGGCTTTGCTGCCGTACAATCATCTGATGCTTTCCAAAAGCAAATGGCAAAGGCTAAGAAAGAAATAGCCAAGGTGCTTGCAACAAATAAGCATTAAAAAGCTAACAATTACTTTGTTATTTCATTGAAAAGTAGTAACTTTGCACCGCTTTTCGGCGTAACCGCTGATCGTGGAAGAGTCATGGATTACGTTACGTTGGAACGACAAACAATATTTAATTAATAGAAAAATGGATTTAATTAAAGTTGCTGAAGAAGCATTTGCAACCGGCAAGCAGTTCCCAGAGTTCAAGGCTGGTGACACTATCACTGTCGCTTACAAAATCGTCGAGGGTAACAAGCATCGTATTCAGCTCTACCGTGGCGTAGTTATCAAGATTTCTGGTCATGGTGAGAAGAAGCGTTTCACAGTTCGTAAGATGTCAGGCACCATTGGTGTTGAGCGTATCTTCCCAATCGAGTCACCAAACATCGATTCTATCGAGGTGAACAAGCGTGGTAAGGTTCGTCGTGCGAAACTCTACTACCTCCGTGAACTCACAGGTAAGGCTGCACGCATCAAGGAGAAGAGAACTGTTGTTGCAGAGAAGTAAGCCCTTGGAAATCCAAGAAAATAAAAGTCCGAAACTATTGGTTTCGGGCTTTTTTATTTACCTATTAATAAGCATTCTTGGATATTCATTATTGATAAAGCTAACGAAAGAAGGAGAGAAAGAGTTATCATATTGCGCTATCTAAAACGCATTATTATCAGTTTTCTCGAGTGTTAAGATAAAAACTTCTCATCATAAAAAACACATATAAATAATGTAGGGACACATGCTTTGCTTATCTTGTGATAGGTATCACTTACAGATAAACACATCATATGTTCCTACAATCCTTCAGAGATAACCTTTCAGAGAATCCTCCCTACTCAATCTCTCTACAGAGCAATTAATCTTCGTAATTCAACTTTGCATCATTTTCACCATGCAAAGCCGCATTTAAGTCTTTCCAATTTTGGAAACCAGCAAAGAGAGCCAGCCTGTCTAAAGTCTTTTTAGAAGGTTTTTCCTTCCCCTTGAAATAGCCAATAATTTTTCTCAATGATGCCGATTCCAAGTGAATGTGATAAAGTGCTAACCTACTGGACAATCTTTCCAAGTCAGAAGCCAGTTCTCTGCGGATATTTGCCTTTTGACCAAGCTCCTCGATAATGGTTCTAAGCTTCTTTTTCATTTCTCATTCTTCACTATATATACTAACGTGATACAAAAGTAATAAAAGAATAAGTAATTAAGTAATATTCAACGACTTTTCTTAAAGTTAAATATGTTAATTAAACTTGTAAACAAAGAGTGTAAATATAAATTACGTACTATGCTATATAAAATCGCTTTGAAACAGAAAAGAAAGTCGCAACTTTGGATAAGCAAAACCATCATCAAAGAAACATTATTTTTCGTATTGTGGCGTCTTCTTTACCATATTCTATCCTCTTCTAAACCACTTATCACACAACATTTAGTACTTCGCACATCACGTGCGGGGCGTTAGCACCCTATGTGCGAAGCATCAACACCACACGTGCGGACCATCCACACAACAACAGAAAAGCAATGAAACTACGCTTGTTTGAATACAAAACGAAAACAACAAGCGTCCTTTTATAAGGATAGAAATAGAATACTACCCCATACAAAAGGACGCTTATATTTCGTCATTCCAACCTAATAGTGCACCAGAAAGCATATGCTATTAGGCTAATCAAACCAACTTACTTCACAGCAATGCACTCAATCTCAACAAGCGCACCCTTTGGCAAAGCCTTTACAGCGAATGCAGAACGTGCTGGATAAGGCTCCTTGAAGAACTCGGCATAAACTTCATTCATCGCAGCGAAGTTCTCCATATCAGAAAGGAATACTGTTGTCTTAACAACATGAGACAGGTCTACACCTGCAGAAGCCAACACGTTGCATACGTTAGTGAGTGACTGGCGAGTTTGTTCCTTCACACCACCCTCAACAAAAGCATTGGTAGCTGGGTTAATAGGAAGTGAACCAGATGCGAAAATAAAACCATTGGCTTCAATAGCCTGACTGTAAGGACCTACTGCAGCAGGTGCCTTGTCTGTGTGTAATGCTTGCATATCTTTAAGTAATTTAAAGGGATTAGAGGAGTCAGAGGGTATTCAGCCTGCGAAGGATAGCCCTCCCGCTCCAAAGATTGTTTTCTTTTCGAGTGTAAAAGTACTGATTTTCTTCAAAAGAAACAAACCAACACGGCTAATTTACTTAAAAACGACAAGCGTAACAGCGTATTCCATTATTTTTCCTTATCTTTGCACTACCAATTTACATATACCACATAAGTTATATGAAAGAATTAGCTCTTAAGTACGGATGCAATCCGAACCAAAAGCCTTCACGTATCTATATGGAGGAAGGCGAACTCCCAATCACAGTTCTCAGTGGTCGTCCCGGCTACATTAACTTTCTTGATGCGCTCAACAGCTGGCAACTCGTTAAAGAGTTGAAGGCCGCTACTGGTCTGCCTGCAGCTGCATCGTTCAAGCATGTCAGCCCAGCTGGTGCTGCAGTGGGTCTCCCTTTGAGTGATACTCTCAAGAAGATTTACTTCGTCGATGATGTTGACTTCGAGCTTACACCGCTTGCCAGCGCCTATGCACGTGCTCGCGGAGCCGACCGTATGTGTTCTTATGGCGACTTCTGTGCGCTCAGTGACACCTGCGATAAGGAGACAGCGTTGCTGATTAAGCGTGAAGTTAGCGATGGTGTTATCGCACCTGACTATACTCCAGAGGCTTTAGAAATTCTGAAGGATAAGCGTAAGGGTGCATACAATGTCATTAAGATTGACCCTAACTATGTGCCTACTCCAATCGAAAAGAAGCAAGTTTTCGGCATTACATTTGAACAGGGCCGCAACGAAGTGAAGCTTGATGATTCCGCACTCTTCGAGAACATCCCTACAAAGAACAAGACATTCACTGAGGATGCTAAGCGTGATCTCATCATTTCGCTGATTACATTGAAGTATACACAGAGTAACTCTGTTTGCTATGTGAAGGACGGACAGGCGATTGGTATTGGTGCTGGACAGCAGAGTCGTATCCACTGCACCCGCTTAGCTGGTAGTAAGGCTGACGAATGGTGGTTGCGCCAGTGTCCAAAGGTTATGAATCTTCCATTTAAGAAGGGTATTCGCCGTGCCGATCGAGATAACACCATCAATATCTACATCTCTGATGAGTATGAAGATGTACTGCAGGATGGTGTATGGCAGCAGTTCTTCACAGAATGCCCAGAGCCTCTGACACGTGAGGAACGTAAGGACTGGATTGCTAAGAACACAGGTGTTGCACTCGGTTCTGATGCATTCTTCCCATTTGGCGACAACATTGAGCGTGCGCATAAGAGTGGTGTAGAATATATAGCACAGGCTGGTGGAAGTATTCGTGACGACCATGTTATTGACACTTGTGACAAATACAACATCGCAATGGCATTTACTGGCGTTCGTTTATTCCATCATTAAAAAGATTGTATATGAGTGATATTGACGATATTATTGAAACCGGAATGGTCTTTCGAAGTGTCTCGAAACCCAAAACCGATGATGGCAAGGTGAAAACCAAAGCCAAGAAAAAGAAGTATATTACTGGTGCACACGGCTCTGGTAGTGCAAAGCAGAAGGCTAAATACCGTCAGCAACGTGCTAACCGACACAAGTAAAGAAAACAACGAACGCCCTCATTTCCCAAGTTCCCTTTGATAGGGACGGACAAATGAGGGCATTTTTTGTTGATTTAATATACTAAGTCACTAATAATAAAGGGTTAACTGCAAAGGAAAAGAAATCCTATTTGATAAATCTATTAACACAAACACGATTAAAATCACAGTCCTTTGCGAATTATTTTCACGAAAATAAAGATTTATCTTCATGAAAGAAAATATTTATTTTCACGACAAGAAATATTTATTTACGTGAAAATAATTCTATGATAAGCATAAATAAACTACTAATGGAAAGTAATTACAAGGTTAAGAAGTAAATTATCTTCTTAATAAACAACTTCATTACAAAATAAGAATATCACTACAAATAATTAAACATTTAGCTTTCTATTCTACTTTCCTCATACCAGCACTTCCATAAACTTACACCCTAATATAACAAGCATAACAACACTTCATTCACAATCTTTTGTTAACTCAGAAACAGCACCACCATATATTTCTATTAGAAATATTTTGTTTTTCTTCATTTTTCTTTATATCTTTGCACATATGATTCTTTCCTAATCACTATATGTACTTTACATGCTGTTAAAGCTACTCTGAAATAGCAGAGGAAGAATAAATTATATCTAGAAACAATAACTATTATAAACCATATAATCTCACAGCTAAATGGCAAATGACATCATTATTAATGTAAAAGATTTACAGCCCAAAGAGAACTATGAGGATGTATATTCTGATTTTTCTTTACCATCTTTAATCCGACCAATAATGAGTGACAAGACGGAGAGCATTATTAAAATGTTCTTTGATACTATACACTTAGGTAGTATATATGAGCAATTAAATCAAAACGAATATTTTCTTAGCTTTACTGAAAAAGTAGAAGCGGGATTAAGAACAGGAAAATATACTCTTGACATGAGAAAAGATGGCTCTGGACTTACTCCAACAGCTCGCGGAGAAAATGGATTCGTAGAACAAGGAGTTGTAAAGAAAGGGACTGATAGTTCAGCTTTATCCCAAGCAATGAGTAACTATGCCATGTATGCCATTCTGCAGCAAATATCAGCTAGACTAGAAGAAGTCGATCAAAAAGTTGATATAATTCGTGAAGGACAAGCAACAGACCGTATTGGAAATATTATCGGTGCCTTTAGAGCTTATGTCATAGCTTATCCAACATTCTTAAACGAACAGGAAAAAAGAAATGCTTCTTTTGAAGTATACAAAACTATCAGCCAAGGTTTACATCAAATGCATTTTGAACTTGACACTATAGCCAAATATCTTGATGATGCACCTACAAGCTATGCAGATATCGGGCTTCAGTTGCTTAACCCGTTTAACTATGTAGCAGATAAGAAAGAAAGGTTATATCATACACTTGTATATGGCTTATACAAATACTATAATATGATTAAACTTTCTGATATCATTCTTTTAGATCGTGGCGCAAATGAAAATGTTATATCAAGAAATCACGAAGCTATTGAGTCGTTTTGCACTAGGGTCTTGAATAAGGAGTTAGACGAAAAAGCTAAGTTCTTAACAGGAGGAAACATAAAAGATTACTTAGATATCCAATATAACATCTGTGAATATAATGATCAGATACAAAAAGTACTAATTCCTGCATATAACGAAGCATTAAACCTTGAAATAAAAGTTGATTCTGCAACAATTAAAAAAATAATGAACAATGGAAAATAAAAAGAAACTTCGACCTGCACAAGTAGAGAAAGTAATAAAAGGAACCCTCACTGCAGCTTTAACAACAATAATATTAATTTTTATTCGTAGAAAAAAGTAAAAAAGAAAGAGAGGTTATTATTCTTCCTTTTCAATTTACTATAATAAATATTAGGAATGTAATAACCTCCTTTTGCTCTACTTAGTAGCTTTATCAAATATAAAGTACCGATAACTTATTTCAAGGCTATACCTGTGTAAATAGTGCCGAATCCTTCTTTAAGAATACGTGCTGAGAAGAAATCAGAAGCATTATCATAGGTGCAAATACCAGACTGAAGAATATTAGCTGCTGGCACACCAAGTTCTTCTAATTGAAGTTGATTGCAGAGCGGAAGGTTGATATGCCATTTCTCATACATACGTGCAATGCGTTCCATAGGAAAACCTGCAGCCGAAAAAGCATCATAAACCTCCTGACCTACCTCAAAGTTCTTCAGCGAAATACAAGGACCAACAACCGCCTTGAGTTCCTTTGGGTCGGTACCATATAGTTCTGTCATCTTGCGAAGTGTGTGCTGTGCGATACGCTGCACCGTACCACGCCAACCAGCATGGGCTGCACCAATGACATGATGAACAGGATCATAAAAAAGAACAGGAACACAATCAGCAGTATGAACACCGATGCAGACGTTACGACAATCGGTAACGACAGCATCTTTCCCTTCTTCCATCTCGTACCGTTCAGCGGCTGAAAGACGAAAAAACGCATCCGTCACGGTCAGACAATGTGTCTCGTGTATCTGATGTAGACGAATAACCTTATCTGCCTGAACACCAATCTCAGCTGCTACAGCCTGCAGATTCTCAGCTACAGCAGACGGTTCATCACCCCGATGAGGGTTGATGTTGAGTGTAGCAAGCTTTCCCTTGCTAACTCCGCCATGACGGGTAGTGCTAAAGCTGACTACCTCGTCGGCAAGATTAAAGTAATGTAGAACAGGCTTAATCATTCGTATATTCAAAATCTTCAAGGTCTTCTACCTCATCCAATTCGTCTATACCTACCTCTTCAACATCATCAATATCAGCGTCCTCAGCCGCTAACTCGGCAGCAAAACGCGACATATCCTTGTCACGATGAACAAGTGTATCTTCTGAAAGAATACTTTGCAGCTTATTACTTTCTGCATTAAGTTCTTTCCAAAGAATATCCTTTAAGTCATCAATTCCCTGTCCTGTAACAGCTGATATGAAGACAACAGGAAGGTCTGTTGGCAACGTTTCACGCAGCATCTCAATGAGTTCATCATCAAGAAGGTCGCTTTTCGTTACTGCTAAGACACGATGTTTGTCAAGCATCTCTGGATTAAACTGCTGCAACTCGTTTAGTAACACCTCGTATTCGCGCTTGATATCGTCGGTGTCTCCTGGTACCATAAAAAGCAGAAGAGAGTTTCGTTCGATATGCCGCAGGAAACGCAAGCCAAGTCCCTTACCTTCACTGGCTCCTTCGATAATACCAGGAATATCAGCCATAACGAAACTTTGGTTATCACGATAGCTGACAATACCTAACGATGGTTCCATAGTTGTGAAAGGATAGTTGGCTATCTTTGGCTTTGCACTTGAAAGAGAAGACAGCAAAGTAGACTTACCTGCATTTGGGAAGCCCACCAAACCGACATCAGCTAACAGCTTCAACTCAAGAATAACAGTCATCTCCTGCATTGGTTCACCCGGTTGTGCATAGCGTGGAGCCTGATTCGTAGCTGTACGGAACTGGAAATTGCCCAATCCACCACGTCCACCTTTCAGCAGTAACACCGTCTGTCCGTCATGCATGACATCGCAAACATACTTGCCAGTTTCGGCATCATAGGCAACAGTACCACAAGGAACATCAATATAAATATCCTTACCATCTGTACCATGACACTTATCACGACCGCCATTACCTCCATGCTCAGCATAGATATGACGCTGAAACTTCAAGTGCAACAGCGTCCAATAATTGTGGTTACCACGCAAGTAAACACTTCCACCCTTACCACCATCGCCACCATCTGGTCCGCCATTAGGGTTATACTTCACATGACGAAGGTGCATGGAACCTCTACCACCCTTACCAGAGCGGCAGTATATCTTTACATAATCTACAAAATTACTTTCCATCTTTAAACTTTGAATTTTGAACTTTGACCTTTATGATTTGTACTGTAACTTGAAATATTATTGATTAAGAGAAGAACGAGTTGACTTAACTATCTTCGTCAAGACCGCTTGAATCTTATGACAATCATCTGACAAAGAATTATATTCAGTCTCACTAATATATTCAGCTTCCCTTAATAAATCAATCCAATAGTTTGACTCTGTTGCTTCTTTCAAAGCGATATTCATCTTACTACAGAAGTCTGCACGACTTTGTCCGTTCTTACCTTCATGAACATTAGCCCCAATACTCGTTCCAGAACGAAGAAGTTGCTTTGATAGGACATACTCCTTATGCTCATTTGTCAGGTATTTATATAACCGTACAACCCTTAGCGCAAAACTTTTTGATAAGATATAGATATCATTCTCTACGATTTTTCTCTCCAACATACGGTACAAATCATAAAGTTCAAAGTTCAAACCTCAAAGGTCAAAGGTCTACAGAGCTTCAATAACAGACTCAATACGTGCGAAAATATCTTCTACAGTACCAAGACCCTCAACATGGTGGTGAATGTTCTCACCCCTATACCAATCAATTAATGGAGAAGTCTGGTTGTTGTAAACATTGAGGCGCTTCTTGATTGTTTCCTCATTGTCATCAGAACGGCCGCTCTGCTGACCACGGAGAAGCAGACGCTTCATCAACTCATCCTCTGGAACAAAGAGTTCAACCATAGCTGCCACATTGTGACCACGCTCAGCCAACATCTTCTTCAAAGCCTCTGCTTGTGGGATTGTACGTGGGAAACCATCGAAGATAACACCCTTATGCTCCTTGCCAAAGCTATCGTATACGCTTGCAAGTATATCAATCATCAACTCATCAGGAATGAGCTGACCATTGTCAATGTATCCTTTTGCAGTCTTACCAAGTTCTGTACCATTCTTAATTTCATTACGAAGTACGTCACCTGTTGAGATATGCCCGAAGCCATACTTCTCAATCATCTTGTCGCTCTGAGTACCTTTACCAGCACCTGGCGCACCAAAAATTACAATATTCTTCATTATTCTTGTACTAAAGTATAAATATCTCTCAAGTTACGACCCTGCTGGTCATAGTCAAGTCCATAGCCAACAATGAAGTCATTTGGTATTTCCATTGCTGCATACTCAATGTTCAAAGGAACAGTAAGCTTACCAGGCTTCAACAGTAAGGTTGTTATATGCAGACCAGCAGGCTCGCGTGTACCGAGCGTTTCGAGCATACGCTTCATAGTTGTACCTGTATCAACAATATCCTCTACAATGATAACTTCTCTACCACGGATATCTTCGTTCAAACCGATAATCTCCTTGATTGTACCCGTTGAGGTAACACCTTGGTAAGAAGCCAACTTAACAAAGGATATCTCACATGGGATAGTGATATGCTTCATCAAGTCAGAGGCATACATGAACGAACCGTTCAACACCGCAAGAAAGAGCGGAGTCTTACCTTCAAAATCCTTGTTTATACGATCAGCTACCAGCTTTACTCTTTCCAAAATCTCGGCTTCAGGAATAGAAGTCTCAAACGTTTTGTCCTTAATTGTTACTCGACTCATTCTTCATTATTTATAATTTAGCGCAAAATTACGAAAATAATACCAAACTATCCGCATTTATTTTGTAAATTTGCCATCGTTATGAAGATATTTACAAGTGCCCAGATTCACGAACTGGACAGATACACTATAGAACACGAACCAATCAAGTCTATTGATTTGATGGAGCGTGCAGCAAAAGCCATTACTCGTGCTATCACTGAGGAGTGGTCGACACATACGCCAATTGTTGTCTTTGCAGGACCTGGCAACAATGGTGGCGATGCTCTTGCTGTGGCTCGTTTGCTGATAAATGAGGGATACAAGGTAAGTACTTACCTCTTCAATATCACCAATCATCTTTCTGAAGACTGTGTAACAAACCGCCAACGTTTGCTCGATAGCAAGCATGCAAAGGATTTTACAGAAATCACTGCGAAGTTTGATCCACCTGAATTAACCGCTGACACATTGGTAATTGATGGTTTGTTTGGCTCTGGACTCAACAAACCATTGGCTGGTGGTTTTGCTTCTTTGGTGAAATATATCAATCAAAGTCCTGCAAAGATTGTGAGTATTGACGTTCCATCTGGTTTGATGACAGAGGACAATACATATAACGTACGTGCGAATATCATTCACGCTACCCTCACATTAACCCTCCACGAACGCAAATTATCCTTCCTTTTCGCTGATGCACAGCAATTTATTGGTAGGCTAAAGGTCCTTGATATTCGTCTGAATCAGGAGTTTATTCAGAAGACAGAAGCACAATATTACCTATTAGAAGAGAACGACATTCGTTCGCGTTTACTCCATCGTGATGACTTCTCACACAAAGGTGATATGGGCAATGCACTTATCATCGCAGGTAGTTACGGTATGTCGGGAGCAGCTATCCTTGCAACTCGTGCCTGTCTACGTAGCGGTGTGGGTAAGGTTACGGTGCATACTCCTAAAAAGAACTACGATATCATGCAGATATCTGTTCCTGAAGCTATCTTACAAATGGACCATGAGGAGACAGCCTTTACCGAAGCAGTTGATACAGATGATTTCGACGCACTTGCAATAGGTCCAGGATTAGGCAGACAGGAGCCTACTGCCATTGCGATGATAGCCCAGATAAGACGCGCACAATGTCCTATTGTTGCCGATGCTGATGCCTTGAATATTCTTGCAAGCCATCGTGCATGGATGCAACAACTACCAAAGGGAATCATTATGACGCCTCACGCAAAGGAACTCGACCGTCTTACAGGCTCTCCTGCTAATGCTGACTATGAGCGTCTCCATCGTACACGTGAGTTGGCTAAGTCTTTACAGGCTTATATCATCCTTAAGGGACATAACAGTGCACTCTGCCTACCTAATGGCAACGTTATCTTTAACTCGACTGGTAACAGTGGCATGGCAACAGCTGGTAGTGGTGATGTACTCACTGGCATCATCACAGCCCTCCTTGCTCGTGGTTACCACCAGCAGAATGCTTGTATGGTGGGCATGTATCTCCATGGTTTTGCTGGCGACTTAGCAGCGAAAGAATTAGGTAAGGAAAGCCTTGTTGCAGGAGACATTATCAACTATCTCCCTAAAGCCTTCAAGCTTTTGGATGATTGATAAAGTCTTTCAATTCCGGCTATAGTTAATAGGTAATAAAGCCTTCCAAGTATAAGCAACAGCCCCGCATGGTTCTTTCCATGCGGGGCTTTTTGTTTCCTCTGTCATAGCCTACGAGGCAATGCCTCGTAGAAAGCGGCACAAAAGAAAAGCGGCAGTTCCCAAAAGGAAGCTGCCGCTAATGTTTTATTTAGTCAAGCTGACCTCAACAAATGATTAGTCGAGGTTAGCAAGCTTGTTCTCAGAACCAAGAACGTCTGTGATCTTGTGCTTGTAAAGATCCTCCATGTACTCACGAGCCTTACCACAGTACTGACGTGGATCGAAGTACTCTGGGTGCTCATCGAATGTCTGGCGAACACCTGCGGTGAATGCAAGACGAGAGTCAGAGTCGATGTTAATCTTACAAACAGCACTCTTAGCTGCCTTACGGAGCTGCTCCTCTGGGATACCAACAGCGTTTGGCATCTTACCACCATGCTCGTTGATGATGTCAACATACTCCTGAGGAACTGAAGAAGAACCGTGGAGAACGATTGGGAAACCTGGGAGCTGCTTCTCGATAGCTGCAAGAACATCGAATGCCAATGGAGGAGGAACAAGACGACCAGTCTTTGGGTCACGTGTACACTGCTCTGGAGTGAACTTGTAAGCACCATGAGAAGTACCGATAGAGATAGCCAATGAGTCGCAACCTGTACGAGTAGCGAAATCAACAACCTCCTCTGGCTTTGTATAGTGAGAAACCTCAGCTACAACGTCATCCTCAACACCAGCAAGTACACCGAGCTCAGCCTCAACAGTTACGTCGAACTGGTGAGCATACTCAACAACCTTCTTTGTCAAAGCGATATTCTCCTCATATGGAAGAGAAGAACCGTCAATCATTACAGAAGAGAAACCGAAGTCTACACAACTCTTGCAAGTCTCGAAGCTATCACCATGATCAAGGTGAAGTGCAATCTCTGGATGGTGGCAACCCAACTCCTTAGCATACTCTACTGCACCTTCTGCGAGGTAACGAAGAAGAGTCTGGTTAGCATACTTACGAGCACCCTTAGAAACCTGAAGGATAACTGGTGACTTCAAATCAGAAGAAGCCTTGATGATAGCCTGAAGCTGCTCGAGATTATTAAAGTTGAATGCTGGAATAGCATAACCGCCTTTGATTGCTCTCTTGAACATATCACGTGTGTTCACGAGACCTAATTTCTTGTAATCTACTGCCATAATTTCTTTTATCTTTTAAAATTAATAAGTCTATACCTATTTACACATGCAAAAGTACGGTTTTATTTTCTGATAGCCAAAACATACCACATATTTAATAAACCTAAAGTGTTAAAATCCGTAATAAAGGGCAATAGTTTTCGGAATAAAAGACAATTAGGCTTATTAGACATGACTGCCTAATAAGCCTAACCAAACATTTATCTGATAAATAAATTACTTCTCAGCTGGCTCAATAACGCGCCAGATTACTGATGCGAGTGCACCACCAGCAAATGGACCTACGATAAAGATCCAAAGATTGCTCAATGCTGTTGCAGGACCGCCCGCAAGCTGTGCGAAGATAGCAGGACCAAAGGAACGTGCTGGGTTTACAGATGTACCTGTATAACGGATACATACAAGGTGAACAAGGATAAGTGACAAGCCGATTGCCAAACCTCCAAACTTACCAGTTGCGCCGTTAGTCTTTGAAGTTGCACCCAATACAACGAGTACAAACACACAAGTAAAGATAATCTCTGCGAGCAAACCACTTGCTACACTAATACCATCTTGCAAACCATTAGCGCCTAAACCAGCACCTGCAGCAGCAAAACCGCTACCTGCGTTGGTTACAAGAAGGAACAACAAAGCTGCACCAATCAAGCCACCAATAAACTGGAACAACATGTACATAGCACAATCCTTTGCACTCATACGACCGCTCAAGAATACACCAAGTGTAATTGCTGGGTTGATGTGGCAACCTGAGATACCACCAATAGCGTAAGCCATTGCTACTACTGAAAGACCAAATGCCATTGCTGTACCAACTACTGCAGCCTGATTGTTTACTGGGTCACAACCCAAAGATACTGCTGCACCACATCCCATGAGGACTAACCCAAGTTTAACACCCACTTTCGCCTAATTGTTGCTGTCACCATACTTTCCTCGTTTTTCTTATGGGCTCTGTGTCCTACAAATTTTAT
>ERZ773069.92-NODE-92-length-64844-cov-5.845406_pt1 | contig 64844 bp, 62 predicted proteins | sample MGYA00580619_ERZ773069 | MGnify/ENA primary metagenome ERZ773069 (study PRJEB29015, sample SAMEA2738007) | human oral metagenome | biome: human oral; feature: human-associated habitat; material: dental | place: China | collected 2108 ...
GGAAATATTTCAATTTTTTGCATCCTATATTCCGTGGATCGCCTGTTTTCTTCTTTGCTTTATCGGCGTAAGCATGGTGAAAGAAGGATTTTCCGGTGATGCGGGACATATCCGGGCCGGCGTGGGGAAAAAAGCGCTTTTGCTGCAAGGCGTCGCGACTTCCATCGATGCGCTTTCCGTAGGGTTTACCAATGAGAAAATGGACTTGGCGGCCGCATTTGTCTGTGCTCTCATTATTGCGGCAGTAACATTTGCGGTTTGTGTGGCTGGCGTGATGATTGGCAGGAAATTCGGAGTGAGGCTGGCGGATAAAGCTGCTGTCCTCGGCGGAATTATTCTCATTTCCATCGGATTGAAAATGGTGCTGCTGTAGCAGACCGGAAGAAATATTTTGTTATCGATACAGCTTTGGGCGAAAGGCTTCAAGCTGTTTTTATTTTAGGGCAAATCTTGTTATAATGGGTGAAAACGTAAAGGGGGATTTTCGGATGGGGTATCGGCACAAAAAGGAAGGAGCGCTCTCTCTTCTGCCTTTTTTAATTTTTATCGTCATTTATCTCGGCGCGGGGATTTATTTTCAGATTCATGGCGTGGAAATGGCATTTTACCAGTTTCCATCGGTGACAGCCATGTTTATTGCGGTTCTTTCCGCTTTCTTTATGGGAGATGAAACACTCCAGGTAAAATTCGGCATTTTCTCACGAGGCGCGGGCAACGAAAATGTCATGACCATGCTCATGATCTACATCCTTGCCGGTGCATTTTCCGCCGTGGCAGCCGCTATGGGCGGCCGTGACGCGACAGTAAATCTGGGGATCAGTTTTGTTCCTGCCCAATACCTGACGGCAGGCATTTTCATTATTTCTGCGTTTATGGGTACGGCCACGGGGACTTCTATGGGAACCATTGCGGCCATCGTGCCCATTGCAGCGGGAATTTCCGTGAAGAGCGGAATTTCTGAAGCGCTCATGGTGGCGGCTTGTGTGGGCGGCGCTATGTTCGGAGATAATTTATCCATGATTTCTGATACCACGATTGCAGCGACACGGACGCAGGGCTGTGAGTTGAAAGATAAATTTAAAATGATGTTTTAAACAAGTAACTATTAATTAAAACTAAAGGAAAGGAGGGCAAGAAAAAGAGTGGCAGAGAAAAAGTACTATTGGTTGAAATTGCCCAAAGGTTTCTTTGATATGAAGGAAGTTAGATATTTACGACGGAAAGAACATGGGGAAATCTATGTAATAATTTATCTAAAATTACTCTTAATGTCCTTAGAAACGAATGGTCAAATTAAATTTGACCATTATTCAGAAACTCCAGAGGAAGAAATAGCTTTTGCAATAGATGAAGAAGTTGAGCATGTTAAGGCTGTTTTAGATTTTTTGATTAGTAAGAATCATATTACTGTTTCAAATGATGTTTACTGTATTGAAAAATTAGCTGAAATGGTTGGGAAAGAGGGCAGAACAGCTTCAATCATGAGAAATGCAAGGGCTAAAGAGAATCAAAATGCATCAAATAAAACAAGTAATATTCAAGATGTGACTGAGAACTGTCACAATGTGACAGATAAAAATAACAATGTGACGGATTGTGTAACATTGTTACATAGAGAAGAGAAAGAGAAGAGTAGAGAAGAGAAAGAAATAGATAAAGAAATAGATAAAGAAAAAGATAAAGAAATAGATAAAGATAAAGAAAAAGAAATAGACATAGATACTAGAGTAGATACAGAGGTAAGAGAAGAAGCTACCCTTGAAACTATTCGTTTAAAAAACCAACAATTGTTTAATGATTTTGTAACTGATAAAACACTAAGTAAAAAACAAAGTGACTATATTCTTGGAATGGTCAACAAATACGACAAACTAATCACTAAAAAACAAATACAAGGTTTTTATAACAATGCAATGACTAACATTAATGATTAGATAAAGAAAGGAAGGATTTATGAGACATAATCTAGCGTTGAATTTTGAATCCCAACGTCAATACATCATAGACAAAACAAAAGGGAAATTAGAATATCGAGATACGATTTATTGTCCAGAGTATAAGAGAATCACTAAACATTATTTCATGAAAGAATTAAATCAAGAAATTTGTGGATTTTGTTATATGAAGAATAAGAATGAAGAACAAGAAAAAAGTATTACAAAAGAAGTTAATAAAGGAAGGGTAGATAGACTAGAACATATTAATAAAAGTTATTTGAAAAAATACTCTATTATTTCTAATACCAATTATTTTGATAAAACGTTTAATGAGTTTAGAACCAACAACCAAAAGAAACTTAATGAGGTAAAAGAACCGTTAAGACAACTAACAAAACAAATCTTAAATGGTAATCATTTCACTATTGTATTGTACAGTAATGAAAGTGGAACAGGGAAAACTCACTTAGCTTTTTCAATGCTTAACGCTATTAATGATAATAGTTCTGATTGGGGAGATAATAACAAACAATTAAAATGTTTAGCGGTATCCTTTTTAACTCTAGCAGATAAAATTAGTCAAAGTATTACTGAAGGGGAGAATAAGCAAGGTTATTACTTAAATCTCATAAAAGATGCTGATGTCGTCCTTCTTGACGATGTAGGAGCAGAAAAGACTAGCGATTTTAGAACGAGTTTATTATTTGATATCCTTGAAAGCAGAGCAGAAACTAAGACTACAATCATTACAACTAATTTAAATGATAATCAATTATTAAATAAATATGGTCAGCGTGTTTTTAGTCGTATGAACTTCAATAAACAAGTAATTGATTTTAGCGGATTAGAGGATTATAGAATGAATAAGATTAAGTAGAAATGCAAGCTAAAGCTCGAGTGAACCACGAGTGAACCGTGGAAAACAGCTATTTTAGGAAATTTTTCTATCCCCATATAAACAGCTCTTTTCCTAACTCTGATTATAGGCTTGAAAGAGGGGGATAATAATATGAAAAAATTGAAAAGAGGTGAGAGGATATTAATTTGAATGAAGTTTAAAAAAACGCGTCTTATCCGCTATATAAGACACGCTACGGAAATTGTTCTGCTCAAGTTAATAGCGGTAACTAACAACACTTCGCCAGTATCGTCCCTGACACTGTAGTTGAAATAGATTTGATTCTCGATTTTAGAGCCTAGCTTTTTCGCCACTTTCTCAGCGGCAGCTTGTTTATCATCATTTTGGTCGTCTAGCTAAGACGCCTGAAAAAACTAACTCCCCCTATTGAACCCTGCTAGCCAGGTGCGGTAGGCAAAAGGAAAACCCACAAATGAATCCAAACTCTACTGAGACACAGTACCTTTCAAAAATTCTGATAATAATGCTGTCATCATCATCATCCTTTCTGTCTACTAGGATTTAGTGAAGTAGACAAGAATATTATAACACGGAGTTCATAAATAGAAAACGTTAAAAGGAAGGTGAAACTAATGGAATTGAAGATTAAAACTAATGTCAAAGGGTTAGACGAATTAAAAGAGCTTCTTGAGGTCGCGCGCAGACAATCAATTGACTTACAAGAAACTCTCGATAAGATTTCTCAATCAGAAATTAAAATTGGTTTTGAAACCACTCATCATAAGCAGAGGTAAGCATTTCTTGCCAGGATGAAAACTTAGTATGGGCGGAAACAAAATTATCCAAATCATTAGAGTTAATTGACTCAGGGTTTGAAAAGTCGAAAGAACTAGCATCAGCAAATTCCTGGGAAGTTTGAAACTGAGTATACTTTCTTATGAAATTAGAATTTAATACCTCATCCAACGGGATATATCCGTTGGATTTTGCTAATTTTTTTAATTTTTTTTCTAAATCTGTAGATTCAAAATCCATTGTCATATAAACACCTCCTTTCCCAACATCAATTATAGGATTGAAAAAAGCTTACAACAATATGAAAATAATGAAATTAAGGAAGGAAAATTACATCATGACTAAAACAACTCAAAGTGATTTATTGTATATTGAAGATGTAAAAGAAAGAAACTTTATTCTATATGCAAAAAATGGAGAATTAAGAAAAGAAAAAATACCTGAATATGGAACAGTAACCTTTACTTATCAAAATGGTAAGTTTGTTATGCTTGAAAAGAGGAGTACTAAAAAATAAATTTTTCAAAAAAGGTCATTGATTGTATTACTCTTTTTGTGTTACAATGTAAACACGATAGGAGTGATATCAAATGACGAGCAAAACATTCACAGTACGCTTAAACGAAAAAGAACAAGAGTTATTTTATGCTTATGCTAGCGTATGGGGAAAAAGTATAGGGGATATGATGAAAAACGCAACGCTTGAAAAAATTGAAGAATTACATGATGCACATATTGGAGATATTGCTTATAAAGAATTTTTGAAGAATCCAGAAACATATTCACTTGATGAAGTAAGGAATGAACTTTTGAATGAGTTATAAACTAGTATTAAGTAATAGAGCTAGAAAGCAATTAAAAAAAATGGATAGACTAGTATCAGTAATGTTGCTAGATGAATTACTTAATAAGTATGATGGCTTAGAAAATCCTAGGCAACACGGCAAAGCCTTAAAAGGAGAGTTAAAAAAATATTGGCGGTATCGGATAGGGAACTATCGTATTATTTGTGATATACAAGATGACAAAATGATAGTGTTAGCCTTAGAAATAGGACACCGTAAAGAGATATATCAATAACAGTCTACTAGGAATAACCAAGGGACGACATAGAAACATTTAACAGTGTTTTTATGTCGTCTTTTTACTTTATAAGGAGGTAATATTGGATACAGAACAAAGAGCAACCATTAAGAACATGTTAGCTATTCCCAATCTAATTACAGCATATACAGATAAATTAAAGAATGTCAGTAAAATGTTCTTCCTTACCCATAGCCTTATAGGTGGAATGATGATTGATGACCTCAATGTATATACACGTTCAATAGACCCATACAGTGCAGCAGTAATAATTGAAACAGAGGAACGCATCATCAGAACGAGAATAGACCGCCTAAGCAAGCGATATAAACTATTTACTAATGAATTTACCACGGAAGAGTTAAACACGCTTAGAAGGACTGTAAATGAAAATGAGGATACTTTAATTACTCAAAGAGCGTATCAATGGATAGAGGAAGTAGATTTTTATTTAACTGCTAGATATGAAGAAACTGATACCCAACAAGAGATACAGCAAAAGGGAGAACAATTAAGAGAGATTAGTTTTCTTGATGAAGAATTTGAAAATATGATGCGAGGGGTAGCAATTTGAGAGAAATAAAAAAGGAATATGGTAATAGATACTACGATGTTAAAAATCCTTTGAATGTGATTAGTAATATTTATTTCCATCAATTATATATTACAAAGACCTATAACGCACTTTCAGCTAACCGTTCTTTAAAACAGTTAGCTTGTTTTTATGAAGTGATGAAGCGGTTGAATATGGAAGATAGGATAATTATATATGAGAAATATTTCAAGTATGCGATGATGCGACAATCTAAAGATAAATATAAAAATAAAGCAAATGTACAGGAAATGTATATTGTTAAAGAAGTAAGCAACGTTGAGCATGCAAAAGCTATGAACATAACAATCAATGAGTATAAAGAGCGATTAGATAGAGCGTTAAGAAACTATTTAAATACACTGATTGATGTTATAACTGAATAACGAAAATATAACTCTCTTACTGAAAGGTAAGAGGGTTATTTATATATATTTATAAACAGTAATATAGAAATACTTTTATCTGTTTTAGGTTGTCGTTTAACGTTTCTTTGTTTGAAAATCATATATAAATTAGTTTACTTATAAAAGCTATCAAACGCATCATAAGCATCATAAAACTACATAAAACAGTAAAGTTTTTTTATTGATGTTTTAAATTATATTAGTGAATAGTAGGAAGAGTGGGAAACGAATAAAGGAAGAATGTAAGTAACTAATCTACAGGAACAAGACGGTAGAAGTAACTGCCAATGTATACTGTATATAACTGATAAAGAAGTTGAATCAATGGTTTATTTTAAATCATAGAGCAAGATTGTGTATGTGTTAGCCATGATACTAGAGGTGTAAGGGGATACCCCGTGTGAAAATCACTAGAAGAAAAGGCAAATTCAGACCGCGCCCCCCTCTAGCTCACACAAACTCCCCTTAATTTTTATTTTGCATAACGCAAAAAAAGCCCTAGATAACAACTAAAGTAAAGTTGAAACTAGGGGAAAATAAGTGATTTTTAAATAAAAAAAGTACTCACTTACTTTAAAACCTTAAAAAAGGTGAAGTGAATACAGATAAATTATAATGCAAGCTAAATCAAAAATCAATAATAGGTATGTTATAAACCAGTAATTAATAAGTCTAGAAAAAAAGGGGAAACAGATAAGTTAAAATAGATTTCCATGATATTACTAAAAAAATTAGGATAAAAAAAGATGAAAAATTAAAATTTATTATTAACAATCACTTGGCATTTTTTATTAGGATAAATTTATATAGCAGTTAAAAACATCTTGAAAATATTCTATAAACGGCTTATTATTTAGATGTTAATGTTAAAAGTTAAAGTGAAATGTTAAGAAAAGTTAAAGTTATTGACAATTATTCAGATTACTTGTAGTATGTAATTAATATTAATGGGGGGACGTAGTGACGTCCGCAAAGAAGCTACAAGTTTTTTCTGCTTGTAGCTTTTTTTGTTTTATTTATAAGGAGTGTATTGTGGAAAAACCTTTTAGAAATTTAGATGAACAAATACAGATTCTTCGTGATAGAGGTATGACAATTAATGATGAAGATTTTTCTAAAATTGTACTACATCGACATAGTTATTATGATATTGTTAATGGTTATAAATCCTATTTTATTGATGAATCTGCTGAAGAAGAAAAATTTTTCGATGGGGTCACACTTCAAGACCTTTTTGCTTTGTATTTATTTGATACGAACTTGAGAGATTTAACGTTAAGTACTATCCAAACTATTGAACACCAATTAAGAAGTATTACAGCGTATAGAATTGCGGAAAAATTTGGCTCCAACCAATCAGATTATTTGCAACGTGAAAATTATCATTTAGGGCGTGAATTTGATAAAAAATATGAGCTAGATAAGCTTTTCGCTAAGTTTGAAAAAATACTAAATGATGAAATTCATCCGTTTAAACATTATAAAGATAAGTATAATAATTGCCCGCCTTGGATTTTGTTAAAAGGTACAAGTTTTGGTAACTTGATTGTATTTATAAGATTACAAAAGAAGGAAGTTAAAGAGCAAATTATTGCAGACTTCTTTTTAAGGGAAGTAAATGAAATTGAAGAAGCAGAAAAAAATTTCTTCATGGATTCATTGTATTTTTTACTAGAATTCAGAAATAGAGCAGCTCATGGGAATAGGATATATAATTTCAAACCAGCAAAACGTAAAATTAGTTTTGTAGAACATATTCATGGAAGATTATTTATTACTGAAAATATGTATAAAAAAGGAATAGGAGTTAATGATTGGAATGCGTTTATTGTATTTCTATCGTTTATTAAAGATAGCTCGGCTTCTGATTTTTTAAATAAACTTGTTAACTGTCTTAATGGTTTACATGTTGAAAAACAGTTTAGTAATGATGTTGTTCGTAAAGGAATGGGATTATTAGAAAATATAATTGCTGAATCTGAAAAAATAGAGAACGAATAGTTCTTTGAATTAACGTTTTTATTCTCACCGTGGGAGTGGAGCTTCTTTTTCGGTTACAGAGAGAGTAACAGAGATTGATTATTTTATGTCATTCATGGTTAGTTGTTTAAGTTATAAAACATTGATATGTCAGTGTTTATCAATTAATACAATTTAATATAAAACGCTATTTTTTAATGGAAGGGTCCGTTGGATAGATGACATAAGCCAAGAAACATTGTTTGAATCAGGTTTCTTGGCTATTTATATTCATAACTCTATTGAATATAATCTTTAGTAATTATATGATTGTAGTAGTTTAATGATAAATAAAAATCGAGGGATATGTTTATGATTAGTGAAGAATATATAGAAAGAGAAAAACGAGTAGCAGAATGCTATAAGAGATACTTTGATTCTAGACCAGAATTAAAGAAAGCATTAGATGAATTACATGATTTGATTGAAAATGATGAGATTTCATTTGAGGAGTTCAGGAAAAGAGCTCTTGAAGCCGGAAAAAAATATGGTTAAGCATCTAACAAGTAATTAGGTGCTTTTTTTGATTGAATCTTAAATTATTTCTCGATGAATCTCTGTAAGGATTCGATAAGGTAGGCTGTTATTCAATGAATAATCTACTCCAAAAGGAAAAAGCTTCTTTATAGTTCTATATTATTTATAAAATATTTTTAAATCGAGTATATTACACTTGTATTATATTCGAGACATGTTATAATATGGTCATCAGAGAAAAAAAGAAAGGAGAATGGGAATGAGAAAACAACCGTGGTCGAACGAAAATAAGACAGAGCGGATTAACTTCACGATTGAACCTTCTTTAAAAGAAGCATTTTTGAAGATAATTTCGACTGATGTTTCAACTTATTTTAGATCGGTCATCGAGAAAGAAGTCGAAGGTCATCAAAAAAAAGTTGAAAACTGGCCGGATGCCATTAAGAATTTATTGCATGGACAATTTAAGGCGTTCTCCGAGCAAGTATTTGGAACATTTAATTACCGAGGACGAAACTATCCTTATAAGATTTTGGATGTTATGTCCGTTGAAGAAGGCCAACCACTTGAAGTCATTGACTATGAAGATGGATTGGTTTATGTTAAAGTGATTGAGGAGCTCAATCCAGAAAAATTAGTATATGTAACTTTATAGAAAGAAGGAAATTTATCATGCCATTAACAATTATTATTATCGCTTTAGTATTAGTTTTATTAATTATCGCGTTCAAATCAATTCGTATCGTACAACAAGGACACAAAGCTGCTGTTCAATCATTCGGACGTTATGTTCGGGAATTAGGACCAGGGTTACACTTTGTAACACCAATTATTCGTAACATTGCTTACGTTGTAGATATGCGTCAACGTTCATTGGATTTAGATCCACAAGAAATCATCACAAAAGATAACGTTAATTTAACAATTGACGCTTCAGCTAAATACCATGTAGATAATCTTGAAGAATACTTATATGGAAACACAAACCCAGAAGGATTATTACTTTTAGATATCCAAAACGAATTACGTGACATCATCGGTACAATGACGATGGCTGAAATTCTTGGTGGTACAAACAAAATCAACACTGACTTAAACCAACGTGTATTCGGTAAAACAGACTCTTACGGGGTTACAATCGACCGTGTTAACATTGGTGAAGTTATTCCTCCACAAAGCATCGTTGAAGCGATGAACAAACAAATCACTGCTGACCGTGAACGTGATGCTGCGTTAATCGCTGCTGACGCTCGTCAAAAAACAGTTGAAATGGATACAAGAACTCAGAACAACAAATTATTAGCAGATGCTCGTGCTCATGCTGAAAAAATCGCAATTGACACTCAAGCAACTGTTGCTCAATTAACAGCTATCAACAACGCATTAAATGAATCTAACTTAAATGCTGCTGCATTAGAATACTTAGCAATCGATGCTAAAAAAGCTCTTGCTGAAGGTCCAAACAATACAGTTGTATTAATGGATGGACAAAATAACGCAAAAATTGCCGAAAACATTGCTTCTTTAGCATCAGGACGTAAAGTTTGGGACGAAGCAGGTAAATAATCATGAAACAACGAGCTAGCAAATCTTTCTTTAGATTGAAGTGGCTTGCCGTGTTGATTGTCAGTTTCTTCATGATGGGAACTTTCCATAGTGTTGCTGTAAATACAGTATATGCAGAAACGACCTCAGATAATTCTAGTAAAATGGTGGGGTCGTATGAAACCACGGTTAATGTTCAGGCAAACAAAAATTTTAATGAAACAATTACGGTTCCTTTAAAATTTAACAATCCTGATTATGATTCTGTGAAAGTACCTGTTCAACTCAACAATCTAAAAGAAGGAAACTATAAACTTCAATTTTTTGTATTCAGAGAAAATAAAAAATACAAAGTAGATGTCTTTCTCTTAAATAAAAATAATCTATCTATTCACCTTGAATTTATTGATATAGTGGATGGGAAAGTCGTTAAGCCATTCCAATATGATAGAGCAACGGATAAAAGAGATGTAGAGGAGATGACGACTGAAGCCGTAAATGAAAAAGAAAATCAGTCTAATCTGCAATCTACGAATCAAAAGAATAATGACAATAACACAAAGACCAATACGTACGGTAGTGAAAAAAATTCTAATACGAATGACAATAAGAAAATTAGTTTCTTGTTGAATAATTTAAATCTAAAAGATGGCGAATTTTATTATGTATTAGGACAAGCTTTGTTTTTTATCGTATTAATTCTAATGGTATTTGTTTTTATTGGTAAAAAACAAAATAAGGCAAGAAATAACTCACAAAAAGAGAACTCTAATATGAATATGAGATCTCCTAAGAGAAATGAACGACGACAAAATAATACGGATTCTAGATTGGAAGATATTCCACAAAGAGTTTATCGTCCACGTCATAGTATTTCGAATCCAAAACAACGTTCTCAAGCTAAAAAACAAGCGACTAAACAGGCATTACAATCTACAAAACACCAAAGAACTCAACAGAGCCCAGAAGAGTTTGTTGGAACTCAACGTCCAACAAGACCAGTAGTGTATAAGACAAAATCTAAAGAAAAGTCTCATACTTTACCAAGAGTACTTTCTAACAAATCTCTTCCTCGAATCATAAAAACAGTTCGCTTAAAATAAAGCGTCAAATCCTCTAAGTTGTAAAAGACTTAGGGGATTTTTTACAGGGAAGCATTTGCAGTCTATAAAGAATGGGAGTATTCTAAGTGTGAAGGGTGGAATATGGATGCAAAAAATACAAAAACTAATGAAAAAAATTGAGGCAGATCCTCAAAATACCGAGTATACAAAAGCCGGAATACAGCCATTATTTTCTGCGCCACGACGCGCAAAGATTTTGATTGTTGGGCAAGCTCCTGGAATTAAAGCGCAAGAGAGTCGCTTATTCTGGAACGATAAAAGTGGAGATAATTTAAGAACGTGGATGGGAGTTACTCGTGATTTTTTTTATCAATCCGATTTATTTGCAGTTGTGCCGATGGATTACTATTATCCAGGAAAAGGTAAATCTGGAGATCTTCCACCACGTAAAGGTTTTGCCGAAAAATGGCATGAAAAAACTTTAGCCTTAATGCCGGATATTGAACTAATTATATTGGTTGGAAAATACGCACAAGACTATTATTTAAAAAATACAAAGAAGAAAAACTTAACGGAAACAGTTAAAGCATACAAAGAATACTTACCAAAGATGTTTCCACTAGTACACCCATCTCCTTTAAATCGTCGATGGATGGCAAAAAATCCATGGTTTGAAGAGGATGTTTTACCAGAATTTAAAAAAAGAGTTCAAGAAATCATTAAAGGAGCCAAGTAATGAGAACAGAGGTATATCCAGAAATCGGAATCTATAACGAACATATGATTCCAGTGAGTGAATTGCATACGATTTATGTGGAAGAATCAGGAAATCCATTAGGACATCCAGTTGTTGTTTTACACGGCGGACCAGGAGGGGCATCCTCTCCAGCAAATCGTCAATTTTTTGATCCAGAATTTTATCGTATTATCCAATTTGATCAACGTGGATGTGGAAAGAGTACCCCTTTTGCATCGTTAGAAGAGAATACGACGCAGGATTTAGTAGCGGATATGGAGAAGATTCGTACCACATTAGGGATTGATAAATGGCTTGTCTTTGGTGGTAGCTGGGGAACAACGCTAGCCTTACATTACACGATTGCACACCGTGAACGCGTCGTAGGATTGATGCTTCGTGGGATTTTTCTTGGCCGACAAAGTGATGTAGATTGGCTGTATCAAGATGGGGCGTCTCATTTTTATCCAGAGAACTTCGAGAAGTTTAAGGCACCGATTCCTGTTGAAGAACAAGGAGAATTGGTGAATGCGTACTACAAGCGTTTGACGTCAGAGGATGAATCGATTTGTCTAGAGGCAGCGCGTGCATGGGCAGAGTGGGAACATGGTCTCGTGAAGTTGATTCCGTATGATCCAATTGTCTGGGATGAAGCAGGTATTCGCGGGGCTCTTACAATTGCGCGAATGGAATGTCACTTCTTCTATCATCACTGCTTTGTAGAAGACGATAATTTCATCTTGAATCATGCTGATGCCTTCAAGGGGATTCCAATGCATATCGTACATGGGCGTTATGATGTGGATTGCCTCCCGAGCGCGGCGTTTGAACTCGCTCAAGCAGTTGATGGCTCAGAACTCATCTTTGCACAAGCGGCAGGACATACCGCAATGGAACCAACTACGATGGAAGCATTAGTTGGCTTTAGTGAAAAATGCAAAACTTACTTTAAATAAAAGAAAGGCTCGTAGAATGGATCTACGGGCCTATTTTTGTGTTTAGATTTTTTCAAGAAGCATTGCAGCAATGCGCTCCACATCGCGATTACTTCCGCGTAATTCAAATTCATCGAGCACTGGGAACCCAAAACGCTCAGAATACTGACGGGCGGTGAGGCAGAATTGCTTATTAAAGTTACGATTTCCACTACCAATCACTCCAAAACAATGCGCATAATTATGTTCGTAGGCTAAGAAATCACCGAGTGGATTCGTTAAGACTTCAACGTCTCCATTATCCACGCCATTTCCACCTTCTAAATAAGTCGGTAGAAAAGCAACGAAGGGTTTTCCTACTTTGAAGTAATCTTCTTGTCCTTTAACAAGGTCTTTGATATTCGTTAATGTCACGTTTAAAGAGGGTTCCAAAAAACGTAAATGGTCTTTTAAACGAGTGACGAAGTTATGTGTATTTCCGGTTAAACTAATATAAATAATGGGTAATTCTTTCGACATTGAGAAACCTCCTGAAAGATTTTTGCTGTCTTTAAGTATACCGCACTTTGTCTAATCCTTCTAGAGGGTGTTTTTAAACTTTTAAAAATTGTGAAAATCAGCTATAATACTTGAGAATAAACACGAAGGAGAGACTCATGTCACATTTAAAAGAAGAAGTACAATCTCGCAAGACTTTTGCGATTATTTCCCACCCAGATGCTGGGAAAACAACGATTACAGAACAATTACTCTTATACGGGGGTGCGATTCGTCAAGCTGGTACCGTAAAAGGGAAGAAAACAGGGAAGTTTGCTAAATCTGACTGGATGGAAATCGAAAAACAACGTGGGATTTCTGTTACAAGTTCAGTGATGCAAGTGGAATACGATGGCAACCATATTAATATCGTGGACACACCAGGGCACGAGGACTTCTCAGAAGATACGTATCGTACATTAATGGCCGTGGATAGTGCCGTGATGGTTATCGACAGCGCTAAAGGGATTGAGCCGCAAACGAAGAAATTATTCGAAGTTTGTAGTATGCGTGGAATTCCAATTTTCACATTCATCAACAAATTAGACCGTGATGGACGTGAACCACTTGAATTAATCGCGGAATTAGAAGAAGTATTAGGTATTGACGCGTATCCAATGAACTGGCCAATGGGGATGGGGAAAACATTCCTTGGCTTATATGACATTTACAACAAACGTGTAGAATTGATGCACCCAGAAGAAAACGAAGATAATGACTTCTTACCATTAAACGAAGATGGGGAAGTGGACGGCGATTATGCGTTCAAACAATCAACGCTATATAACCAAGCAATCGAAGACGCACAACTTTTACTAGAAGCAGGAAATGCGTTTGATGAAGAGAAGATTGCGGCTGGTAAATTAACGCCTGTATTCTTCGGTTCAGCCTTAACAGGATTTGGGGTTCAAACATTCTTAGATGCATTTGTTGACTTCGCACCAAGCCCATCTGCGAAGAAGACAGAATCAGGGGAATTGGTAGATCCGCTACAAGAACAATTCACAGGATTCATTTTCAAGATTCAAGCAAACATGAACCCAGCGCACCGCGACCGTATTGCGTTTGTGCGTATCTGTTCAGGAGAATTCACTCCAGGGATGGACATTACAGTGAACCGTTCGCAAAAGAAAATGAAATTATCTCATACAACGCAATTCATGGCCGATAGCCGTGAAACAGTTAAAGCAGCCGTTGCAGGGGATATTATCGGACTTTACGATACAGGGAACTTCCAAATCGGAGATACGATTTATTCAGGAAAAACGCCAGTTCAGTTTGAACCACTCCCACAATTCACGCCAGAGCTCTTTAATAAAGTTTCTGCCAAAAACGTGATGAAGCAAAAATCATTCCATAAAGGAATCGAGCAGTTAGTACAAGAAGGGGCCATCCAATTGTACAAGACATACCATACAGGAGAATATATCCTTGGTGCCGTTGGTCAACTACAATTCGAAGTGTTCCAATACCGCTTATTAAATGAATATAATGCCGAAGTAGTCATGACTCCAATCGGAAGTAAAATTGCTCGTTGGATTGACGAAGAACAACTGGATCCAAATATGTCGTCAAGCCGTAACTTATTATGTCGCGACCGATTTGACCAACCAGTCTTCTTATTCGAAAACCAATTTGCTTTAAACTGGTTCAAAGATAAACATCCAGAAGTCGAATTAAAAGCATTATTCTAATAGATACAAATAAAGACTCTCTAATCACTTGGATTAGAGAGTCTTTTCGTATTTTTAAGATTAAGCTTCGTATCCCATTAGGATTCCGCCTTGTTCTGCATAATAGCTGCAGACCCCGCTTGTGTGGATACTAGAAACATCCGCATCTGGGAACTCGCTATGAACGGCTGCTTGTATTAAGCCACATATTTCTGGATTACTACAGTGGCTGATGACCACACGACCACCCTTGTATCCATTTTTCTTCATTTCAGACCAAACTGCTTGAACAGCTTTCTTTTGACCTTTTGCTTTGTGAAGTAAGTTTAGTGTTCCTTCTGGTGAAGCGTCACCGACTAAGCGGATATTGAGCATTCCGATAACGGCGCCGACTAATTTATTTAATCGACCGTTTTTTACTAGGTTATCGACACGAGCAAGAGCAAATAATAGTTTAGTGCTCGCTAAATATTCTTTTAATGCTGCAACCACTTCTTCAAAAGAAAGTCCTTGAGCAATCAGTTCATTTGCCTTTTGGACAAATAGAACCATTTCACCACTTGCTGAAAGGCTATCGAAGACTTCAATATTTGTTTCAGGGGCTTCTTCTAATAACATATTTTTGGCTAATTGAGCACTATTTTGGCTTCCTGATAGACCACCAGTAATTGTAATGGCAATAACATTTTCAGCACCTCTATAGGCCTCTAAAAAAGCATCTGGACTTGGACAAGCAGAAGCAGTTTTTTCCTTGGATTCATACATTTCAATCATCATAGCATCAATATCTAATGTTGCATCGTCTTTATAATGTTTCTCGCCCACTTGGACAGTTAATGGTACATTAATATATTCAGTATTTGTTGCTAGATTCTCGATTTCGCGTAGATCGCAACCAGAATCCGCAATTATTTTCCATTTCATAAGAGAATTCTCCTTTGGTAGTATAGTTCATACAAGAGTAATATACTTTGAACTTCAAAACAAGTCAACTAATCTAATTAAAACTTAACATTTTAGTGGAATTTTAGCGCTTTCTGTACTATTGTTAAGGAGTAGAAATATATCTAAAGGAGGAGTATTATGACTCAAACAATTTCTTTTGGGTATGGATCAAAGCCAGCTCAATTATTATCGAATAAATTAAATCGACATGGAGTAATTGCTGGAGCCACAGGTACAGGGAAAACTGTTACTCTAAAAGTTCTTGCTGAACAATTAAGTGAAGCTGGTGTACCTGTATTACTTTCTGATATTAAAGGAGATTTAGCTAGCCTTGCCGAAAAAGGTGAAGTAACTGAAAAGATTGCTGAACGATTAAAAAAAGTACACGTAGAAGATTTTGAACCAAGTTCTTATCCTGTAGCGTTTTGGGATATTTTTGGAGAAAACGGAATTAATATTCGTACAACCATTTCAGAAATGGGACCTATTTTATTATCTCAGCTGTTAGGATTAAATGAAACGCAAGAAGGCATTTTAAACATTGCGTTTAAAGTTGCTGATGAACAAGGTTTATTATTAATTGATATTAAAGATTTACGTGCAATGTTAAATTATGTTGGAGCTCATGCTTCTGAATTACGTAATTTATATGGAAATATTGCGCAACAATCTATTGGTACTATTTTACGTAGCCTATTAGTTTTAGAACAACAAGGTGGAAATCAGTTCTTTGGAGAACCAGCTTTTGAAATTGGCGATTTATTTAAAACAGATGCAAGTGGACGTGGAACCATCAATGTATTATCTTCTGAAAAGTTGTTCCAAACACCTAAATTATATGCAACTTTCTTATTATGGTTCTTATCAGAGTTATATGAAAACTTACCTGAAGTAGGAGATTTAGATAAACCAAAACTAGTATTCTTCTTTGACGAAGCACATGTATTATTCAATCAAAGCAACCCAGCTGTACAAGCAAAAATTGAATTAATTGTTCGTTTAATTCGTTCGAAAGGAATTAGTATTTTCTTCGTAACACAAAATCCAACGGATATTCCTAATGCGGTAGCCAGTCAGTTAGGGAATCGAATCCAACATGGCTTACGTGCGTTTACGCCAGCTGAGCAAAAAAATGTCAAATCAGTAGCTGAAACTTTCCGTCAAGAAGAAGGAAAAGATTTAGTTTCAGTGATTACGAATCTAAAAGTAGGGGATGCGGTAGTTTCTACTTTACAGGAAGATGGATCTCCAAGTTTTGCAGAAGTGGTTTCTATTTACCCACCAAAGAGTAAATTAGATGCGGTTGATGCTTTTGTTCGTCAACAGCTAGTAAATCAATCTCCATTCTATGATAAATATGCTGAAATGTTTGACCGTGAGTCTGCTCATGAGCAACTATTAGCATTAGAACAACAATTTCAACAAGAACAAGAAGAAGCTTTAGCTCAAAGAGAAGCTGAAAAACAAGCAGAAGCAGAACGTAAAGAAGCTGAAAAACAAGAAGCTCTTGCACAAAAAGAGGCTGAAAAACAGGCTAAATTAGAAGAAAAAGAACGTGAACGTCAAGAAAGAGAACTAGAACGTCAAGCACGACAAGCAGCAACTAAGAAAGGTGATTCTGCGATGGATCGCTTTACCAAAAATATTATGTCTAGCGTTGGACGTGAAGTAGGCCGAGTGATTACTCGTGGAGTAATGGGCTTGTTCAAAAAATAAGAGGAGGCTGTCCTATGGCAAATGTCGTTGTATTCTTAGCGGAAGGATTTGAAAAGATTGAAGGCCTTGCTACAGTTGATATTTTGAGAAGAGCAGGTCATATTGTTCATACAGTTGGCATTGATGGACAAGTTATTACGGGTTCTCATAAAATTTCAGTGAAGACAGATGATGAATTAGAAACCTTTTATTGGGCTCAAATTGATGCATTAGTGCTTCCAGGTGGAATTCCAGGAGCTCATCATTTAAGAGAAAATGATTTCCTAATTCAAAAACTGAAAGAATATTCGAAAAAAGGGAAAATTATTGCAGCAATCTGTGCGGCGCCAATTGTCCTACATAGGGCAGGATTGCTGAAAAAGAAAAAATTTACTTGCTATCCCGGTTTTGAAGATGAAATTAACGACGGGGTTTATACAGGAGCCTTAGTTGAAAAAGATGGAAAAATCATCACGGGTTGTGGTGCAGCTGCAAGTTTCGAATTTGCTTATACAATAGCAGAAGCATTAGGAACAGATACCTCCGCACTTCGAGAAGGGATGCAGTACAATAAGCTTTTTTAAAAAATAATGTTAGAAAGATTTGTTCTATTTTTAGGACAAATCTTTTTTGTTACAAAAATATTACAATGTTACAAAAATGTTAAATGAATAACTTGATTTTTCCTTGGAAATTTGAGAGAATAAAGTATCAAAATCGACGTAATCTGTATTAGAAATTAGGGAAATATATGAGAAAAGAAGAAATTAATCAAGTAGTGAAGAAGTTACGTAGTAAAGGAGTTCGTATTACCCCTCAAAGAGTGGCAATGCTAGAATTTTTAGCTAGCGTGGATACTCATCCAACTGCGGAAGAGATTTATACTGAATTAACAAGAGAATATCCTCAAGTCAGTGTGGCGACAGTATATAACAATTTAAACCTGTTTATTAAAGAGGGTGTTGTTAAGGAATTAATGTATGGAGATAGTGCCAGTCGATACGATTTTGATTTAGGACAGCACTATCATGCTGTTTGCGATGTTTGTGGGAAAGTAGTGGATTTATATTATCCAATTTTAGATGATGTTGAAAAAGCAGCAGAACAATTAACAGGGTTTAAAGTTAGAGGACATCGAATGGAAGTTTATGGGGTTTGTCCGGACTGTCAGAAAAAAGAAAAATAGTATTTAATAAGGGGTCGTGGAGAATGGAGAAGGTCATTCAACGAAGAGCCAATAATGGCAAAGAAAAACATCCAAAAAAAGAAAATAAATATACACAAAATCCTGAAGAAATGCTAGAGACTGATTTGAAGGAAGAGGCAGTTCAAGAGGAGAATCAAGAGAACCAACGATTCGGTGGGAAGGATTCAAAAAAGAAAAGACCGAAAAAGAAAATTCCTAAAACCATTTTTTGGGTGATAGGAGTTTTGACTCTAGCTATTTTAGTATTTGAATTATTAACGATTCATCGTATTATGGCAGATCAATTTAATGAAGAAGAATTAAAACGTATTATTCAAGTTGAACAAGACGACACAAAAAAATATAACGAAAATTTTACGGTTAAAGATGAAACGAATGGCAATATTGAAATTCAGGAATTAATCCCTACAGATAGTTCTGGAAATGAAGTTGCTTCCATTGCTGAGCAGATTTCGACTTTAAAACAAACGGTATTAGAAAAATACGCGGGTGCTTCAAAGAAAACTTTGATTTTTTTAAAAGCCTATCAAACAAAAGTTATTTCGAACGTAAATGATATTCATTACTATGTATCTGTATATCAACAAAAGGATCGTGGTTTTGAACAGCTAGAATTTTCGGAGTTAACACATCAACTTGTTTTCTCAGATACTTTACAACCATTTGAAATTTCAAAACTCTTTAATAATGATTTAGCAGTATCTAACTTTTTTGTAAAGAAAGCATTAGATGAATCTAAAGCAAATGGATTATCTGATGAGCAAACAGATAAAATTACTTCTCAATTTAAAGATAACAATTGGAAGAAACTAGATACGTCAATCATTCAAAATGGAATTCGTATAAAATACAAAGACACAAACGATTCAGATGCAGAATGGACAATTCCTTTTACCGAGCTTTTTGCATATATGAATGAAAATATGATTCCGGAAACAGAGAAAGAGAACTATACAAAATATCTTGCAACTGTTAAAGAAAAACTAGGTAAGAAGAGAATTGCTTTGTCGTTTGATGACGGCCCCCGACCTGAAACAACGCCAAGAGTACTAGAAATTCTAAAAAAATATAACGCGCATGCAACATTTTATATCGTAGGAAGTCATGTAGAAGGTAATGAGTCTATTATTAAGCAAATTGTGGCTGAAGGGCACGAACTTGGAAACCATAGTTATAGTCATCCTTTATTACCAAAGAAATCAGCAGACGAAGTGTATAAAGAGGTTCATAACACTTCAGACCTCATTGCCAAAGCTTCAGGTGGTTTAAGACCAATGAGTTTGCGTCCGCCATATGGTGGTTTTGATAAAATGGTAGCGGAGCAAGCAGGCATTGCTATAGTGAACTGGTCGATTGACTCGCTAGACTGGAAATATAGAGATGCAGCCAAAACAATTGAGCATATTAAGGAAAATGCTCATAATGGTGGAATCTTATTGATGCATGATATTCATGAAGAATCAGTAGAGGCATTACCAACAATTATTGAATACTTACAAGCAGAAGGTTACGAATTGGTGACTGTAGATGAATTGATGGCAGGACAACCATTAAAACCAAATCATGCATATTTTAACCGTGTTGATATTCAAAAAATAGATTAAGAAGCTTGCAATTTTACTGAAAATAAGGTACATTGAATAAGTGCTTAATGCACAGACCTTTTACAGAGTTTTGCGAATCACCAACGTTTTACTCAGTACAAGGCATAAATTAAAAGAAAGAGGTGTTTAGAAATGGCAATTTCTAAAGAAAAGAAAAACGAAATCATCAAAGAGTATGCATTACACGAAGGAGACACTGGTTCACCAGAAGTACAAATCGCTGTATTAACTTACGAAATCAACCACTTAAATGACCACATCCGTGTTCATAAAAAAGACTTCCACTCAAACCGTGGATTAATGAAAAAAGTTGGTCACCGTCGTAACTTATTAGCATACTTACGTAACAAAGATGTTCAACGTTACCGTGAATTAATCAACCGTTTAGGCTTACGTCGTTAATCTTAAACAAATGGAAGAACTCCCATGCATTCGTGCTTGGGAGTTTTTTTGATGGATATTTATTATAGAATAAAAAAGAAAGATCAATCGCACTTATAATGTATAAGTTATATTGCAAAATACAAATGATTAGAAAAAGGCACAAGTCCCAATTATTTGGAACTTGTGCCTTACTATTTTACATTTCTTTTATAGAGTGATCAATGATTTGTCTGTAACACATCATATTTTTATTATTGTACGATTTAATCACGTTTCGTAACAATTTAAAGGAAGAACGTCCTAACTCTAAAGTATGAATATCAACATAAGCATCAATTCGAACAGAAGGTTGTACCGAGTCAAAAGTGATAATAGGCAAATGAATTTGTTTTTCATTTAAATATCGAACAGCTCCTTCTGTAAAGAGAGAGTCTGCTGTTACTAGACCATCAATATTTCCTTCTTTAAGAAGTTCTTTTAAAGTATGGTATCCTTGTTCTCTCGTAAATTCAGATACTTGAGCAATAAGGCTATCATTTATTGGGATATCATATTTTTTTAGAGCTTTTTCATATCCTTTTAGTCGGTCTCGGGATACAAATAATTGGTCGCGACCACCGATGAATGCAATAGATTTTGCTCCTTTTTGAATAATATATTCTGTTGCATCAAATCCTGCTTTTTCATTATTATTATCAACAAATGAAATAAGAGGGGATAATGTTTTTCCGATTACAACAGCCGGAAATTCTTGATCAATCGCAAATTCAACAAGGGGGTCCTCAATTTCTCCGTACAGGAAGATGAGTCCATCTACACGTTTTCCAAGAATCGTATCTTTTAGAATGGCTAAACGTTGATTCGTATCTTTTCCAGTACATAATTGTATCGAATATTGATGGTCCGCTGCTGTTTGCGAAATTCCTCGAATTACCGCAGGGAAAAATGAATTTTGATAAAAGATATCTGAGTCTTTGGGAAGAACAACGCCGATGACATTTGTTTTATTACTTGCTAAGCTTCTTGCATTAACATTGGGATGATAATTCAGTGAAGCCATGGCCTCACGTACTTTTTTCTTCGTCGCTTCACTTATACTAGATTTGTCTTGAAGTACTCTTGTAACAGTAGAAGGGGAGACTCCAGAAAGCTTTGCAACATCCTTAATAGTGGATGCCATCTTATATTCCTCCTTTCCTAGTAGAGTGATTATTGAAATAAAAAATCTGGGCATGAAAACTGTTATTTTCACGCCCAGAGCATTTAAGGAACTATGATTTGATTGCTCCGTCAACCATACCTTTCATGATATGTTTTTGAGCGAATAGGAATAAGATGATTACTGGTAACATAATCAGTAATGTAGATGTTAGAATCATATCCCATTGTTTTGTAAATGATCCGGCAAAGTTTGATACCGCGATCGGTAATGTTTGAATCGCATTTCCTTTACCAAGTAATAGAAGTGGTAATAGGAAGTCGTTCCAAATCCAGATACCGTTCAAGATTAAGATTGTAACGTAGATGGGTTTTAAGATTGGAAGTACTACGTAGAAGAATGTTTGCATTTTGTTACATCCATCTAATTCCGCAGCTTCTTCGATTTCTAAAGGCACCCCTTTAATGAATCCGTGGAACATGAATACTGATAGTGACATACCGAAACCAGTATACGCTAAGATAATCCCTGGATAAGAACGTAATAAGCTAAATCCAAATAATGGAGTAGTAATCGCATCACTTAAAACTTTAAACCAAGTAACAAGTGGATACATTACGACTTGGAAAGGAATAACCATTGAAGCTACGAAAATGAAGAAAATCACTGTCGAAGCTTTTGAACGGAAACGAACAAGTCCCCATGCAGCAAGAGCCGAAAATAGAGTGATTGTGAAAAGAGAAATCACAGTAATAATCGTTGATGATAAAAATGATGATGGGTAATTGATGGAAGGGTTATTCCAAATTGTAACGATATTAGTCCATAGTTGACCAAAACTTGCAGGTAAAGCTAACGGATCTGAAAGAATGTCAGCAGAGCTTTTAGCTGAGTTAATCACTAAAAGAACGATTGGACTCAAGAATAGTAAGAAAAGGATGACTCCTAAAATTTCTAGAAGTAAGATTCCCATTTTTTGTTTTTTCATTATAAGTCAATCTCCTTCCGTTTAGTGATTGAAGTTTGAATCAAGCTGATAACTACCAAGATAAAGAATAAGATAACTGCACGAGCTTGACCTAAAGCCATTAAGTTATCACCTGAAGCAGTATTATAAATGTTCATTGTAATAAACTCAGTACTTTGAATGGCTTTGTCATGCCATAGTAGTGAAGGACCACCACCTGTTAATGAGAAGTTCACATCGAAGATCTTGAATGAGTTAGTAATAGTCAAGAAGAGCGATACAGTGAACGCTGGCATTACCATTGGAATGATAATGTGACGTAGACGTTGCCATGCATTTGCACCGTCAAGTGAAGCAGATTCTACTAAACTTGAAGGTACATTTTGTAAAGCTGCAAAGTAAATCATCATAATATAACCAGCATATTGCCATGTGTTTGTAATGATTAATGCAGTCACAGCTAATTTCACATCTCCAAGGAACAAGTTATCGATTAAGAATTGGCTACCGATTAATTGTCCTAAAGCAGGGAATACTGAGTTATAGATGAATTGCCAAATATAACCAAGAACAAGTCCCCCGATTAAGTTTGGAATAAAGAATCCTGCGCGGAATATATCTTTTAATTTAATCTTGCTAGATACAAGTAAGGCAAGACTAAATGACACAATGTTTACCACGACAACGTTGAATAACGCAAAAATCACAGTAATCATTAAAGAATATTGGAAGCGAGTGTCAGCCAAACTTTCTGTAAAGTTTTTTAGACCTACAAATTGTAGGTTGGTTTGTGTAACGCTCTTCCAGTCGGTTAATGAATAGTAGAACCCTAAGAAGAAAGGCACAATAATAACGAGTGCAAAAATGATAAATGCTGGTAAAACTAATCTATAAAAATTGCGTTTTGCACGATCATCTCTGCTTAAGGCTTTCTTGTTTTTAGACATGAGAGAGTTCCTCCTTTATGAGAATTTCCAGGTGGGGTAGCACCTGTATGTATACCTATTGTAGCACATAACCCACAGCCACTAAAAGGCAGCTGTGGGTTTGTTTACTACAATATTATTGATTATTTTTTAATCAAGCTTGGCACTTCTTTAATTTGGTTGATAATTAATTCTTGGAATTTAGCTTTATCAATTGAACCTTGAGCATATTGACCGTAAATTGGTCCTAATTTGTTCATTAAGAAGTTGTCAGGCATGAAGTATGGGTTGTCAAATGAGTAAACAGGTTTTTTAGCGCTAACCCATTCTGCTAAGAAACGAGATAATGGAGCAGATGGTTTCTCAGTAGTGTTAGCAAATGGAGAAATCATGTTCGCTTTGTTTACGATGTAGTCTTGACCTTCTTTAGTATCAGCTAAATCGTTGAAGAATTTATTGATAGATTCTAAAGCTTTAGTGTCTTTGTTAACTACGTAGTAAGATGGAGCACCGATGAATAATCCGTCAGCGTTTTTATCTTTACCTAATGTTTGATAAGGAATGAATCCCATTTCGAAGTTAGCATTTAATTGTTTTAAGTTAGGATCTTTCCAGTTACCTTGGTGAAGGAATGCAGCTTTACCAGAAGCAAATGCTGAGTCCATATCTTCTTGAGTACCAACTGTTAAGAGTTTCTTATCAGTATGTTTGAATAGTAATTCAACCCAGTTAGTGTAGTTTTCTAAACGAGTTTTGTCCATTTCACCTTTTAGTACTTGGTTTGTTACTGAACGGTCACCGTTTGGAAGACCACTACTTAAGTAAGCACCAAAGTCATGGATACCCATGATCCAAGTTTCACCTTCTTTAGTTGCTGTAGCAACAACAGTAGATAATCCTAATTCATCTTTTTTACTTTCTAAAGTAGCCATTGCTTTCTCAACTGCTTCAAAAGAAGTTAGAGTAGCAGGATCAATTCCAGCTTTAGTTAAGATTTCTTTGTTGTAAGCTAATCCGTATCCTTCTACAGATACTGGGAATCCGTATACGTCGTTACCTTGTTTAAATTCAAACTCAGTTTTATCAATCCAGTCACCTTTTAATGGTTGTAGGTTGTCTTTCCACAAATCATATCCAGCTTGACCTTCAATTACGAATACGTCTGGTGCAGTGCCTGCAGTAAATTCAGTTTTTAGTTGGTCAGAAATCTTACATGAACCAGAACAAGTTTTAATATTAACTTTAACTCCGTTTTTGTCTCCCCATTCTTTAGCATATGCTGTTAGGGCTTCTTGGATTTCGCTCTTATTACTATATAAAGTAAATTCTTTTTTGCTTTCAGAGCCTCCATTAGAAGAGTTTGATTGGTTACCTCCGCTTGCACAGCCTGCTAAAGCTAAACCAGCTAAGCCAACCATTAAAGATTTTTTAAACCATTTGTTTGCCATAATATTTTTCCTCCTTAAAATTCGTTGTAGATTACGCAAACGATTTCTTAACTGGTTTTAGTATACCGCTTCCATAAACCGTTTGCAAGTATTTTGTTAAAAAAAATTAAAGGAATAAAAAATACTGAATATAAGTGGTTTTTGGTTGAATTAAATAGAAATTAAGTTTATTTTATCCTTGTATATTCAAGATGTATTAAAAACTTATAAAATAATACTTGTTTTATTAAAAAAAATACTCTAATATTAAAGCAAACGGTTGCGCGAATTATTGCGCTTACATGGATAAATATACTGATTAAGGAGAGAGGTATCAAATATATGAGCAATAGAGAATCAGGTGTGTTAATGCATATTTCATCATTACCTGGTCAATATGGAATCGGAACTTTCGGTAAATCTGCATTTGATTTTGTAGATTTTCTAGTTCGTACGAAACAGACTTATTGGCAAATTTTACCATTAGGAACAACTAGCTATGGAGATTCTCCATATCAATCTTTTTCGGCTTTTGCTGGAAATACAAACTTTATCGATTTCGATCTTTTAATAGAAGAAGGACTTCTAAGTAAAGAAGATGTTGAGATGAATTGGGGCGCTGAAGAAACAACGGTTGACTACGCATTATTATATGAAAAACGTCGACCTGTTTTAGAAAAAGCAGTGGCTGCTTTTCTATCTAAAGGAAAAACTCCTGCATACGAAAAATTTGTTGCAGAAAAAGCAGAATGGTTAGAGCCATTTGCAGAGTACATGGCGATTAAAGAATCCTTTGATATGAAACCGTGGACAGCTTGGAGCGACGAAGCGATTAAACGTCGTCAAAAAGATGCATTAGCAGAATATCGCTTACGTCTTGCAGAAAAATTGGAGTATCACCGTGTGACACAATTCTTATTTGATGAACAGTGGCATGCTTTGAAAAAATACGCGAATGACAACTTTATTCAAATTATTGGCGATATGCCAATTTATGTAGCTGCGGACAGTGTGGAAATGTGGGCAACACCACATTACTTCAAAACTGATGCAGAAGGAAATCCACTTTGTGTTGCTGGATGTCCTGCAGATGATTTTTCTCCGCTAGGTCAATTATGGGGGAATCCAATTTATAATTGGGAAGCAATGAAAGAAGATGGGTTCACTTGGTGGAGCAAACGACTAAAAGCGAGCTTTGAATTGTTTGATGTGGTTCGTATTGACCACTTTAGAGGTTTCTCAGCTTATTGGGAAATTCCAGCAGAGGCTGAAAATGCAACAATTGGGAAATGGGTGAAGGGCCCAGGATATGATTTGTTTAAAGCAGTAAAGGAACAAATTGGAGATCTGCCGATTATTGCTGAAGATTTAGGATTTATGGATGAAGATGTCATCAATCTTCGTGAAGCTACTGGTTTCCCAGGAATGAAAATTCTGGAATTTGGATTTATGGGTGAAAATCCTAAGAGTGGAGATTTACCTCATCATTATCCAGTCAATGCGGTTGCCTATACAGGAACACATGATAATGATACAGTATTAGGGTGGTATAAGTCGGTTCAAACAGAAACAAGAGAATTTTGTAATCGTTACTTAAATCGACGTGATGAGGAACCAATTAGCTATGCTTTACTACGTGGGTTATATGGTTCGGTTAGTCGAATGACAGTTGCAACAATGCAAGATCTACTACAATTAGATGAGACGGCTCGTATGAACATTCCAAGTACGCTCGGAGGAAACTGGGTATGGAGAATGACCAAAGAGCAGTTAACAGAGGCTGTAGAAGAATTCTTACTTGGGATTACTGAATTGTATGATCGTGCGAACCCACATCATGATGAAGTGGAAATTGAAGAGGAGTTAGTAGAGGAAGAAAAGTAACCTCACGCAAACCAAAAAGGAGAGAACAATGAAAAATTTTAAACAATATGTAGAAGGAAACTTAGAAAAGTCTTTGAAAGACTGCACAAAAGAAGAAGTTTACTTAGCATTATTACAATTTACGAAAGAAAAAAGTGCAGCCTTACCACAAAATAATGGTAAGAAAAAAGTGTATTACATTTCTGCTGAGTTCTTAATCGGTAAATTATTATCAAACAATCTAATTAACTTAGGGCTTTACGATGAAGTGAAAGAAGTGCTATCAGAAGCTGGACATTCATTAGCTGAAATCGAAGAAATCGAATTAGAACCATCTTTAGGAAATGGGGGTCTAGGACGTCTAGCTGCGTGTTTCCTTGATTCCATCGCAACTCTTGGATTAACGGGAGACGGTGTTGGATTAAACTACCACTATGGCTTATTCGAACAAAAATTCAAAGATAACCAACAAGATGCTGTGCCAAACGTTTGGTTAACACCTGAAAGCTGGTTAGTTCCAACAGAAACTTCTTATAAAGTACCGTTTGCTGACTTTACATTGACTTCAAAAATGTTTGATATCGATGTTTTAGGATATGAACAATCAACTAAAAATAAATTACACTTATTCGATGTGGATTCAATTGACGAGTCTTTAGTTACAAGTGATTCAATTGAGTTTGATAAAACTCAAATCGCTAAAAACTTAACTTTATTCTTATATCCAGATGATAGTGATGAAGCAGGACACTTACTACGTATTTATCAACAATACTTCATGGTAAGTAATGGTGCTCAATTATTAATCGACGAAGCACTTGCTAAAGGAAGTAACTTACACGACTTAGCGGAATACGCAACAGTTCAAATTAACGATACGCACCCATCAATGGTGATTCCTGAATTAATTCGTTTACTTGGGGAACGTGGAATTGAATTTGATGAAGCAGTGGAAATCGTATCCGCAATGACAGCTTATACAAACCACACAATCTTATCAGAAGCGTTAGAAAAATGGCCTTTAGCATACTTAGAAAAAGTAGTGCCACATTTAGTGCCAATTATTAAAGAATTAGACGCTCGCGTAAAAGCAAAATATGAAGACCCATCAGTAGCCATCATCGACGAGCAGGACCGTGTTCACATGGCGCATATGGATATTCACTACGGATATAGCGTAAACGGTGTTGCGGCACTGCATACAGATATCTTAAAAGAAAGTGAATTAAAGAATTTCTACGAAATCTATCCTGAGAAATTCAACAACAAAACAAATGGGATTACATTCCGTCGTTGGTTAATGCATGCCAACCCAGAACTAGCTAAATTATTAGATGAAACAATTGGAACAGAGTGGCGTAAGGATGCTTCTAAATTAGAAGCGTTGAAAGCTTTCCGTCATGATGCGATTGTTCGCGAAAAATTAGACAAGATTAAACGTGATAACAAGAAACGTTTAAGTGTTTACTTGCAAGAAAAGCAAGGCATCACAGTGAATGAAAATTCTATTTTTGATATCCAAATCAAACGTATGCACGAATATAAACGTCAACAAATGAACGCTTTATATGTGATTCATAAATATTTAGATATCAAGAGCGGAAACATTCCAGCTAGACCAATCACCATTATTTTTGGTGGGAAAGCTGCACCTGCATATGTCATTGCCCAAGACGTGATTCATTTAATTCTTTCATTATCTGAATTAATCGCAAATGACCCAGAAGTAAGCCCACACTTACAAGTCGTAATGGTTGAAAACTACAATGTAACAGCAGCAACACACTTAATTCCAGCATGTAATATTTCTGAACAAATTTCACTTGCTTCAAAAGAAGCTAGTGGAACAGGGAATATGAAATTCATGCTAAACGGGGCATTAACTCTTGGTACTGAAGACGGTGCGAATGTGGAAATCCACGAACTTGTTGGTGACGACAATATCTATATCTTCGGTGAAAAGAGTAATGAAGTCATTGCGCACTATGAAAAAGGCGATTACAACGCTGGCGAGTTTGCTAAGAGAGATGCAATCCGTCCATTAGTAGAATTCGTGAAGAGTGACGCTTTACTTGAAGTAGGAAATAAAGAACGTCTAGAACGTCTATACAACGAGTTAACTACAAAAGACTGGTTCATGACATTATTAGACTTAGAAGATTACATTGAAACAAAAGAACGTATGTATCGCGATTTCGAAAACAGAGACGAATGGAATGCTAAAGTGGTGACAAACATCGCAATGGCCGGCTTCTTCTCAAGTGACCGTACAATCGAAGACTACAACCGTGACATTTGGAAATTAAACTAAATCGATTGAATGAAGGGACACGGTGAATTCCATGCAAATTAAAAACGAAGCAATGCTGATCACTTACTCAGACAGCATGGGAAGCAATATGAAGGACTTAAAAGGCGTTTTGGATAAATATTTCCAAGGCGCCATTGGTGGGGTCCATTTATTACCATTTTTCCCATCAACAGGGGATAGAGGATTCGCTCCAAGCGACTACACTCATGTAGATCCAACACTTGGAACATGGGAAGATGTGGATGCTCTAGGGGAACAATATTATTTAATGTTTGACTTCATGATTAACCATATTTCTCGTGAGTCTAAGTTTTTCCAAGATTTTGTAAAAAATCACGAAAACTCACCTTACAAAGATATGTTTATTCGTATCCATGAGTTTTTCCCAGAAGGTCGTCCAAACCAAGCGGATATCGACTTGATTTATAAACGTAAAGATAAAGCGCCGTTCCAAACCGTTCATTTTGCGGATGGAACAACGGAAGAAGTATGGAACACATTCGGGGAAGAGCAAATCGACCTTGATGTTCGTAAAGAAATCGTGAAAGAGTTTATTCGTGAAACGATTAAAGATATGGCAAGTCACGGATGCTCATTAATTCGTTTAGACGCATTTGCTTATGCAGTGAAGAAACTGGATACAAACGACTTCTTCGTAGAACCAGATATTTGGGATTTATTAAATGAAGTTCGTGATGAAGCAGCGAAATACCAAGTAGAATTGCTTCCTGAAATTCATGAGCATTATTCAATTCAAATGAAGATTGCAGACCATGATTACTTCGTTTATGACTTTGCATTACCAATGGTAGTGTTATATTCACTATATTCAGGGAAATCAAATCGATTAGCCAACTGGTTACAAATGAGTCCGATGAAGCAATTTACAACACTGGATACGCATGACGGAATCGGTGTCGTGGATGCTAGAGACTTATTAACTGATGCAGAGTTAGATTACACTTCAAACAAATTATACGATGTAGGCGCCAACGTAAAACGAATTTACTCAAGTGAAAAGTACAATAACTTAGATATCTATCAAATTAACAGCACATACTACAGTGCTTTAGGAAATGATGATGCAAGTTACTTATTATCACGTGTGTTGCAATGTTTTGCGCCTGGTATTCCACAAATTTACTACGTGGGATTACTTGCTGGAGAAAATGACATCGAGTTTTTAGAATCTTCAAAAGAAGGTCGTAACATCAACCGTCATTATTACACTTTAGAAGAAATCGACCGTGAAGTAGAACGTCCAGTCGTGAAAAAACTAATCAACTTATTACGCTTTAGAAATACATCAAAAGCGTTTGATTTAGAAGGTTCTTTTGAAGTAGAAACTCCAACTGAGAACACAATCGTGATTTCACGTAAAGATGCTTCTGGTGCTGCCGAAGCACGTCTTGAAGCAAACCTAGAAACAAAAGAGTTCACTATTTTCGAACAAGGAAATGTAGTCACTCTTTAATTTCTTCATTCGTAAATAACAATAGTAAGATGAGTGAGTTTATTCTCTAGAAAAGAGGATAACTCACTCGTTTTTTGTTTACAAAAAAATAGTACTTAATGGGCAGTTATGGTAAAATGACTCTGTATGACAAACTTTGTATCTTCTGGAGTCACCTTACTTTAGAAATAAAAGCGCTCGAACGCGTCGAACGTTTTCATTTCTAAAAGTAGGTCTGGAGGATACGTAAATAAGAGAAAAGGAGATTAGTTATGTCAGAAAAGAAAGTTTTTAGCTATAACTGGGGCGGACGTCAATTACAAGTTGAAATCGGCCAATTAGCAAAGCAAGCCAATGGTGCAGTGTTAGTACGTTACGGTGATACTGTTGTTTTAACAGCGGCTGTTGGTACAAAACAAGCAAAAGATACAGATTTCTTCCCGTTAACAGTAAACTATGAAGAAAAAATGTATGCTGCTGGTAAAATCCCTGGAGGTTTTATCAAACGTGAAGGTCGCCCAAGCGAACATGCTACTCTTACAGCGCGTCTTATTGACCGTCCAATTCGTCCAATGTTTGCGGAAGGTTTCCGTAACGAAGTACAAATCACAAATACGGTAATGTCAGTAGATCCTAACTGCCCACCAGAAATGGCTGCAATGTTTGGTTCTTCATTAGCATTATGTATTTCAGATATTCCATTTGATGGACCAATCGCTGGGGTAGACGTAGGTCGTGTAAACGGTGAATACGTGATTAACCCAACTACTGAACAAAAAGAAAACTCAGATATCGAATTATCTGTAGCCGGTACTGCAACTGCTATCAACATGGTAGAAAGTTCAGCTAAAGAAGTGAACGAAGAAGATATGCTTGGAGCATTATTATTTGGTCACGAAGAAATCAAAAAATTAGTGGCTTTCCAAGAAGAAATCGTTCGCGAAGTTGGTAAAGAAAAAATGGAAGTGTCTTTACTTTCATTCAATCCAGCTATCGAAGCACAAGTAAAAGATTTATTCAGCCAAGCCATGGTTCACGCGATTCAAACAGAAGAAAAATTAGCGCGCGAAGCAAACATTGAAAAAGTAAAAGAAACAGCTATCGAGCACTTCGAAGCCGTATTAGAAGAAAATGAAGAAAAAGTTGGACTTCTAAAACAAGTTTCTCAATTAGTCGATAATTTAGAAAAAGACGAAGTACGTCGTTTAATCACTGAAGAAAAAGTACGTCCTGATGGTCGTAAGATTGACGAAATTCGTCCGTTATCTTCAGAAATCGACTTATTACCTCGTGTTCACGGTTCAGGTTTATTCACTCGTGGACAAACGCAAGCATTAACTTCAGCAACACTTGCACCTCTTGGAGAATACCAAGTGATTGATGGATTAGGAATCGAAGAAGGTAAACGATTCATTCACCACTACAACTTCCCACAATTCTCTGTAGGTTCAGTTGGTCGTGCTGGTAGCCCAGGTCGTCGTGAAATTGGTCACGGTGCGCTAGGGGAACGTGCATTGAAACAAGTGATTCCAAGTCCAGAAGACTTCCCTTACACAATCCGTCTTGTATCAGAAGTTTTAGAATCAAACGGTTCTTCTTCTCAAGCAAGTATTTGTGCGGGAACATTAGCATTGATGGCAGCCGGTGTGCCAATTAAAGCGCCAGTAGCAGGTATCGCGATGGGTCTTATTTCTGACGGTACAAACTATACAGTCTTAACAGATATCCAAGGGTTAGAAGACCACTTAGGAGACATGGACTTTAAAGTGGCCGGAACTAAAGACGGTATTACAGCTCTTCAAATGGATATTAAGATTCAAGGGATTACAGAACAAATCTTACGTGAAGCCCTAACACAAGCGAAGAAAGCACGCTTTGAAATCCTTGAAGAATTAACATCAACAATTGCTGAACCTCGTAAAGAGTTAAGCCCATATGCACCTAAGATTGAAATGATTTCTATCCACCCTGATAAGATTAAAGTCGTTATCGGACGTGGCGGTGAAACAATCAACTCTATCATCGACGAAACAGGCGTTAAAATCGATATCGACCAAGAAGGTCACGTATCAATTGCTTCTACAGATGCTGCTATGATTCAACGTGCAAAAGAAATCATCGAAGATTTAACACGTGAAATCGAAGTTGGACAAGTATACGAAGGAACAGTGCGCCGTATCGAAAAATTCGGTGCATTCGTTGAAATTGCTAAAGGAAAAGATGGATTAGTTCATATTTCTGAATTAGCGCACGAACGCGTTGGTAAAGTAGAAGATGTACTAGCTCTAGGCGATAAAGTAACGGTTAAAGTTATCGAAATCGACGGGCAAGGACGTATTAACTTATCACGTAAAGTATTACTACCAAAAGAAGATAAAGAGTAAGTATTACGGATTCTTTAATAAATGAAATTTTAAAACACTTCCTACACCAGTGTGATTGTCATACTAGTGCAGGAAGTGTTTTTTCTAAAAAAAACGATCTTATTCCAAGTGCTTTGGAGTAAGATCGTTACTATTTGGTATTTAATTTTAGTGAAGGACTTTGTTTAAAAAGTTTTGAGTCCGTTCGTTTTGTGGGTTACCAAACACTTCCGCAGGAGTTCCTTCTTCGATGATATAACCACCATCCATAAAGATAACGCGATCGCTAACCTCACGCGCAAATCCCATCTCGTGCGTTACCACAACCATCGTCATCCCTTCTTTAGCTAAGTTTTGCATTACTTCTAATACATCTCCAACCATCTCTGGGTCTAGTGCTGAAGTTGGTTCATCGAATAATAACATTTTTGGTTTCATTGCAAGCGCACGGGCAATAGCCACACGTTGTTTTTGACCACCTGAAAGAGATTTAGGAGAGACATCTGCTTTGTCTGCAAGGCCAACCATGCCGAGGAGTTCCATGGCATGTTCTGTTGCAGCTTCTTTTGTCTCACGACCTAATTCCACTGGGGCAAGAATGATATTTTCTAGAACGCTTAGGTGAGGGAAGAGGTTAAAGTGTTGGAACACCATTCCGATTTCCTCACGAACTTTATTTAAGTTAGTTTTCTTATCTGTTAAATCATGACCGTCAATGATGATATGACCGCTATTAATTTTTTCAAGACGGTTTAAACAACGAAGAAAAGTTGATTTACCAGAACCAGAAGGTCCGATAATACAAACGACTTCACCTTCCTCAATAGAAAGGTCGATGGATTTTAATACTTCTAAGTTGCCATATTTCTTTTGTAGTTTTTGAACTTCGATAATAGCCATTATTTTAAATTCCTTTCTAAGTGAGCTGAAAGTTTCGTTAATAGAACAATTACGATTAAGTACATCACGCCGACGATTAACCACATTTGACTTGATTGTAAGTTACGAGCGATGATGACTTTACCTGTTTGTGTTAATTCGGCGATACCGATAATTGAAAGGATAGAAGTGTCCTTCAATGTGATAACGAATTGGTTGATGAATGAAGGAACCATAATTCGAATCGCTTGCGGCAAGATAACTTTTTGCATGCTTTTTGAATATGGTAGACCTAAACTCATGCAAGCTTCGTATTGGCCTTTATCAACTGCTTGGATACCCCCACGGATAATTTCTGCGATATAAGCGGAAGCATTCAAACTTAAGGTGATAACACCTGCTACGAATGGTTGCATCGTAATATCGAAGGCTTGTGGAATTCCAAAGTAAATGAAGAACGTTAATACAATTAATGGAACGCCGCGGATGATATCAATGTAAAATCCTGCGATTGCTTGAACGATATTGTTTTGGCTTGTTTTCATTAAACCGAAGATAATACCGATTAAACTTGCAAAGATTAAAGCAACAACCGTTAATACAATCGTATTCCATAAACCAGTTGCAAGAGTTTTCCAGTTTGTTTTAATTAAACCTAGAATGCTTGTTGCTTCTGTGTTTTCATTAGCATTCGTAGTGTATTTGTTGATGATTTCATCATACTTACCACTTTCTTTTAGTTTTTTCAAACCATTGTTGAAAGCAGTGATCAATTCAGCATTTTCACCTTTATTCACAGCAACACCATATTCTGTTTTGTTTTCGTTATGGTCTGTCATTTTTAAAGGTAAGTTGTTTGATGTGATTGAGTAGGCAAGTACTGGATAGTCTTCAAATAAAGCGTCGCTGTTTCCTACTATTACATCTTGGTACATACTTGATGAATCTTCAAAAGTTGTGATTGTAAAGCCATATTTACTCTTGATAGATTCAGCATAAGTGGCACCTTGTGTTCCTAATTTAACAGCAACTTTTTTTCCTTTTAAATCAGAAAGGCTTGTGATGTCAGAGTTTTTTGAAACTCCCATTCCGATTCCGCTGTCATAGTAACTATCTGTGAAGTTGAATTTTTGTTTACGTTCATCAGTTATTCCCATTCCAGCCATAACAGCGTCTACTTGTCCAGCTTCTAGGGCTTGGACAGCTGCATTAAAGCCAAGAGCCTTAAATTCTACTTCGAAGCCTTCAGCCTCTGCGATACTCTTCATTAATTCAATATCAATTCCGACGTATTCACCATTTGTATCTTGGTATTCAAATGGTGCGAATGTAATATCTGTTGCGATTACATATTTTTTAGTTTCTGCTTTTACAGAATTTGTCGGAGAAACGAGGGATAGAAGAGTCATCAATAGAGTGACTAGAACAGCTCCCAAGCTAAATTTCTTTATGTTCATACATATTCCTCCAAATCTACCTTATGTAAAAGGTTTTTCCATTATATGGAAGATTTTCTGAAAATGCAAAAATCAACTCTCATCTCATGTTACATTATATAACATAGCAGTCGTTGAATAAAAAATCTCTTCTCTAATAAAAGAGAAGAGAATCATCATTATTTTTCTTCTTCAAGGACACGCCAAATCGCTTTTGCCACACCGCCGTTAACATTGGTGTCTGTCACAAAATCAGCAACAGCTTTAACTGCCTCTGGAGCATTTCCCATTGCAACACCGATTCCAGCATCATGAATCATCGAAACATCATTAAAATTATCGCCGATAGCAAAAGTTTGCTTCATGGATAATCCAAGTGTTTCGGCGTAGTGGGCAACGGCAATGCCTTTTTGAGCATCTTTGTGGTTGATTTCCAAATCGGTATAAAATGCGGAAGTGACCACGAGGTTTGGATGCACTTGATCAATATGGTCACGAATAGGTTTGAAATAAGTAGGTCCATCATCGTGTGATACGATAATCTTGAACACTTTAATATTTGGAATCGATAGCACTTCTTCAGCAGTAGTAACATCGGTTGCTTCTAAAAGAATTTTTAGCTGCTTAATTTCTTCCTTTAGTTGCTCAGGTGTTAAATTGTTTCTTTCCACCTTTTTTCGTTCAATTACCTTGTTGATAAAGAGAGCGTAGTTCTTTCTAAAGTTTCCTTCAGAAGTTACAAGTTGCCAATCCAAGTCAATCGAATCGAAGTAGTCCAATAGGGTATAGACGGTGTCATGGGGAATGGTTACTTCCCAAATAATGTCATGTTTTTTATCGAAAATCTGAGCGCCATTCATCGCAATTACAGGAAGATGTAGATTTGCCTGCTCGAGTGCAAAATTGGCTTGAAGATAATCACGTCCGGTACAAACGATGAAGTGTTTTCCTAATTTTTGCAATTTGCGAATAGCTTTGACGTTGTTTTTATGAATCTCTACATGATTTGTGAGGAGAGTACCGTCCATATCCGATGCAAATAATTTTATCATAAGAGTAGACCTTCTATTTCATTTCGTTTAGATGTGTTTGTAACGTTTGAATTTTATCTTGAATACGTCTGAAGCGCGGTTTATTTTCCAATTGGAATTTGGTTACTTCTTCTTGAATAGAGTTCACAACTGCCATTGTTTGTGGAACAATCACTTCTTGGATTTCTTTAATGCCTCTTTCAAGGGTTGCTTTTCCGTTATGAATAACGGAGACTTCTTGACTAACTTCCTGAATCTGTTTGGATAAGATTTCGCGGTTCTCTTTTCCACTTCTTGGGTTGTTTAATAAGGCAACGACACCACCGATGACACTACCAAAAATAAAACCTTTTAGAAATTTACTCATTGATTATGCCTCCATTTGTTCGCGGATTGATTGCGCAATTTTTGCTAATACTTCTGAATTTGGATTTGTTGGGTGCCATTTTAATCCAAAACCATCTTCTTTTGTATAGCGTGGGATTAAGTGGATATGAGAGTGGAAGACGCTTTGGTATGCCAATTCACCATTATTACTTAAAATATTTAATCCTTTAATATCTGGGTTTGATGCTTGAACGGCACGTGCAATTTTAGGAATACGTGCAAAAACTGCGCTTGCTAAGTCTTCATCGTATTCGAAGATATTGGCAACATGTTTTTTAGGAACAACCAGTGTGTGTCCTGGTGTCACTTGAGAAATGTCAAGGAACGCGAGTACTACGTCATCTTCATACACGATATGTGCTGGAATTTCTTTATTAATAATTTTATCAAAAATACAATCTGTCATGGTATTTCCTCCTTGAGTTTGTACCTCTATCGTATCAAAAAAAGCCTTGAAATGAAAGGATTGCAGAACGGAGATTTGTTATTTTGTCCCTAGAACGAATTCACTCGATTATAGTTTACTGAATTTGAGAAAGTGCATTTATATAGCGTTCTTTCACACTTTTTTGGCTTTATGGTATAATGAAGAGAATAGTTAGATAGGAGAAATTATATGTCACTACAATTAAACAATGTAACTGCAGGATATACAAAAGTTCCTGTCATTACAGACATCACTTTTGATGTAAATCCTGGTGAAATTTGTGGGCTTATCGGTTTGAATGGTGCCGGAAAGAGTACGACGATTAAAACGATTATTGGGCAACTTACCCCTTTTAGCGGAAGAGTGGAAGTGGAGAAGCTTAGTATCCTCGAAAACCAACGAGGCTACCGTCAGTCGATTGCGGTCATTCCAGAAAGTCCAGTTCTTTATGAAGAATTGACGTTTAGAGAGCATATTGAATTTGTGGCTCGTTCATATAACCAAATGAACGAAGAAACAATGGCCCATGCAATGGAACTCGTGGAAGCATTTCGTTTAACGAAGCAATTGGATTGGTTCCCAGCGTATTTTTCAAAAGGGATGAAGCAAAAAGTGCTCATCGTCTGTGCATTAATGCTTGACGTGCCCGTCTATGTGGTCGATGAACCATTTTTAGGACTTGATCCACTAGGGATTCGTACCTTACTTCAAGTCTTAAAAGAGAAAAAAGAAAAAGGCGCAGCGATTTTAATGTCGACGCACGTACTAGATACGGCAGAGAAGTATTGTGATCGTTTCATCGTGTTACACGAAGGAAAAGTAATTGCGCAAGGCGATATCGAAGGCTTACGAGCAACTTCGAATATTGAAGAAAATTCTCTAGAGGAAATTTACTTTGCATTAACGACAGGGGACGATGCCCATGAATAGTGCAACAATTTTTGAGGCTCGCGTAAGAAAATATCAAAAGAAAAGCATGAAGTATATTCGCTATATGCTTAATGACCATTTCTTGATTGTTTTATTTTTCTTATTTGGCTTTATCATGGTGCAATACTCGAATTGGATTCAAACGATTCGTGTATTGGAATGGCCTTTACTAGGGTTACTTGCAGTTCTACTAGCGAGTGTTCCATTCTTTGGCGGCGTAGCAACGTTACTTGAACCAGCAGATGGAATCTTCTTATCGGTAGTAGGGCAAGACTTTAAAGCGTACTTACAAAAAGCCATTCGTCGTAGTTGGGCACTTCCACTACTAGTGATGTTAGTTTCGACTGGAATTGTCTTTCCAATCGTGGCACAAGCTTTTGGAACGAATATGAGTATGTTCGTGAAGTTATTCCTCTTACAAGTGCTCTTTAAAGATTTACTATTCCGTTGTACGAAATACGCTTATCGTGGAGTGCTCCATTTTACATGGATGGAAAAAATAGGTATTTACTTAATTGCAGTAGCGAATTTCTTCGGAATGTTTTTATGGATTTCTGAAGGGTGGTCATTTGTATTATTAGTGATTCCAGCCCTTCTAAGCATTTTTATTGAGCAATATTATGGGAAGGCTGCATTTGTATATCGCTTCGATTCTATGATTGAGTCAGAATTAGAAAGACAACAACGAATTTATCGTTTATATGCGTTGTTTGTAGATGTGCCAATGGTTCATAAACCTCAAGCCCAACGTCGTTCTTATTTAGATGCTGTATTGAAGGTACTTGTTGGAAAGAATCCAAGTGGTCACCGCTATTTAGTGAGTCGTACGGTCGTTCGTACGAGTCAATATATGAGTTTATTATTACAACTGGCGGTTGTCAGTTTTGTAGTCGCATTATTTTCTCAAGAGTATTATTGGAATTTTATCGTCAATGCGTTACTTGTGATGCTATTAGGATTCCAACTCGTTGGTGTTATCCAAAGTGCCAACACGCAAAATAGTCATTTTTCTTCTCTTGCAGATAACAACGCACGTCTTCAGGATAATTTATCAGTCCTAATGTGGACGATGGTCGCATCTGGTATTGTACTTGGAATTTCTTCAGTAATGGGAATGCGTGAAGAAATTGGTTTAGTAGGGATTATAATTTACCCAATTTTCGGAATTTTATTCACTCAATTTTATTTACGTTATCGATTATTAAAGAAAAGAAGAAAAATATAGAATATATATATCAAAGTAGGTCAAGAGCTTGACTGTATGGGGATAAAACCATAAAATAAAAGAATAGATTTATTATAGAAATCAATAGAATTTGTCGTTAGGGATGGAATAAATGGAATATAACATGGACTCAGGATGGGATCTTCATCCAATAGGTGGAGACACCGGTCAAGCATATATGGGAGTAAAAGACCATGAACGTGTATTTCTAAAGAGAAATGCTTCACCGTTTTTAGCGGTGCTATCGGGTGAAGGTATCACTCCTAAGTTAATATGGACCAAACGTGCGGGTAATGGGGATGTCATTACGGCTCAAGAATGGTTAACTGGTAGATCCCTTACTAAGGAAGAAATGGGGTCCATCGAAGTCATCGAGCTGTTACAACAAATCCATCAGTCCCCAAATCTTTTACAAATGTTACAGCAAATTCAAGGGGAAGAATATAGTACACAAAAATTTATTGATGAATATTTGAATAATTTACAATCAGGATTACAAACACATCGTTTTTTAAACGAAGTATTGAATTATTTGATTGAAACTATTCCACTGGTAAGTGAAGTTGGGAAGACAGTTTGCCATGGAGATCTTGATCGTCGTAATTTCATGTTATCTGAAGACGAGAAGCTCTATCTTGTAGACTGGGAAATGGTGCGGCTTGCCGATCCAGTTTCTGATTTGACAATGATATTAACGCAATATATCCCTGTGCATCAATGGGGAGAATGGCTTGATATGTATGGATTACAACTTTCTACAAATATTTATCAGAGAATTGAATGGTATGCTTTAATGAATTGCTTGAATTATATTAAGAAAACACACTTTGAGGGACGATACCTTGAAATGAATGAGAAAATTCTTTTGGTGAAGTCGATTTACAATAATCGTATCGGAAAACCAACAGATGATTAGACAGGAGTTAGACTGTGAGATTAAGAAATAAACCTTGGGCAAAAGATGCTTTAGCGGCTCACCCAGAAATGGTCATCCAAGATCCAGCGCAATGGAAGGGAAGATGGCATGAACGTTTTGGCAATAACAATCCAATCCATATTGAGATTGGTTCAGGAAAAGGCCAATTCGTGAGCGGTATGGCTCGTCAAAATCCAAACATTAACTATATTGGAATTGAAATTCAAGAAAGTGTCCTTGTAGTCGCCCTTGAAAAAGCTCTTTTAGCAGATGTTCCAAACTTACAATTATTACATGTGAACGGTGGACAAGTAACGGACTACTTCGAAGATGGAGAAGTAGATCAAATTTACTTGAACTTCTCAGATCCATGGCCAAAGAAACGTCATGCGAAACGTCGATTGACTCATGAAAGTTTCTTAGTTGGATATGAAAAAGTATTACCACCATTTGGAGAATTACACTTTAAGACAGATAACCGTGGCTTATTTGAATACAGCTTAGCGTCATTCTCACAATTCGGGCTTGTGTTAAAGCAAGTGTGGTTAGATTTACATCAAGTGGAATTTCCAGGAAATGTGATGACAGAATACGAAGAGAAATTTTCAGCAAAAGGTCATCCAATTTATCGTGTGGAAGTGATTTTCCCACAAGAGAGAATAGTTTTTAAACAACCTAAATAACATATAAAGGAGCCTGATTCGTATGGGGTCAAAAAATAGTTTCAAAGGTGCAAGTTTTTTACTAGCAGCGGGGGCCGTTATCGGTGCATGGGCCACTTCCAAATGGTTTGAACGTAGAAATGTCAATGGAGATGTTATTGTTCAAAATGTACGCAAATTATTTCAAGTAGTAGGTACTATCGAAGGCTCTTGGATTGAGATGGAACCTGTATTCGTGGATAGTCCAGAATTTTATGGGGAAGTTTATTATGGCGGAGTTACTCGTAAGGAAGATGATGAACTTGTCCAATACGAATTTTATGCAGATGCAAAAACAGGAGCCGTTATTGATTTATACAAAATTGGATAATCAAAGAAAGCTGGAGGACCTCCAGCTTTTGGCGCGTTTATAAGATATTTTATAGAGGTAGGAAAGAAGAGGATACAATGGAAGCCAAAACAGAACAATTAATCAAAACGTTAACACAAATGAAAGGGACTAGTGGACACGAAGGCCGTATTCGCGAATTCATGAGAAATGAATTAACACCTTTAGTAGACCGCATTGAACAAGATGGTCTAGGCGGTATTTTTGGGGTTCGTGATAGCAAGGAAGAAGATGCACCACGCATTATGATTGCAGCACACATGGACGAAGTTGGTTTCATGGTAACAAATATCACTCCAAACGGAATGTTCAAAGTAAGTCCTTTAGGGGGATGGAACCCATACGTGGTTTCAGCACAACGTTTTACTTTATTAACTCGTAATGGAGACTATCCAATTATTTCATCTTCAATCCCACCACACTTATTACGTGCAGCTGGTGGTCAACAAGCAGCTGTGAAAGTAACCGATATTTTATTTGATGCTGGATTCACTTCACGCGAAGAAGCTCTTGAATATGGCTGCCGTCCTGGCGATACAATTGTTCCAGATGTAGAAACCATTTGGACTGCGAATAAGAAACGCATGATTTCTAAATCGTGGGATAATCGATATGGATGTACAGTAGTTCTTGAAGCGTTGAAAGCTGTTAAAGATGAAACTTTACCAAATACATTAATCGCTGGAGCAAACGTGCAGGAGGAAGTCGGATTACGTGGAACAGGTCCAAGTGTGACGAAGTTCAATCCTGATTTATTCTTTGCGGTAGACTGCTCAGCAGCAGACGATATTAACGGTTCAAAAGAAACATTTGGACATTTAGACCAAGGATTCTTATTACGTATTTTAGACCCAGGGATGGTGACACTTCCTCGTATGAAAGAATTCTTAGAAGACACAGCATTAACACATAACATTCCGTTCCAATACTTTGTTTCACAAGGTGGAACAGATGCTGGTAAAGCACACTTAATGAATCAAGGGGTTCCAAGTGCGGTTATCGGTGTATGTGCTCGTTATATTCATACACACCAAACAATGTTCTCAATTAAAGACTACGAAGCAGCACGTGAAATGGTCATCCAAACAATCCGTGCGTTAGACCGTAGCACAGTGAACACTATTTTAGACGGAAGAACAAATTAAGATTAAAGAGGTACAATATATGTGGTTAAGTTTTTATAATAAAAAGGGAATCGGCGATACGTTATTATTAACAAGCGGAACAGCAAGCCGTTACGACGTCGAATATGAGAAAAAAGGAAATGTGACTCAAGTCTTTGTTCGTGAGTCAAAAGAAGTTCTAGGCTATAATATTGAAAAGATTTCTGAAGTAATTTCATTTGAAGAAGATGGACAACAAATCTTAACTCCTGAGCAACAAGAAGTTGTAAAAGGATTGATTGAAAAAGCTGGGTTTGATGTTTCAACTTTAGATTTAACGCCGGAAGATGCACTTGTAGTTGGATACGTTGAAAGTTGCGTAGATCATGAAGATTCAGACCACCTACATGTAACAATGACACGAGTAAGTGACTCTGAAGTGTTACAAATCGTCTGCGGAGCACCTAACGTAAAAGCAGGTCAAAAAGTAGTCGTTGCAAAACCTGGTACAGTAATGCCAAGCGGTGCCATCATTTGGGCTGGAGAATTACGCGGAGTGGCTAGTCACGGAATGCTTTGCTCAGCACGTGAATTAGGATTAGAAAATGCACCAGCGAAAAAAGGAATCTTAGTTTTAGATGATGCGACTCCAGTAGGAACGCCATTTAAATCATTAAACTTACAATAAAGGAGGATACGGAGTCATGAATGAACCATTTAACGAGAAAAACGATTCATTCGCTTCTTTGCAATCAAGACGTGAAAAGTCTACTTTTCCAAACTACTTGAAGCAAGGTCAAACTTTTGAAGATCAAGTCGTCGAAGAAATGACGCGAGTTGATGCAACTAGAAAAGATGAGACTCCACATGAATCCTTACCATTTGATGAGAGACCTGATGCAGCACTTTTTCAATCGAATGAAAAAGAGGAGCATCAATTACCAGCTCAATTTCGTTCATTTAAGGAAAAAGCGACGGAAGGTCATCAAAAATATAAACCGCGTGTGGATTGGACTTCTTATTTGAATACGAATCAACGCAAACCTTTTAAACCAAGTACGGTACCTTCAAGTACAAGAGGTTTAGAACAAGAGGAGACACCAAAAGTTTCTTATCGTGAATTAGAAAGAGAGTTATTACCAAATAGCACGGACTTGATTTTATTCGAAAAGGAAGAATCCTTATTGGTGTCTGTTGAGGAACAAGAAGATACCATCGAGAAACGCTTGAAGGAGTACAATGGTACCTCTCATGAGAAGCCGGTACAAAGCCAAGTTTTCGCAACAAAGGGCTATGTTCCAGCCTTTAAACGCAAACAAGAATCTGACGTTGAAGTTGTGCAAGAGTCCTTATTAGAAGGGTTACCGGAGACAAAAGTTGAAAGACGAAAAGCTCCGGAGAAACCACTAACGGGAAAACAAAGACGAGCGATGAAAAAATCATTATCGATGATTATGGAACAAGAACAGCAGGGACGCCATTTACCTTATGGTCATGCCAAAAAATAGTAGTAGAAAAGTGAGGAGATAGAATGGATAAAAGCAAGATTTATCATTTTACAGGAATTAAAGGCTCCGGAATGAGCGCACTAGCGTTAGTTCTGCATGGTGAAGGATATAAAGTGCAAGGCTCTGATTTAGAAGAGTATTTCTTCACACAAAGAGGACTTGAAGAAGCGGGGATTCCTTTACTACCTTTTAGTGCCTCTAATATTAAAGAAGGACAAATTGTGATTGCAGGTAATGCATTTCCAGATAGCCACGAAGAATTAGTTGCCGCTCGCGAAAAAGGAATAGAAGTCATTCGATACCATAAATTTTTAGGCGAATTGTTGAAAAATTATAAGAGTGTTGCGATTACAGGTTCTCACGGAAAAACGAGCACAACAGGTTTGTTAGCCCACGTATTAAGTGGAATGGAACCAACAAGTTATCTTATTGGAGATGGAACTGGTAAAGGAGTTGAAAGTTCAGAACACTTCGTACTAGAAGCTTGTGAATATAAACGTCATTTTATGGCTTACCGACCAGATTACGCTATTATGACGAATATCGATTTTGACCACCCAGATTATTATACGGATATCGATGATGTACAAAGTGCCTTTGAAGCCTTTGGTAAACAAGTGAAAAAAGGAATTATTGCTTGTGGTGATGATGAAAGACTTCGTACACTAGAGGCTATTGTTCCTGTAACCTATTATGGTGTTGGTGAACATAATGATGTAATTGCTAAAAACATCCGCAAAGAGAAAGCAGGAAGTTATTTTGATGCTTATATTCACGGTGAATTATATGGTCATTTTTACATTCCTACATACGGAGACCATAACATCTTAAATGCACTTGCAATTATCGCTTTCTACTATTTAAATCAATTAGATCCAAATGAACTAGCTCAGCAGTTTCGAACATTTAGTGGCGTAAAACGTCGCTTTTCTGAAAAAGTTATTAATGGCGTAACTATTATTGATGACTATGCACACCATCCATCTGAGATTCGTGCTACATTAGATGCGGCTCGACAAAAGTATCCTGATAAAGAAGTAGTAGCTGTCTTCCAACCTCATACTTTTACGAGAACAATCGCGCTTTTAGAGGAGTTTGCTTCAGTATTATCTCTAGCAGACCACGTTTACCTATGTGAAATATTTGCATCTGTTCGTGAAGAAGCCGGTGATGTTTCTATTGAAGATTTAGCAAAATTAGTAAAAGGTGGAGCGAAAGTATTACCACTTGAAAATGTATCTCCACTTCTATCCTATAAAGATGCTGTGATTGTCTTTATGGGAGCAGGAGATGTACAAAAATATGAATTTGCATATGAGAAACTATTATCGAATACTTCTCCAACACAAAACTAAATGAACCAAAAAGCTTGGCGAAAGTCAGGCTTTTTTTATAAACAATCAGTAGAAAAGTATGAATGTCTATTTTTATTAAAGAGATTTGATATTTATAAAAAGAATAAAATTTAAATAGAAGAGGATTTCAGGAGGTATTAAGATGGATTTAAGTAGATTATCTACAGTTTACAACATTAGAAGGATGGGGAGGAATGATGTACCTCTTATTTTGGATTTAGAAAATGGCAATCAATTGTATTTTAATTATTGTCCGCCAAAACCTAGTAAACAATCTGTATTAAATGATTTAAAAGCTCTTCCAGAAGGTAAAAACATAGATGATAAATTTTACATAGGCTTTTTTAAGGAAAATAGATTAGTTGCTATTATGGATTTCATTGTATCTTTTCCGATAAAAGAAACTATCTATATTGGACTTTTTATGATGGATTGTAAAGAGTCGGGACAAGGAAAGGGAAGCCTTATTATTAATGAGGTTTTAACAGCATTTAGAGAAGAAGGATTTACTAAAGTAAGGCTTGCTTATATGAAAGGAAATCCTCAAAGTAAAAGATTTTGGGAAAAATGTGGTTTTACAGAAACTGGAATTGAAAGAGAGAACGAACATGGAAAAGCTGTCGTTTTAGAAAAAACATTATAAACAGTTTCAGATGAAATATATTCTTACCAAAAACAGTAGATCATATGATTTACTGTTTTTTTGTTTATCACGGTAAATATTTAAAACTAAAGGGTTCATAACGGGATTCACCTTTCAACTCTATTTACGGTTATCATCAAAAAGCTCTTTTTAGTGTTCACAAGTTTGTTTATTTGTTACACTGGTAATGACTTATTAGGAGGCATATTATGGCAAAACAAAAATTATTACTTGTAGACGGAAGTAGCTTAGCATTCCGCGCATTTTTCTCAATTTTAGATTTAAATCGTTTTAAAAATTCCAACGGCTTACATACAAACGCACTCTATTCATTTCACCGTATGTTTAAGTCCATTTTAGACTCTGAAAAACCTACACATGTACTTGTAGCATGGGATGCTGGAAAGACAACTTTCCGTACAGAAATGTATGCAGATTATAAAGGAGGACGTTCGAAAACTCCAGGGGAATTTATTGAACAGATGCCTTATTTTAATGTGCTTTTAGATGCATGGGGAATTCCTCATTATCGATTAAATCAATATGAAGCGGATGATATAATCGGCACTCTTGCAAGAAAAGGGGAAGAAGCAGGATATGAAGTCGTGGTTCTTTCAGGAGATAAAGACTTAATTCAGCTTGCAGACAATAATATCACTGTGAAAATAACGACAAAGGGAGTGACTGAACTGGTCGAATATACTCCTGAAGTGATTTTCGAAAAATATGGATTAACACCTGAACAAATTATCGACATGAAGGGATTAATGGGAGACTCTTCCGACAACTATCCTGGAGTTACAAAAGTCGGTGAAAAGACAGCCGTGAAGCTTCTTCAAGAATTTGGAAGTGTAGAAGGCATTTATGAACATGTCGATGAAATGAAAAAGAGTAAGTTGAAAGAAAACTTAATCAATGATAAAGAGTTGGCTTTTTTAAGTAAGAAACTAGCGCGCATTAATGTAGAGTCGCCAATCGAAATTACATTGGAAGATACACTTCGCAAGGAACAAGATGTGGATGCATTGATGTCGTTCTATAAGGAAATGAACTTCAATTCTTTCCAATCAGACCTATTAAATTCAGGCGGTGCGACTGTAGAAGAAGCACCTAAAGCCGAGCGTCCAACCGTCAAACGTGTGGCGCAGATTTCTGATGACATGCTTAAAGGTACAACAAGTGTGCATTTTGAGACTCTTGAAGCGAATTATCATGTGGCAGAAGTGATTGCTGTTGCCTTCGGAAATGAAAAGAATGTCTTTGTGACCGATTTAGATACGGCAGTTGCTTCAGAAGTCTTTAAGAAATGGCTTTCGGATGCGTCTGTTGAGAAACATTTATTTGATACAAAAGCTGCAAAAGTACTTGCTCACCGCTTCGGCCTCGACTTAAAAGGTGCCAAAAATGATGTGTCTCTTCTTGCGTATTTAGTGGATACAAATGATATCGTGAAAGAAATTAGTGATGTGGCCCGTCGTGTCGATGTGACGATTCTTTCCAGTGACGAAGCAGTCTACGGGAAAGGCGTTAAAATCCAAATTCCTGAAGGTAAAGAGGTTTGGAATCAGCATTTAGCAGCAAAAGTCTACACGATTGCAGTGGCTCCTGAAAAACTATTGAAACGCCTTGAAGAAAATGAACAAACACATCTCTATTGGGAAATGGAATTACCATTGAGTGATATTTTAGCACGCATGGAAATTCAAGGAATTCGTGTCGATAGAGAGCGTTTGGTTGAGATGGGTGTGGAATTTGAAGCACGCCTTAAAGAGATTGAACAAGAAATTTACGAGCTAGCTGGTGAAGAGTTTAATATCAATTCGACCAAACAACTAGGCGTTATCTTATTTGAAAAGATGGGCTTACCAGTCATCAAGAAGACGAAGACTGGCTATTCAACAGCGGTAGATGTTTTGGAAAAATTGGCACACCAAGCTCCAATCGTAGAATTAATTTTAGAATATCGTCAATTAGCCAAATTAAATTCAACATATGTAGAAGGTCTACAAGCGTATATTCAAGAAGATGGTAAAATTCATACACGATTCATCCAAAACTTAACACAAACAGGTCGTCTTAGCTCAGTGGATCCAAACTTACAAAATATTCCGATTCGTACAAAAGAAGGTCGTCGTATCCGCTACGCGTTCTTACCAGAACATGACGATTGGAAGATTCTCTCAAGTGACTATTCGCAAATTGAATTACGTGTTTTGGCGCATATTGCTGGCGATAAACATATGATAGAAGCCTTCAAGAATAATGTAGACATCCATACTAATACGGCAATGCGTGTATTTGGCATTTCAAATTCAGAGGATGTGACCAGTGAAATGCGTCGCCAAGCCAAAGCCGTAAACTTTGGAATCGTGTATGGAATTAGTGATTATGGCTTGTCTCAAAACTTGAATATTTCCCGTAAGAGAGCCAAAGAATTTATCGACCGTTACTTGGAAGAGTTCCAAGGGGTAAAAGACTTCATGGAATCTATTGTGAAAGAAGCGCGTGAGAAAGATTATGTGGAAACCTTATTCCACCGTCGTCGCTACCTGCCAGATATTCATTCAAGTAACTTTAATTTACGTTCATTCGCAGAACGTACAGCGATGAACTCACCAATTCAAGGAAGTGCTGCAGATATCTTGAAAATGGCGATGATTGAATTGGACCGCGAAATGAGAGAACGAAAATTTAAAGCTAATTTATTATTACAAGTGCACGATGAGTTGATTTTCGAAGTGCCACAAGACGAATTAGAAAGCCTTCAAAGCCTAGTAGAAGAAGTCATGGAAAATGCCGTGAGCTTAAAAGTTCCACTACGAGCAGATAGCAATGTAGGGGACAACTGGTTTGAAGCAAAATAACTAAAAATATTATGGGCATCTCATCTTAACAAATGTAAGTTAGGGATGTCCATTGTGTTTTATCTTTTGAGTTTATAGCGTTTTTGTAGTATACTTTTTGAGTTAAGAGAAGAAGTTTAGGTGATGGAAGGGCTCTTTTAGCGTTCAGATTCCATCACTTTCATTTTGTCAATCAATGGAGGAAATACATGAAATTAAGAAATGATATTCGCAATATTGCTATTATCGCCCACGTTGACCACGGGAAAACAACACTTGTGGATGAATTATTAAAACAATCAGATACATTAGATGCACGTACAGAATTATCAGAACGTGCGATGGACTCAAACGATATCGAACGCGAACGTGGTATTACTATTTTAGCGAAAAATACAGCCGTTCAATATAAAGGAACTCGTATCAATATCATGGATACACCAGGGCACGCGGACTTCGGTGGCGAAGTAGAACGTATCATGAAAATGGTAGACGGTGTAGTTCTTGTAGTGGATGCGTATGAAGGTACAATGCCTCAAACACGTTTCGTATTGAAAAAAGCATTAGAACAACATTTAACACCAATCGTTGTTGTAAACAAGATCGACCGTGACGCTGCTCGTCCAGAAGAAGTAGTTGATGAAGTATTAGAATTATTCATCGAATTAGGAGCAGATGATGATCAATTAGAATTCCCAGTGGTTTATGCTTCAGCATTAAACGGAACTTCAAGTTTATCTGACAACCCAGCTGACCAAGAAAAAACAATGGATTACTTATTCGATACGATTATCGAACATATTCCAGCTCCAGTGGACAACTCAGATGAACCATTACAATTCCAAGTATCCTTATTAGACTATAATGACTACGTTGGACGTATCGGTATCGGTCGTGTCTTCCGTGGAACAATTAAAGTTGGGGATCAAGTAACGTTATTAAAATTAGACGGAACAAAGAAAAACTTCCGTGTTACTAAATTATTTGGTTTCTTCGGGTTAAATCGTTTAGAAATCAATGAAGCAAAAGCAGGGGACTTAATCGCTGTATCTGGTATGGAAGATATCTTCGTCGGAGAAACAGTAACTCCAGTAGATTCACATGAAAGCTTACCAGTATTACACATTGACGAACCAACATTACAAATGACATTCTTGACAAACAACTCACCATTTGCGGGTCGAGAAGGGAAATTTGTAACCGCACGTAAGATTGAAGAACGTTTAATGCGTGAATTACACACAGACGTATCACTAAAAGTAGAACCAACTGATTCACCAGATGCATGGATTGTATCAGGTCGTGGAGAATTACACTTATCAATCTTAATCGAAAACATGCGTCGTGAAGGATACGAATTACAAGTATCTCGTCCGGAAGTAATTATTAAAGAAATCGATGGCGTGAAATGTGAACCATTTGAACGCGTACAAATCGATACTCCTGAAGAATACATGGGTTCAATCATCGAATCATTAAGTAACCGTAAAGGTGAAATGCAAGATATGCAACATAATGATAACGGACAAGTTCGTATCGTCTTCTTAGTTCCAGCACGTGGATTATTAGGATATACAACTGAATTCTTATCAATGACACGTGGTTACGGAATTATGAACCACACATTCGATCAATACTTACCATACATTCCAACAAGCATTGGCGGACGTCGTAATGGGGCACTTGTTTCAACAGATACAGGTAAAGCAACGACTTACGGTATTATGGGTGTTGAAGAACGTGGTGTGATTTTCACTGAACCAGGTACTGAAATTTACGAAGGAATGATTGTTGGGGAACACTCTCGTGAAAACGACTTAGCGGTTAACATTACGAAAGCAAAACAACAAACAAATATTCGTTCAGCTACGAAAGACCAAACTTCAGTCATCAAGACACCTAAGAAATTATCTCTTGAAGAGTCATTAGAATTCTTGTCAGACGATGAGTACTGCGAAATTACTCCAGAAACCATTCGTTTAAGAAAACAAATTCTAAATAAAGGTGAACGTGAAAAAGCCAATAAACGTAAAAAACAAGCTGAATCAGAAAACTAATCTGAATTGTAAAAGGTGGATGCATTGCATCCACCTTTTTGTATATCTTTAGTGATTTAATGTAACGCGAACTGTAATACCGTTGTTGTCGGTAATATCGACTTCTTTTTCGCCACGCTTTTCAACAGTAGTAGCAAGAACCGTTGCTTTTTGAAGAATATCTTTAAACACTGAAGCGTCATTTGTTTCAACCGTATAATAAGCAAGCCCTGGAATATTTTTAACGCGAACATCAAGATGAGGTCCTCCCCATTGGTTGACCGCAAGATGATGGTGATAATCACCAGAAGCAATCCAACTTCCTGAAGGGACTGAGAATTTATCTTCTACTGGAAGAAGAGTCGTTAAGTATTCCATTGATTCTTTTGAATTTTTGGCAGATAGATGGACGTGTCCCATGCGTGTTCCTTCGGGCATTTGATAAGGAATAGTGTCATGACCGAGTTCATAGATTTCTTGGCCAGCCATTTCCTCAGTGACGCCAATAATTCTTCCATCTTCACGAATATCCCAGACGCTTACTGGTTTATCGTGGTATACTTCAATTCCATTTCCCTCGAAATCTTCAAGATAAATCGCTTCGCTATAACCATGGTCTGACGCCCCAATAAGTGGAAGAGACGTATGAACGGCGTGTCTTAAGAAGTCACCAAGCGCTTCACGAGTTGGAAGATGAATAGCTAAGTGGTATAGACCATAACTTTCTTTAACATTCTTATCAGTATCCGTTTGAATAAGGCGAACAAGTGGTGTTGTCCCAACGCCCAATAATACTTCAGAGTTCGTTTGACTCAAGACTTGAAGACCGAGTCTTTTTGTGTAAAATTCAGTTTCCTGCAATAGATGATTGACATTTAGTGCCACTTCATTTAATTTAATTTGGCTATTATATAATGGGTACATTTTCATTCCTTCTTTCTTATTTATATGAGTCTAGTATACACTTTAATATTAAAATGACAATTAACTTGCTCATGAAATTTTCAATAGAAAAAGTTAAGTTATACCGTATACGGTATAACTTGTATTAGGCGTATTGTGTTTTTACATATTGTTGTAGTATCCTTATAGTAGTAGGTTTATAGAGAGAAGAGATGACAATGACAAAGCAAAGAAAAATCATGTACGGAGTTTTCGGAGTCCTATTTGCATTTATACTGTTAGCACTTGGGCTGATTCAAATGTTTACGTATCGAGCGACACCTGAGGCACAAGAGACATGGAATATCTCCGCATTTGAACAAAAAAATAACTGGACTCATTTCGAAGTAACAGGAGAGAAAAAAGGGACGCTTTTATTTTATACAGGTGCCTTAGTTGAACCGCAGGCTTATGCGAAATTAGCAGACGGGCTTGCTAAAGAAGGAATAGAAGTATACATTATCTCCTCTAAATTGAATTTACCAGTATTAGATAATGGAACAATGGCAACCATTGTAAAAGAAGAGCATTTGGATAAAGTGTTTATTGGGGGACATTCTCTGGGGGGCGTTGTGTCGACAGTTGAAGCAAAACAGCTAGAAGAAATGAATAAAGTTGCTGGATTAATTTTACTGGCAAGCTATCCAGATCAAAGTACGGATATTAGCGACACTCAAATTCCTGTATTATCGATTACGGCTTCGAATGATAAAATATTGAAACAAGAAAAATATGAAGATGCGAAGTCACGTTTGCCAGAGTCTACACTCTATACAACGATTGAGGGTGGGAATCATAGTGGTTTTGGACTATATGGTCAGCAAAACGGCGATGGTACAGCTACGATGAGTGCCGAAGAACAACAAAAACAATTAGTTCAACTGATTAAGCAATTTATTGTATCTCATTAAGCTAGGCTTCGGTCTAGCTTTTTTTACAATAGAGTTGAGTTTTCGCACCTTGGCAGTTATCATGAATGTAATGAATTTTGGAGGTAGAGTGTATGCAACAAAAAGTAACAAAGAACTGGGTCACTATCGGAACTGGTGTGATTGCCAATGAACTAGCGGTAGCACTAGAATCATTGAACGGAAAACTCTATGGGGTTGCTAACCGCACGTATGCCAATGCTGTGAAATTTGCAGAAAAATATGGCGTTGAAAAAGTGTACGATGATATTGACGATGTCTTTACAGATCCGGCAGTGGATATTATTTATATTTCTACTCCGCATAACACGCATATTCACTATCTAAAAAAGGCATTGGCTGCTGGAAAGCATGTACTATGTGAAAAGGCCATTACGTTAAACAGTGAAGAATTAGAAGAAGCATTGCAACTCGCTAAAGAAAATAATGTTGTTTTGGCTGAAGCGATGACGCTTTACCATATGCCAGTCTACAAACAATTAAGTAAAGCAGCTGAGAATCTTGGGGAACTTCGTATGATTCAAATGAACTTCGGAAGCTATAAAGATTATGATATGACGAATCGATTTTTTAATCGCAATCTTGCAGGAGGCGCATTACTGGATATTGGAGTATACGCCTTGTCTTGCATTCGCTACTTCATGAGCGAGGCGCCAAGTTCAATGGTTTCTCAAGTTAAATTAGCTCCAACAGGTGTGGATGAACAAGCAGGTATTGTGTTGACAAATGATACAGGAGAAATGGCTACTGTGACGATGACGCTCCACGCCAAACAGTCAAAACGCGGTGTCATTGCCTATGACAAAGGGTATATAGAGATTGTCGATTATCCAAGAGCTCATAAAGCAACCATTACTTATACAGATGATGGACACGTTGAAACTTTAAATGATGAGTTAGGCCTAGATGCCTTAGCTTATGAAGTGCTAGATATGGAGTCAACCATTAATACAGGAGTAGACCACATGCATCTTGAATATACGGTCGATGTGATGAAAATCATGACCGACTTACGCCGTGAATGGGGAATCAAGTATCCAGAGGAAGAGGAAGTATGAGGCAACAAGAACAATTAAAGGCGATGGAGCAGTACGCAAAAAGAGTGCTCAGTGCAGATACAACAGGGCACGATTGGTCGCATATTGAACGCGTCGTTAATACGACAAAGACGATTGCAAAGGCGGAAGGAGCAGACTTGTTTATTTGTGAAGCCGCAGCGCTACTCCATGATGTTATCGATGATAAGATTGTCAAAGATCCTATAGTTGCGTTGAAGGGATTGAAAGAATTTCTAAATTCTATTGAAGTGACTCCTGAACAAGTTGAAGTGATTGAGTCCATCATTACGAGAATGTCGTTTAAGAATCATAAGGAACAACAAGAACTTTCTCTTGAAGGAAAAGTAGTGCAAGACGCTGACCGATTAGATGCCATTGGTGCCATCGGAATTGCTAGAGTGATGTGTTACTCTGGAAGTACAGGAAGGCCAATCCACAATCCGGAAATGAAGCCGCGAGAGGAGTTGACGCCTGAAGAGTACAGAAACGGTGAATCTACAGCTATCATGCACTTCTATGAAAAACTATTGAAGTTAAAAGATTTGATGAATACCAAATATGGTAATGAATTGGCAAAAGGGCGGCATGAATTTTTAGAAACGTACTTAGAGCAATTTTATGCTGAATGGGATGGAAAACGATAAAAGACGTAAGCGACAAATTTTTGTCGCTTATTTGTTTTGAAGGAAGAATAGGTGTAAAATAGTAACTACATTTTAAAGTGAGAGGATTGGTTGCGTGGAAGTAGAGCAACAACTAACCAATAAAGAACTAAGAAAAAATATATTTGTCATTGTATGGCCGGTATTTGTGGAAGTACTTCTTGGAGCGCTTTTTGGAATGGTCGACATGATGATGGTTGGGAAGGTGCCTGGAGACACTGCTGCAGCCGTTTCTGCAGTTGGGATGACAAACCAGCCGATGTTCCTTGGTTTAAGTTTGATTCAAGCGTTGAACGTTGGAGGAACTGCAATTATTGCTAGGTATTTTGGGGCGAAGAAATATAACCGAATGGGAAGTATCTTGAAGCATGTAATGATACTTGCAATGGTGTTTTGTGTGACGCCCGCAGCGATCTTAATGTTGATTTTCGCGCCAGAGATTTTAGGACTGATGGGTGCAGACGAGAACGTTATTAATGTCGGATTGAACTACTTTAGGATTGTTACGATTGGGTTTATTTTCCAATCACTATCGTTTACTGTAACGGCAGCACTTCGAGGAATCGGTGAAACAAAAATTCCAATGAAGAATAATATTATTGCGAATAGTTGTAATGTGTTAGGGAATGCCATTTTGATTTATGGAATGTTTGGATTCCCGGCCTTAGGTGTTACTGGTGCTGCGATTTCGACCGCTTTATCAAATCTGATTGCAATGGGGTTAAATATCCGTTATATCTTGTCAGGAAAGAGCGTCTTGAAACTGGATTTTAAAGAAAAATTTAAGTTTAACATCAATGTGATGCGCGATTTAGTGCGTATCGGAATCCCGACAGCATTAGAACAAATGGCACTTCGTTTTGGGGTTATCATGTTCTTGAAGATTGTTTCTGGGTTAGGAAACAATGTATATGCGGCGCACCAAATTGCCCTTAATGTACTTTCTCTATCCTACTCTCCGGCGCAAGCTTTCGGAATTACAGCGTCGTCATTAATGGGACAATCGCTTGGGGCTAAAAATGAAAAATTGGCAGAGCGTTACACAAAAATGTGTCAGCGAATTGGTCTGGCTTTAGCGATTATGATGTCTGCTTCGATTTATTTTGGAGCAAACTTGTTAGCGGGAATGTATACGGATAATGTAGAAATTATTCAAAATACAGTGATTGCTTTATCCATTGTTGCTTTTGTTCAACCATTCCAAAGTCATCAACTGATTACTTCCGGAGCCTTACGCGGAGCAGGAGATACAGTTTGGCCACTGATTGCGATTTTCATCGGATCATGTGTGATTCGATTAAGCTTAGGATATGTATTTGTGAATTTCTTCGGATGGGGGCTTGCAGGTGCATGGTATGCAGTATTTATAGATCAATTTATTCGAGATATGATTATTCTACTTCGATTTAGAAGTGGGAGATGGAAAAACATTCGAATTGCATAAAATAAAAAGGCTGGAATTTTCCAGCCTTTTTGTGTTGAGCATGAATCATGCGGATTAGTTTACTGAAATGTTAGAAAATCAAAAGAAAACTTATGGAGATTGATTTTTTATTGATTTTCTATCATTTTTGATTGGTGCAGCAACGGTGTTTGTGATACTATAGTAGAAAGATGTAAAGAGATTGGAGTTTTCAAACGATTATGGCAAGAAAAGGTTTATTAATCGTTTTATCTGGGCCTTCAGGTGTCGGAAAAGGAACAGTACGCGCAGCTATTTTTGCAAAAGGCAATCAAAAATTTGTGTACTCAGTATCTGCAACGACTCGTAAGCCAAGACCAGGTGAAGTGGATGGAAAAGATTATTTCTTCAAATCTAGAGAAGAATTTGAAGAGATGATTGCAAATAAAAAATTATTAGAATATGCTGAGTATGTAGGAAACTACTACGGGACACCTTTAGAATATGTGCAAGAAACATTAGATAAAGGAAAAGATGTATTCTTAGAAATCGAAGTTCAAGGAGCGCTTCAAGTTCGCGAAGCGATGCCAGACGGGGTGTTTATTTTCTTAACACCGCCTGATTTACATGAACTAGAATCTCGCATCGTAAACCGTGGAACTGATTCGGATGAAGTGATTAAAAACCGTATGAAGGTTGCTCGAGAAGAACTTTGTTTGATGAAGTATTATGATTACTCTGTTGTTAATGACAAAGTAGAAAATGCGGTTCAACAAATTGAAGCTATTATTCAAACTGAACATTTACGAATTCAAAGAAATATAGAGAGTATTGAAGAGTTTGAAGATGAGTTAGAAGAAATTTTAGAGGAAGAGTAGAAAGAGGGAAAGTTGTTATGATGTTATACCCATCAATCGATAAGTTACTAAAAAAAATCGATTCAAAATATTCATTAGTAATTCTTTCAAGTAAACGTGCGCATGAATTACACCACCATGAACCACCATTGTTAGAAAACTATGAATCACATAAAAATGTTGGTCGTGCGTTAGAAGAAATCGCAGCTGGAAAATTAACTATCCGTGAAGACAGCAAACCAGAACATGTATAAATTAAATATATAGTCAAGGGGGTTCCCCTTGGCTTTTTATTTTTGCAGTAGAGAAGTATAGCGTAGGCAACAACAAAATGAAGTTCAATATGGTATAATGAATAGTAAAACAATTTTGGAGGTGAAAAGATGTATGCAAAAGTAATCGTTGATGTACCAGTCATTCAAGTAAATCGTCCTTTTGATTATCATGTCCCTGAAATATTACAGGAGAGCATTGAAGTTGGAATGCGTGTTGCTGTTCCATTTGGGGGACGTAGTATTTCTGGATTTGTTTTGGCTCTTAGTGATGAAGTAGATTTCGACGGAGAAATAAAAGATATTTTGCATTTAATGGATTTAGATCCCGTCTTGTCACCTGAAATGATTCAACTCGGAGCGTATTTGTCAAAAAAAGTTCACGCGTTCTTGATCCAATGTTACCAAACGATGCTTCCAGCGATGTTGAAGTCTAATTATGAAAAACGATTTGTATTAGTGAATCCAAAAGAGAATGAAGATGTATTTCGAGAAATTTTCCATTATGAAAATACATTACTGTATACAGATGACCTACCACAAGAACAACTAAAACGGTTGATGAAGTTAAAAAAAGAAGGCATTGTAGTTATCGAGACGGTTGTGAAAGACCGTGCCAAGGTGAAAACGGAAGACTGGATTCGATTGAACTACGTGATGCAAGAGTATGAGGAGTTTATTCCTACGCTTTCTGCACGTGCTAAGAAGAAAATATCGCTCTTAAAGACTCTCGCTTCGATGGAAAGAATGGAAATCCAGAAGAAAAGTTTCTTAGAAGATACAGATTTTACAACGGCTGATTTAAAATTTGCAGTAGAGCATAATTGGATTACGATAGTTCAAAAAGAAGTAAGTCGCGATCCGTATAAGGGAAGATTCTTTAAGAAGAGTGTTCCGTTCCAATTGAATGAGGAACAGCAACTGGCATTTGATAGAGTAAAAGAAGAATCTATCGATCCACATAGCTCAAAAGTATATTTATTAGAAGGTGTTACTGGTTCTGGGAAAACGGAGGTTTATTTGCAATGGATTAGTGAAGTTATTGCAAAAGGGCAAAGTGCGATGATGCTTGTTCCTGAAATTGCTTTAACACCTCAGATGGTCGAACGATTTAAGTCTCGCTTTGGAGATAGGGTTGCTGTTCTACATAGTGGACTGAGCACGGGCGAAAAATTTGATGAATGGAGAAAAATCAAGAATAAAGAAGCAGATATTGTTGTTGGAGCACGTTCTTCTATTTTTGCTCCATTAGAAAATATTGGCATTATTATTTTAGATGAGGAACATGAAACCTCTTATAAACAAGATGAATCTCCTAGATATCAAGCAAGAGATATCGCAATTTGGAGGGGTGAATTCCATCACTGTCCTGTAGTATTAGGGAGTGCAACTCCTAGCTTAGAATCAAGAGCTCGAGCGCAAAAAGGAGTCTATACTCTTCTGAAACTAACCAAAAGAGCTAAAGAACAAATTCTTCCAGAAGTGCATTTAATTGATATGAGAAATGAATTTATTCATCAGAAAGGATCGTTTTCTCAAACTTTATTAAAAGCAATCGAAAATCGATTGGAAAAGAAAGAGCAAACGGTTTTGCTGTTAAATCGAAGAGGCTATTCCTCTTTTGTATTATGCAGGGATTGCGGTTATGTTTTAGAATGTCCAAACTGCGATATTTCGTTAACACTTCATATGGATACGAAAACAATGAAGTGTCATTATTGTGGACATGAAGAGAGAATTCCAACTTTTTGTCCTAAGTGTCAAAGTCGACAAATTCGTTACTTTGGAACTGGAACCCAGAAAGTTCAAGAGGAATTGCAAGAGGTATTCCCAGACGCTCGTATTGTAAGAATGGATGTGGATACGACAAGACGTAAAGGACAGCATGAAGCGATTCTGAAACAGTTTGAGAATCAAGAAGCAGATATTTTAATTGGAACCCAAATGATTGCAAAAGGCCTAGACTATCCAAACGTAACGCTCGTTGGAGTGATTAATGCAGATACGGCGTTGAATATACCTGATTTTAGAAGTTCGGAAAAAACATTCCAACTGCTCACACAAGTTTCAGGTCGTGCAGGACGTGGGGAGAAACCGGGTGAAGTATTTATTCAAACCTATAATCCAACACATTACGCGATTCAATTAGCACAAGGACATCATTATGAACGATTCTTCGAAACAGAAATGCGAATGCGTCATATGGCTAACTATCCACCATATTTCTTTACGACAATGATTACGTTTTCTAGTGAAGAAGAAGGAGTGGCGTTGAAGAAAGCTATCGAAGTTCATAAGTCATTGATGGCAAATGTGTCACCAAAAGCAGTTGTGTTAGGTCCAACTGCTAAATCGATTGCGAGAATGAACAACCGTTATTATTTCCAAATCATTGTGAAATACAAAAATGAGCCGCAGCTGCAAGAGTTTTTGGAGCAATTGATGATGGAAACGCAAGAGATAGGTTCGAAGAAAATACTCATGACAATTGATATGGAACCACAACATTTCTTATAGAGGTGAACAATGAAGAAAGTTATTTTTATGGGAACGCCAGAATTTTCTACAGGCGTTTTGAAACGATTAATTGAAGAGAAAACAGTTGAAGTGATTGCTGTTGTGACACAACCAGACCGTGCAGTTGGACGTAAGAAAATCATTACTCCGACTCCTGTGAAGGTAGTTGCGTTAGAGCATAATATTCCTGTCTACCAACCAGAAAAATTAAGTGGATCACAGGAATTGGAAGACTTAATGCAACTAGATGCAGATTTGATTGTGACTGCTGCGTACGGTCAATTCTTGCCAACGAAGTTTTTAAACTTCCCACGTTTTGGTGCGGTGAACGTTCACGCGTCACTATTACCAAAATATCGTGGGGGAGCTCCGATTCATTATGCGATTATGAATGGAGACAAAGAAACTGGCGTAACAATTATGCGCATGGTTGCGAAGATGGATGCCGGTGCGATTATTTCGCAACGTGCGATTCCAATTACTGGTGAAGATGACGTTGCAAGTATGTTTGAAAAATTAAGTGTCGTTGGAGCAGACTTACTAATCGAAACATTACCAGAGATATTTGCCGGAACGATTACTGAAGTGGAGCAAGATGAAGCATTAGTATCATTCTCTCCAAATATTTCAAGAGAGCAAGAGCAAATCGATTGGAATAAAACAGCGACTGAAGTAGATTGCTTTGTACGAGGCTTACGTCCATGGCCAACTTCATTTACGGTTTTAAATGGAAATCGTGTGAAGATGTGGGGAGTTTCTTTAACGGATAAACAAACCGCTAAAACTCCTGGAAGCTTATTTATAGATGGTGGACGTCTATATGTGGCTTGTGGTGGCGGAACAGTGCTTGAAATTACACGTCTTCAACCAGCAGGAAAAGCTCAAATGGACGCGAAGGCGTTTATCAATGGATTTTCTGAATGGTTGAAGAATGATGCGATTTTTGAGGGATTAAACCATGAGTAATGTACGTGATATTTGCGTAGAATTATTAACAAATGTAGAAAAAAATCAAGCGTACTCGACTGTCGCGTTTCAAAATGTGTTGCAAAAACATAAATTGGATGTAAGAGATAGAGGACTATTAACGGAATTGTTTTACGGTACGATTCAACGTAAATTGACATTAGACTTCTATTTAAAACCATTTATCGAGAAACAAAAGAAAATGGAACTATGGGTGCTAAGTTTACTGCGAATGACTGTATATCAAATGGCGTATCTCGACCGAGTCCCTGATCATGCTGCTATTTTTGAAGCTGTACAAATTGCTAAAAAACGTGGTCATCAAGGGATTGCGAAATTCGTCAATGGTGTTCTTAGAAATGTTCAACGTTCTGGATTCGATGGAGTTTCTTCTATTAAAGATGAACGTGAACGTTTGAGTGTTGAATTTAGCATGCCACGCTGGATTGTAGAATTATTATTTGAACAATACGGAGAAGTGGCAAGAGAGATTTTCCCAAGTTTAAATATTGCGCCGCATTTAAGTGCGCGTATTCAAAATCCAGAGATGTCAGTTGAAGAAGTGCAAACTCTTCTAAGAGAAGAAGGGGTAATGGTTCAAGAAAGTAAGTTATCTCCTCGAGCAGTGATTGTCGAAGAAGGAGATTTACTAGGGTCGAAAGCATTCAAAGATGGTATCGTTACGGTTCAAGACGAGTCATCCTCATTAGTGGCTCAAGTAGGAAAACTTCAACCTGGATATAAAGTGCTTGATACATGTGCTGCTCCTGGAGGGAAAACCACTCATTTTGCAAGTTATCTTGTGGCTGAAGAGGGTGGACTTGTTGAGGCGTTGGATTTGCATGAGAATAAATTACGCAAAATTCATCAAAACGCAAAACGCCTTGGGGTAGAAGACAGAATTCATACTCATGCACTCGATGCTAGAAAAGTAGGAGAACTTTTTGAAAAAGAAAGTTTTGATGCAGTATTTGTAGATGCCCCATGTTCTGGTTTAGGCCTCATGCGCCGGAAACCAGATATAAAATACACAAAAAATAGTGAAGATTTAACAAAATTACAAATAATACAGTTGGAAATTTTAGCGTCAGTTGCTACAATGGTAAAGAACAGTGGAAAATTGATTTATTCAACTTGCACGATTAATAAAAGTGAGAATGAGGAAGTCGTTCTTAAATTTTTAGCCAATCATCCGGATTTTGAATTACAACCAATAGAAGAGTTTGGGTGTACTAATGAAAATCCGATGCTTACCATAATGCCGCATGAATATCACACAGATGGTTTTTTCATTGCAAGAATGGTAAGAAAATAGATTCGCAACAGGAGGGAAAATATGGAGATAGCCATCAAGAGTGACGTTGGGCAAAGACGTACGTTAAACGAAGATGCTGCCGGATATTTTTTGAATACTCAAAATGTGCCACTTATCGTTGTTTGCGATGGGATTGGCGGGCATAATGCTGGGGATGTAGCTAGTGCTATGGCATTATCTCATTTGGGAAAACGTTGGGAAGAAGAAAGTATTACGGATACAGAAGCGGCCTACCAATGGCTGGTTAAAAATATTCAGGCTGAAAATGATCGTGTCTTTCAGAAAGCAAACCAATATCGTGAATTGGATGGGATGGGGACGACAATTGTTGCAGCAGTAATCATTGATTCTGAATTATTAGTAGCAAATGTTGGAGACAGTCGAGCTTATCTATATCGCAATTTTCAAATTAAGCAATTAACGGAAGATCATACACTCGTACAAGAATTAGTGAAATCTGGAGAGATTACTGAAGAGGAAGCAAAAAGACATCCTCAAAGAAATATTGTTACTCAGTCTTTGGGAATTACTTTGAATGTCCAAATAGATTTTGTACGTGTGACTTTAAAAAATGAGGATACGATTCTACTTTGTTCAGACGGATTGTCTAACATGTTAGAAGATCAATATATAAAAGAAATATTAGGTAATTATTCTGATGTAAATACACAAGCTCAAAAAGCGGTCTTAGCTGCTAACGAAGCGGGTGGACGGGATAATATTACCGTGGCGATTGCCAAATATTTGGTGAGAGAGGAGGTAGCATAATGTTTGAATCGGGGAAGACAATCGGAGGTCGATATAAGATTCAGTCTCATGTGGGAACTGGTGGTATGGCCACAGTTTACTTGGCAAGAGATTTAATTTTAGAGCGGCCTGTTGCTGTGAAAGTACTTAGATTTGATTTTCACTCAAATGAAGCAGCAATGAGACGTTTTCAAAGAGAGGCACAATCAGCAACTCAATTAGTTCATCCTAATATTGTAGGAGTCTATGATGTAGGAGAAGAAAATGGAACCCATTATATTGTGATGGAATACGTCGAAGGAACCGATTTGAAAGAATATATTCGAGAAAGAGGGCCTCTACCACCACGAGAAGCAGTACGTATTATGACACAAATTGTTTCTGCTATAGAGGTGGCTCATCAAAATAGAATTATTCATCGCGACATTAAACCTCAAAATATTTTGATTGATAAACATGGTGATGTTAAAATTACGGATTTTGGGATTGCGATTGCATTATCGGAGACTTCGCTTACTCAAACAAATACGTTATTAGGATCTGTTCATTATTTATCTCCGGAACAAGCTAGAGGCGGAATGGCTACGATTCGAAGTGATATATACGCTCTTGGAATTGTTCTGTATGAATTGTTAGTTGGTGAGGTTCCTTTTGAAGGGGAGTCTGCTGTATCAATTGCCCTAAAACATTTTCAAGAACCACTTCCGCGAATTTCATTAATGTTACCAACAGTTCCACAAAGCTTAGAAAATGTCGTTCTTAAAGCAACTGCAAAAGAACCTTTGGACCGTTATAATAGTTGTGAAGAGATGCTGGAGGATTTACAAACGTGTTTAAATCCTGAAAGGCTTAATGAACCGATGTTTAAACCCACTACATTGAATCAGGAAACAAAAGTTTTACAACCAATTGCTACAGGAGCCATACCTCGAAAAATCCCAACTTCGAGTAAAGAAGTTCCTGAAATTCAATTTGATGAAGAAAAGAAGCCTATTACTCAAGAGCCGAAGAAAAAAAGAAAAAAATGGCCTTGGATTTTACTACTTCTTATAACCCTTATTGGGGCCGCTGCCATTTTTGCATATATTCAATCTGCGCCAAAAGAGGTTACTATTCCAGATTTGAGTAAGTACACGGAAGCTGAAGCAAAAGTAAAATTAGCAGATTTGAATCTGGAAATTTCTGATGTTCAAAAAGTTAAATCAGATACCGTGGAAGAAGGAAAAGTGGTCGAAACTAATCCTAAAGCCGGAAGTAAAGTTAGAGAAAAATCAAAAGTAGTTTTAAAAGTTAGTGCAGGGAAAGATACGGTGACGATAGGAAACTACGTTGGTAATACATTCGATAAAGCAAAAGATGAACTTCAAAAATTAGGGATTGCTGTAGAAAAGAAAGAAATCTATTCTGATACAGTCGAAGCTGGTAAAGTTACAGAACAAAGTATCGCAAAAGATCAAAAGGTTGTTGCGAAGGAAACAAAGATGATTTTGACAGTTTCGAAAGGCAAAGAACCAGTGACCTTAGTCAACTTAAAAGGCTACACTCGTTCAGGAGTTCAAGAATACGCTAAACAGAATGGACTAAAACTTCAAATTACTGAAGAAAATAGTAATGAGACAGAAGATACAGTTATTAAACAGTCTCCAGCAGAAGGGGCCACTTTAAAACAAGGAGATACATTAACGGTTGTTATTTCAAAAGGAAAAGGGGAAAGAGTCGTTAGTCGTAAGTTTACGATTCCTTATGAAGAAAAGAAACAAGCGAATAATGGAAATGGAAACCATACTTCAACTCAAGAGAAACAACCGAATACGGTCGAAGTATTTATTCAGGATGCTAATAATAATATAAATACGGCTTATCGATCGTTCAAAATAACGGAAACAACAACAATTAGTATTGATTTCACCTTTAATAATCAAGTGAATAGTGGTAAATACATCATTAAAAAAGATGGATTAACGATTGATACCGGTGTTGTTCAGTAAGAGGTTATCATAGAGACAGAGTCTACGTTTTTAATAGTTAGACTCTGTTTTCTTTTCTAATAAAAATATATTAAAAAATTCATGTCCATTTTAGTTGCAAACCAAATCTGAATATGATAAATTAATATCACTGTGAAGCGAACGTTCGCTTTTAAAACAGTTCCAAAAAACTTTGAAAAAGTTGAATAAAAACTGTTGACAGTAAAAATGTCCTATGATAGGATATAGAAGTTGTTGAAAAACAACGATTGACCTTTGAAAACTGAACAAAGAAGACGAACCAAATGTGTAGGGACTTCATTCAATTGAATGAAGAAACAACAATTTCTTATCTCTTAAAGAGATACAATAAGTCAGTAATTAAAATGAGCTTTTCAAAGCTCATGAAAATTCAAATTTTTCATGAGAGTTTGATCCTGGCTCAGGACGAACGCTGGCGGCGTGCCTAATACATGCA
>ERZ773069.94-NODE-94-length-64397-cov-5.176137_pt1 | contig 64397 bp, 62 predicted proteins | sample MGYA00580619_ERZ773069 | MGnify/ENA primary metagenome ERZ773069 (study PRJEB29015, sample SAMEA2738007) | human oral metagenome | biome: human oral; feature: human-associated habitat; material: dental | place: China | collected 2108 ...
TTAAAATAATATCCTGCTCCGACAACTGCCATGACAAGCAATCCTAAAAATATATAAAGCCCTGCTCCTTTACTTTCTTCCTTCTTTCTAGGCTCTTCCTTTACCGGTTCTTCTTTTGTTGCTTCTGTTGGTGGCGTTACCTCTTCTATCTTTTTTACTTCCTCTTTAGGTTTTTCCTTTGCTTCGACCATATTTAATAAATCATCTTCACTTACCTCTGTAAGCAGCATGACATTTTGCCCTTCTTCATCATAATTAATGATTAGATGAAAGGTTTTTCCGGACTTTGTTTTAAATGTAATGAACTGTCTGGCATCGGCAAAATATTTACCACTTTCATCCCCCGTACTTTCTCCATGATGAATAGGATAGCCTTGATTGGCATTATTTACATTTTCTATAAGTTCCGCCTTTGCACTGCCTTCTGCTGTAGGAATACCTTTATTTATACTATCACTTTGGCTGCCTACCTGATTATCACTTGGAGGCTCTTTTGCCTCCAGTTTATTCGGAAAGCGTACTTCTCTTTCCCCGTTATCTTTTTCTAAGGCTGTTTCACGAGTCTCCTCACTTTCTATTTCACTTTCATTAACCTGTGCAAAAATATATGTAGGGTAAATATTCCCTACAATAAACATCATAAGTAAGCAAATAACTCCTACCAATCTTTTCACCTTGTTCTTTTTAGATTTCATTTCCTTCATTTGTATCCTCCATGATTTTTTCTCTGTTTTCCTCTACTTCTTTAAAATTTTCCGGCTCTTTCATTTTATTTTCACTTTGCCTTTCCTTTTTGTAATTTCTCATCATTTCTAAAAACTCATCAAGTGAAATATCAATGCTTCTATATTCTTTTAGAACCTCAACCTGCTCCATTTCCTCCTGCTCTTCTTTAAGTATTTCCTGCCTCAGCCTAAGTTCTTCTATTTTTTCTTCAATCGCTTTTTGATTTTCGATATTCTTTTGATACTTTTTATTCAACTTCTTCCTCCTGTCATTTAACTCTACCGAAACCATAGAAATGTTCTATCCAGTAAGGTGTATTGATACTTACAAAGCGAATAGGATTGCCTGCATGTATCATCATTCCGTCTCCTGCATAGATACCTACATGGGATATCGGACTCTTGCTGTTATAAGTGTTTTTAAAGAAGATAATATCTCCCGCCTTTGCTTCACTTGGAGATATAGGATTACAATAAGTTTTATAAATCCCCCAAGCAGTGGTTCTTGGCATATTTTTAACTCCTGAATGCGTAAAACTCCAGCATACAAATGACGAACAATCAAAGTTATTCGGTCCGTTTGCTCCAAATACATATTTTTTACCTATATGTTTCTCCGCTTCGTTAAACAATGCCTTAACCGTTACATCATCAAAGGCGATTCCCGGATTTGAAAAGTCGGGATTGTTTATAATCTCAAATAGATCCCCGTTATCGCTTCCAAAAACAAGCTCCATATTGCCTTTGCTTGAAAGCAGTGCTTCATAGTGAGCTAAATTGTTGGGATAGGAATTAAATACTTCTCTGATGATATCGTCCATTTCTCTTTTTTCTAAGCTTACAATTAGTTTTTTATATTCATAAGCTTCTTCATGGCTTTCTGTCTGCTCATTCCATGATTCATCTGTATAACTTGATGTAACGGTTTTATATCTGATTTCAATTTCTTCATCATAGGTCAATGTATACATTTGATTAAACAGCTGTTGTATTTCTCCGACTATTTCAGATACTTCTTTTACCACACCATAGCGGGAAGTGATGTATGAGAGTAGCTCATGGACATTATGACTGATTTTTTCTTTTCCGTTTATGATATATTCATCATATCCCGGATGTGCCTCTTCTACGCTTTCCATTTCCTCTTGCAGTCCCTGTTCTAAAGAAGAAAATTCCTGATTGATATTCCTTAAGGTATCTTCTGAGGAAAGATAGGTTGTAGAAACGGTATCACTGATTGTTCCTGTTCCTATATTCATCACCATGCTTCCTGCCTGAAAGAGCATAAAAAATGTTCCTACCACCAAAAGTATTAGGAACATTATCTTTTTACCTCTTTCTTTTATAAATTCTGCAAACTTTTTGCTTCCCTTTGCTAAGGATTTTTTAAGCCCGTTCTTTATCCTTTCTTTATATTTCTTTTGAAGTTGCTTTTTATACTGCCTCCTTTTAAAAAACTGTCTTAACCTTGAAGTGTTTTGATACTCACTACTTTTCTTAAATTCTTCCATATTTTTCTTAAAAAACAGCTTTTTTTCCTGTTTTTCAATATCTTTTTCAAGCCTTACTGCCATTTTTTGTCTTTTTAATGCCCTACCTTTTCCATGATTGTGAGCTTTTCTTGCAAGACTTTCTATGCCGTCTGTTGTCTTATGGGCGGCACTGACACTGGCATTATCCTCTTGTCCACTTTCAAGATACCTGTTTACCGCTCCTACCGCAACTATTATACTCTTAGAAGATATGCTGTCTTTACCTTTATTTTTAAGCCGCTTTTCAATGCTTTGCTTTTTATGCTGAAGCTTTAAAATCTTCTTTTCCTGTTTTCTAAATTTATCATTGGCTTTTTTTGAATATTCTTTAGGCTTAGGCTTTGAATTATCCGCTATTTCTCCTTTATTATCGTTTTTTTCTTTTACACCATCATTTGTGTTTAGAGGTTTTTTCTTATTCTTAGTCCTTGTAAATTCTTCATCTTCAAAGTTACTTTTAAAATATTTCTTTGGACGATCTTTTAAGCTTAAATCTTCTTTGTCATGGTTTTCTTGCAAAATTTTCGTATATCTTTTCCTATTTGCTCTTACTTTATTTTTATACTTATCAGTTTGTATGGTGGCGGTATTTTCTTTATGCCTTCGTTTCTTGGCTGATACCTTTTGTAAAGCTTTATCATCCCTAAAGTCCGTATCATACTGATTAGAAGCTATATTTTTATCTGTATCTTTAGATAAATCTTCATAGGTTTCTTTTTCTTTCTGATGAAATCTGCCTATCTGTTTTTGCCTGACCTTTTTATCCTTTTTTGGCTCAAGAAAAGATTTATTTTGACTTATATTTCCCTTACCCGGTATCTCATAAGAATCACCACCTTTATTTAAGTCCTTATATTTATTCTCCCTATTCGTATGATTTATAAATGTTTTCTTAGATGAAGATGTCTTTACTTCAGCCAGCATATCATCTTTAATAAGAAAATCCTGATTTTGAACATCTTCTCTTTTATAACCTGTTTGATTTTCAGATTGAAAAGGCTGTATCTCTTGATTTAACGGCTTTTCTCTACTGTTTTTATACCTTATATTCTTTTTCTTTCTCAAGTTTTTTACCTCACTTTCTGTCTTTCTTCCAAACCCTATATATTCTGTATTTATCTTGGATTCTGCATACTGCTTCTCACTTTTTATCTTTTCCTGTCTCACTTAATTTTGTTGTAATCAGTGAGTACAGTTTTGTATTTTTAGGAAACTGATCTATAAAAGGTACAATGGTATTTCCATAGAATATTAAGCCTTCTCCCTCATTGGAATTCGTTACATAGGAAAGCTGGTGCTTTGAAATATTAAGTTTCTTAGCCAGTGTATCTCTGTCCGTTCCCGCCTGATTAAGCATTAAAATAAAGTCGGTATTATCAAAGATATTTTCAATCTCCGGACTTGCAAGAAGATCCTTGATATTTTGTGTTAAGCCTGTCGGCATACCTCCCCACTTCCTAAAACGCTTCCAGATTTCTATAGAATAGTTGGCTGTTTGCGGTTCTTTTAAAAGAAGGTGAAATTCATCAACAAAATATCTTGTTGCTTTTTTACTTGCCCTATTTATTGTTACTCTGTTCCAAACCTGATCTTGTATTATTAACATTCCTATTTTTTTAAGCTGTTTTCCAAGTTCTTTAATGTCATAGCAAACCACCCTGTTGTTTGTATCCACATTGGTTCTGTGATTAAATACATTAAGACTTCCCTTTACATAGATCTCCATCTCTACCGCAAGTTTCTTTCCTATTTTCTCCTCCTGTTTTCTAAGAAGATTATATAAATCTTCAAGTATAGGCATATTTTCAGGTATCGGATTTTCAAAATAGGCTTTATAAAGAATTGGCAAGCACCTGTCAATAACTGAGATTTCTTCTGCACTTAGCTTTTTCTCTCCAACTACAAGCTCAAAAAGGGAAAGTATAAAATCAGATTTTAATGACAACGGATTGTCTTCATCCGCATAGTCGGTGTTGATATCAAGGGGATTTATATAGTCTTTTGAAATCGGTGATATTTTAATAACCTGACCTTTTAAGGCATTAACAAGCGGAGAATATTCAGCCTCAGGATCTGCAATAATAATATCATCATCCGTAATCAAGAAGGCATTGGTAATCTCTCTCTTTGCCGCAAAAGATTTTCCGCTACCCGGTGTTCCAAGTATCAGCCCGTTCGGATTTTTAAGTTTCTTTCTGTCAGCCATGATAATATTTCGACTTAAAGCATTTAAACCGTAATACAGACTTTCACCCTTAATAAAGAGTTCCTCCGTTGTAAAGGGAATAAATATAGCCACCGAACTTGTGGTAAGTCCTCTTTCTATTTCCACCTCATTTATTCCAAGCGGAAGGCTTGCAATCAGTCCTTGTTCCTGCCTGTAGTTTAAGTTTTTAAGGTTACAGTTGTGCCTGTTTGCAATGGATTTTAATGTAAATACGGTATTTTCAAGCTTAGTCCTACTTTTACCTGTACTCATAATAAGGATCGTTACTAAAAACATCTTTTCATCATGATTTTGAAGTTCAGAAAGTAGGCTTTTTGCCTCCGCACCATAAGTTACAAGATCACTTGGCAGGATATCTATATCATATCCTGCTCTGATTGCTTTTTTATTTTCCTCAAGTTTCATCTTATCAAGGTCGGTTATTTTTCTTTTTATATTTTTAATCGCTTCCATCCTGTCAACAGCTTTGATATGAAAGGTAACGATCATATTTTCTTCCACCTCTAAAAATTCTGAAAGCATTTCATCCTTTATATCCGATGCTAAAATCTGTAGAAAGTTTACCTCTGCAAATACTTCTCCCATCTTAAAATAAGTAGGCTTTGAAAAATTAAAGGAAGTCGGTACAATATATTCCTTTGTTGTAAGTCCGCTGTATTTCAAATCTTCAAAGTTAAAAATAAACCTGTCCTCAGGATTTAATATATCATGAATGACTTTTAAGCGTTCTTCTCCGTCAAGTACATAGCCCTTTACACCCATCTGCCTAAAGTTATTTAATATATCCGATTCTATTCTCTCCAGTCTGCTTTTTGCCTGCTTTAAATCCTCAGCTTTTATGGTAAAGGTTAAATACATATTTTTTGACAGTCCGTTATTTCCCTTGCTACTTTGATTTAGGAGCATTTGTCTGTATTCATTTCTTATCTCATTAAAATCATCCTCGGTTTCTTTGATATTAATAAGCTCCTTTCTTTCTTCATTTTCACCTATGCTGTTAATATAGTTAAACTCCACTTCCACACTTGAATCAAAGAAATTAAGAAAAGAAGAAAAGTCGGCAAATATCCCCTCCTGATCCTCTTCTTCCATAAGCCTATAATTAATATCAAAAAAGCGAATGGTTTTATTGTATTTATCCTTTTTAACCTGACAGATCCCGTCCTTTAACATTCTTTTATAGGGAATTGTATCCTGTACCGTTTCCTTTTTCTTAGACTTTATCAGAAAGGGAAACCATCCCTTTTTTATGAATGATTCCCCGTCTTTTTTATTGCCTGTATTCTTCCTGCTTAACTTTTTTAACTCGGATAATTCCTTACTGTTTTTCCTAAGCTCCATTTCATCCCTTTGTATTCTTTGCTCTTGTTTTTTCTTCTTCTCCTTATTCAATTCTTCTCCTCCTATTACCCTTTAAGCCGGACTTATTTATAATTATTTTCTCTTTTATTTTGTCTTTCTTATCAGTGTTATAAATGCTTTCCAGCATACAAGTTCTTTACGACCTTGTATCATTACTTGATGTCTCCGTTGATGAGTTTTTCTTACCACGTAATGATCTGGTGAAATGCACCAGATCATTACGTGGTAAGAAAAACTATTGGATAACTTCACTGATAAAGAACTGTCATTGATTGAAGCTTTAGACAATGGTATCAAGGAAGTTAGAAGTATTAAAGACTAAGCATAATGAGAATACATAACAGAAAGAGCCGATAAGATGAGATTGATTAAACCTCAAATTATCGGCTCTACGTCTTTGCGTCTGGCTCTTTGATTACTGTTATTTTGAAAGAATCCACACTTATTAAAGTTTCTTGTTTGCATTTAGGGCAGTATAGCAGAAAGTTCTGAACTAGGGTATCTTTCCGTATCTTTACTCTTGTTTTAGATTTACAAATTGGACATAATAATCAATATTTAACCCCATGATTATCACTCATTTCAATTTAGTTTGCTTTAGTAACTGTTTCTTTGCCATCTACCAAAATTACTTCATTATTACTAATTGGTTTTAATATCAATTCAGATGAATAATCTTCAAAAACCTTGTGTGCTATTTTCATAAAAGGCTGATTGGTATAATGAGGTAACACATGAAAATCAACAAAGCCAAAACCTTTAATATCGATTAAGTCAGGTGCTTTTTCTGGGCTATCCATCGACTTAATATACTCTATACTTGGAGCAGTTATAACCGCTCCCGCAGATTCTCCAATATATAGTTTTCCTGAATTAACTTCATTGATAATTAACTTATCTGCACCTGTTCTTATCATTTCCTGAAGTAAGAAAAATGTATTGCCCCCAGTAACATAGATAATATCATTATTGGTTATTTTTGATTCTATTTCTTCGGCAGTTGCTGTAGACAACTCTAATTCATCAACAATTAATCCAAGTTCCTCAAGTGCCTTTTTGCCTGATTCAACAAAAAATGCTACTTGCTCAACGATACTTGCAGTAGGTATAAAAGTTACCTTTTTGCCTACAAGATTTTTCTCGAATTCTGGAAGTAAGGTCGCCACATCTTCGAAAGATGATGATAAGAAAAGTTTTTTGCTCATTTTGATTTCCTCCTGTATTTTTGATATATCTATAGTATACTATATAAAGATGTCATTTCATGACACCTTTATTAGCGAAAGGAGTTATCTTATGAATAAATCAGAACGTCTTCATGATATGATGATATATCTAAACAATAGGAATTATTTTAATTTAAGTGATTTAATGGAGAAGTATAATATTTCAAAAAGCACTGCACTAAGAGATATTCAATCTCTGGAAAATATCGGTATGCCAATATTTTCTGAACATGGTAGATACGGAAGATATGGCGTTCTACAAAACCGTTTATTATCCCCGATTATCTTTACTCTTGATGAAATGTACGCTATTTATTTTTCAATGCTAACTTTAAGGGAGTATCAATCAACCCCTTTTGACTTAGATTTACAGAAATTGAAGCAGAAATTTGAATGCTGTATTTCTAAAGAACATCAGCTAAATTTAGATACAATGGAAAGTGTCTTTAGTTTTGTTTCTTCAAAACAGGTAAATGAATGCCCACTCTTAAAGGATATTTTATATTCTGCCATAAACAATTCAGTAAACGATATTACTTATAAAAGGTTAAACACGAATCATTCATATACAGTTCAATTTCTGAATATTTCTACATCATTTGGTCAATGGTACGTTACTGCTTATAATCATGATAGCGAGAAACTCCAAGTATTTCGTTGCGATAAAATACTGTCATTAGCAAGTAACGAAAATAGGTTTCCTATTGATTCTGAAATACTACAATCTCTCACTGAACAGCAATTTAAGGAAAAGGACGCAACTGATTTTGAGGTATCAATAACAGATAAAGGTGTTGATATATTCATAAAGGAAAATTACCCCTCAATGAAATTAGTCTATACTGCTGGAACTCCGATGATTAAAGGCTACTATAATAAAAAGGAGGAAAATTTCATTTCAAATTACTTTCTGTCTTATGGAAAAGAAGCCATATCTATCAAACCAACTAAACTAAAGAATCTAATTGTAGAAAAAATGAAAGATAATCTATCTTATCTTAATAATATATAGTTTCAAAAAACAGCGTATAGATCACAGAAATATGTGTGGGCTATACGCTATTTTCATTTTACTTTATAATTTTCCAGTTACTACTGCTCTTTTCAAGTGTTAAATTGAATTGAGATACTTGTGTCGCTTTTGTCTGCTGGTCAAGATATTTTACTGACAGCGAAACCGTCACTTGATTATCCTTTCGATTGTAAATCGGATTGACCAGCTCTTGAAAGATATAGTCTTTGCCAATAGTTTTCAAAATACCCTCATTCACATAATAAGATAATTCACTCATGGTTGAAGTAGGATAGAGCTTAAAAAATGTTGTCAAGAACTCATTGATTTCATTGGTCATAATGGAATCAACCGTTCCGTCACTTTCAAGAGCCTTTGGTTTATAATCTGATTTTGATGGAATGCTGGTTATAGTCGGATTTTTAATCAACACCATGTTTCCGACTTCATCTACATAAACGCTCACTTCATAAGCAGATTGAATAGTCTTTTTGTTTTCGCCCTCTGATATAATCTGGTCTACACTGTAAGTCACATCAAAGGAATTATCATTTGTAGGCTCAATCGTCCATATCTGAATAGCCCTCACAGAAGATGATATAGGAATATCCTTTCGGACTGTATCTACATTGAGAGCATAAAGCTCATCTGTCAAATAGTCTTTGAGCTTTTCCGTGCGGTTATCAATGGAATTGTCATCTAGCCCCCAAGTGTAGTAGATCTTCGCAAAGTTCTCCACGAAGTTTTCTACCTTGTGGGTATCGACGTATTCTTTTTCTATGATTTTGGTTTCATGGACAGTATGGGTATCAATGGCTGTAAAGTTTTTGTATAGGGCAAAACTAAAGCTCAATGCCAGTAGTACCCATAAACTAATGACAATCTTTTTACGAGGATTGACCTTATAAACCTTTTGCTTTTTCTCTTTTGGAAGTTGTTTTTCCTTATTCTGATTTTTTCTTAATTTCATTCTTGAATCGTCCTTTCTTTATTGTTTGATTCGTCCTGCACCGACTAAATGCTGTTGCCAGTAGGAACTTGTAAGGTCGGCATAGCCAATCGGGTCGCCTGCATGGAACATACGATTTTCGTCGAGATATATCCCGACGTGCGTAATATATGAACCAGCGTCATAGGTTGAGTGAAAGAATACGAGGTCACCAGCTTTGGCTTCTGATAATGGGATATGCTCTGTTGCTTCGTATTGTTGGCTGGCTACACGAGGTAAAGAGATACCTGCCTTGTTATACACCCACTGAACCAGTCCACTACAATCAAAAGAAGTTGTTGGAGAAGCACCACCATAAACATACGTCCAGCCCTCATATTTAAGAGCTATTGTTACTGAACTTTGCTTCACATATGGGTTCTAATATTTGCTTAATACATTGTTGTATCAGCCTATCCCATATACATGGAATACCTAACGGTCGTGTTTTTCCGTTTGGCTTTTGGATGTCTTTACGCCTTACAGATTTTGGTCTGTATCCGTGCTTACTCCCTGTGACAATAAACCTCACTTTCTCCACCACTTCATCAGGAGATTTGCTCCCAATATCTGTGATGTTTTTCTTGTCTGTTCCTGCCGTGTAGCTTCCTCCGTTTGCTTTGATATTTCTGTAGGCAAGCAAGATGTTGTTTTGGCTAAGTATCAAATCCATCAGGTTTTTGAACACCTCGCCGTTTTTACTCTTTTGATAAAGTTCATCAAATGTTTCCTGCATACCGTAATATTCAGCATGCCTTAGGTCATCTACACATAGATTTTTGTTTTTCTTTGGCATAAGGCATCACCCCCTTTTTGAAAGTGACCCTTTTGGTCTTACTCGAATCCTTATCTCGGACTGAATAATGCCTGTTTATTACAACCGACTAGAGACCATTCCTACTTCTCCCATTACAGGAGCTATCAACGGTTCGGTCTCAACCTTTCAGCAACGGTTAATCCGCTTATTGTTCTTCGTCAGAAAATCTTCTTTTGAAGACCCATTGCCTTTCCTTGTTCCGATAATTCTATCTGTGCATATATATCCTTAGGTCTCTTGCTATAGTCCTGTTGGCTTGAATGTGCCTGTAACACAATATGGTCGTTCGGAGGGTCAATTTCTACTAAACCATACCAACTACGCTTTAACGCACCCATACATTTCTGCATGGTCTTCTTATAGAACCGTACATTCGCAGATTCGTCAGCTTGCCCGCCAAGGCAAACATTCTAACCATAAATATTTTATAGAGTCTCGGCTTATAGGTAGTACATCCCACCTCTGGAACGATTTCGTAGAACTTATGGCAGTTCCTTACGGCTACTCTCAGCCTTTGTCATGGAGCTTCACACCCAGACCTTTACAGTCGACGCATGTCCATCAAGACTAGGCGTTTCAGGGCATTACCCCGTCATTCCACCTATCGAATTATCAGTTCATAAACCTATAACGGTTTATGCGTAGGCTTTTTACCGCCTACGAACAAGTCGCACTACACCAAAAATCTTCAGTAGATTTTTCTCCTTCTCCCTTTGTGTTTGCCATAATCGTTTGTACAAGTTTTAGAATATCTTTTTCACTTCTCAGATAGGCAAATGGATTGTAGCGCATGGATTTTTTGAAATTTATAGTATTTAGCACTTTAATATCATATCCGTTTTTCTCAAGCATCTTTCCACACTCTACAAGAACAGTACCCTTAGGATCTGTTACAACATAGGATGAGTGCATTTGCATAAGATTGGGCTTTAAAAAAAATCTGGTCTTTCCGCTTCCTGATCCTCCCACCACCAGTATATTTTTATTCCTTGCATATTTAGGGTTTTTAGGTCTACCATTCATGGTAAGTCTTTCCGTATCAGTTAAAAGAATGTTATTTTCAAACTTCTCATCTACATACGGCTCTATATCTTTTGAGTTCCCCCATCGGGCTGAACCATATTCTTTGCCTTGCCTAAACTTCTTGGCATTTTTTCCTTTGATATAGACAATTACTTTGATTAGGGCTGCTACTATTATTCCCACCATTATATCTATTAAATGAATACTTGGAATAAAACTTATTTTGCCAATTTCTAAAATCGCCTTAAAAATCTTATCCAAAATATCTCCACCTATATAACTTCTAACATGTGCTGATAGGATGTTTCCCGGATAAAATAAAAAGAGATAAGGTAAGTTTTGAATTACAAACTTTTTCTTATCTCTTATATGAAATATATTTTTTATATCTTTCAGTATTGCTTCTAATATCTTCGTATTTACCCCCTCCTTCTACAAACTCTGTTCTTTAAGCTTTTCTTTGATTTTATCTTTCTTAGGTGCGTTTTTCACCTTTTCTTTAAATTGATTTAGTTTACCTATTACCGATTCTCTTTTCTTATTCTTTCCGGCAAATTTTTCTACTGCTTCTTTAAACGCCTGCTCCATGACCTTTTCATCCTTTGCCTGAAAGAAGATGATATTATTTCCTGTTGTAAGATCTTTTTTTATACTGAATTTTACTCCGTTTTTATTTAGGTCTCTTTTTAAGCCTTTAAAATCAAGGTCATTTAGTTCTAAGGTTTCAACCTTCCCTTTCTTCACCAAATCTTTTACGGTTGTCGGTTTCTTTTCCTTTATAAACTCCTTTAGACTTTTCCCTTTTTTGGCTGCCATATTTAACATTTTCTTCATAAGTTCTATTACCATTTTAGCTGTCCTTATGTTTCCTCTTTCTACCATGGCAATAACCTGTCTGCTTACTTCTTCATTGATCAATATTTCACCTCCTTCATTTATTACAAGAAAAAAGGTGGTTAGATGTTACTCTAATCACCTTTTTACAGGATTATTTTAAGATTCATTTTACTTCAGCTTTTTTACAGTTTCAGCTTCAGATAATATTTTCATCTGCTCAATTGCAATAGAATTCAATTTTTCCAATCTGTCCGACTGTTTCATCCCTTCATTTATAAATACTGCATTTAGATTTTCAAGATTAGAAAGGCAAACGAGCTGAGATATATCCGCATAATCTCTGATATTTCCCTTTAAATTTGGATTTTCATCTCTCCATTCCTTTGCAGTCATTCCAAACAAAGCCATATTCAAAATATCAGCCTCATTTGCATAAATAAAGTTGATTTTTTCCTTCGGCAGTTTTTCAGGTATAAGATTATTCTTTATAGCATCAGTATGAATCCTATAATTGATTTTTGCCAAATTTCTTTTTATATCCCAACCGAGCTTCTTTTGTTCTTCTTCTTTTAAGCGTTCAAATTCTTTTATTAAATACAACTTAAAGTATGGGGATACCCAAGAAGCAAACTCAAAAGCAATATCTTTATGTGCGTAAGTTCCTCCGTATCTTCCTGCTTTTGCAACAATACCGATAGAATTGGTTTTTTCTACCCACTGTTTTACCGATAAAACAAAGCGATTCAGTCCAGCTTCATTTTTAATTCCCTCGAATTCGAGGGAATTAAAATCAGGATTATACATTTCCTCCCAAATACCTAAAAACTCTATTGTATTTTTATTTCTTAGCCACTTCTCGATTAAAGCTAAACCGTTTTCAATATTTCTTACCATATCAGTTAAAGAAATATAATCTTTATCATCTATGGCTATAATGCTGATTTCAGATCCTTCAACATTTATTTTAGACACAAAATCACCTCTCAATTCTTAAACAAATTATAACTATTATACCTTTTTCCCACTTCAACCTTTATGTCGTCATACCTTATAATCTTCGCTTATCTGTACCTTTTTTCTTCCTTCCCACTTCTGGACATTATGACCAGAAGTTATAAAAAAGCATATACACAGTTTATTTATATACCTTGTATTCTACACTACAATCAAAAGCAATAACAGCATTACCTTAAATAATATCCTTTTTACACCAGCCTCCTCCATACATATCGTGATTTACTTCCTGCTGATAAAAATGATTTATTGTAGTGGTTGCATTATAAAGTGCTGTAATAATATATGCCTTGATATTTGTGATTTTAGTGGTTGTATTCTTCATACAGTCAATCACATATTCCAGATGGCTGCTTTCCAGTTTCAAAAATCTTGATTTCACAAGCTCATATGGATATTCTTCTCCTGCTACCCTGATTGTTGGACGCCTCACACATACTACCTCACATATTACTTGAAACAGTTCATCATAGAGTTCTTTTTCTCCATAACTATCATATTTCATATGATGATTATAACTGATATTTTCTTTGATCAGTTCTATGCATTTCTGTACATCATCTATCACATCATTCTTCTCTGAACCGGATTGAGTGATAGGATTGATATAACTCTCCTCAATATAGTTTAAATCAGTTTTATTATATTTAGTATAATTAAGGTTCGATTCTCCAACTTCTTGAGTTTCGATTTCCAAACTTCTAAAGGTTTGATTTTCTGACTTCTTGAGGTCTGTTTTTCCGACTTCTTGAAGTCCTGTTTTCTGACTTATAGAAGTTTGATTTTCCGACTTCCTAAAGTCCGATTTTCCGACTTCAGTGATTTTGTCAGTATTTACTGCCTCTTTTTTATCTACATTTCCTTCCGGCGAAGCAAAATTCTTGACATATATAATATCCGGTTTTCCCAATCCTCTACGAACTTTCTCTACCAAACCAATTCCCTTAGTATTGTCCAGCTCTGCAAGAACCTTAACCGCCTTTTCCTTTCCACATCCCAAATCTTCCATAATACTATTTATAGTATATATAATATATGCTCTGTTATTATCATCAAACCATTTATTTTTTATAGATAAGGACATACGATCAAGCATCAGACCATATAAAAGTTTTGCATCACTTGATAATTTCTTAAATCGTTCATCCTTAATAAGCAAGCGAGGAACTCTATAGAATGAGAACTGCTCCGCTTCAATCCCATAATAATAATCCAGTTGTAATATTTCACTCATTCCCGGCTCCTCCTTTCTACTGATTGTTCTTCCAGTTATCCAATAACTGATAAATAATGTTCTCTATTTCTTTCCTGCTATATGTTACAGGGAAATAACTGTTGATACGCTCTGCTTTTATAACAACCTTTCGTTCCACAGTTTTCTCTTTTTCAAGCACCATACGAACCATCGGAAATGTAAGCTCACCCTTTTTATAACTTTCCTTGAGCATGGAACTTTGCAAAGTTGTAATAATAATATTTGTTTCCTGTATTACAGCCAAAACCCATTGCTGTGCATCCTCTGATAAGAATGATAAATCAACCGCCTGTATAATGCCTATTTTCTTTGTATCCACCATATCAAGCAACTCATCTAACAATCGTGAAATCCATATATATCTCTGAACAGTCTTTGCACTCTCTCCTGCCGCTTCTCCGAGTTCTCCAAGTGTAAGTCCACCTGCTTTACTTCCCTGATGTTTCATTGCATCGTATTTCATTCTGTACGCTTTTGATTTCTCGCTTGGCAGAATATCTTCTCTCTGAATATTAGAATCTACCATGATAATTGTAGCTTAATCATCTGTATAATCACGAATAAACATCGGCATTGTAGAGAGTCCAACCATTTCACATGCATATTTTCTACGATGTCCGGCGATAATTTCGTAACCGCCGCCTTTCATCGGTCTTGCAATACCCGGCATCAATACCCCATACTCTCTAATACTTTCAATCATTTCTTGCATCTTTTCATCATCCAATACCTTAAACGGATGTTCTTTGAACCCACGAAGTTCTGTTAATGCAATTTCCTGTACTTGCTCTATTCCTGACTGTGGCTGCTCAATCCCGAATAAATCATCAAAGCTGTTAAGCTTTACCTTTGTGGCACTTCCTGTCTTATTCATTGCAAAGCACCTCCTTTGTCAATGACTGATATGCACTTGCCACTTTCCCATTCGGATCGTGCTTGTATATGCTCACACCTTCCGCAGAAATTTCCGCTGCCCTTACCGACATAGGGATACTGTTTTCAAATATATGAACTTTGCTCCCGTAATTTTCAATAAGCAGATTACTGATATCTTTTGCATAATTGGTACGGTTGTCAACCATTGTTAGCAAAATCCCCTCAATCTCAAGTTTCTGATTAATCTGACGCTTTACTTTCCCTATGGTTTTAATAAGTTGTTCCAAACCTTTTATCGGTAAATATGCCGCCTGTACAGGAATTAAAACACTATCTGCACAAGTAAAAACATTTATTGTAATCATTCCAAGGGATGGCATACAGTCAATCAAAATATAATCATAATTGTCTCTCTGCAACTCTATATAGGTTCTCAGTACTGTTTCTCTACTCATCACATTAATAAGTGAAGTTTCCAAACCTGAAAGTTCTATATTTCCGGGTATAAAATCAACTCCTTCATCATGGCTTAAAATTCCATAATCTGATCTTATTTCCTCATCATTAATAATATTTCCCATTATAGTTGCAAGTGTAATTTCCAATCTATCCGGCTCCCTAATCCCAAGACTTGCCGTAAGGCTTCCTTGTGCATCTGCATCTATCAACAGAACCTTCTTTCCTTGCCTTGCCAGTCCAATTCCCAAGTTACTTGTTGTTGTGGTTTTTCCAACTCCACCTTTTTGATTTGCAATAGCTATAACTCTACACATGATATAATTCTCCTATTGTTCTACTATTTTAGTTGTCTTTTTTAAAATTTACTTTCTGCACTTGTGCATAAGCCCTGTAATATTTTCTTGTTCCTTTATTGCTATAAAGCTCTGATATCTCCAGAACTTCTATTTTATTATTACTGCTTAATATTTTTTGAAACCATGCAATATCACTCTTTGTTCCCATAAATCTAATTTTCAGCATTAGTTTGCACCTCCAATAAAGCTTATATCTCACAATTATAATTAGCGTAGTCAGGATAACGAATCTGTATCGCTTGCCAAAAGAATGGTGCATAAGTACAGCAAAACAAATCTTCTACTGTATACTTCATACACTCATATATCTGTTCTTCCGGTTCTTTATAATCATCTACACTCGGTGTAGTGTTACAATAAAGGTTAAACGCCAGTCTCACCACCTTCATACTGCTACCTGTTTGCCACCCCTCACGCAAACACTCGGTTTTTATATCACCGGTCTTAAAATCAAAAATACTGTTAATATTTCTTCTCGTATCAGGGCTGATACCCAGACAATAGCAAAGTGCCTTGTGGTAGGCATCTTGTTCCCTTACTTCTTTTAGTTTTTCATAGTAGAATTTTTCATGTGCCTCGCTATTAAATATAATAGACCGTTTACTATTATTTTCTGCACTTAACGCTGTGTTCTTCATATTGAACCTCCTTATAGGTATAAAAAAGGGAACAAACACTTATAAAAAGTGCTTATTCCCAAACATTAAACAAGGGAAAGCAATAAATGCTTTCCCTCGCAGAACTTTATATATAGACTTTTACTTCAATATCTTTAAATCTGTTTGCCTTTGTGTACTCAGGATGCTCAGCCATAAATGCCTGCACATCCGCTCGCCTCACCGTTAAGCTGCAAAAATAAATATATTGCTGCCTAATTCCTCTTTTCCGCAATCGCTGCCTGTGCTGCTGCAAGTCTTGCTATCGGCACTCTGAACGGTGAACATGATACATAATCAAGTCCGATCTTATGGCAGAATGCTACTGATGAAGGATCTCCTCCGTGCTCACCGCAGATACCTACGTGGAGCTCAGGTCTTGCCTTCTTACCGAGTGTGTAAGCCATTTCCATAAGCTTTCCTACACCTTCCTGATCTATCTTAACGAAAGGATCGTTCTCGAAGATCTTGGTATCGTAGTATGCATCAAGGAACTTACCTGCGTCATCTCTTGAGAAACCGAATGTAAGCTGTGTAAGGTCGTTAGTACCGAAGCAGAAGAATTCAGCCTCTTTAGCTATTTCATCAGCTGTAAGACAAGCTCTTGGTATCTCTATCATGGTACCTACTTCATACTCTAATTCGATACCTGCTGCCTTGATCTCAGCCTCAGCGGTCTCAACAACAGTCTTCTTAACATACTTAAGCTCCTTTATATCTCCTACAAGCGGAATCATTATCTCAGGCTTTAAGTTCCAATCAGGATGTGCCTTCTTTACTGTGATAGCCGCACGGATAACTGCTGATGTCTGCATCTTAGCTATCTCAGGATAGGTTACTGTAAGACGGCAACCTCTATGTCCCATCATAGGGTTAAACTCATGTAATGAGCTGATGATGGCCTTGATATCAGCTACAGTCTTGCCCTTAGCCTTAGCAAGCTTTTCTATGTCAGCTTCGTCTGTAGGTACGAACTCATGAAGAGGCGGATCAAGGAATCTGATAGTAACAGGATTTCCTTCAAGTGCCTCATATAACTCTTCAAAGTCTTTTTGCTGTACCGGAAGTATCTTTGCAAGTGCAACTTCTCTTTCTTCCAAAGTATCAGAACAGATCATCTCTCTGAAAGCCTCTATTCTGTCAGCCTCGAAGAACATATGCTCTGTACGGCAAAGTCCTATTCCCTCTGCTCCAAGCTCTCTTGCCTTCTTGGCATCATCAGGTGTATCGGCATTGGTGCGAACACTGAGTCTTCTGTACTTATCAGCCCAAGCCATGATTCTTCCGAACTCACCGCCTATTTGAGCCTCTACTGTAGGTATAGCACCGTAGTAGATCTTACCTGTAGATCCGTCAAAAGAAATCACATCTCCTTCATGTATCTCCTTGCCGCCAAGCTTAAATACCTTGTTAGCCTCGTCCATTATAATATCTGAACAACCTGATACACAGCAAGTACCCATACCACGAGCAACAACCGCTGCATGAGATGTCATACCGCCACGCACTGTAAGTATACCCTTAGCAGCCTTCATACCCTCGATATCCTCAGGAGAGGTCTCAAGTCTTACAAGCACTACCTTCTTTCCTGCATTTGCCCAGTTCTTGGCATCTTCTGCGGTAAATACAACCTGTCCGCTTGCCGCTCCCGGTGAAGCTGCAAGTCCCTTACCTATAGGCTCTGTGGTCTTAACAACAGCCGCATCGAATGTAGGGTGAAGAAGTGTATCGAGGTTTCTCGGATCTATCATGCTTACAGCCTTCTCTTCTGAGATCATGCCCTCATCTACAAGGTCGCAAGCGATCTTAAGAGCTGCAAATGCAGTTCTCTTACCGTTTCTTGTCTGTAACATATAGAGTTTCTTATCCTGTATGGTAAACTCCATATCCTGCATATCTTTGTAATGGTTTTCAAGTATTCCGCAAATCTTTACGAACTGATCGTATACTTCCGGCATAACTTGCTTAAGGTGATCTATATGCTCAGGTGTACGAACTCCTGCAACAACATCCTCGCCCTGTGCATTCATAAGGAACTCACCCATAAGCTTTTTCTCACCCGTAGCGGGATCTCTTGTAAATGCAACACCTGTACCTGATGTGTCACCCATATTTCCGAATGCCATCATCTGTACATTAACTGCTGTACCCCATGAATAAGGAATATCATTATCACGGCGGTATACATTGGCACGAGGATTATCCCATGAACGGAAAACCGCTTCTACTGCACCTAAAAGCTGTACCTTAGGATCTGAAGGGAAGTCCTCGCCGAGTTTGTTCTTGTACTCAGCCTTGAACTGATTAGCTAAGTTTTTGAGATCCTCAGCAGTAAGATCCACATCCTGAGTAACTCCCTTTTCCTCTTTCATCTTGTCGATAAGTTCCTCAAAGTACTTCTTACCTACTTCCATAACTACATCGGAATACATCTGTATAAATCTTCTGTAGCAATCCCATGCCCAACGAGGATTACCTGACTTCTTAGCTAAAGCCTCAACAACCTCTTCATTTAAGCCAAGGTTAAGTATGGTATCCATCATACCCGGCATAGATGCTCTTGCACCTGAACGCACTGATACCAACAAAGGATTTTCCTTATCGCCGAACTTCTGACCTGCTATTTCTTCAAGCTTAGCTATGTTTTCCATAATCTGATCAAGAACTTCTTTATTTATTACCTTAGAGTCTTCGTAATATTGATTACATGCCTCTGTAGTAACAGTAAAACCTTGCGGTACCGGTAACCCGAGTTTGGTCATTTCAGCTAAGTTTGCACCCTTACCGCCAAGTGTATTTCTCATGCTTGCATCGCCTTCTTGAAATAGATATACCCACTTCTTAGACATTGATATTAACCTCCATAAATTTTTTAAAAATTATAACATATCTTAGTAATTTTTAACAGCTAAAACTCAAACTTATCCTCAAAATAAGCTTTAAGTTCACTAATAGGCAGTCTAACCTGCTTCATGCTGTCTCTTTCCCTTACCGTTACCGCCTTGTCTTCTTCAGAATCAAAGTCATAGGTTATGCAATAAGGAGTTCCGATCTCATCCTGTCTTCTGTATCTTTTTCCTATATTTCCTCTGTCATCAAATTCACAGTTATAATACTTGCTTAAAAGTCTGTAAACTTCTTCGGCACCTTCATTAAGCTTTTTAGAAAGCGGCATGATGCCTATCTTGATGGGAGCTATAGCCGGGTGGAATCTGAGCACGGTTCTTGAATCTCCTCCTTCAAGCTCTTCCTCATCATAGGCTGAGCAAAGGAAAGCCAATGTAACTCTATCCGCTCCAAGTGAAGGCTCTATAACATAGGGCAGATATCTTTCTGAGGTCTCATCATCAAAGTATGTCATATCCTGACCTGATACTTCCTGATGCTGTCTTAAGTCATAGTCGGTTCTGTCAGCCACTCCCCAAAGCTCTCCCCAACCGAAGGGGAAAAGAAATTCTATATCGGTCGTAGCTTTGCTGTAATGGCTGAGCTCTTCTTTTTCATGATCTCTGTATCTTAGGTATTCTTCTTTTATTTTAAGTTTCTTTAACCAATCTATACAATAATTTTTCCAGTACTCAAACCACTCAAGATCGCTGTCAGGCTTACAGAAAAACTCAAGCTCCATTTGCTCGAACTCTCTTGTCCTGAAGGTAAAGTTACCGGGTGTTATCTCATTTCTAAAAGACTTTCCTATCTGTGCTATACCGAAAGGAAGTTTTTTTCTGGATGTTCTTTGCACATTTTTAAAGTTTACGAAGATTCCCTGTGCTGTCTCCGGTCTTAAATATACCGTATTTTTGGCATCTTCCGTTACACCCTGAAAGGTCTTAAACATCAGGTTAAACTGTCTGATGTCCGTCCAATCATGTTTACCGCAGGTGGGGCAGGTGAGATTATGCTCATCTACATAAGCCTTCATCTTATCATGAGACCATGCATCTACGCTTCCCTGTATCTCCTCGCCGGTATCTTCTATATATTGTTCTATAAGCTTGTCCGCACGGAATCTTTCGTGACAGGATTTGCAGTCCATAAGAGGATCCGAAAAGCTGCTTAAATGCCCTGACGCCACCCATGTTTGAGGGTTCATAAGTATTGCACAGTCAACTCCTACATTATAGGGGGATTCTTGCACAAACTTTTGCCACCATGCTTTTTTTACATTGTTTTTTAGCTCCACACCCAGATTTCCATAGTCCCAAGTATTTGCAAGCCCACCGTATATCTCCGATCCGGGATATACAAAGCCCCTTGACTTGGCTAAAGCTATGATTTTTTCCATAGTATATTCCATTACAACATCCTCCATTTATTTATGTTACTTATTGATATCTTAAAGATAACAATTTAAGTTACAGTTTAGGTAGCCTATTCATAATTCGTCAAAACAACCTAAAAGTTTAATCTTATTTATAAATTAGACGAATTATGGATATTGGCAGCAGCCTGTCAGATATATGTATAATATGTACCTGAAAGCAAGCTTTCATTTAGCATACTATACATATATATCCGGGCTACCTAAACTGTAACCAATCTAACCGTCAAACCGACCTTTGATAAATTATAAACACCTTAACCCCACTACCATTATTCAAATACTACAACATTTTTTCCGTTTGTAGTCTCAAATTCATAATCACCTAACTTATCAACACCTTCACCGTTTATATAAAGTATTTTACTTTCCGTATATGCGTGTACCTTGCCTTCCAACACAGCTACATTGGAGCCTTTTTTTATCCCTGAGGTATCTGTAATTTCTATACTTGAATCTATATCCTTATACTTAAGCAGTCTTAATGAGGTAAGCCCCATATTTTCATCTCCGCTCTCAACAGAAAAACTTAGCAAACTTTGTAAGTCCTCATAATCGAAAACAATTCTAAATTTATTATCCTTAATTGCTGTACTTTCTATTTTTACGGTAGGCTTTGTCTGTCCGGCATTGAATTTATCCACTTCACCCTGAACAAAAGTTTTGAGTTCTTCTTCGTTATAATAAGCTGCTGTCGCATCCTCTATTATAGCTGATTTTGCACTCAAATCTCGTTTTAAAAATATCGAACTTACTGTCGGTTCGAAACTTACGGTTTTCACACTACCACAGGCTGTAAGCATTATTGCTGTAGCCGCAAAACATAAAGCATATTTGAAAATTTTCATAAAACACCTCATCCGGTTATAGTTTAATCTTAGTCTGTCTAATAATTTTTCTTAGATATAATATTTAAGATATCAAGTGAATTCATATCTCTGTCTATATATTTCTTCATCATTATATCTAAGCTGCTTTCTATATCTGAAAGCACCTCTTCTTTTATTTGAAAAGTATATAATTTTTCTATGGGACTTCTTATTATATAATCCCATGTATATCTTCCCGTATCTGTCTTTAAAGTATCGGGAAGGCTGTCATATTCTCCGTTTATAACCATTAATCTAAGTTCGAAGATCCTTCTTGTAAGACGGTAAGGTATGGCAGGTTTACCAAGTGCAAGCAAAGACATATATATAAGCTTCAAACTGTCCACATCTCTTATACTCTCTCTGCCGTAATAATTAAGCAATTCAAGAAAATAAGTACCGTAGCAGGTTTTTTCTATATCTTCCGTTATATCACCGAAATAATTGCTTATTTGTGCATTTTGCAGGCTGTAATAATCCCTTGCCTCATAAAGTACAAATTTGCCGAAGGCAAATATTCGACTACAGCCCATAAGGGCGCTTCCCTGTCTTTTCGCCCCTCTTGCAAAAGCGGATATCTTACCTCTTTCCTTTGTAAAAATAGTAAGTCTTTTATCATACTCGCCTACAGGCATAACATTTATTACCATGCCTGTAAGTTCTATGCTGTTATTGCTTAATTTTGACATATTACTGCCTTTACAGGTCTTTAATATTATAACCGAAATTCCTCATTTGTATATCAGAATCTCTCCAATCTTTTCTTACCTTGACCCATACCTTTAAGTTTACACTAATATCCATAAGATTTTCAATATCTTTTCTTGCCATAGTTGCTATTTTTTTCAACATACTGCCTGATTTGCCTATAATTATAGCTTTATGGCTTTCTCTTTCACAGATAATATCCGCTTCTATGTCAACCAAGGTCTTTGTTCTGTTCTTCATTTTAACTATTTCTACGGCTATACCGTGCGGAATTTCATCTGATAAGTATCTTAGGGCTTTTTCCCTTATAAGCTCGGCGGCAAGCTGCCTTAGCGGCTGGTCGGTAAGGGTGTCTTCATCATAGTACAAAGGTCCTTCGGGCAGGTACTTGTAAAGTATATCCAGCAATCTGTCTGTGTTATTTGCCTTTAAAGCTGATAAGGGTATGATTTCTGTAAATTCCAGTAACTTACTGTACTTTTCTATTATTTCCAGCACAGCCCCTTTAGACTTTAACTTATCAGTTTTATTAATTGCCAGTACCACAGGCTTTTCCAAACTTCTTAAGTTTTCAGCTATCTGCATATCGGACTGTCCTATAAATGTAGATGCTTCCACTATCCAAAGTATGATATCAACATCCTTAAGCGTATGTCTTACCACTCCGACCATGTACTCACCAAGCTTGGTCTTTGCCTTATGTATACCCGGCGTATCTTCAAATACTATCTGCCCTCTCTCATCCGTATATACTGTCTGTATTTTATTTCTGGTTGTTTGAGGTTTGTCGGAAGTTATGGCAATCTTTTGCCCTATAAGCGTATTCATTAAAGTTGACTTTCCCACATTCGGTCTTCCGATCAATGCTACAAAACCTGATTTTTTCTCCATTATACCTCTCCTGTGCTATAAAGCATTTCAACCTTGTCAAATTTAATATCTTCCGTCTTAAGTTTGGATTCATTTACTATTGCGCATACCACATCCTCTGAAAGCAGTGCTCTAAGCATAGGTGCAAGTGCCCTTATGTCCTCTGCATTAGCCTCAAGTATCTGATCCCTTTCCCTTTGCACATCTTCCAGTGTGTAAGAAGTAAGATAGGCAAGTAAGGCTCTGCTTCCTTCCTGACTTGGACTTAAAGGTGCATCTAAAGTACTTATGGCTCCGATAATTGACTTGGTCATCTCTCTCTCATCCGCATCAAAAGCTTCGGCATAGTCGGCTATGCCTTGATAAGCCTTGTCCGTAGCTGCTATATTGGGGTCTCTGTAAGAGGTAAATCCCGCACCGTACCTTGTAAAAACAGCCATAGCGCCGTAAGCTCCTCCTTGAACTCTTATCAGGTTCCAAAGATATTCATAGCTTAACAGCACCTTAAATATCTTGAGTGCTCCGGTATATTCAAATCCATGCTTCCTAAAATCTCCCACCCTTGCCACATAGTTTACACTTGAGGCACAGGAAAATGCTTCCTTAACGGTATCTGAGGTAAATTCAAGTCCGCTGCCTGCAAAAGTTCTGCTTCCTAAATTAGGTAAAAACTTATCAGTGAACGAATTAAAGTAAGAATATACCTTATCATCACCGGTAATATGTAAAATCAGGCTGTTTTTATTAAATATCTTATCTCTTACACTTTCAAGTTTCTTAACTATAGTCTCATAGTTATTCTCTGTATCCAAACGCTCAAGGAATCTGTAATACTCTATGCCCTTGATAAGCTCGGTAAATAAAGAGGACTTAAAAATGTGCGAGAAAGCTCTGTTCATACTTGTCACATGACCGCTTGAAAGAAGGCTTGTTTTTAATCCCGCCTTAAGCTCAAGTAAAACTTCTTTTATCCTTTTTGTATTGTCAAGCTTGGAGAAGATAAGAAGCTGTGTGCAAATATCAGCCAAACTCTCAAGCTTATCATATAAAACTTTTGCATTTAATCCGAAGTAGAATTTTTCTTCCTCAGTCCTAATATTGGTAACATTTGAAAGGCTTAAAGCCACTCCTCCGGTATTAAGATTTATAATAGTGGAAAGTTTCGCATAACTGTAATCCTTTGTGTCCACCATTCCCAGTATGTCACTTAGAAGCTGTGCATACTGCAACTCTTCTTTTGACAAATTCGTTATATCAAAAAGCAGTTTTACATAGGCTATATCCGAGGTAAAAATATTACTGTGTATAACATTTATATCTTTTATTTTCTTTTCTTCATATATAAATTCGGCAGCTTCTTTTTTAATATCACTGCGTTTAAGTAAAGGAATCTTAAGTACATCTTCAGGCCTTGACGGTTCTTCCTGATATGCCTTAAGCTCCTTTGTTTCTTTTATAAGTGCCTCAATCTCTTCTTTACTCAAGGACTTTTTATATGCTGCAAGCTCCTCCTTAAGTTTCGTTTCTTTTTGGGCTGCCAATCCTTTTTTAGGTACTAAGCTTATATAAGCCTCATAGGCATTGTCCAAAAGATGATCCCTTATAAGATCCTCAAAGAAATCCTCTTCAAGTCTTAGTTTCAAAGTATCGAATATATACTGAAATCTAAGATGCATAGTAGGATCGGCGTCATACAGCCAAGAGTCATAGGCTTGAAGTCCGTACATAAGCCCCTTCGGATATGAACCGAAGTCCGCCTCTCTGGCTCTGAATTCACTTACATTGATCGCCGCCTTCAAAACTTCCTTGTCAAGTCCTGTGCTTAGTATCTTTCTTAATGTCCCCTTGACTACCATCTTAAACTCGGCTAATTTTTCTATATCGGTTTGCTTTGCTATTACGGAAAAGAAAGGCTCTTTAATTCCCGGTGAATAGCCTCCAAGTATCTCCTTTCCTATACCCGCATCTATAAGTGCTTCCTTAAGTATGGCTCCCGGAACCTGCAACAGTGCATAGTCAAGGATTTGAAATGCTGTATGCACTATAGGGTCAAGTTCTCCTCCGACTACCGTATTAAGTGAAATATAACTTGCATCTTCTTCACCCTCCTCATCGGATATAGGATATTCAAACTGAAGTTCTTTGCTTTCTTTCCAAGGTATAATATCTTTTATCCTTGAATCTATTTCCTTATATTCAAAGTCTGATAAATATTCCTTATCCAACCATTCAAGTTTTTTAGTCATATCCATATTTCCATAAAGATAGATATATGAATTTGACGGATGGTAGTAACTTGCATGGTAATTTATAAATTCTTTATAGCTAAGTTCAGGTATAAAGTCAGGGTCTCCTCCCGACTCTTCTCCATAAGAATGCCTCTCAAATAAACTCTTGGTTACAAGGCGGTCAAGCATACCGTCAACTGATGAAAATACTCCCTTCATCTCGTTGTATACTATACCGTTTATAGTAAGTTCGGCAGATTCTTCCTCAAGTTCATAGTGCCAGCCTTCTTGCTTAAATATCTTATCTTCCTTATATACATTAGGATAAAGCACCGCATCCATATATACATCACAAAGGTTTTGGAAGTCTTTATCATTGACACTTGCTACCGGATATACTGTTTTGTCCGGGTAGGTCATAGCATTAAGAAAGGTATTAAGTGAACCCTTTACCAACTCAACAAAGGGATCTTTACTGGGGAATTTCCTTGAACCGCACAAAACCGAATGTTCAAGTATATGTGCCACTCCGGTAGAATTAATTGACGGAGTTCTAAAACCTATTGTAAATACCTTATTATCATCGTCATTAAGCAGTAAGAAAATCTTAGCCTTCGTCTTTTTATGTAACATTGATACTGCTACCGAATTAATTTCTTCTATATTTGTTATACTTTCTATTTGATATGTACTTAATTTTTCCAGTTTGTTAAGCTGTTTACTTTTTTTCTCATCTTTGATCATTATATATTCCCCATAAATTTTTCTAATAATATAGCAATGCTTTCTCTAAGGCTGAAATTCAAATACAGTATAGGATCGGTTATAGCTCCCATGGTATATACCGAATCAAAGCCTGCCTTATGTGCTAATGCCTTTGCTCTAAAACAATGAAAATCACTTGTAACTATACCTATCTTCTTAGGTTTATCTTCTGCGAAAAGTACTTTGCCAAAGCCATCTTCCATAACATCTTTAGATATAACCGATATACTTCCCACTTTATGCTCTATAAGTGCTTTGGAATAAATAATATTCTCCTTTGTACTTTTTGACTGTATCTCAAGATATAACCTTGAAGGATCTATACCTCTGTCCATAAGGTATTTTGCCATAGCTTCCGCCTCTGTTACCGGCTCATACTTACTCTTAGTACCTGAAAGAACAAGTATGGTGTCCGGGTTATTACATGCATACTCATAAGCCATATCAAGTCTTTTTTTAAGTGCGGATGAAGGCTCTATATTGGATCTTACTCTTGCACCGAGTACTATGACATAGTCCAGATCCTGTACCTCTTTAGTATCAATAGCACTAAAGATAAGTAATTGTAATATAATAAAAATGAGAATTCCACAAATAGGCACTACATTTAAGCCTACATAAAGATATAGCGGAATCCTCTTTTTGTCTTTTTTATGTACTTTTTCCAAATACATATAGGCTAAGCTTATAACTCCGATAAGCAGCCATATGTATGAATATAAGCTTATATTAAAACTTGTATATAGGGCTAATACAAGAAAGTATACAAAACTGAATATAGCAATAATCTTATATACTCTTCTCATATTTAACCCCTCCTTAATTCTTTTATCTGAATCAAATTTATCCAAACAGGTACTTAAGTCTGTTACGACATTTGCAAGCTAAGCTGATTAATTGCTTACCTTATTTACAGTTATAAAACAACGAAAAAGCCTTTAGTCAATAATACACTAATATCCTGCTGCACAGCAAGCCGATATATCTTCTTTAGGTACTTCTGCAGGTCCTTGTTTTTTTATTCTTATCACATCTCCAAGCTCAGCCTTATCAGCATCAAATTCTATAAAAAGGCTTTGTCTCGGATGCGGAGCACTATCTTGTAAGTTACCTTCTTCGTCTCTGATAGACATAACTTCCACCATGATGTTGTCTCCGTTTTTCTTCATAAGCTCTACCACATCACCTGTTAAAAACTTGTTCTTTTGCTCTATCTTGGCTAAAGCGCCATCCTTATCAAGTACTGTTCCCAAATAGATATAATTTTGCACATAAGTGTTGCTGTCATAGATTTGAGTAGTTTCATTGGCTTTTCCAAAGAAAAATCCTGTGGTAAATTCTCTGTATGTGCATTTACCTATCTCTGACTTATACCACTCCATATTTGCTCTATATATCTTTTCATCCTTAAGATAATCATCTATAGCCTTTCTGTAAGTTCTTGCAACAGTAGCTACATACAGGGCTGTCTTCATCCTTCCTTCTATCTTAAAGCTGTCTATACCTGCCTCTATAAGCTCCGGTATATACTCTATCATACATAAATCTTTTGAATTGAAAATATATGTTCCGTTTTCATCCTCATATACGGGCATATACTCTCCCGGTCTTTTTTCCTCAACTACGGAATACTTCCATCTGCAAGGATGTGTGCAAGCTCCCTGATTGGCATCTCTTCCGGTAAAGTAGTTGCTTAAAAGACAACGCCCTGAGTAAGCCATACACATTGCCCCATGTATAAAGGTCTCTATTTCAAGCTCATCGGGTATCTGCCTTCTTATGCACTTTATTTCCTCAAGTGAAAGTTCTCTTGCCGTTACTACCCTGCTTGCTCCAAGGCTGTGCCAAAACTTATAGGTCGCATAGTTGGTATTATTTGCCTGTGTACTTATGTGAAGCTCTATATTACTTTTTTCAAGTACTTCCCTGGCTATGGTAAATATGCCCGGATCTGAAATAATAAGCGCATCCGGGTTAATTTCCTTTAACTGCTCAAAATACCCCTTAGCATCTTCAATTTGATCATTGTGTGCTAAAATATTGGCGGTAACATATACTTTCTTATTCCTTTCGTGTGCATATCTTATACCCTCTGCCATATCTTCTATGGTGAAGTTCTTAGCCTTTGCCCTAAGACCGAAAGCCTCTCCACCTATATATACTGCGTCGGCACCGTAGTCTATCGCTGTTTTCAAAAGCTCTAAACTACCTGCCGGCACCAATAACTCTAAATTTCTTCTCATTGTATTACTTTTTAAGCACAGTCAGTGCCACTCCATCTCCTAATGATAATATAGTTGTACTTAACTCCTCTCTATGAGTAAGCTCATATAAGTACTCTCTAAGCCGTGAGTGTATAGACCTGTCTCTTCTTTCTATAAGGTACCTGGACTGAACTATATCGCCTCCTTGCAAGACATTATCAGAACACAGTACTCCCTCTTTATTAAGAAGTTTTATAACAGGTTCCAGCCAGTTAATGTACTGCCCCTTTGCAGCATCCATAAAGATAAAATCATATTTTTCTTTTTTTTCAACCAGTTCTTTAAGAACCTTTGAGGCGTCTTCTTCAATCAAATGTATTGTATTGGAATAATTTGAATCTGCTATATTCTTTCTTGCCTCTAAAACTCTTTTTTCATAGTTTTCTATGGTGCTTATCTTAGTCTTTCCTTCTAAAACCTCTGCCATCACCAGACTTGAATAAGCTACGGCAGTACCTACTTCAAGAATTTTTTTCGGTTTTTTCAAAAGCAATAAAGTTTTTAATAAACTTTCCGTCTCTCTTTTTATAATCGGAACTTTATCTTCCAAGGCTTTTTCTCTAAGTTCTTCCAAAAAGTTTGAGTTACAGGCTGTAAGGGATTTGATATAGCAACTTACCCTTTCATCAACTATCAATTACTTTTTTCTCCGCTGCTACTTGTATTTTGTTCTTTGCTACTGCTTTCATTTTCTTCACCCGAGTTTATAGCTTGTAAGATCTGCCTTATTGTCTGGGAGGTACTTAGTGTATAAGTTCCTGCCTTTACCGAATAATTAAAAAATTTTGCCTGTAAGCTGTATGCCAGTTTATTATTGATAAGTCCTTTATTATACAAAACTTTAGCAACATCCTTAGCTTCCATTCCCTCTGTTATAGTTACTACCACTTCTTTTCCGGGCTTTGCATCTACCGCCTGATCGTAGAATATATCATGACCGAATCTATATGCTTCTTTAACTCCAAACCATATAGCAACGACTAAAACTGTATATATGACTAATCTTACGGATACTTTCAAAGCAGCCTTGCTTAACTTACTTACCTTGCTCATACAACCCCTTATTTTTAATTATACAAAACCCTTTATACCTCCATGATTATAGGTAATATTACAGGATTTCTTTTAATTCTTTTCCACAGAAAATCACTTAAGGTATCTCTTATAATATTTTTTATCTTAGACCAGTCGGATACTCCCGCAGCCAGACAGTCATCTACTCCCACTCTTACGACCTCTGTCGCCTCTTCCATAAGATCCCCCGACTCCCTTACATAAACAAAGCCTCTGGATACTATGTCAGGTCCTGATAATAACTGATTGGATCCCTTTTCCAAACTGAGAGCAACTATTATAATACCATTCTGTGCCAAGTTTTGTCTATCTCTAAGCACAATATTTCCTACATCGCCTACACCGAGTCCGTCAACAAAGACACCTCCGGCTTCTACCCTATCAACGACCTTTATGCTGTCCGCTCCAAGCTCTACAACATCTCCCGATGATACAAGCAGTACATTGTCCTTTTCCATGCCCATAGCTACGGCAAGTTCTTTTTGTGCCATAAGATGTCTGTACTCTCCATGCACCGGAAGGGCAAACTTAGGCTTTAAGAGTGCATACATAAGCTTTATTTCTTCCTGACAGGCGTGTCCTGATACATGAGTGTCTTGGAAAATAACATTCGCTCCCTTTATAGAAAGCTCATTTATAACCTTACTTACCGCCTTTTCATTGCCCGGAATCGGAGTTGAACTCATAATTACCACATCTCCGGGCATTATGGTTACTTTCTTATGTATGGAAGAAGCCATTCGTGAAAGTGCAGCCATGCTCTCTCCCTGACTTCCCGTAGTTATTATTACTGTGGACTCCGGCGGATAGTTTTTTATACTGTCAACATCTATTAATGTTCCTTTCGGTATGTTAATATATCCAAGCTCTCCGGCTACAGAGATAACATTAACCATGCTCCTGCCCTCAACTACAACCTTTCTGCCATACTTATATGCGGTATTTATGATCTGCTGAACCCTGTCTACATTAGATGCAAATGTAGCTACTAATATACGGTTTTTTTGATTTTCCGCAAATATTGCATCAAAAGTCTTTCCTACAGTCTTCTCAGACATAGTAAATCCCGGCTTGGTAGCATTGGTAGAATCACACATAAGGGCAAGGCATCCCTCTCTTCCTATATCTGCCATACGCTGCAGATCTACCGCATCACCGAATACAGGAGTGTAATCAACTTTAAAATCTCCGGTATGGAATACTACTCCGGCAGGTGAGAATATGGCAAGCGCTGCCGCATCTGCTATAGAGTGGTTGGTCTTTACAAATTCAACCTTAAAATCTCCGAATTCTACGGTTTCACCATATTTAACCACATTTAATTTCGCCATCTTATCTATATTGTGTTCTTTTAATTTTCTTTCTATTAAAGCCATGGTAAGCCTTGTACCGTAAACCGGTATATTAAGTTGCTTTAATATATAAGGCAAAGCTCCTATGTGATCCTCATGCCCGTGAGTTATACAAAATCCTTTAAGTTTTGAAAAATTATTTTTCAAATAACTTACATCAGGAATTACCAGATCTATACCGAGCATATCATCACTTGGGAAAGCAAGACCGCAGTCTACTATAAATATACTGTTCTCATACTCGAATGCGGTTATATTCATACCTATTTGTTCAAGTCCGCCAAGCGGTATGATCTTGATCTTTTTATTGTTTTTCTTGGTCTTTTTTCTTGTAATTGCCTGCTTTTTGATAGAAACTTCAGTCCTGCTTTTAACCTTCTTATTTTTATCTAAAGCGATTTTTGCAAGCTGTTCTTCTACAGACTTAAGAAGTGCCTCTTCCCTTGCTTTTTTAGACTCTTTTAAGACCGCTGCTTTTTCCTTAGACTCTTGTACTACAGACTCCGTACTTTTGATTTTTCTCTTTGGCTTAGCTACGGGAAGTGCTGCTTTTTCATTTTCCGTACTGTTATTTTTCTTGTTGTCGGTATTTAAGTTATCTTCTTTGACCTTGGCAGCCTCTTTTTTTCTTCCGCTCTTACCCTTTTCACTATCCTTACCGTTCTCATCCTTTGCACTAAGACTATCATTAAGTTCTTTGATTTTCTTTATAGCCTTAAGCGGATTTATTTCTTTTCCTATACTCAATTAACAACCTCCTACTTTTCTATATCTATATCCATATCGCTTATAAGTTCTGAAAACACATCAGCAAGCATATCAAGTTCTTTATCATCTTCTACAAACTCATATACCGAATCCAAGTCCTTATCACCTGATACATCTTTTAGTATATAAGCGTTGTCATCTTCGCTTGCAAGTATATAATCACGACCCTCTACTTTTGCGGTTTCAATAACTATAAGCTCTATTTCATTACCTTCATCATCTATAATACTTATCTTATTATCCATATAGCCTCTCTTTATTTTTATTCATAAACTCTCTAAGTATAACCGAAGCCGCCACACTGTCTATGTATAGCTTCATATCTTCTTTTTTTATTCCGCTGTCTGTAAGTATCTCCTTGGCTTCCACGCTGCTTAATCTCTCATCCTGCCACAAAACCTCCAGTCCTGTCCTTCTTTCCAAAGCCTCTTTAAATTCCAAGCTCTTTTTAACTCTTTCTCCCTCACTGTCATCCATATTAAGAGGTTTTCCAAGCACCAAAACAGAGATTGACTTTTCTTCTATAATTTCTTCAATCCTCGCCAAAGTTTTTCTTAATTTGTTTTCTTTTTCCCGTTTTATGGTCTCCAAAGGAAGAGCAGTAAGTCCAAGTTCATCGCTTACTGCCACTCCTACAGTTTTAGAGCCATAGTCAAGTGCCATTATTCTCATTTTTTCCAATACGAATCTTATACACGCAAATAAGTTGACCTGCCAAAGGTCAACTCATCCACTTAAACTTTCGTTATTATCTAATTGACCAAAAGTCTGTACGCTATCCACGCAACTTTAATGAATACTACTTTGAAAACTTAGTATCTATATATACACTAAGCAACTCTTCGATTATCTCGTCTCTTTCCACCTTCATTATAAGGCTTCTTGCACTGTTGTAACTGGTTATATAAGTCGGGTCTCCGGACATAACATAACCTACTATCTGGTTGACAGGATTATACCCCTTCTTAGTTAATGCTTCATACACAAGAGCGAGTACTTCACTTACATCTATTTTCTTTTCCTGTACTGTATCAAAAAACTGAGTATCTCTAATATCAGCCATAATTCCCGTACCTCACATTATTTATTATATTTTATACGATATAGAACACTAGTACAAGTCATTAATTCTTACAAAAAAACTACTAGTTTTATGGTTCTTTATGTAATTATTTAAAAAACGATCCTCTCTTCTTAGCTTTATCCTCACAATGGAAGCATGCCATTGCACAAAATCTCAAAAGCCGTTCCTTTAACAGATATAGTAAGTTACTATATCAATGACTGTTTAATCACTTATTCCCTTCTTATACCGAATTATAGCAAAAAATGTTATGTATTATTAGCTTATTATTTATTGTCTATTTATTTATATGTATTATAATAATAACATAGAGTTTTTATCTGTTTACAGAAAGGAGTAGTTGTGAAAGAAACATTTAAAAGATTGCATTGGCATCTGAGAGAAGAAATCTTTAATACTGCATCACTTTATAAGTATGTTGAAAACTTTGCGATAAATAATAATTTTCATGAAAGTAAGCTTGCCCTTCCGTTTATGAAAGAAAAGCATGAAGGACAGTATAGAAATAAACCTTGGTTTGGTAGCGAACATAAGGTTGAGTACATCAATCATCCGCTTTCTATGGCGAAACATTCAATAGCTTTGGAAATTTTTGATGACAATATACTTGCAAGTATACTTCTTCACGATGTCTGCGAGGACTGCGGTGTAGCTTATACAGACCTGCCCTGCAATGACACCGTTAAAGAAGCTGTTAAATTGCTTAGTTATAATAAAAATTCCGAACTTGACAAGGAGACTCTAAAGGAAATATATTACAGCAACATTTCTCTAAACCCCATCGCTACCATAGTTAAAGTACTGGACAGATGCAACAATATTTCAAATATGGCTGCAAGCTTCCATGATACAAGGCTTATTAATTATATAAATGATACTCAAATATATGTATTTCCGCTTCTTGAGCATATACACTCAAGTCATATACTAAGTGAAGCACAAACTTTCTTAATACAGTACCAAATGTTCAGCATTATAGAAAGTATCAAAAATATGATACTTCGTTAATTCTAAACCCTGAATCTGTAACCTACTCCCCATATTGTTTCTATGTATTGAGGTTTAGCAGAGTTATACTCTATCTTTTCTCTGATTTTCTTAATATGTACGGTTACAGTAGCTATATCTCCTACCGACTCCATATCCCAAATCTCTCTGAACAGATCCTCTTTGGAGAATACATGATTGGGATTGGAGGCAAGGAAGGTAAGAAGATCGAACTCTCTTGCCGTAAGAGATTTCTCCTCACCGTTGACCCACACCTTTCTTGAGGTTTTATCAATTTTAAGACCTCTTATTTCTATAAATTCATTATCCTGATTGGCGCTGCCTAAAAGTCTTTCATATCTTGACATATGAGCCTTGACTCTTGCCACAAGTTCACTTGGCGAAAAAGGTTTTGTAATATAATCATCAGCTCCAAGCCCTAAGCCTCTTATCTTATCAATATCGTCTTTTTTAGCACTCACCATGATGACAGGGGTATCTTTTACTTCTCTTACCGCCTTACATATTTCAAAACCGTCAACTTTCGGAAGCATAATATCAAGTATTATAAGATCATAGTTATTTTCTATTGCTGCCTTTTTCCCATCCTCGCCATTATGGCAAAGCTCTACCTCATAACCTGATATTTCCAAATAATCTCTTTCCAACTCTGCAATGCTGACTTCATCTTCTACTATCAATATTTTCTTCATAGCTTTTTACCTCTTGGTATTTTCTAAGGAGCATGGTTATATGCGTTCCTTCACCCTCTTTGCTGCTTGCCCATATGTGTCCGTTATGGTCTTCAATAATTTTTTTAACTATTGAAAGCCCTATGCCGCTACCTCCTTTTGCCAAGTTTCTTGAGCTGTCTCCCCTATAAAATCTGTCAAATACATAAGGCAGATCTGTCGAAGATATACCTGAACCGTTGTCCGCTATATCTATCTTTATAAAATCTTTATCATCATAAAGCCTGATGCTTATATTTGAATCCGGCTTATCCAAATGTTTTACACTGTTGCTTATAATATTATTGACCACTCTTTTTAACTGCTCTACATCAGCAATAACTACGGTATCAGGTGATAGATCACTTTCAAAAGAAAAGCTTATATTTCTGGATTCCATATCAAGACTTACTTCCTCAGAACAGTCCTTAAAAAAGTTGACAATATAGATTTTATCATAGTTATACGGAACCTTGTTGGTATCTATTTTTGCATAGAAAGTAAGTTCATCTATAAGTCTGTCCATATCGTTGGCTTTATTATATATAGTTCTTATATACTTATCAAGTTTTTCAGGAGAAGAAGCGACTCCGTCCATAATTCCCTCTACATATCCTTTGATTGCGGTTATCGGGGTCTTAAGGTCATGAGATATATTGCTTATAAGTTCCTTATTATCCCTGTCATACTGTATTTTTTCCGCCTCATTTTCTTTAAGCCTTATTCGCATTTCCTCGAAATCCATGCACAACTGTCCTATCTCATCATCAGAGTCTATGTCAAGTGTAAAGTCAAGATTACCTTCTTTTATATGTCTTGTAGCCTCCTGAAGTTTTGAAAGCGGTCTTAATATTGATCTGTATACCCATAAGATATTAAGAAAGGAAATAGCCATAAGTATGCTTATCGCACTGGTCAGTATGTCAATTTCCTTAAGTCCCGTAATACTTGTAAGTATTGCCACTATCATAAGTATTGCCACCATCAGTATGGTTGCAAATATAACAAATAAACCAAGTTTTAATCTCATGAAAACCTCTTAATTTCTGATGACTTATCGTTACAGTTCTACAACATAAACCGCTAAACTACCTTGCCAAAGGACGATCTGAGTCCTACAGTACTTGCTTTATCAAACTATCGGCTGAAGATAAAGCTTAGTAGCACTGCCGGACTTTAATTAAGAGATCCTGTAAAAGGAAAGATATGTTTATAACGGTTTATGTGGTAGGAAACTTATTATTTATCAAAATGTCTAACTGCCATCTTAATCTGCCTTAAACCAAATAGGACTTTATCTTTTCAAGTCTGTCAAGTCTCTCCCACGGCAGGTCAAGATCGTCTCTTCCAAAATGCCCGTAACTTGCCACCTGCTTATATATAGGTCTTCTCAGATCAAGCATTTTGATAATTCCTGCAGGTCTTAAATCAAAGTTCTCCCTTACTATAGCACAAAGTTTTTCATCGCTTAGCTTGCCTGTTCCAAAGCTGTCTACGGATATGGAAGTAGGGTTGGCTACACCTATTGCATATGAAAGCTGTACTTCACATCTTTCTGCCAAACCTGCAGCCACTATATGCTTAGCCACATATCTTGCCGCATAAGCTGCCGACCTGTCTACCTTTGTGCAGTCCTTGCCTGAAAAAGCACCGCCGCCATGTCTTGCATATCCTCCATAGGTATCTACTATGATCTTCCTTCCGGTAAGTCCCGAATCTCCCTGAGGTCCTCCTATTACAAAGCGTCCCGTAGGATTGATAAATATCTTTGTCTGCTCATCTACCATGTGGGCAGGCAATACTTCATTAAATACATATTCCTTGATATCTTTATGAATCTTGCTTTGCTCAACTTCTTCATTATGCTGTGTAGAAAGTACCACCGCATCTATTCTTACAGGTTTATTATTCTCGTCATATTCTACAGTTACCTGTGTCTTGCCGTCAGGTCTAAGATAGGGTATTATTCCCTTTTTTCTTACATAACTTAACCTTCTTGAAAGCTTGTGAGCAAGATATATAGGATACGGCATATAATCCTCAGTCTCTGTGGTTGCGTAACCGAACATCATTCCCTGATCGCCTGCGCCCGTGTCCAAATCATCATTTTCCAGCCCCTCTTTAGCTTCAAGTGCCTTGTCCACACCCATGGCAATATCTGAGGACTGCTCGTCCAAAGCTACCAAAACTCCGCAAGTATCGGCATCAAAGCCGTACTTTGCCCTATCGTATCCTATCTCTCTGACAGTATCCCTGACTATTTTTTGTATATCAACATAGGCAGATGTGGTTATCTCTCCCATAACCATAACTAAACCTGTAGTAGTACAGGTTTCACAGGCAACTCTGCCCATTGGGTCCTGCTCTATGATAGCATCTAATATAGCGTCAGATATCTGATCGCACATTTTATCCGGATGTCCCTCTGTTACTGATTCAGAGGTGAATAATCTCTTTTCTGACATAATGTCAATGTCCTCCTTTAAGTCTGTTTACCACATTTTGAGCATGCTTATAAATAAAAAATTTCGTTACCATTTAGAAAATAACTTAAACCGATTCAATCTTTATCTTGCAGGTACAAAAACTTAAGTAGCTGCAGAACAAATAAAAATCAGTTTAAGTTATTTAACAGTTGCTGCACTAGGTGTTTCTAAAACGGCTTAAAAATTCTTTAGTTAAAGCTTTTTGTGGATCGTTAAATATTTCTTCAGAACTTCCCTCTTCTTCTATTACTCCATTTGCCATAAATACTACATGTGTAGACACATCCTTTGCAAATGCCATCTCATGAGTTACTATAATCATAGTAAGCCCGTCTTTTGCAAGCGCCCTCATAACCTCAAGCACCTCGCCGACCATTTGCGGATCAAGTGCTGAAGTAGGTTCATCAAAAAGCAGTACCTCCGGCTCCATAGCCAAGGCTCTTGCTATTGCAACTCTTTGCTTTTGACCGCCTGAAAGTTGCTTGGGTCTTGCCTTAATATAAGGCAGCATACCTACTTTTTCAAGGTATTCCATAGCCAGTTCTTTAGAGACCGCCGGGCTTTTCTTTAACACCTTGGTCTGTCCTATAATGCAGTTGTCAAGTACCGACATATTATTAAACAAATTAAAATTTTGAAATACCATCCCCACCTTGGAGCGATATCCGGTAGGATCAATACTTTTGTCTGTTATATCAGTATCATGAAATATGATCTTACCGGCAGTCGAAGTTTCAAGTAAATTAATACACCTTAATAAGGTTGACTTTCCTGAACCCGAGGCACCTATAATAGAGGTTACATCTCCTTTATTAACCGTAAAATCAATATCTCTAAGCACTACATTGCTGCCGAAACTCTTACTCAAATGTTTTATGTCTATAATTCTTTCAGACATGGTTATTAATCCTCCCTCTTCTTAGGATTCGGGAACTTTGCCATACCGCTGGTATATGCCAAAGTATCGGTAGTAGCTAAATCATAGTTTTGGTCCCCTCCAAGTTTATCTTCCCACATTCTAAGTAATCTTGAGCAGCCGAATGTAAGTATAAAGTATATTACCATAGCTATGGTGAAGGCTTCAAAGTATGTATAGTATGCACCCGATACTCCCTTGGTTGCATAAAAGAGCTCCACTATACCTATACTTGAAAGCACACAGGTATCCTTTATATTAATTATAAGGTTATTGCCTATCTGAGGCATAATATTTTTAAGCGCCTGCGGAAGTATTACATAAAGCATGGTCTGAAAATGTGTCATTCCTATTGCCTTGGCTCCCTCGGTCTGTCCTTCATCCACGGACAGTATACCGCCCCTTACAGTTTCCGCCATATAGGCACCTGTATTGATTGATACTATAAAAAAGGCGGCAAACCACATGGACATATTAATACCGAAAAGTGCCGAAGAACCGAAGTATATGAACATAGCCTGTGCCATCATAGGTGTTCCCCTAAAAATCTCGACATATGCATTTAATATAAAAAATATAATATTCATAAATATTTTCTTGAATATATTGTCTTTTTTCTCTACAGGTATGGTTTGTACTATACCTACCAAAAAACCTATTATACAACCTATTATTGTACCGACTATAGCTATTATCATGGTTACACCGGCTCCCCTTAAGAAGCTGAAACTGTACTCACGCAATATAAATACTATTCGTCCTAAAAAACTCTCAGGCATAAATTAAAAATCTCCTTACTTATTTGCTAAGTGGCTGAACTGATATAGCCTCATCCATCATCTTTGTAAAATCATCCTTATTCATCTTGGCAAGTACTGAATTAATCTCTTCTTTAAGCTTATCATTGCCCTTCTTTAAGGATATACCTATATTAACTTCCTCATCGGATACCTCATAATCTCCTGCGCTTCCACTAAAATCCAAAAGCTCAAAGTCAGGGTAAGCTACAAGTGCCGCCTTTGCTGTAGGCATATCTGTAATAACCACATCTACCTTACCTGCTGATAAGGCTACAAGTGCTGCAGGCGCAGACTCCTGTGCCGGAAGCACATTCGCATCCGGTATCTGCGGTGCACAAATGTCATACCATATAGTATTAAGCTGTGAAGTTACATTTGCTCCTTTAAGATCTGCTATAGATTTTGCCGTAGCAAACTTAGAGTCTTTTTTCACCAGTGTAACTACAGAAGCATAGTAATAAGGTGTTGTAAAATCTACACTTTGTAATCTTTCAGAGGTTATTGACTGACCTGCAATAACACAGTCTACAGAGCCGGACTGTACTGCAGGAACCAAAGCATCCCAATCAAGTTTTACTATCTGTATATCATAGCCTAACTCCTGACCTATATGCTTTGCCATCATTACATCATAACCATAGGCAAATTCCGAACTTCCCTGTATAGGTAAGGCTCCGTTTTTATCATCGGTCTGTGTCCAATTATAAGGCGCATAACTACACTCCATAGCAACTTTTAATACTTTGCTGTCTGAAGCTTCTTTGCTTTTTGAACTTTCTTTACTCTGACAAGCAGTAAGCACTGAAAATGCCAATACACCTATCGCCGCAAGCTTTAACACACCAAAAAATTTCCTCATAAATAATCTCCTCCAATACAGTTATTTTACCTTTTATTAAAACTACAAAGGGGCTGTCGCCTTAAATGTATACAAGTATACATTATACTTATACACTAATACAACAGTCCCCTTATAATATCATTATTAAAAAGATTTATCAATAATACACTACTCTAACTTACCTTAAGTATAAACTTTTGTGCCGCTCTTTCGGTGTCGACAAGAGCTATTTTGGCTCCTAAACTTTCAAGTTTCTCCTCAAAATGCTCATAACCTCTTTGTATATACTTAATGTCGCTTATTGTAGATATTCCGTCTGCTGCAAGTGCAGCTATCACCAGCGCCGCTCCTGCTCTTAAGTCAGGGGCATTAACATTTGCTCCCAAAAGTCTGTCAACTCCCGAAACCATAGCCATATTTCCCTTAACTTCTATCTCAGCCCCCATTCGTGCAAGCTCGGATACATATCTGAAGCGGTTTTCAAATATGCTCTCAAGTATAGTACTTGTTCCATGTGCTCTTGCAAGCACTGCCGTTATCTGTGGCTGCATGTCGGTAGGAAATCCGGGATAGGGCAGAGTCTTTACATTAGCCGCCCTTTGTCTTATAGCTCCCCTAACTCTGATAGCATCATCAAACTCCGTAATCTCACAGCCTATTTCTATAAGTTTTGCGCTTATAGCTTCCATATGCTTTGGTATAAGGTTCTTAACTGTAATATCTCCCCTTGTTATAGCTGCTGCGCACATGAAAGTTCCGGCTTCGATCTGGTCGGGAATTATAGAATATTCAGTTCCATGTAATTTACTTACTCCATTTATCCTTATAACATCTGTTCCGGCTCCCTTTATATCTGCTCCCATGCTGTTTAAGAAGTTAGCCACATCTACTATATGCGGTTCTTTTGCAACATTCTCTATCACAGTTTTTCCCGGAATCAAACTTGCCGCAAGCATTATATTTATAGTTGCTCCTACTGAAACAATATCCAAAAATATATGTGCTCCTTTAAGCTTATCGGAGCTTGCATTGATTCTTCCGGAACTTATATCTATATTCGCTCCCAACGCTCTAAAGCCCTTTAAGTGCTGGTCTATAGGTCTTGCACCTATCTCACAACCTCCGGGAAGTGCCACCTCAGCTTTGTGATACTTTCCGAGTAAAGCCCCTATAAGGTAATAAGATGCTCTTATCCTTCTTATGTACTCATCATCTACCACACATGAATGTAACTTACTTGCATTGATTTTTACTTTATTTCTATTTATTCTATCAACATACACGCCTGTTTGAGCTATGGCTTCCAACATAACATTAATATCTTTGACATCAGGTAAATTGTCTATAAGTACTTCTTCGTCTGTCATAATAGCTGCTGCCAAAATACCAAGTGCTGCATTCTTTGCACCACTTACAGTTACTTCTCCGGCAAGTGACATACCGCCTTTTATTATATACTGATCCATAATACTGTCCACCCAAAATATACCTAAACCCTTATAATGATAAAGGCTCAGACAATCTTTTCTTATCTCCTAAATATTTAATCAGCACCTACCTAATCACTAAACTATTCCCATTATAACACAATTTTACAAAAACCGTAAAGTATTTGTTGCTATTATTTAATCATTTATTTTTATTTTATGTAACAATCCCTGTAAATAGGGGGTGGCAGCATAAACAATTATAATATTTATCCACTTAATTTTTATTTATATCTATGCTATACTTACATGATATTTCCTTCAACTTTATTTTGTTTTATTTAAGAAAGCAGGTGCTACATTGAATGTGATAAAAGAAAAATTCAAAGAAGTTTTACCTTCAGTGCTTCCTATAGTAATATTAGTACTTTTATTGCACTTTACACTTTCTCCTCTGGAGACTCCTGTTCTGATTCGTTTTATTACAGGCTCGGTATTACTTTTACCCGGTCTTACGATTTTCTTAATAGGAGTTGATATCGGTATTACTCCCATAGGTGCACATATGGGAAAGGCTCTTGCAAAAACCAATATGCTTTGGTTTGTAATTGCAGCAGGATTCTTTTTAGGCTTTTTAATATCTGTTGCCGAGCCTGATTTATATATATTGGCTTCCGAGGTTGAAACTGTATCATCGGGACTCATAAGTAAACTGAGTATAGTTGTTGTAGTCTCAATAGGTATAGCATTTATGCTTGCTCTGGGTCTTATAAGAATAGTTTATAATCTTCGACTTTATATATTGCTTACAATAATATACCTTGTTATATTTGCACTTTCTCTAATATCTTCAAAAGAGTTTTTAGCCATCTCTTTTGACGCTTCGGGAGCTACTACCGGAGCTTTGACCGTACCTTTTATGCTTTCTCTTTCCCTTGGTATATCAAGGCTTAAAAAGGATAGTAAGGCTTCTGAAAAAGACAGTTTCGGACTTTTGGCAATAGCTTCTGCAGGTGCAATAATTGCAGTTATGTTTATGGGTGTATTACTTAGAATTGACGGTATAAACGGAACTTTGGAGACGGAAGCATTTTCTGATAAGATCTTTGATGTGTTTATAAGCAAATTATTACACATAATGTTAGAAAGTTTCTATGCTCTGCTTCCTATAGTTGTTTTATTTTTAATAGCTCAAAAATTCTTTTTTAAGATTTCAAAAACCGAGCTTAGAAAAATATTATTCGGTATTTTATTTACCTTTATAGGACTTAGTTTATTTTTACTTGGAGTTAATGCAGGATTTATGAATGCCGGCAGTATCATAGGCTATAAAATCGCTTCTATGGATAATAAATTTTTTGTTATAGCCATAGGTTTTATACTCGGACTTTTTACCATACTTGCGGAGCCTGCGGTATATGCACTTACTCATCAAATAGAGGAGGTTACAAGCGGCTATGTAAAAAGAAGAAGTGTGCTTTTTACAATGTCTATAGGTGTAGGTATTGCAATAGCTTTATCAGTTGTACGCATACTTATACCCAAATTACAACTTTGGCAGTACCTCCTTCCGGGCTATGCAATAGCATTGATCCTTACTTATATCGTCCCCAAGCTTTTTGTAGGTATAGCCTTTGACTCGGGCGGAGTGGCTTCCGGGCCTATAACTGCAACCTTTATCCTTGCCTATACTCAGGGCGTTGCCGAAGCTATAGAAGGAGCAGATGTACTTGTAGACGGATTCGGAGTTATCGCTATGGTGGCTATGACCCCACTTATAGCCTTGCAAATACTGGGTCTTATATTTAAAATCAAATCAAGGAAAGGAAAGCTTAATAATGGAAATAAATCATAATATTGAGCTGGAACTGATATCGGTTATAGTAACTTTCGGTTTAGGCAGCAAAGTTTTGCATAAAGCTAAAAAACATGGTGCTTTGGGCGGTACCATAGCACTTGCAAAAGGAACTTCCAACAGAGGAATTTGGGAGTTTTTAGGACTTTCGGATATAAGAAAAGAAATCGTATATATTATGTCCGATAAAGATACTGCAGAAGATATAATTAAGAACCTTGATAAGGAGTATAATTTTGATAAACCTAATCATGGTATAGCTTACACCACCAATGTTTGCTCTACAAACGGATGCAGTAAATATAAAAATTGCGGTTGTAAGCCGGAAATAAAAAAGGAGTCGGTTATGTATCATTTAATAACTTGTATAGTAGATAAGGGAAGAGCTGAGGAAGTAATAGAAGCTGCCTCAAAAGGCGGTTCAAAAGGCGGCACTATAATGAACGCCAGAGGCTCCGGCATACATGAAACCAGCAAGGTCTTTTCAATGGACATAGAGCCGGAAAAAGAGGTAGTACTTATAGTATCTGAAGAGCATCTTACAGAGGCTATAGCTTCAAGTATAGCTAAGGAGCTTAATATTGAGTTGCCCGGAAACGGAATCATATATATTCAAGATATAAACTCCTGCTATGGCGTGCATAAATAAGAAATGCTTTCCCAACTTAAACTAATCAAAACATTTATCTTAGTCAAATCTAATAAATTTGTCTTACAGATTTTATAGCATTTGACTAAGATAAATGAGTCAATGGCAATTAAAAAAATTATAAAATAAAAAATCCAAAAGTACTTATCTATTTTGATACTTACTTCCAAGAATAAGCAAAGCAGCCTTTATTTTCTACCGTAAAGCATTCCCTTTATAATCGGCTCAGGGTCTTTACCCAGTTGCCTTACAAGTTCATAAGCAAAGTCAAGTGCCAAAGCCGGACCGCAGGCTGTGGTTAATTTTCCGTCCGTAACTACCGTATTTTTTATATAATTTCCGTCTTTTATTTCGTTTTCAAAACCGTCATAACAGGTATAGTCTTTACCTTTAAGTACACCTGCTTGATCAAGTACGATAGGAGCTGCACAAATTGCTGCTATATACTTATCCTCCGACTGCATCTTTTTAATCATACTTATTACTGTTTCATTACTCTTAAGATTAGTTGAGCCGGGCATGCCTCCCGGAAGTATAAGCATATCGTAAGAGGAAGCATCGGCATCTAAGACCTCATCTGCAAGTACCACAACACCGTGTGAACCTGTAACCTGCTTATCAAAACCCAATACGGTACAGGAAATCTTTGCACGCCTGAGTACATCCACAACTGTAAAAGCTTCTATCTCTTCAAAACCGTTTGCCAATATTATAGCTGCTTTTTTCATATTCTTCTCCTTATCCTAATTTATCTCCATCCTTTACTTCCTTATCCGGTCTTATAAGTACAACTCCACCCTCACTGTAAGTACCCAAAACCAGAACTTCCGAGTAAAAGTCGGCAATCTGTTTTGGTGGAAAATTAACTACGGCAAGAACCTGTTTATTAACCAGATCCTCAGGCTTATAATGCTCGGTAATTTGTGCAGAGGACTTCTTTATACCTATTTCTTCACCAAAATCAAGTTCAAGTATATAAGCCGCCTTCCTTGCCTTTTCAAATACTTTAGCTGATATAACCGTGCCTACCCTGATATCCAACTTTTCAAAATCACTAAAAACTGCCATCATACCTTCCTTTTCTATCCGGCTTAAATCTGTCGATTTTACCGACTTTAAAACATTATATTTACCTATCCTATTTTTATATATCTTAAATACTAAAAACCTGTAAATACCATATTTTCAGTATCTTAAACACTAAAAGCCCCTTAAGTTAAAAATCCGAAAAATATTCATCGTTTTTTACTATACTTATTTTGCGAACGATGCGCCTGATATCAACTATACTATAAACCAAGGTTTATAATCAACTTATGCATTTAATAAACAGGGCATTGTGTAAATTTAAGTTCTGATACACATCCTAGCCCCTATTTTTATACTTAGCTCTAATTCTCAGTGTAGCATATCCTATAGCTGCTACAAAACCTATAACTATTGCATAAATCAGAACATTATTTTTTCCTGACTCAGTTTGACTGTCCGCCTCTTTAGTTCCTACGCTTAGACCTGCTTCTTCACCTGGCTGTGCCGCCTTTGCTTCACTTATTTGAGTTTGGCTTATTTGGCTTTCGCTTACTTTTACTGCTTCGCTGTTAAGTTCTTCCTCACTTTTTTCAAAACTTCCGTCATTAATATATTGCTGCATCCTTTTTGCCATATCATAATCTTCACCGATTTCCAAAGTTCTTAAATCCTCGCCTGAAATATGCAATATCCAAGCATCACCCATAGAAATGGCTGTATCATCTCCTATAAGATAGCTTTTACCTATTTCAAATCCGCCGTCAAACACATACTTATAGTACCTTATTTCTTTGTCCTTAGTAAAATCTCCCTTTATCTTTACCTTTTGGGTAACTACAACACTTTCATCATCATAAACTTTTTTAAGTTCTCCTATATATACCTGTGCTGTGGGGCTATTAAGAAGAGACTCGGGTAGATCTCCGGCAAAAGAAACAAAAGAAAACAAAAGAATAAATGCTATTAGAAAACTTATTGATACTCTACGCATAAACACTGCCTCCTTACAATGATACATTACACCGGTTCTTATTAAACTTTTATAGCAGATATAGAGCTTTTTATAAAATTATCAAAAAGTCTATTACAAACTTAGAGTTACAATGCAAAAATAACATTTATCGCTTGAATTTACAAGTAGCTTTAAGCTTTCTATTTTGTAAAAATACTATTAACACAGATTAAAGGGATTACTCTGTTTTCTTTCTCAGCTTTGCAAAGTTGGCAATTACCATAATTACTGCCAGACTTGTAGTTATTATATCAGATGCCGGTCCTGCATACAGTATACCATCTAATCCCCAAAACATCGGAAATATAATAAGGAAGGGGATAAGTACAAGCCCCTGCCTTGCTGTAGATAAAACAATGCCGGAAAAAACATTTCCGGTGGCTGTAAAATAATTTACCGCAAGCGGCTGTATAGCAAATCCGAAGATAAAAAACAAAAAGATTCTAAGATATTTTCTTGCAAATTCTATATATAAATTATCTCCTGAACCGAATATCAAGATTATATTATCCGGATAGAATTGAAAGGCTATAAAAAAGAAAATACTTATACTAAAGGATACTATAACCGCTTTTATAAAAGTTTCTCTTACCCTTTTATAATTTTTAGCTCCCATGTTAAAGCCCAGTATAGGTTGACAACCTTGAGCAAGACCTACAGAAATAGCTATAAGTATGCTGCTGATTTTTGACACTACTCCGGACACTGCCAAGGGTATATCCGCACCGTAGATACTGTCCTTGCCGTAGTATTTAAGCACATTGTTAAGTACTATGTTGAGAATCATAATCATAGCCAAATTAATAAAATTAGCCACACCAAGACTTAAAATTCCGATCACTTGCTTTAACTTAAGATTAAGCATGGAAAGTGTGATCTTAAATGCCTTAAATCTAAAGAAATATACGAAACTGAGTACAAATGATACAGCCTGACCTATAACGGTTGCTATCGCAGCACCTTCTATACCCATATTAAAAACAAACATTAACAGATAATCTAAAAATACATTAAGTAAGGCTCCGATTATATTGCACAGCATAGAATAAGTAGGACTTCCGTCAGACCTTATAATATTACTTGCGGCAGTCGTAAAAAGCAGAAAAAACAAGCCCCAAGCCGTAATATTAAGATAACTTGAGGCAAGAGGCATTACAGCTTCGGTTGCACCGCAGATAATAAGTATTTGTTTGGAAAATATCAATGTAAATGCAACTATTAAAACTCCCAGTATTCCCGATAAAAGCAACCCTGTGCCTATATAAGACTTAGCCTCTTCTTCTTTTTTAGCTCCCATTCCAAGATTAAAATTGGCAGCTGTACCTATACCGGCAAGCTGTGCCAAAGCACCGGTTAAGGTAACTACCGGAAATGCAACATTGGTAGCTGCATTTCCGAGCATTCCTACTACATTTCCTATAAATATTTGATCTGTAATATTATATGCCGAGGTTACCAAAAGACTTAAAATAGAGGGCAGTGCAAACTTTAAGATAAGTCCTGATATCGGAGCGTATCCTAAAGGATTTTCATTATTATTCATTAAATCCCCCTTTATTGTTTATGCAGGATATATAAGATTCTTTTCACTTATATTAAGCAAAACCTCTAAATACTTATCTGCAAGATATTTAGCCATACCTAAATTCATATCAAGATAATTACCGCAATCTTTGGGGCTTTGACCGGGTATTTCACCCTCATAATCTTTTATAAACTTATAAAGCTCTATCATAAGCTCTACTATGTCTTTGGACTCATAATCTCCTTTCAGTAAAAGATAAAATCCGGTACGACAACCCATAGGTCCGAAGTATATTGTCTTTTGCCCAAATTCTTTATGATTTCTAAGATAGGTGGCTCCCAAATGCTCTATTGCGTGGATCTCAGCCGTATTCATTACCGGCTCGAAATTAGGTCTGGTCATTCTTAAATCAAAGGTGGTAATCACATCGCTTGCCAAGGTATCCTTTCTTGATACATATATTCCCGGCAGCAGCCTCAAATGATCCACTGTAAAACTTGCTATTTTTTCCACATTTATACCCCCTTATACTTTTCTATATGTGAGTTTATAAGCTCGGTATCTGTAAAATAATCTATTTTCATAGCGTGCTTTACCTCATCTAAGGTCGCTGCAGCTATCTCCCTTGCATTGTCACAGCCCTTTTTAAGTACTTCGTATACTGAAGCAATATCCTTTTCGTACTCTTTTCTTCTGTTTCTTATAGGCTCAAGTTCTTCCTGCAGTACCTTGGTAAGGAACTTCTTTATCTTAACATCACCCAGTCCGCCCCTCTTATAATGCTCTTTAAGCTCATCCAAGTTCTTGTATTCAGGCAGGTAGTCTTCAAAATGTCTGTCAAGGCAGAAGGCGTCAAGATAAGTAAATACCGTATTGCCCTCTATATGACCGGGGTCCGATACCTGTATATGTAAAGGATCTGTATACATGGTCTTGACCCTTGCACTTACTTCATCGGCAGCATCCGATAAATAGATGCAGTTTCCGAGCGACTTGCTCATCTTAGCCTTACCGTCAGTTCCCGGAAGTCTAAGACAGGCTTTGTTTTCAGGTATCAAAGCATCAGGCTCTACCAAAACCTCAGCGTATATTTGATTGAATTTTCTTACTATCTCTCTGGTTTGCTCTATCATAGGAAGCTGATCTTCTCCTACAGGTACTGTGGTAGCCTTAAATGCTGTGATATCGGCAGCCTGACTTATAGGATAGGTAAAAAATCCTACCGGTATACTTGATTCAAAATTCCTCATCTGTATCTCTGTCTTTACCGTAGGATTTCTTTGCAGTCTTGATACGGTTACAAGATTCATATAATAAAAACTAAGCTCTGTAAGCTCAGGTATCATTGATTGTATAAATATAGTAGCCTTTGCAGGATCAATACCCACACTCAAATAATCAAGTGCCACCTCTATAATATTTTGCCTGATTTTTTCAGGATTTTCAAAGTTGTCGGTAAGTGCCTGTGCATCCGCTATCATAATCAAAGTTTTCTTATATTCTCCTGAGTTTTGCAACACTACTCTTCTTTTAAGAGAACCTACATAATGCCCAAGATGCAGCTTTCCGGTAGGTCTATCCCCTGTTAAAATAATCTTATCCATACTTAAACCTTTCTAACTTGTTATAATTCTAAGCTACTATTATAGCATATTAATTCGCAGACAGCATAGTGAATATAAAAGCTGCCGAAATTCATCTTCATCTGATTTATAAATAAAATTTAAATATTTTTAGTTTTTTTGATGAAGATGTAAGTGATAACTTAAGTAAATACAAGCTCTTCTCCAATGAATTTTACTAAAAAACTACCACTCCCTCTTAAGCTCCAAATTCCAAGGAATGTTATATAAACTGTTTTTTTGCTTTCTTAAATTCTCATATATCTGCCATCTTCCCTTTGGAGTATGATTTGACCAATACTCATAACCTTTTAAATATGAATTCATAAAATCATCCCATGAAGTATATGAGGATTGTATTACCTTGGCAATCTCAAGTGAGCGATCAAGCGCCTCCTGCTTGCCGATGTAAGCACATACATAGGCTGAGGAAAGCAAGGACATGGCTCTGCTGTAATCCCAAGCACCTATATCACCTTCATTACCTTTATTTATATACTCACTTCTGTGACCGTATTGCATAAGAAATTTTATACTTTCATTCAGAGAATTTACATCACTTATGTCCCAATATTCCTTTAAAGTATTTCTTTCCGCCTTCCTCCATGCTCTGTTAGGTATGACTCCTCCGTATATTTTTATATTTTTATCATTAATAAAGGTAAGTACCGCATGGGTTGCATTAAACCATTTGACAACAACACTTTTTTCTTTTTTGTATAAATATGAAAAATGAATTACAGCCCATATACAAATGATCAAAACTCCTAACATAAGCATACTTATAGCACCGGCAGGTGTATTAATAAACTCCATAAAATCCATAAATTATTTCCCCCTAAAAGATAAGTGGAGCCTTTATCAAAATATGTTTCTTGACAACGCTCCACTGTAATATATCATAAATACTTAAGTTTATAAAAGTCCAAACTTCCTGTAGCAACTAATGCATCGTTTCTTAAATAAGTATTCCAAATAACTTGCCTCTTTCTTAATTGCATACACCGGATATTTTCCAAGTAATAAACTTAGCCTTCCCACAATGTTATTTCATTATTTTTTCTTGTTTGATTCATGTCTATAATTCTTTGATTGGAGCTGCCTCTAAACTTAAGCCTTATATCCATTAAAGATATTATAAATTTCCCGTCAACAAGCACATCCACCAGATTCAAAAACTCATCGCTAACTTCGGTATAAGCTCTTGCGCCCTGTTTAAAATCCTCATCATAGGTGTATCCCGTGTAGCACCACACAGTTTTACCGGGATAGATTTTTTTTAACTCCCTTAAAAGCTTTATAAGTTCCACTTGATTTACCTTTTCCATAGGTTCTCCACCAAGTAAGGTAATTCCTGCTATATAATCTTCCCTAAGCGAATCTACTATCTCGTCTATAGTTTCCTTGGTAAACTCCCTTCCATAGTCAAAATCCCAGGCTATTTCGTTAAAACATCCCTCACACCTGTGCGTACAACCGGATACAAAAAGACTGGTTCTGACACCCGGACCGTTTGCCACATCATAGTACTTTATATTTGCATATTTCATAAGTAAAATCCTTTCGGATATCTTATTCTAAAGCCTATCCTTACTTGGGTTCCAAAAGGATTCTACTATAGAATAAAGAATAAAACCGTAGTTTCTGAAACCCATTATGCTCAACTACGCTAAAAGCTGATTTGAAAGAAAGACCGATGCCTTACTTTCTAAGACCCGCTCTGCTTTAACACTTAGAAAGTTTTTTTATTATAAATGCAGTACTCTGTCTTTGATTTCCTGTGTCCTTCCCTGATTCCAAAACTGTGTTCCTATATAACCGCAAGTGCGTCTGGCTACATTAAGTTTACTTTGATCTTTATTGCCGCAATGAGGACATACCCACAAAAGCTTGGTATCATCTTCATTTATAAGTATCTCTCCATCATATCCGCAAACCTGACAATAATCGGACTTGGTGTTAAGCTCCGCATACATAATATTATCATATATAAACTTAAGCAAGCTCATAACCGCATCCAAGTTATTTTGTAAATTCGGAACCTCAACATAGCTTATAGCGCCGCCGGGTGAAAGTTTTTGGAATTCACTTTCGAATTTAAGCTTGGTAAATGCATCTATTTTTTCTGACACATGAACATGGTAGCTGTTGGTAATATAGCTCTTATCGGTAATTCCCTCGATAATACCGAATCTTTTTTGCAGACACTTGGCAAATTTATAGGTCGTTGACTCAAGAGGGGTTCCATATAAGGAGTAATCTATGTTTTCCTTGATTTTCCACTCGGTACACTTATCATTCATATACTGCATAACCTTAAGCGCAAAAGGTTTAGCCTCTTCGTCCGTATGACTTTTCCCTGTCATATATTTTACGCACTCATACAGCCCGGCATAACCTAAACTTAATGTCGAATACCCTCCGTAAAGGAGTTTATCTATAGGCTCACCTTTCTTCAACCTTGACAATGCTCCATATTGCCAAAGTATCGGAGCAACATCTGATAGGGTTCCAAGAAGTCTTTCATGTCTTGCCCTAAGTGCTTTATGACAAAGCTCCAGCCTTTTTTCAAATATATCCCAGAACTTTTCTATATCGGATCCGCTGCTTAAAGCCACATCAACCAAGTTAAGAGTTACAACACCTTGATTAAATCTTCCGTAATACTTAGGCTTACCTTCTTCATCCACATACGGTGTAAGAAAGCTTCTGCAACCCATACAAGTATAACAGTTCCCCCTACCAAGTTTATCTATCTTAAGTTCAAGCATCTTCTTTTCGGATATATAGTCGGGTACTAATCTTTTTGCAGTACATTTTGCTGCAAGTTTGGTAAGATAATAATACCTTGAGTCCGGATGTATGTTATCCTCTTCCAGCACATATATCAGTTTAGGGAATGCCGGAGTAATCCAAACTCCGCTTTCATTCTTAACACCTCTGTGTCTTTGTACTATCATTTCCTCTATGATCATTGCAAGGTCTTCTTTTTCCTGCTTTGACTTAGCTTCATTTAAGTACATAAATACAGTAATAAACGGTGCCTGTCCGTTAGTGGTCATAAGAGTAACTACCTGATATTGTATAGTCTGCACTCCTTTGTTGACCTCTCTTCTAAGCCTTTTATCTACAATCAGTTCCTTCTTTTCTTCACTTAAAGGTAAACCGTAAAGTTCGGCTTCAAGTTCGGCTCTAATCTTTTGCCTGCTTACATCCACAAAAGGAGCAAGGTGTGCCAAGGATATGCTCTGACCTCCGTATTGACTGGATGCCACCTGCGCAATAATCTGTGTAGCTATGTTACAAGCCGTGGAAAAACTGTGCGGCTTTTCTATACAGGTTCCCGAAATAACGGTACCGTTTTGCAACATATCTTCCAGATTTACAAGATCACAGTTATGCATATGCTGAGCAAAGTAATCCGAATCATGAAAATGTAATATCCCCTCTTTATGTGCCTCAACTATGTCAGATGATAAAAGTATCCTTTCCGTCAAATCTTTAGACACCTCACCTGCCATGTAATCTCTTTGAACCGAGCTTACTGTAGGGTTTTTATTGGAATTTTCCTGTTTTACCTCTTCATTATCACACTCTATCAAGGACAATATTTTCTCATCTGTGGTATTGGATTTTCTTTTCAGATTTTGTATGTATCTGTAGGTTATGTATTTTCTGGCAACCTCAAATGCCTTATGTGCCATAATTTCATTCTCAACCATATCCTGTATCTCTTCCACACCTACGGATCTGTTCATGTTAAGACAAGCGGCTTCAACCTTACTTGCAACATCTTCTATCTGCTCCTTGCTAAGCCTTTCATCTTCCTTGACTACCGCATTGGCTTTTTCGACTGCACATATTATCTTGCTGATATCAAAATCCAGTTCTACACCGCTTCTTTTTATAATCCTCATAGCAACCTCTCCACTTTAGCAAATAAATTATATTTAATTAAAATGCACTTTCATAGGTTAGAATAGGATTTCGACAGCCCCAATTACAAGCTGCCAAAATCCCTTCCTAAGTTGAGTGTATTAATTTTTGTAAGTCTAAGTATATACCTTATATTGTGTTTGGTCAAGGCAAAATAACTATATATTGTGTTGATGCTTAATTTATGGGGGTTTTTAGGGTATAATATTATGCTATGGAAAATGAGCCTAATATAACTTTACAAGGAAATGCGTGACTGGCTAAGGTTTGTAGTCTATAAAACTACTAACCTAAAATTCTTTTACTGATAGCACAGCCGCAAGGAGTTACCGCAAGTCCTCCCTCCGCTGTCTCCTTTAAGCTGGTACTCATCGTATCCCCTACCTTCTTCATAGTAAGTATGGTCTCGTCAACCGGTATCTTACTCTCTATTCCGCTCATAGCCAGCTGTGCCGCCATAAAGGCTGTTGCCACACCTGATGCATTTCTTTTTACACAGGGTACTTCCACAAGTCCCGCTACCGGATCGCACACAAGTCCAAGTACATTCTTAAAAGTTATAGCCACTGCATTGATACATGCCTTAGGTCCTGCCTTAAAAAGCTCACATATAGCTGCTGCCGACATAGCCGAGGCTGAGCCGCACTCCGCTTGGCAACCTCCTTCTGCCCCTGAAACATTGGCTATTGTAGCCACTACCATACCTACAGCCGATGCTGTAAACATAGCCTCTACTATTTCTTCATCACTGAATCCATGCTCTTCCTGCATGGTTATCATGGCTGCCGGAAGTATTCCGCAGCTTCCCGCTGTAGGAGTTGCCACTATCTTACCCATAGCGGCATTATACTCATTGACTGCCAAGGCATATGAAAGCCCCTTGGTAAAAATACCTCCGCAAATATTTACACCTTTTTCTCTATATTTGTAAAGTTTTAAGGCATCACCTCCGGTAAGACCGCTTACAGATACCAAACCCTCTTTTAAGCCTTCTTCCTTCGCCCTCTTCATTATATTATATCTTTCAAGCATCTTCGCTTTAATTTCAGCTTCGCTAAGTCCCATACTTTCAGCCTGTTCTTTAATAACAAGCTCAGATATGCTCATATTGTTTTCTATAGCCAAATCGGCAACTGCCGACAACGAATTATATTTTATTTGCATATTTAAACCACATTCCTATACTTTATTTAAAACAAACTTGAATTATAACCTATCTAATATATTGACCGCACTTACATAGTCTATGGCGGATATATCTTCTTCTATCTTCCTATCCGGCATAGAGTCCATACCTATGGTCATAAGTGCTTCTCCGCCCTTGCTTTTTCTTGAAAGGTGGAAGTCGCAGATATTTACGCCGTATTTATAAAGCTCATCCGTAACCTTTGCTATAACTCCCGGATAATCGGTATGCACTACTACTATACTCGGATTTTCAAAATTCAGATTGACTTCATAGTTGTTAAGTTTGTATACCAGTATACTTCCTCCGCCTACTGAGGAGCCCTCCATACTAAGTTTGTCATCATTCTCACCGACAAGTTCTATTCTTACAGTATTAGGATGCACATTTTCAAGTTTTATCTCACTAAACTCAAATTCCAATCCCTGCTCTTTGGCAATCTCAAAACTGTACCTTAGATTTTCATTATCCGGCTCCATACCTAAAAGCCCAGCTATAATAGCCTTATCCGTTCCATGTCCCTTACCGGTTTTTGCAAAACTTCCATGCATATATATATGTGCTTTTTTTATGTCCTTTCCGAACATAATTTTTGCTACTTTTCCAAGCCTTGCCGCACCTGCGGTATGACTGCTTGAAGGTCCTATCATTACCGGACCTATAATATCAAATACATTCATCTAACTTTATTTCTCCTTGCTTTTAAGCACTGCTATGCTTCTTGCTTTTAATTTATAACTTAAATTATTTCCCAAAGACGGCTCTAAACCTTCCTTATAAAATCCGTAATTTTCTTCCAAAGAAGTATCTATGCAAACATACCAAGCTAAATTGTTCTTTAATCTGGGAAGGTCGAACTCATGCTCTTCCCAGTGCATATTATACATAACATAGAAATCATTATCAAAACCTTCATCTTCTTTTTTAGCATACTTTCCGCAATAAAGTATACCAAGCTGTCTTTTATAAGGCTCTAATTCAAGTTTCCATATCTTAGTTCCATGATATGATACATCAGGCATACCGCAGGCAAGGTAATCCATATTTCGTACCGCTTCCTTGCCGTAAAATACCGGATGTTTTCTCCTAAAATCTATTATAAAACAAAACCATTTATATATTTGTTCGTTCTTTTTTAAAAGTTTCCAATTAAACCATGAGAGCTCATTATCCTGACAATATGTATTGTTGTTTCCAAGCTTACTTTGCCCTACTTCATCGGAAGATGTAAGCATAGGCACTCCCTTACTTAAAAACAGCAAAATAGAGGCATTCCTAAGTTGCCTATGCCTTAAACTTAATACCTGTTTTTTTCTTGTAGCTCCCTCTATACCGCAATTCCATGAAAAATTATTATCTGTACCGTCTTTATTATTTTCGCCGTTTTGCTCATTATGCTTAATATCATAACTTACAAGATCCCAGAGGCTAAATCCCTTTATATCCGCTATATAGTTGACCTTTACTATATTTTTATCCTGATATGAGATATTTCTTATAAGACTCTCAAGCATAGCCTCATCACCTTTTAAGACTCTTCTCATCTCATTTTGAAAGTTATCATTACATAATGCAACAAAGTTTTTCTTACTTGATATATCGCCTTCCCAAAACTGTGCAATCAACTTCATATTACTAAGGTAAGGGTCTTTTGCTATATTAGCCGATAAATTTCTGCCCACTATATGAGCACCATCTATATGGTACTCAATATGCCAATACCTCAGTACGGACAGTATATACTCTTCCGACATATCTGTGGTAAAATAAAACTCAGGTATGATTTCAATACCATGCTCATGCAGCTTTTTCACCATTTTTTTGAATTCAAGGCTTGGATTTCTGTTTTTTTTGGTACAAAAACTTGCCTTAGGTGCAAAATGATATGCTTTTGTATAACCCCAGTAATTGATCTTTCCGGTAGCTTCTATTCCCTGTTTTGCTTTGTAGCTGCTTTCAAACATAAGCTCCTCAAACTCCTGAGAGGGTAAAAGCTCTATGGCATTTACTCCGAGTTTTTTTAGAAAGTTAAGTTTGTCTTCATCAACTATAGCAGTAAATGTTCCCTTGTGTACGGACTTTGAACTTGGGGATTTGGTAAAACCTCTTACACTCATTTTATATATTATAGTCTCATTAAAATCCCGCCCTATAGGCTTATCTGCTCCCCAGTCAAAATCGCTTAAAATTATCGGGTTTCTTTTTATATTGTAAAGCTGCTCCACTTTTCCATAGCTGTCCCTTCCGCTGTAACTTTTGCCGTAAGGGTCGGGAAAAGCCGCTACTCCATCACTTAAGTTGTATTCCATTTTGAAAAGTTCTTCTATCTCATCTACCTTGTCACAACTTATGCTCATGGACCATACATTCCCTACTCTATATTCCTTGGGAAATTCTATTTTTTCACAAAACTCTTCTTCATTTCTATGATACAAAAGCAAAAAAAGTGATGTTGAAGAAGATACCGCACTTATATGAAATCCGTCTTTATGTGTAACGATCCCCAAAGGATAAATATAAGCCTTCTCTTTGTATATTTTTATTTTCATGACTTTACCTCTGTTTTATTATTTACAAAACACAAAGTCAATAAAAGCTATATTTGGCTTTGCTTTTCTTAAATCACAACTTTACGCTTATTACTTTTTTACTGCTGTAAGTTCAAAACTTAAATCTATAAGTGACTTTACAGTATCATCCGCCACTCTTTCATCTAAAATCACAGATATCCAATGCTTCTTATTCATATGATAAGCCGGCAATATCCCCTTGCTCATCCTTATATTTGCCGATAAGTCCGTATCACATTTTAAATTGATAACTTCAACAATATCTCCCGTTTCAAGTCCAAGCTTACCTCCTGTAACTCCCATGATAAGGGCAAACCATTTTTTATTTTTGCTATGCTTAAATACCATATGCTCTGCCCTTGGTGCCCACGGGAATTGAGGCTTTACTTTATACTTTTTTTCTATATAAAGGATAATTTCTTCTTTTTGCATATTTTATACATCTATCTCAAGCTCTACCGGACAATGATCCGAGCCGGTTATATCCATATGTATCTTGGCATCTTTTATTTTTCCTTCAAGTCTTTGTGAAACTATAAAATAATCTATACGCCAGCCTACATTCTTGGCTCTGGCAGACGCCCTATATGACCACCATGAATACATATCCTTTGCATCGGGATATAATTTTCTGAATGTGTCAACAAAGCCTGCATCCAGGGCTATGCTCATCTTTTCTCTTTCTTCATCTGTAAATCCCGGATTTTTTCTGTTACTGCTCGGATTTTTAAGATCTATTTCCTTATGTGCTACATTTAAGTCTCCGCAGTATATTACAGGCTTTTTTTTATCCAACTTCTTTATATACTTTAGAAAATCATCTTCCCATGTCATACGGTAGTCAAGTCTTGCAAGCTCACTCTTGGAGTTTGGGGTATAGCAGGTAATTACATAATAATCATCAAACTCTAAGGTAATAACTCTGCCTTCATGGTCATGCTCATCTATACCGAGTCCGTAGCTTACACTTAGAGGCTTTTCTTTGGTAAATACAGCTACTCCGGAATAGCCCTTTTTATCCGCATAATTCCAATAATCGTAGTATCCTAAAAGGTCAAGCTCTATCTGCCCTTCACTAAGCTTAGTTTCCTGCAAGCAAAATATATCCGCATCAATCTCTTTAAAAAAGTCAAGAAAGCCCTTAGTTACACAGGCTCTTAAGCCGTTGACATTCCACGAAATCATTTTTTTCATAGCTTATAATACTCCCCTTTACTAATCATCACTCTCTTCAGCCTCTGACACGGTAAAGGTGAATCTCTTTCTTGCCATCTCATCTGAATCAAGATATTCATCGTATGTAGTAAGTTTATCAACTAATTTACCGTTAATTATTTCCATAATTCTGTTGGCAGTTGTTTGCACCACCTGATGGTCTCTTGAAGAGAATATAAGTACACCGGGGAATTTTATCAATCCGTTGTTAAGTGCGGTAATACTTTCCATATCAAGATGGTCGGTAGGCTCGTCAAGCATAAGTACATTGGCTCCGCTTATCATAAGCTTTGACAGCATACATCTTACCTTTTCTCCTCCGGAAAGCACCTTTACCTTCTTTACGCCGTCATCTCCTGCAAAAAGCATACGACCGAGGAAACCTCTTACATAGGTTGTGTCTTTATTTTCGGAATACTGTGTAAGCCACTCTACTATAGTCTCTTCTCCGGCAAATATCTTACTGTTGTCCTTCGGAAAATAACTTTGTGTAGTGGTTATACCCCACTTATAATTACCCTCATCAGGCTCCATCTCACCTGCAAGTATCTTAAAAAGCACCGTTTTTGCTCTTTCATTAGGACCTACCAAGGCTACCTTATCATCCCTGTTAAGCACAAAGCTTATATTATCAAGAACCTTAACTCCGTCTATTGTCTTTGAAAGCCCCTCAACGCTAAGCACTTCGTTACCTATTTCTCTGTTAGGTCTAAAGTCTATGTAAGGATACTTTCTTGAAGAAGGTCTTATATCATCAAGCTCTATCTTTTCCAATGCCCTCTTTCTTGAAGTAGCCTGCTTTGACTTTGAAGCATTGGCTGAGAAACGCTGTATAAACTCCTGAAGTTCTTTTATCTTTTCTTCTTTCTTTCTGTTAGCCTCTTTCATTTGCTTGATCATAAGCTGACTTGACTCATACCAAAAGTCGTAGTTTCCGGCATAAAGCTGTATCTTGCCGTAATCTATATCAGCTATCATAGTGCAAACTTTGTTAAGGAAATATCTATCATGTGATACCACTATTACGGTGTTCTCAAAATTTATCAAAAACTCCTCAAGCCATGCTATTGCATCCAGATCCAAGTGGTTTGTAGGCTCGTCCAGTAAAAGTACATCAGGATTACCAAAAAGTGCCTTGGCAAGAAGTACTTTAACCTTCAGCGCACCGGTCAAGTCCTTCATAAGACTGTAATGATGCTCGACTTCCACACCTAAACCGTTAAGCAGATTGGCTGCATCGGCTTCCGCCTCCCAACCGTTCATAGTGGCAAACTCTCCCTCAAGCTCTGCCGCCTTTATACCATCCTCATCTGAAAAGTCTTCCTTGGCATATATGGCATCCTTTTCTTTCATGATTTCATAAAGACGCTTATTTCCCATAATTACAGTATCTAAAACCGTATACTCATCATACTTGAAATGATCCTGTTCAAGGAAGGAAAGTCTTTGACCCGGAGTCATAACCACCTCTCCGCTTGTTGAGTCAAGCTGCCCTGAAAGTATCTTAAGAAATGTGGACTTCCCGGCACCGTTGGCACCTATGAGTCCGTAACAATTCCCCTCTACAAATTTTATATTAACATCTTCAAACAATGCCTTTTTACCCAGTCTTAAGGTTATGCCGTTTGCACTTATCATTTTTTCAATCCAATCCTTTCTTTTGCAATAGCAAGGCTGCTGCAAAGTATGATTTTTTGTAAGTACTTTTTACAAAAAATTCCTACCTTGCTACAGCCTCTTATATTAACACATTTTTAATTACTTTCTAAAACTTCCGTAGCTTCCTCCGGGGACCATACCACCTCTGAAACTTGCAAGCTCGGATACGGTTACGAGTTGATAACCTCTTTTTACCAGCTCAGGAATCACTATCTCCGCTGCTGCCACCGTAGTCGGATGTATGTCATGCATCAGCACTATATCCCCATCCTTTGCATTGTTCAGTATATAATTGACTATACGGTTGGTGTCCTTATACTTCCAGTCTAAGGTATCCACCGACCAAAGCACACTTGACATTCCCTGTGCTGCCACAGTTGCCTTAGCCGCCTGATTGACAGCACCGTACGGTGGTCTGAAAACCTTTGGATTTACTCCTGTTAACGCCCTTATTCTGTTGTTGGTGGCTGCCATAGCCTGGGCTCTTTGGGATTCCGATTGCTTGGTTATTGCCACATGTGAGTAGGTATGATTTCCAAGCTCATGCCCGTTGGCATACATCATTTTTACAGTTTGTTCATTGGCACCGGCAATTCTTGAGCCTACCATAAAGAAAGTTCCCTTTCCGCCGACTTTATCCAAGGCAGCTATAACTCTGTCGGTCAGTCCATGACTTGGACCGTCATCAAAGGTAAGCGCAATCATAGGTTTGTTCGGATCTATATTTCTTCCCACAACCATAGACGGCTCGGGCACATCAGCCGGCAAGCCTGCATTCTTTGAAGTTATTGCTATTCTTACTCCGTCAATATGCTTTCCTTCTCCGCTTTTTCCGGCAGTATCACCGTTTTTTACCCAATCGCTCCACTTACCTTCCGAAAGTACCTTTGTATATATATCATAATGATTTTCCAAATCACCGTTAAGCTTTACTTTTATAGCCTCTAAAGGCATATTTGAAGAAGCATTACCCGTTTCTGCACCGTTTTCCGCCCAGTCAAGCCAACCCGTACCACTTAAGTTGACTTGATACTGTACTGTACCCGACATATTTTCAGGCTGATTTTGAAGGCTTGCCTTAAAGGCATTGGGATAAAAACCGTACTTAAAGAGATAGCTGTTATCCTGTGACCATGAAGACCAGCCGGCATCGGTAAAGTACATAGCGTAAGATGCCTTAAGTCCCCCATTTGCCTTTGCCGTAAATATAAACGGCAATACAAATACTATGCTAAACAATAATGCGTAAATTAATTTATTGATACTTTTACTTAATGAAAACAATTCTCAATAACCTCCTCTTACTAAAACAATATTAATCCAGTTCTGTCAAATAATCCGATATTTGCTCTATAATTTGCTTTTTCATATACACATCAAAAGCAAGGTCGCATATAAAGGCAAAAAGTATTAACTGCTCTCTTTGCTCCTTATCCGCTTCCTCAAAACTTTTACCCGCCTTTTTAAACTTCCTTATAATATCCTTTTGCAACTCATATACATCAGGTTTATTAAGTTTAATAACCTCTTTGTATATATCCTCCAAATCTATACCCGACTTTTCTTTGTTGGAAAAGTGCAGGTTGGTAATAGGCTTAAAAATGTTTTCTATATCCGAAAATGTAAGCAGATTTTTAAAATAATATATGAATAAAAGAAGCAGCATATGTTCTTTGCTGTATTTTTTTTTCACAGGCGGAGGTAGAAGACGATTCTTAGTATAATTATTAATCATAGTCTTGGTCAGCGCCTTATCACTTGGATATCTCTTATTGTTTTTAAGATGTTCATCCATAAATGTAGTGACTTGATCCATATATAAATCAATATTGGGTATATCTCCAGGCTCCACATAAGAAGCCTCTCTTATTCTTCTAAGTATTTTTTTTAATATATCTCTGTTACTAAGCATAAAAAACTCCATCTAAGCTTAAACCTGATTTTATTTTAAGACTTTTGGTACTGTTATAGCGCTCATATAATAACCGAACTGCTTCATTTTTTACCTTTAAGGTACAAGATAGCGAAAGAAGGCGTAGCAAACTACGCCGACTTACAAGCTGATTACCTGTAAAAATCAACCGGCAGAACTGATTTAATTAATTTAAGATACGCCGGTGCAGCGTTCGTAAAATAGGTATGCCAAAAACTATGAATATTTTTCTGAGTGTATACATCAAAAAATATAGGTGCAGTGCAGCTGCAGTAAAGGTTCTGATATATGCAATCAGGAAAGAAGCAAGTTATTCGGTGCACTTATTTAAGAAACGATACACCGGTATTAGTATACTATATCTATTTGCTATAGTAAAGCTTGCTTGCGTATAGTGATTGTTTCTTAAATAAATAAACACGGCAAATATCAAGTATATAATAAAGAATTTTGAAATCCACTCTACTATTGCTGATATTAATTAAATATAAATGACACATTGCACTACTTATGCCCAAGGATCACTCGACTTTGGAGTTCTTATATCCGACAGACATTGTATCTCATTAACAAACCACTGACCTGTAGAAGGCTTTTTACGAAACTTTATAGGTCTTGGGCTGTCCGCACCGCCGCTTTTAATATAAAGTGTTGCCCAATTATCTTCTCTAAAAGAATAAGGTGTCTCGCTTATGACAATGGTTAAAGGGAGAGTGGGAGTATAATCGTTATCAACATTGGCACCCTCAAAAAATGAAAAAGGCTTATACTCTTTATCTCTTAACCTATCTCTTAAAAACTGTTTTTCATAAGGGTTTAAAGGTTCAGGACCTTTTAAAAAGTCCAACATACTGTGTGTGCCTTCCACATCATTTTTATAATTACAAAGTACAAGCATGGCAAGGGCTGCACTCTTGTAGGGAGAATCCATATCAGACTCCGGCAGAGCTTTTAACTCTTCAACACTTTTTGGTACATAGGCAAATGTAAACTTTTCCATATAAACCTCCTACTTAAATATTTTTTCTTTACAACGGTTTCATCAGTCAATACCACTATCTGTGTCCAGTATAGCATTGATATTGGGATTAAGCCATATATTAATTGAGATAAGTTTTAATAATAATCATCTGACAAAAACACAGTTTTTTCTTATCAAATTCTATTTTATTTATATCAGCTTTAGTTTATTATAATTATAGTAACTATTTTTAGAAATATTATGGAGGAAGGCTTATTATGCATATATTTGACATTATAAAAAAATATGTTGTATCATTAGGAAGGTTTGGTAAAGTGTTTTTTTCAGTTTTGCTATGCTTTAGTATTTTCTTTTGCTTGGCACATATAGCTCCCAAACTTAATAAAAGCAGCGCATTGGCTGATAACAATACTGTAGCAAACACAGATAATAATAAAAATAAGGAGGCAGGTATGAATTCAAATACACAGGCTGTTAATATAGATAATACAAAAAGTAAAGACATATATCTTGCAGGAGGCTGCTTTTGGGGAATTGAAGCTTATGTGGAAAAAATCCCCGGAGTACTTGATGCTGTAAGCGGTTATGCCAACGGAAATACTGAAAATCCATCCTATGAGGATCTGGTATATCATAACAGCGGACATGCGGAAACAGTAAAGGTTACATATAATCCTGATGAAATTAGTCTAAAAACCTTACTTAAATACTATCTTAGGGTGGTAGACCCCACAAGTCTTAATAAGCAGGGCAATGATAGAGGTACTCAGTACAGAAGCGGTGTGTATTATACTGACGAAGCGGATAAGCAGATTATTGAAGAGGTACTTAAAAAAGAGCAGAACAGCTATCAAGCACCTATAGTAGTGGAGGTACTTCCTTTAAAACAGTTTTTCAAGGCTGAAGAATATCACCAGGACTACCTTAAGAAGAATCCTACAGGTTATTGTCATATAGACTTAAATAAGGCAAGTGAGCCTATTATAGATGAGGATAAGTATAAAAAGCCCTCTGATGAGGAGCTTAAAGCCAAGTTAAGTGATACACAATATAATGTAGCCCTTAAAAATGACACCGAGCGTGCTTTTTCCAATGAGTACTGGGATAATTTTGAAAAAGGTATTTATGTGGATATAACCTCCGGAGAACCGCTTTTTTCTTCAACCGATAAATTCTCCTCGGGCTGCGGTTGGCCAAGCTTTTCAAAGCCTATATCAAGGGATTTGATTAACTATCTGGAGGATAACAGTTTCAATATGCATCGTACTGAGGTAAGAAGCCGAAGTGCCGACATTCATCTTGGTCATGTATTTAATGACGGTCCGAAGGAAAGCGGCGGACTGAGGTATTGTATTAATTCCGCCTCTCTAAGATTCATACCTTATGAGAAAATGGATGAAGAAGGTTATGGTTATTTAAAGGGATTATTTGATTAAAGAAGGCTGTCTTAAGCAGTTATGGCAGCCCTGAAAGGAGTTTTTGTGTATAAACTTTTATTGGTTGATGACGAACCTCTTATAAGAAGGGGCATTAAAACCATAAGTTCCCTTTCAAGTATAGGAATTGATGAGATACTTGAAGCCTCTGACGGCTTATCGGCTTTTAAGCTTATGCAAAGTAAGAAAATAGATATAGTTTTTCTTGATATCAATATGCCGATCATGGACGGACTTAGCCTTGCAGGTAAGATAAAACAAGATTTTCCCCTTGTCAAAGTAGTTATTATAAGCGGCTATGATTACTTTGAATATGCACAGGCAGCCATAAGAGCCGGTGTCGATGATTATTTATTGAAGCCGGTCTCAAAAAATGATATAGAACCTTTATTAAAAAAACTCGCAAAATTGATTGATGAAGACAAGCTACATGAAGAGTTTGTTAAAATAACTACTAATTCTACACTTGTACAACCTGATTTTTCCAATGACAATTTTAAGGATATATCAAATTACTTTGACAAATATATTTTTAACAGCTCTTTTTCTCTGTCTTTAATGGCAAAAGAGCTTGGGTTTAACAGCAACTACTTAAGCAGCGTTATAAAGCAGATCTACGGCTTAAACTTTCAGGAATATGTAAGTATGAAGAGGATGGAACAGGCTAAACTTTTGCTTTTAAGCAGTGATATGAGTAACGAACAAATATCCCAGGCTGTAGGGTACTCTGATGTCAATTACTTTATAAGCAAATTCAAAAAGGTCTTTAATATAAGCCCTAAGCAATTTAAGCAGGGAGTAAGTGGCTAGTGCATCGTTTCTTAAATAACTATACCAAACAACTTGTATCTTTTCCTGATTGCATACATCAAAAATCCTCAGCGTAGCCCCACTACGCCTGCGTTTTTTGATGTACACACTCAGAAAAATAT
>ERZ773069.96-NODE-96-length-64354-cov-10.251652_pt1 | contig 64354 bp, 52 predicted proteins | sample MGYA00580619_ERZ773069 | MGnify/ENA primary metagenome ERZ773069 (study PRJEB29015, sample SAMEA2738007) | human oral metagenome | biome: human oral; feature: human-associated habitat; material: dental | place: China | collected 2108 ...
AACACTCATTTCATGGTAAAGCAACAACAAAGTAACGATTTTAAGTTGGTATTAACTTGATTATCACATATTTTAATTTCTATTTTTTTCTAAAAATTTTTAAGAGATTAACAGAAAATATTTATATCTCGACATGAAAAATATTTTTTATTAGTTGGATTATTGATAATAAAGTATAAAAAATTCGAACTAACTTAAGTTAGCTCGAATTTTCTACTTTATTATTTATTTAAGATACTGTGGCATCTGTGGCAAAGACTTTCTTCAGTTACTTCTTCCACAATGTTCCAACAACGTTCACAACGGTGTCCTTGTGCTTTTGTTACTTTTACAGTAGTTAAATCATAAGTTGTTCCATCGTTTTCTTTTACCTCTACACTACTTACGATAAATAATTGGTGTAGGTTATCAACAGAGTTCAATAGTTCAACTACTTCACTATCGTTACTGTAAATTTCTACAGCAGCTTCTAGAGATTTACCGATAACTTTTTCATTACGGCTTTCTTCTAGTGCTTTGTTTACATCATCACGAACTTCTAAAAGTTTGTCCCATTTTGCTTCTGATGCTGCATCTTCAATTACATTTTTCTCAGGGAAGTCTAATAGATGCACAGACTCCGCATCTTCGTATGGCATATTGTCATAGATTTCTTCCGCAGTAAATGATAAGATTGGTGCGAATAATCTAACAGACTTGCTTAAGATAGTGTAAAGAACTGTCAGCATACTACGACGTTTAGAAGAATCTTCACCTTCGATATAAAGAATATCTTTTCCATAATCTAAGTAGAATGAAGACAATTCAACGTTGAAGAAGTTTGTAAGTTCACTAGTAATACTATTGAATTGATAATTTTCATAGTAATCAAGAACATTTGCAACAACTTTTTCAAACTTAATCATCATGTACTTATCTAATTCTTCTAAATCAGCATATTCTACTAAGTCTTTTCTGTTATCAAAACTTCCGTTAAATAAGTTTCCTAATAAGAAACGATAAGTATTTCTGATTTTTCTATAAGTTTCTGATACTTGTTTCAAGATATCATTAGAAATACGAACGTCTTGTGTATAATCAACACTTGCAGACCATAGACGGATAATCTCTGCTCCTAATTGTTTACCAACATCATTAGGTGAAATAACATTACCTAGAGATTTACTCATCTTGTTACCATTACCATCCATAACAAATCCTGCAGATACTAACTCTTTATAAGGAGCAGCACCAGAAACCGCTACTGATGTAATTAACGAAGAGTTAAACCAACCACGATATTGGTCACTTCCTTCTAAGTAAAGGTCAGCTGGGTAAGTTAGATCATCACGAACTGCACAACATCCTTGGTGAGATGTTCCAGAGTCAAACCATACGTCCATGATATCCATTTCTTTAGTGAATTCACCATTTGGACTTCCTGGATGAGTATATCCTTCAGGTAATAATTCTTTAGCTTCTTTGTAGAACCAAACATTCGAACCTTCTACTTCGAAGATTTTCGCTACATGTTCAATTAATTCGTTATCAAGGATAGCTTCGCCATTTTCAGCATAGAATACTGGAATTGGTACACCCCAAACACGCTGACGACTGATTACCCAGTCACCACGGTCACGAATCATGTTATATAATCTTGGTTTACCCCATTCACTGTAGAATTTAGTGTTGTCTACAGCTTCTAACAATTCAGAACGGAATGCATCAACAGAACAGAACCATTGTGGTGTCGATCTGAAGATAATTGGCTTTTTACTACGCCAGTCATGTGGGTATGAGTGTGTAATATTTTCTTGTTTTAATAATGCTCCTGTTTCAGCTAAGTAAGCAATAATATCTTTGTTTGCATCAAATACGAATTTACCAGCAAATTGTCCAGCTTCTTCTGTAAGTACACCTTGGTTATCAACTGGTGATAATACTCCAAGTTTGTATTTCCCTTGACCAACAAGATAGTCATCAACCCCGTGTCCAGGTGCTGTATGAACTAATCCAGTCCCTGAGTCAAGTGTTACATAATCAGCTAAGATTAATGTAGATATTCTATCTAAAAATGGGTGTTGACATAAAAGATATTCAAGTTCTTTACCAAAAATTACTTTACCTTCTTCATAATTTTCCCAACCAAATTGTTCAGCTAAGAAGTTTACTCTTTCTTTTGCTAATAAATAGCTTTCCCCGTTATATTTAACTACTTGATATTCAAAATCAGGATGAACCGCAATACCTAAGTTAGCTGGTAATGTCCAAGGAGTAGTTGTCCAAATAACAAACTTAGTTCCTTTTTCTACGACTCCATCTTCACTTACTAAATCAAATGCAACATAAATAGATGGCGAAGTATGATCGCGGTATTCAATTTCTGCTTCTGCAAGAGCTGATTCAGAAGATGGTGACCAATAAATCGGTTTTAATCCTTTGTAGATATATCCTTTGTCTACCATTTTTCCAAATACACGGATTTGTTCTGCCTCAAATTTCGGGTCAAGTGTTAAATATGGGTTATCCCAATCACCAATAACTCCAAGTTTTTTGAAGTCTTCACGTTGTTTATCAACTTGTTTAAGAGCATAGTCTTTACATTTATTTCTAAACTTAGTTGCTGGCATAGATTTTCTATCTACCCCATTGTTTACTAATACTTGCTCGATTGGAAGACCGTGTGTATCCCAACCTGGAACATAATTAGAAACAAAACCATTCATATTTTTATATTTAACGATAAAGTCTTTTAAAATTTTATTTAATGCATGTCCGATGTGGATGTTCCCATTTGCATATGGAGGTCCATCATGAAGAACATATGTAGGTTTCCCCGCATTTTTTTCTAATACTTTTCTGTATAAATCCATCTCTTCCCAACGTTTTAAAAAGTTAGGTTCTTTATTTGGAAGATTTCCACGCATTGGAAAATCAGTTTTTGGCATTAATAATGTATCTTTTAATTCTACCATTGTTTCTCCTTTCAATATAAAAAAGCTCCTAGTAAAAGTTATAGAGGGCGAACGATGTCCACGGTACCACCTCTGTTAACTCTTACTAAGAGCACTCGTTAAGTCATATTTTATTTTTAAGTAAAGTGATAACCATCTATGCTTTTATGAAGCTTTTCACCTACCAGCTTCTCTCTAAATAATCCACATATTAGCCTTGTCTTTACTCACGATAGACTTATTATATTACATTAGCAATAAACTTTCAAGTGTTTTATGTGAATTTTATAGCAAATTATCAGAAAATAATTTATATAACTATAAATAATATTGTGCTAACTAAATTTTTCATCTTCCAAAATGCCTTTTATTTTATTACCTATAAGCTAACAACTGAGCATTATTAAGCGAAGCTGTGACAGTTATCTTTCCGCCGACTGTTTCTATTCCTTCAACTTTTAAAGGTAGTCCCAGTGATTTGATAGTAATTGTATTTCCGTTTATACTTACTCCTGTTCCTGTTAATACTTCTTTTAAATATTTTTCTAAAGCAAAATCAGGGATTGGAACCTTACCAATTTTCGCATCTTCTAAAATTAGTTCTACCTTGTTATTAGCTCCTAGCACTCTTATTTTAGTAGATATTTGAGTATCCCATAAACCTAGTTTAACTGGCAATTTAGCTTCGATTCCATTACCAACCAATTTAAAACTTCCTTCTAGTAATTGGGAATCTTTCCCAACAGAGTTTTGAAGAATTGATGCCAACATATCATCGTCAATTTTGGCAGTCGCTAATGCCTTTGAATTTTTGTAACTAACATTTCTCGCGAACTCATTATTCAAATCATTTATAGTTTTTGTTGATTTTATATTTTCTAGTTTTTCTGATTTTTTTATATCTACACTTGGCGTTAAAACATAAGTTACCCCTCCACCTATAAGTGCTAATACTATCACCAGAGATAGCAATTTTCTCAATGTTTTCATTTTAGACATCTCCTTATTTCCATTACACTCTACACTATACTAAAAGAAGTTAAAACATGGTTAATAAATACAAAAAATAAACCTAAAGTATTAGATAAATACTAACACTCTAGGTATTTTTCGCTATTAATATTTTAATCTTAAAGTCATTATTTAGAATGGTAGAAACGCAAAGATTACCGCTATTATTATTGCTGGTAGCATATTTGCTATTCTTATTTTTAATTTCCAAATAATATTAGCACCTACACAAAATATCAAAACTGAACCAACTAATGACAAATTAGTTAATGCTGTTGGTGTCATAATAGGTTCTATAAACTTCGCAAGAATGGTTATTCCACCTTGAAATATAACTAACGGAACTACAGAAAAAATACTTCCACGACCATTTGCAGCTGTAAAAATTAAAATTGTTATAAAATCTAAGACCGTTTTTGCCATAAGTACAGAATAATCATGAAATAGAGCATCTTGAATAGCCCCTAATATAGACATAGCTCCGATACAAATCGTTAGTGATGCCGTAATAAATGAATCCACAAATCTATTATCCTCACTACTCTTCGTAATTCTTTTTAAATAAATTCCTAAGTTTTCAAAAAGACGCTCAATATTTAGCAGTTCACCTATTAAAGTACCTAATGTCAAACTTACTACCAACATCATCGCACCTTGAGAGACAATCTTATTTTCACTAATCTTAAGCGCTTGTTCACATACACCAATTATTCCTAAAAATATAACAGAAATAGCCGCAGCCTTCATAATAGCCTCTTGCATATTTTTTGATATTCTATGCCCTATAAGCATACCGACGAAACCACCTGCTAGCACACCTAATGCATTAATTAGAGTCCCTAATCCCATCAAATTATCCTCTTTTCTTAGTTTTATAATAAATATAAAATCATACTTTCCTAAAACTAACTAGATCTCGCTTTAACAACTAATGTTTTATTTGTTACACAAGATATCCCTTATTTTCTATACACTATAATTTTATCATGCTTGGTATTTTCTCGCAATATTTTTTGAAAATTGAAAAAACTTTTTTATATAATTTATTTCCTAGATTAAACACTAATCCTACTATAGTTGCTATAAGCAAGAGCAAATACAACCACAGGTATATACTTCATTAAATTTATTGATAAAATACCTATTCCCATAGAACATAAACTAAATTTAAGATTTAGCCGTTCTTCATACTTCTCTAGTAACTTATTCCCCAAAAGAGCTCCAGCTGCACCACCTAGAAATATTACATTGTCATTAATTATAACCCCAATGGTCATAATATCTCTCCCCACTAAAAGAATATGTAAACTTGTTCTAGCATGTAGTTTATTTTCTTACAATACTTTTTCAATTATAGATAAATAATTTTATCTATAGTATAATAATTATAATTATTTAGTGAGGTGGATTTATGGATATACTAACTATTGGACTTGGGACTATTGGAACTACATATGGATATTTATTTAATAAAGCTGGTCATAATGTAGAACATTTTATTAGAAAAAGCAGTAAAAAAATTAATATAACAGAATTAAATGTTGATATGCTGGATGGTCGAACTAATAAAAAAGGTAATCATTATACTGATATTTATAAGGTAAACACTCATACAAAAGATAGCTATAATTTTATTTTTATTAGTATACCAGCAGGAAATATTGAAAGTGTCATTGAGACTCTAAACTCTAACAATATCAAAGGAACTATTATTCTATGTTGTGGTATTTGGGAAGATAAACAATATCTTGAAAAAGTAATGCAAGGTAGAAAATATATTCTTGGTTATCCTGTTGCTGGTGGTAATATTATAGATACTACTCTTACATGCTGTATTTTTGATCATTTTATACTAGAGAAAAAAGAAAATTCTAAAATAGATGATTATGATAAACTAGTATCGTTATTTGAAAGTTGTAATATTAAGTTAGAAACACCATACGATATGCTTGAGTGGATTTGGTTACATATGGCTATTAATGCTGGTGTAGTATCTATCGCTGCAAAATATGCGGATATGAAAAATCCTACTGCGGCTGCAGAAAATCTTATGTCTTCATCTAAACTATTAGCTGAAGCAGTTTGTGCAATAAGAGAAACTTCTAAGATTATAAAAGCACGTGGTGTAAACTTAAAATACTATGGAAATGAACTTTGGGGATATAAACTTCCGTTATTTGTTTCTGTACCAATAATGAAACGAATGTTTACGACTAATATTCTTACCAGAAAGATTATGACACTACATAATAATAAAGAAGATTTATTATTCGTCTGTAAGTGCCTATACGATACCGGAAAACAATATAACATAAGTGCACCTATATTTTATAATGCATATGAAAAAGCAGAAAGTAAATTTTAAAATAAAAAATGAAGTAATTCTATGTACTTACTTAGAATTACTTCATTTTTTATTTTATCTATTTTCCATACTATTAATCATAAATACACCAACATCTATAATTGGTAACTCTGTAATTTTTTCAAGTTCTTCTTTTATATATGGGAAATGCGTGCAACCTAGAACTACAGCCTCTACTTCTGTTTGTTCGAAATATTTAAATAAATTTTCAAAATCAAAACCAGCAACTATTTTACGCGGACTATTTTTCTCTTCAATAGCTTTTACCAATTCTAGCATTGACAAACCAAAAACTTTTAACTCTGGATTAGATAAATATAAATTATTTTCTACACCAGTCAGACCATGAGAATTCGCAGCCATAACAGCCAAATATTTATACTCTAATCCCAAATTTCTATACATCTGCATCGGTGTAATAATATTTATTTTGTTTTCAAGAGCTAATCTGTCAAAATCGACAACAGAACTCAGCGAATTACAATAAACAAAAATTGCACTACATTGCTGCTCTTTAATCTCATTTATAAGTTTTACTATTATATCTTCTCGCTCACTGTCATCTAAGGCTTGAAACGTAGTTTGTTCTACAGGATTTTTCGAAATAGGTATTTTTACTATATCTTTATAACCATATTTTTTTAGCAAATTTTCACCAAGTTGCGAATCAATTGGCGTTCCAGCCATAACCGCTATTTTCATCAACATTCCTCCTCATAACCAAAATTCAATTACATTTAATTATACTACAAACAAATCTAATAAAAAAGAGAATTCTATAGAACATTATTATAAACCCATAAAAGTAAACCTCAAACACTTTGATTTACTTATACTATATACCAAAGAATTCGAGGTTTATCTTAAAACTATTTTATTTCAATTTTTAATTCATCATCTTGATAATCAAGGTTGACTTCCATTCCGTCTTCTATACCATGACGAATAAGTTCTACAGAAAGTTTGTTTTCTATATGACTTTGAATAAATCGTTTAAGTGGACGTGCACCAAACTTCATATCAAAACCAGCTGTCGCAACCCACTCTGAGATAGCAGGGGTATAACTAAGTTCAATATTTCTTGCTGCAACACGTTTAACAAGCTCATTAAGAAGTTTATTAGCAATACCTTTAATGTTATTTTGTGTCAATGGTTTAAAGATAATTATATCATCCATACGGTTAAGTATTTCTGGTTTGAAGTAACCATAAAGTTGGTTAGTAACATTTTTACGAGTTTCTTCAGAAATAACACCGTCTTTTACTTCTTCTAATAGTTCTAATGAACCAATGTTAGAAGTCATAATGATAATTGTATTTTTGAAGTCTACTACTATACCTTTAGAATCAGTTAAAGTACCTTCATCTAATAGTTGTAATAAGATGTTAAATACATCTGGATGAGCTTTTTCTATTTCGTCCATTAAGATAATACTATATGGATTACGTCTTACACTTTCAGTAAGTTGTCCACCTTCTTCATAACCGATGTATCCTGGAGGGGCACCGATTAAACGGCTGACTGAGTGTTTTTCCATATATTCACTCATATCTATTCTAACGATATTGCGTTCATCATCAAATAAGTTAAGTGCTAAGGCTTTAGCAAGCTCAGTTTTACCTACACCAGTAGGTCCTAAGAATAGGAAGCTACCGATTGGTCTATTTGGATCGGCAATACCAGCACGAGAACGTAATATTGCATTAGTTACACTCTCAACAGCTTCATCTTGACCTATCACTTTTTCATGAATAGTATCAGCTAAGTTAAGTAATTTTTCTTTTTCTGTTTCTACTAATCTAGTAACTGGGATACCTGTCATTTGACTTACGATAAAGCCAATTTCATCTTCAGTTACTTCTTGTTTTAGTAATTTATAATCTTCATGTTTAGATTTTTCTTCTAATTCTTCCAACTCACGTTTTAATTTTGGTAAAGTTGAGTATTGTAATTCTGAAGCTTTTTCTAAGTTATAGTTATTTTGAGCTTGTTCTAATTCTAATTTAACTCTATCGATTTTTTCGCGAAGATCTTTTACCGCAGATAATTTTTCTTTTTCACTATCTACTTGCAATTGAAGTTTATTTTGTTCTTCTTTTAAGTTTGCAAGCTCTTCTTTTAAGTTTTCTAAACGACGTTGTGATACTTCGTCATCTTCGCTACTTAAAGCTTTTTCTTCGATTTCAAGTTGCATTACTTTACGATTGATTGTATCTAACTCTGCGGGGTTAGATGAGTTTTCAGTTTTAATAGTAGCACAAGCTTGGTCGATTAAGTCTATAGCTTTATCTGGTAAGAATCTGTCAGTGATATATCTGTTAGATAATTCTGCAGCTTCAACAATAGCACGGTCAGATATTTTCACACCGTGGTAAACTTCGAATCTTTCTTTAAGACCACGTAGGATAGATATTGTATCTTCTACAGTTGGTTCTTTAACTAGAACTTTTTGGAAACGACGTTCTAACGCAGAGTCTTTTTCGATATATTGACGATATTCATTAAGTGTAGTTGCACCGATACAGTGTAATTCACCACGAGCAAGCATTGGTTTTAAGATATTACCTGCATCCATTGCACCATCAGTTTTACCTGCACCAACTAACATGTGGATTTCGTCAATAAATAGGATTATTTTACCTTCTTGTTCTTTAACTTCTTTTAATACAGCTTTTAATCTTTCTTCGAATTCACCACGATATTTAGCACCTGCGACTAAACTAGTGAGGTCTAATTCAAATACTGTTTTGTCTTTTAAGCTTTCTGGTACGTCACCACGAACGATACGTTGAGCTAAAGCTTCAACAATCGCAGTTTTACCTACACCAGGTTCCCCGATTAATACCGGATTATTTTTTGTTTTTCGTGATAAAATTCTAATTACATTTCTTATTTCTTCATCACGACCAATTACTGGATCGATTTTACCGCTACGTGCAGCTTCTACTAAGTCACGTCCGTATTTTTCTAATACTTCGTAGTTGTTTTCTGGATTTTCATTCATAACTTTCTTACCTCCTCTTATACCATCGATAACTTCAGTTACGTGTTTAAGTGTAGTAACTTTATCGACATATTTTTTCACTATACTATTTTTTACATAACTTGCAAGAACAATATGCTCGCAAGAAATAAATTTATCTTCATATTTATCTTTATATTTATTAGCTTCTATTAATAAAGTATTTAAATCGTTACTCAAGTAACTGGCATAATTGATATTATCTCCTTCTACCCCACTTACTTTATTGATTTCATTGTCTAACTCAGCTAGCAATGCAGCTTTATCAATATTTATTCTTCCCAATATATCACTATATAAATTACTACCAGTAAGAGCCGCTTTTATAAACATCTCACTAGTAATATTTTGACTTTTTTTCTCAGTTGCAAATTCGGAAGATTTCGCTAAGATTTCTTTCACACTGTTTGTAAAACTATTTATATCCATTGTAAATCTCCTTTGTCTTTTTTGTAGGTCTATGCCCGTCTAATTTGTATTTTAATGTCAAATTTTCCTTGACCTTTTTTGACCTTAAATAAATTATAACATGTTTGACCTTTTTTGACAATAGTTTTTTGAAAAAAATTTTAGAATATAATTTATCTTTTAAAAATAAAAGAAAAAGCATCTAGAATTAGATACTTAATACTATGGTTTTCTTAATTGACTAATAAATTTTTCTTTTGAAATTGAAATACCCAATTCAGAATGGAAATTTCTAAGCGTACTATATTGATATGGCTGCAAAGTTCTTTTCGTTATTGGTTTCTCCAATTCAATCTTAGAACAAATATTTATATATGTTTGAACATAATTTTTTACCCTTGTGAAAATACGATTTGAATTTTTTAAATAAAATTTCTTCTCCTCCATATCACTAAAGTGATAAATTCTTAAATAATCTATATGTTTTTTTTCTATGATAGTTAGCTTACTAAAGTCTAATGCTTTTAAACACTGTCTGCCATCATTCCTTTCATACATAACATAAGGAAATATATGCCTAGCATTTCTTAAATTTGCAGAAATTCCCGATCGTAGTGGTATAGCAATCAATAAATTCTTGATATCTAAAATCATAACTCCATGACCTCTCGCTACATCTTCTTGAAATTCATCTAAATTTTTATATGTATTAAAATAATTCTCTGTTAACAGATGAAAATATAAGCTATTTTTATTTATATTTGCCATAATATATCCCCATTATTATATGAAAAAAGAGTCTTTATTTTTAGAGTCGCGACTCCTACGACTACATCAACTTTAGAGTATTTTCTTTTTAGAGTCGGTATTACTCTCCGACTTCCTCTACTATTATTATATAGAAAAAAATAATTTATGTCAAATATCTCTTTACTGATACTTATTGCTATTTTTTGCTCACAAAACCATTTTTTTCTAATAGTTCTTTTGTTACAGCTTCTATTCCTGAAGGTTGTGCATAGAAGTCTGCAAATTTCTTAGTCCATGTCTTAGTTTCACGAGCTTCTGCAAAGTCAATCATAGTTTGACGATATTGTTTTAATACCTCTTCATTTGATTTTGGAAACTCATTATACCCAACATTAGCTTCATACGGTAATCTTGGTTTAACTTTTTCTGTAGATTTTTCTTCATCTATTACACCAATACTTAGTCCACATAAGAATAATGCATTTTCCGGAATATTTAAAAGTTCAGAAATACCCTTAGCAAAACCTCGTACTCCACCACAGTAAACTATACCATATCCTAAAGACTCAGCAGCCAAGGTAGCATTTTGCATCGCAATACCAACATCCATAGAACCTATTAATAATGGTTCGTATTGGTTAGAAATATCAAAATCTCCACCTTCAATATCAAATGACAACTTAATATTGCTAAAGTCAATACAATATACCAAAAATGCTGCAGAACTTTCGATATGAGCCGCATTACCTGGTGCTTTATCTTTAATTAAATCAGCAATCTTTTGTTTTGTATCCCCTGTTGCTACAATAATGCTGTAGTGTTGTCCATTCATCCAACTTGATCCTTGTTTAGAACAAGCGATAATTTGTTCAAGATGTTCTTTTGGCAGTTCATTCCCTTTTACAAAACTTCTTCTTGTACGGTGTTCCATCATTGTTTCTATTACTTTATTCATAATTGACCTCCGAATCTAATTAGTAATTATATTATATCGCGAAAAAAGTCAAAATAAAAGAAAGAAGATGATAATAAATATATAATTAATATATTTTATACTCTTACATTTGAATTATTCAAAATCCATTTTGTTTACAGACATCTTCATTACATTATCACATATCTTCGCTATTATTTTTACCTCATTATAATTATTAATTTTTATTCTTGATAATAAATCGAAATAACTCCGCTATCTACTTTTCTATTATTTTCTTTTCCCCATTCTTCAAAGGTTAGGCTCGACGACTTTTTCCATTCAATGTAATTTTCTATAAGCTCTTTATAAAAACATAAATTTTTAAATAAATATTCTTTTTTTTCTTCTGATACTATCTTTTCTATTTCATTTTGTGTAACGTCACATAATTTTAAATCTTCATATTCTTCTCCGTCTTTACAATAATAATCTGGTAAATGATGAGTCGCAAACCAAAGCCTGTCTAACTTTTCCTTAATAATAAAAATCCTTGCATCATCATAATTAGGATTGATTTCTAGTGATTTTCTAATATAATCCATACGATATAAATATTTCCCCGCCCAATAAAATATTTTTTCATCAACATTTCCTCTTTCACAGCACTTTTGTAACTTACCATTCAAAACCTTTCTTAAGGGATAAGGGACTCCTTCGTCCATAATAAATGATGTATTTTCCAATTCAAATAAAGTTCTAATAAATTGCAGTTGTTCAGCTTCACTTCTTGTTTCAAAGTCTTTAATAAATAACTCCAAATGCTGAAATGCTTCTTTTCTAAGTCCTTTTTCTCTATTTATCAAATAATTTTTATATTCCTCTTCTTTATCAAACACTCCAATTAAAACTTTTAAAGCCTGATTGAGTACCATATCGTGTGCCATAGTTTTCTCCTTTAAAATTACAGTTTATTTTTTCTCAAAGATTCCGGGATATTTTTATATGGCGAGGCTAAAAAATCTGTCTCCTCTATCTCTGCTATCATAAAAGCATTTTTTTCAACAATAAGTCCTGTTTTAAAAACTCCATTTTTTACTTTTTTTTCAATTGTCATTAAAAGTTTTGCATCATCATAACAAATATAATCTTCTTTTGGACAATTTTCTAAACTATCATATTTTTCATAAATATAAGTTGGTGATAAAAGCCAGTAAATCGTTTTTGCAGTTTCTATATCACATAAACGATGGTTAATGATTTGCTCTAATAAAAAATTTCCGAAATCAAAATTATATTCAGCAATCAAAAGATGAAGTTCTTCAGATGATGAAATTTTCTTAATTTCTTCTTTTACCTCTGTTTGGTAAACTTCAAAGCCAATTTCTCTTTGCTTTAAGTATTCTTTATAAAAATCCTCCTCTTCATTACCTTTCATAGCTTTGTCAAAGACTTCTTTTTCCATATTAAAATAATAATTATCCTCGGCAATTTCTGCTTTTAATAAAATATTTTCTAAAAATTCTTTTCTCATACTTTCACCTCTCTTAAAAATTAAAATCTTTTTTATTTGCTAGAAACCTTCTTTTTATGTATACTACTTTAAATATGTTCAAAGATTTCATTTACAATGCCTTCTCCTACCTTATTACAGCCTTCCATAATAAAAAAATTTGTTCCTTTTTTTAAGTTTGAATAGTCAACACCCTCATAGATTGGACTCAGTAAACAAATAGTTTCTTCATCAAAATTTTTAATTTCTCCTTGTTCAAAATAAAATCCCAAATACTGTGTATCTCCTTTTAACAAAATATGGGGTCTATAATTACCTGACATCAAGTCTGGTAAAGATTTCCTTTTATTTTTATCGAATTTAAGTGTACAAATAAATGTTAATTTTTTCATACTTTTACCTCTTTTAAAAATTAAAATCTATTAACTACCTTGTTAATACACGAGTAAGAAATTCTTTTTCTATTTCTGCAACAGTCATTTTCGTTCTCACATCAGGATTTTCTTCATAATTTTTTGTGAGTTCTTTTATCACACATTGTTTAAATTCTTCTGCTGTTTTTTGTCTATAATAATCAAAGGCATGAAAAGAACCACTTGAACATCTTCCCCAGTCAGCTAAATAGCCAATAATTTCAAAAGCGTAGTCATTATATTTTTCAAATTTTTTCGTTTCTCTACTTTTTAAATATCCGGAAACTAAATTTATAAAATAATGATAGTATATCGGGTCTCTAAATGAATTATATTCTTTACTATGAAAACTTGGATCGATTATATGTGCTGTTAAAACATCTTCCATCGTTGGTTTTTCTGACATCTTAATATCTGTTTGTATATAATGATAAAATGTTTCTTTATCATAAAACTTACCTTCAACAGCTATAACCACTCCCCACATACCATCTACATAATTAAATAACATCACAGCTCCATTTTTGTATTTACTTTCTACTTCTACAGGTGGGGCTACTCTTTTTTTAGGTTTTTCTTTTTTGATGCTAATTTTTTTAAAAAATTTTTCTAAATTTTTACTTCTTTGTTTGATAAATTTGTCATCTGCACCTAATTCTTCATTTACTCTTAAATCCTCTTGATTAGCGATGATATTTTTTATTTTATTTAAAAACTCATCATCAAGTTGACCAACTTCCCACATACAATGAGCAAGAGCAAAGATAACATTAAATCTATCTTCATCATCTTCTTCTAAAAGTAATGAATTTTTAATATTTTCTACTTCTTCTCCAAGATTAAATCTTCTAAAAAATTCTTCTTTTACATCTAATGAAGTATCATTTCCAAAAATCGTTGCATTCCAAGCTCCCATAATTGTCTCCTATAAAACATTTAAATTTAGTTTTTCACAATAATTATATCATTTTTCATATATCCTTATAAAGCGAAATCCCTTACAAGTAAAGAGCCTGTTAATTTAAAACAGTAACTTGCTCTTTTGAATTATCTAAAAGTCAGATAGAACTTATCTCACCTTTTCTAAAATTTTATTTTTTCTTTTTACCATTACTCGATGAAAAATATTTTTTAGTTTCGCAATATATCTTAAAGATTCATCACGATAATAAATTCGTTCAATAGAATTTCATTCTTCTTTTATAAGTTTTTCTAATACACTATTTAAGGCATCACTCATCCTTTTCATTTGACCTATTTTTCAACATTAACACTTTCGTTTGATATGTTTTCTACAAATTTACATCTTAATCAAGTGATGAAAAAGATAATAATCTAAACTATACTTTCATTCAATCCTACTGTACTTACATAATATCCTTCTGCCCAAAACTTTCTATTTCCATACTTATATTTCAAGTTTTAATGCATATCGAATATCATCAATGAACTTTTTCCTTTCAAATATCCCATTATACTTACATAACCTTTGTATTATATTTACTATATCTCGTTTGTATTGATTATATTCTATTTTTCGTCTATACTTAGGTGTAAATACAATATGGTATTTACATAACCACTTTGTATGCGATAAACTATTATGTTTATTTGCCATATAAAAAACATCCTTTCTTTTTTTAGAGCTTGAACTACTCTTATTTTATCAAGAAAGGATGTTTTTTCAATTGTTTAACTTTTGTCTCTCACCCGCATAGCGGGTGGTTTTTTGTTTCGGAGGTTTCGCCTCCTCTACTGGCTAAAGCTATTAATAATCCCTTTAAAGTCATTTATCTTCAAAGGGATTTAAATATATTCTATTTTACTGCAAATTCTTGACTACCTAGTTCAATTCCTCCTACTCCTTTATAAGCTGTAAGTTTTACTGGAGTAGTCAAATCTGTAAGTTCATAAGCTACTTCGCCTGAAAGTGTTCCATCTTTTTTAATAGTTGCTGATTGATCATTTAATAACGTTTTATCTGGATGACCTGCTACTTTAAGTTTATTGACTTTATTTTTATCATTATCTTGAATTGGTCCTTCTGGAAAAGCTGCAAACCATGCACTCATTGGGCTAATTATATCTTTTCCACTCTTATTAGTTGTATCTATTTGGACACAGTTTTTAATACAAATTTTTTTATTTATACAATCCTTGAATTTTACTTTTAAATTATTTTAAAAACAACAAAGAAAACGCTCTCTAAGAACTTATTTATATGTTATAATGATAGTAGGAATGTAATATAACTTTTTAATAAGAATATAGGAGGGCAATTTATGATTATTTCAGTAGGTGTTAACGGAGTCAGCATAGAAGATAATAAAAAGAAACGTGAACATAAAGGAAAAAGTATAATAGATAATCCTAAAAATTATACAGTTATAGATATTGAAACAACAGGACTAGATCCTAATTTTTGTGAAATAATTGAATTAGCGGCTATTAAATTTGAAAATGGGATAGAGAAAGATAGGTTCTCTACTTTGGTTAAACCTTCCTATCCCGTCGATAGTTTTATTACAGAACTAACAGGAATTACTAATGATAGGTTAGAAAATTCACCTAGCATAGACGAGGTAATATTAGATTATTATAATTTTATAAAAGATGATCTATTAATTGGGCATACTACACATTTCGATATTAATTTCATCTACGACGCACTTCAATATCATAAAATAAATCTAGATAATGATTATATAAACATAATAAGATTTTCTAATAGATTACTTCCGGAATTAAAAAGTCGTACGCTAGAATCTTTATCTAATTATTTTAAAGTAGCATTACCTACCCACCGTGCATTAGATGATTGTTTTTCCACCCATATGTGCTATTTAAAATTATTAGAAGAAATTCCTAACCAATATCCTTCTTTTGATGATTTTAAAAAAACTTTTAGCAAAAAAGGTCTAAAAGCAAAAGATATAGTTACAAATAATACTGAGTTTGATGAAAATCACATTTTATATGGAAAGACGTGTGTTTTCACTGGAAAATTAGAACGTTTTGTTAGAAGTGAAGCTATGAAGCTAGTAGTAGATTTAGGTGGATTGTGTTCAGATAATGTAAATTCAAAAACTAATTATTTGGTACTAGGGAACAATGATTTTTGTTCTACCATTAAAGATGGTAAGAGCACTAAGCATAAAAAAGCTGAGAAGCTAATTTTAAAAGGTCAGGATCTAGAGATAATATCAGAGAATGCCTTTTTAGACTTACTTTCTGAGGAATAATAAAAAATAAACGCTTTGAGAATATTGGTCTCTTAGCGTTTTATCATATTTCTTGCCTCTTTACTCTCTCCACCGTTCCGTCTTGGAATTTAACGATGAAATCTTTTTTACTTTTCACTATTATCCAGTCAATGGTATTACACCAGAGGTCAACATCAAAAAATCACTACAAATACAACTGAATTTAAATATTATGAAGTAAATGAAAAAGGTAAAATAGTAGTGAAGAAACTTTATTTAGATCCATTTATGAATATGTATAATGGTGAGATAATAAGCTATAGTATAAGTGAACACCCATCAGCTAAAAATATAATGGATGCACTAGAAGAAGCGATTAAAGTTACAGCTAACTCCCCTTATAGGAGAATATTTCACTCTAATCAAGGTTGAGCTTATCAAATGAAGGCATATTCGAAAAGATTAAAAGAAGAACGTATTTACTAAAATATTTCTAGAAAAGCAAATTGTCTGGATAATTCGGTAATGGAGAATTTCTTTGGAATATTAAAACAAGAGATATACTATGGAACAACATATAGTAGTTATAAAGAACTGAAATTAGCTATTGAAAAGTATATAAAATATTATAATGAGGAGAGAATAAAAGAGAAACTAGGATGGTTAAATCCTAAGCAATATAGAATTAAACATATGACTGTATAAATATAAAAAGGTAGCGTAGCAGTCATTACAACTACTACGCTATCCTAAGTCTAACTTTTTGGAGGTCGGTACAGAGTTCAAACTTAAGAGGTCTATTTATTACTCTACAATATATATTTCAAAAGAATACTTATAGGCTTGCTAATAGTACTATATTTTTATTGTTTCTTAAAAATTATTTTATAGAGTTACCCTATTCCGTAGAATTTGCTCTAAATTTCCAATAAAATATTTTCTCGGTCTTGTTTACTGTAGATTACACCTAATACTTGAACAATTTTATTATCTGCATCTACGATATAGTAGACAAAATAATTTTTCACAATTAGTTTTCTAACTCCCTTATCTCCCCATGGATATTCTTTAACAACTTTATGTCGCTCGGGAAATACAGACAAACTTTTTATTCCTTTATAAAAGTACTCTAACAATTTTTTTGCGGCTATAGGGGAGCATAATTCATATAGTATATATTCTCTTATCTTGTTTATTTGCTCCAATGCAATACTAGTTATCCTTACTTCATAAGTATCCATTTTATAATCCTCTAAATAATTGTTCAAAAGCTTCATCTACGCTGACAGTTTCACCATTTCGTGCTTGTTCTAAACTGATTCTCATAAAATCATTAAATTCTTCATCTGTCATATCTTCTCTAGATAATATCGGGGTATTCTTTACTTGAAGTGGAAATGGAATTCCATTACTCATAATTATCTGTCTATAAAATAAATCTATTGCGGTAGCTCTACTTAATCCTAATTTATTCAAAATTGCTTCTGCTTGAGTCTTCACGTTTTCTTGAATTCTTACATTAACCGTTGCTGTTTTTATATTTGTCATAGACGTATCCTCCTATCTATACTATAATTATATACGTTTGTATTTTATAAAGCAATACTTTTGATACACAATATCCCTGCTATCAAAAATGCTTTGCATTTCTACCGAATTTCTTAATAGTATTTTCTTATAAACTAACAGATATGCATTTTTATAAGATAATAATCCAGCTATCTAAATTTTAGATACATATCACTCTGCAATTCTCTCATACAAATCTTCAGTTTCTATTCTATCAATTTCTCTTTGTAAATAACTTTCAATATTAGTTAAATGTTCCTCATGTTCAAGAAACTCAATACCTTCCATTAAAGGATATAAAGTTTGAATGAAATCTATTTGTTTTTTAAATAAATGAATAAAACTACCAAAACATGACATCATCCTAGGAAAAAGAGATAGTTTCTTAAATGTTTCAGAATTGTAATTATTATTTAGGAAAACTTTTATTGCAAATCTTCTTTGGTCTTCACTTAATTCACAAATAATAGTAAAGATATTCACTATATTTTCTTTGTTTGCATTCTTGTTAATAGTGTGTTCTAACCATATATATTGATTCTTTTCAACTATTTCTTCATCACTAGTATTTGAAAATAACTCTGACGCCAAACTAGCCTTATCATAGTAACTAATATTACTTTTCAACATATTATAAAATATCAAATCAAAATACTCTATGAAATTTTCTGATTTCCACAGTCTTTCAATTCGTCCATCTTCATCAGTATTCCTATCTTTTCTCATAATATAAATATCACTATAGTTTTTTAAGAATTCTTCATTATTTTTTAAAAATTCAATAAAAAATTCTCCTGTATAATCAAAAGTAATCCCTTCTTCTAGCAATTTAAAATAAATATTGTATAAAACTTCTACATCATCTTTATATAATAGTAATAGTTTTTCAGGTGTATATAAAGCTTCATTAAATAGATCTTCCAAATAAGAACAAGATGAATTTTTATTTTCCGAAAAATTTGCTAGTATTATTTTGGAAATCTCTATATAAATATTAGGGTTAATAATTAAAAATTTTTCTAATATACTTAAATTTCTGAAGTAGTTTACTTTATTATTTTTTATATCAAATTTCACAAAATTTACTAGTTCTTCATACATACTCACGTCAACACAATCAGCAGGTAATATATCAAAATAGAAATATATCCATTTATTTTTAAAATTAGCATCTGTATTTTTTAAATCCGTTAATATTTCTCTATAGTTATAATTATTTAATATTTTTTCTAATATCACATTAGGTTGTATATTTATATTTCCACTTGAGTTAATTAATGCATTAAACAACTTTTTATTGTTATAAATATCTGAATTATTAATCAAATATGTAAAAGCTTTATTTATATGATAGGTATCTTCTTTTAATAACGGATCCTCTAACATACTATCTACTAAAGATACTAACTCTACTTCATCTATATTTTTTTTATTAGAAAAATATTTAATAATTTGTTCTTTTCTGTAGTCTTTATATTCTTGAATATTCATTTCAGAAAATCTTCTGTCATTTCTAAATAACGAATAAATTTCCCATTCTTTACCAATAAGGCATTCTTCAAGTTCTCCCTTAAAGCTCATACCTAGTTTTTTAACACTTTTTAAAATTTTACTTAATATTTTTAAATAACCAATTCTATTAGTCTTACTTAGTGATAAAATATTTTCAATTTGCACTAAATCCTCTTCAAGTATTTTAATATCTATTTTACTTGAACTATTATTAAAATATATTTTATCAGCAAATTTTCCTAAGAAAGAAAGTACCTTATCTTTCCATTCTAATTTAGAAATTAATGAGTTTAAAATATACCAACTAACTTTACGATACTCACTAGTATATGCATCATAATCTATGTTCCACCTTTGAATTATAACACTATTATTTTTACCCGGAATAATACTTTCAAATGAATAAGATAATAAATACTTTGCCCACCTATACCCTATAGCCATAGCATTACTATCACCTTTATTTATATCCTTCAGTAAATATTCACTTATTATTTTCTGAGTATTATTAGTACCTTTAGGCTGTAAACCATAATATGATTTTAACCAGTCACAAGATTCTATCAAGGTCGAACTTGTTTTACCAGCATATTTCATAAATAATTGATAAACTCTTAATAATTCATTGCTATTTTGATATCCTGTTAAATATTCAAGAGGAGAATTACTATTATAAAAACCTTTTCTATCAAAATCAATTCCAGTAATATTGAACTCTTTTTCTTCTATGCTTTTTATTTTTTCATCAGCAATTTTAAACCCTTTTATAGGTTTATAGATATGAAAATCTCTTACAAAAGATTCATAACACTGAGAATTTTCTTTTTCAAATTTATTCCAAACTCTTAATATTTCTTCTTTTATATATTCTAACGTTTTTTTAGATCTAAATATATTTAAAATTGTATTTAATGCTTCTATTGTTCTACTACGAGAATAGATATAAAAAACTTCTATTATATCTGATAATTTAATTAACCTTTCATCTAAAAAAACATAATATAACATATAATTTGACAAACATTGATCATCAAAAATTACAACTTTTCTTTTTTTCACATCTATAAACTCAATTTTATTTAATTTATCAATAGCATTTTTAAAATCAAAAATTGATATTCCTAATTTAATTAGAAACTCTTTAAAAAATTCTATATCTTGCAATTTCATTGATTTATTAAAAGCTAAAATTCCTGCTGTAATAAGAACTGTTCTATCAGTTTCTAAAAGTTTACTCATATGTTTTCCATAGTAATTCTCATATAGTTGAGAAGCATCTGAAATAGAAGATAAATTTTGTTTTTCTTTCGCTAATTTTCCAGCCATATACGTAAATCTCGGAATTCCTTCAGAAATTCTTATAATCTGTTCTACATATAAATTATTTCTAATTCCAAAATTATTTTCTATAAGTTTCTTTATTTCATCATCTGCAAGTTTGGCAATATCGATAGTTATAGGATTTGTATATTCTCTAACTAAATTAATAACCTCTTGTTTTATATAGTCCCTTACAGTCGCAATAATTTTAACATGGTAATTATCACTAAGTTTATTTACATATTCTAATATAAGATTAAACTGCTCTAGTTCATTAGCATCATCTACTATAAATAGATAACTCTCACCTTTTTTTATTGTCGATACTAAATCATTATAAATTTCTAAATTATTACTTTTTACACAAAATATTTTATAATTTCCTGTTTTTTCATACAAACTTGCTGCTTCTATGGCTAATCTTGTTTTCCCAACACCTGATTTTCCTCCAATAATTACTACAGAACTGGTCTCGAGAGAGTTAATAATATTTTGTAATTCTTCTTCTCTATAATGAAATACAGTATTTAAAGGTGCAGTCATCATATTATTATCATTTAACTTTATAAAGTCATCAATAGGGAGAATTTGATTAGTATTAATACTGAGGTTTAATGATATCATCAACTCAGGATGATTATTATATACACAATTAGCTATCTTATCTATTCCATAAATTTCTAAGTTTACACCTTTCTTATTACAAAACTCATGTAATTTATTATCTTCTATAACTTTTAAATTCGATGAAGTATGGCAACAAATAATCGTTTCAATTTTCTCTATCGGTAAATCTTTATTTACTAAAACAAAACATTTACTGATATCTTCATGTAACTTATCATAAATATTATTTTGTTGTGTTGTAAATACTACAAAAGTATATTTACCATTATTCTGTCTAGAATATGTATCAGGATTACCAGTTTTACTCTTACCAGTACCAGCTTTTATACCAAATTCATATATATTTTGATGACCTTCTTTATAAAGTAAGGTACTACAAAATTCCTCAAACATCGCCGGAGATAATTGGATTATTCTACTTTTTACATCTGTAATTTCTGGCATTTTTTCTCCTTTAAAGATTTATTTTAACTATTCTTAATATTATTATATCAATAAAATACGATAATTTCCAGGAAATATTTTTATATATTAAAAAATAACAGTATTTTTTCGAACTTTTCTACTTCATAAACTTCGTTATTTTACCTTCTTTTTTGTATGTTTCTACTGCTTTTGCTACTTTCTCAAAATTATATTTTAAACTATATAAATATATATATATCTAAATATTCTATATCCTAACTTTTGATTTACGTCTTTTACTATTTCTATCAATTGTATAAACTATATACAAATAATATCTTTTATTGTTTGCTATATACTATTATATCGTATTTAACATAAATTGTTTTGTCCCAATAATTCCTTTATTGGAAATACACTTCCTTTTGTTGAAGATTGGAAGTGCACTTCTAGCTATCACCACAAAAGCCCCAAAACACTTATAATGTTCTGAGGCTATTTTTATTTATTATCTCTTCGCTATTTCTTCTAATAGCATTTTGTTAATCATTTGTGGGTTGGCTTGTCCTTTAGAAGCTTTCATAATTTGCCCTACTAGGAAACCAATAGCACGGTCGCGTCCATTTTTGTAGTCTTCGATAGATTTCGGATTGTTATCTAATGCTTCGTTAACCCAAGCAAGTAATTGTCCGCTATCTGATACTTGTACAAGACCTTTTTCTTTAACGATTTTTTCGGCATCTCCACCGTGTTCAATAAGTTCTGCAAATACTTTTTTCGCGATTTTACTTGAGATTGTTCCATCAGTAATTAGTTTAATCATTCCTGCTAGACCTTCTGCAGTTAATGCTGTTTCGCTAAGTTCTTTTTGAACTTTATTTAAATAAGCATTCACATCTACCATTAGATAGTTAGATGCTAGTTTTGCATCTGCTCCTAGTGATACAGTTTTTTCGAACATGTCTGACATTTCTTTTGTTAGTGTTAGTACGTGTGCATCATATGCTGGTAGTCCAAGTTCTTCCTGGTATCTTCTTTGACGAGCATCTGGAAGTTCTGGGATAGTTTTTCTTACTTCTTCCATCCATTCATCAGAGATAATCATAGGTACGATATCTGGCTCTGGGAAGTAACGGTAATCGTCAGAACCTTCTTTAACACGCATTAGTTTTGTTGTTCCTGTTGTTTCATCGAAACGACGTGTTTCTTGCTCAATTTTCCCACCTGATAGGATAACTTGTTCTTGACGTTTTTCTTCATACTCAAGGCCTTTTCTTACGAAAGTAAATGAGTTTAAGTTTTTAAGCTCTGTTTTTGTACCGAATTTTTCTTGACCGTATGGGCGAATAGAAATGTTTGCGTCACAACGCATAGATCCCTCTTCCATCTTAACGTCTGATACTTCGATATATTGAATAATTGAACGTAGTTTTTCTAAGTAAGCATATGCTTCTTCTGGTGTTCTAATATCTGGCTCAGATACGATTTCGATAAGAGGTGTTCCTTGACGGTTAAGATCTACTAGTGAATAACCATTTTTGTGAGTTAGTTTACCAGCATCTTCTTCAAGGTGAGCACGTGTAATACCGATACGTTTTGTTTCTCCGTTTACTTCGATATCAATCCATCCGTTTTCTCCAATTGGTTGATCAAATTGAGAAATTTGGTATGCTTTCGGGTTATCTGGATAGAAGTAGTTTTTTCTATCAAATTTTGACTCGCGAGCTACTGTCATGTTAAGAGCCATTGCAGCTTTCATTCCCCATTCTACCGCTCTTTTGTTTACTACTGGAAGTACCCCAGGGTATCCTAAGTCGATTACGTTAGTGTTAGTATTCGGTTCTGCACCAAAGTGAGCTGGAGATGGTGAAAATATTTTTGAATCTGTTTTTAATTCTACATGGACTTCTAGTCCAATTACTGTTTCAAAATGCATCTTGTTTCTCCTATTATAATTCTATTTTTTTATCATGTAAGTTGTAATGTTGTTCGAAGTTGTACGCTACATCATACAATGTTGATTCTGCGAATGGTTTTGCGATTAATTGCATACCAATTGGACGTTTACCTTTAAATCCACATGGAATACTTAATCCTGGTAAACCAGCCATATTAACTGGAATAGTCAGTATATCATTTGCGTACATTGTAACTGGATCTCCGATTTCTTCCCCGATATTGAATGCAACTGTTGGAGCTGTTGGTCCAATAATTACATCATATTCTTTGAATACTCTATCGAAATCTTCTTTGATTAAAGTACGAACCTGTTGTGCTTTTTTGTAGTATGCATCGTAATATCCTGAAGATAGTACATATGTTCCTAACATAATACGACGTTTAACCTCAGCGCCAAATCCTTCTCCACGAGTCTTTTTGTAAATTTCTTCTAAGTTAGTTGCATTTGGACTTCTGTATCCGTAGCGAATTCCATCAAAACGTGAAAGGTTTGAACTTGCTTCAGCTGATGCGATAATGTAGTATGTTGAGATAGCGTAGTCAGTATTTGGAAGACTTACTTCTTCAACTATCGCTCCTTGGCTTTCTAGGTATTTTACACCATCAAGAACTGCTTTTTTAACATCTTCATCAATTCCTGCACCAAAGTATTCTTTTGGAAGGGCAATTTTTTTACCTTTGATATCTCCAGTAATAATTTTGCTGAATTCTGGTACTTCTACTGGTGCACTCGTCATATCATGAGCATCTAATCCAGAGATAATTTCTAGTACACGTGCATTATCTTTTACTGTACGTGTCATTGGTCCGATTTGGTCAAGAGATGATGCAAAGGCAACAAGACCAAAACGTGATACACGCCCGTATGTTGGTTTAAGTCCAACAACACCACAGTATGATGCTGGTTGGCGTACTGATCCACCAGTATCACTTCCTAGTGTAAAGCTAACTTGACCTGCTGCTATAGCTGTCGCACTACCACCACTTGATCCTCCAGGTACTGCATCTAAGTCATGCGGGTTACGAGTAAGTTTGTAATAAGAGTTTTCTGTAGATCCTCCCATCGCGAACTCGTCCATGTTTAGTTTTCCCATAAGGATTGGATTTTCCGCATTAAGTTTATTCATTACTGTCGCATCGTAAATTGGATTAAATCCTTCCAAAATTTTTGATGCACATGTTGTTTGGATATCTTTTGTTACGATATTATCTTTAATTCCCATAGGAATACCGAATAATTTTCCAGTTGTTTGTCCGCTTTCTTGGAGTTTATCCATAACTTCTGCTTGTTTAAGTGCAATCTCTTCTGTAACTGTAATAAAAGATCCAACTTTTTCTTCAGTTGCTTTAATTCTGTCTAATGATTCTTTTACTAAATCACTTGGTTTAATTTCTTTATTTTTCAGTTTAAGTTCTAAACTTTCTATTGATTCATGTATTAAACTCATCAAATTATCTCCTTATTATTAATCTATGATAGTAGGTACTTTGAATTGACCTGCTTCTGTTTCGTGAGCATTTTTAAGAACTTCTTCTCTATCCATTCCTGGTTCTGCAACATCCTCACGGAAAACATTCACTAAGTCTAAAACGTGATATGTTGGTTTTACATTATCAGTTGGTGCACTGTTTACTTCGTTGAATAAATCTACAACTTTTTCTAATTTTTCAATATATCCTGCAACTTCCTCTTCTTTGATTTCTAATCTTGAAAGATGCGCAATATGATTTACTTGTTCTTTTGTAATTGTTGACATATATGTTCCTCCATTTTTATTATTCTTTTAGCTACTTTTTAGTGTAGAACCATCTGTTAAGCAATTATATCAAGGTTTTCAACCATTTATATAAATTAAAAAGTCCCACATAGTTAATTAAAACTACATGGGACGATTGCTAATTTCGTGGTGCCACCCTAATTCATATCAGAATACTGATACCTCTATAAAGTATATTTTATTTTATAAAAAGTGTTGCTTATTTCAATCATCAATGTCTAACCTTTCAGCCTATGAATTAAACTCTCTTATAATAGAAACATGAAATAAAAGTCTTTTTACTTATTATTTGTTACGGTTATTTTATTATATTATACCATAATGCCTATAATGTCAAGGAAATTACAGAACTTACACAAATATCATTTATAGTTTACTTTTATATTTTTATTAAACTTAGTTTTTACATAAAACGCATTAGTTTCTAAATGTATATATTTTCCAAAATTATTTAGTTATTCATATTGAAACATTAATATTATTTTCTCCTTATTCATTAAGGTTATTCATCCTTTTAGAAACAACACAAAGAATTATTTTGTCAAGCTGTTTTCGTAAAGTTAATTACATATAAAAATCTTATATAAGTACGTCTAAGTATTGATAAATTACTTAATACTTATCATAGTTAATTAATTTTTTGCTAATTTTATTTTTTAGTACTTAATATACTTCCTTATACATTATTTTTTAATTTAGAAGCTTTTTTATATCTTCAATATCTAGAACTTTCGCAAAGCGATTATTCCAAATATAATCTTGATAAAAGTCAATAATTTGCTGTGCTTTTAAATGATTATTATCAAAAGTTGTGACAGCATCTCTCACTAAAACTTGTTCAAAGCCATACTCAAAACCAATTTTTAATGAGGTATCAATACAAAACTCTGCTTGCATCCCCACCATAGTATAACTCTTAATCCCTTTACTATCAAGGTAAGCTTTTACATCTGTTTTTCTGAATATAGAGTTAAAATTTTTATTAAAAATTTTGTCCTGAGGTCGTGGACTTAATTCGTGATATATTAACCAGCTTTGGTCCCCTTCTGAAAGGAAACCTTCAGATTCTGTATGGCGGATATAAATAATATCTCTACCAGCTTCTTCAAAACTTGAAATAGTTTCCTTCACTTTCTTAATATAATTCTCTTTATTAGCAGGACCAAGGTTAATTAGTCCTTCCTGAATATCAACAACAATCAATGCTTCCATCATATTTATTCTCCTTTGGAATCCATTATTTGTGAAAATTATAACAACTTTTACAATACCTGTCAATCAACATATTTTTAAATTTTTTGTTTGATTAAAAAGTATAAATAGTGTAATATATGTAGATATATTACATAGAATTTAATAACAAAATTATATTATTTTATATTCTAATTAACCCTATTAATAGTTTGATTCTTTTTAATTTTAGACTATAATATAAAATTTAAAATATTTGTGAGGTATAAAATGGAAAATTGGATTGAAATTACAATTCACACTACTAACGAAGCTAGTGAAATAGTTGAATCTATTTTATTAGATTATGGTTCTACTGGTGTTGCTATCGAAGACCCTACTACACTAGAAGAAAATCTGCACGATGACTTTGGAACTATTGTCGAACTTAGTCCAACTGATTATCCAGAAGTTGGAGTTGTAGTTAAAGGTTATATTAACGAATTAAACTTTGATGATGAAACTTTTAATCGTTTTAAAGATGAATTAGAACAATTAGGAAAAAATATTAATATTGGAGAATTCTTCAAAATCGAAACTACTACTATTCAAGATAGCGATTGGGAAAATTCTTGGAAGGATTATTTCGATATTCTTAATATCGGAGAAAAATTTGTAATTGTACCAACTTGGCGCGAGTATGAGAATGAGGAAGATAAATATGTAATCAATATTGATCCTGGTATGGCTTTTGGTACTGGTGGACATGAGACTACTTCTCTTTGTATTAAAAACTTAGAAAAATATGTTAAACCTCATGATAATGTTATCGATGTAGGTTGCGGAAGTGGTATTCTAAGTATTGCAGCCAGTTACCTAACTGACGGTAGTCTTAAAGCTGTTGATCTTGATAAACTTGCTGTTGACGTTTCTCGTGAGAACTTCGCCCTTAATAATCTTGAAAATCGTATTGAAGTAGAGGAAGCCAGCCTTCTTACTAAAGAAACAAAAAAATATGATGTTATAGTTGCTAATATATTAGCTCATATTATTGAACTTATGTTAGAAGATGCTTACAAATTACTTGAAGATGGCGGATACTTCATCACTTCTGGAATTATCAAAGATAAAAAAGATGAATTACTAGAAAAAATGTTAGAACAAGGTTTAAAACTTGTTGAAGAAACTTCAGATAACGAATGGTACTCATTTGTTGTTACTAAATAAAGTTAATTAGAAAGAGACTAAAAATAATTTTTAGCCTCTTTTATTTATATATTATTTTGATTTTGGTAGTTCAATAGCGTTGCATGTTGAACCTTTAGTTAAGTCATTGTTTACATCTATAAAATGTTTTTATAGTATATGTTTAAAATATAACTAAACTTATATAATAATATTAAAAATTTATTTTTCTTAGCTATGTTTTGCACTTAATTATGAATTGATTTTTACACATTGTTTTCATTATTTACATGTTAATACTATTGCTAATTTCCGAGGACTTAATTTTTGAAATATTACTATATAATATCAATAATATTACTTGAATATCTCAATATATTGTGCTAATATTATTTTTGCGGATAACGCAAAAAATAAAAATTAAATATATATAGGAGGAAAAATTATTATGGAGAAAGAAGCTAAAAAGATATTTTGGTATACATTAGCTTTTATGGCCTTCTCAACTGTTTGGGCGTTTGGTAATATTGTTAATGGTTATTCAGAATTCGGTGGACTTAAATCTATTTTCTCATGGGTTTTAATTTTTGCTATTTACTTTATTCCATATTCACTTATCGTTGGGGAACTAGGGTCTACATTCAAAGACGCTGGTGGAGGTGTTAGTTCTTGGATTAGCGAAACACACAGTAAATTATTAGCTTACTATGCAGGTTGGACAATATGGGTAGTTCATATGCCTTATATTTCTCAAAAACCATCACGTATTATTGCGGCATTCAGTTGGGCTATATACAGAGATAACCGCATTAGTAAAATGGATATTACATTTGTGCAAATTACTTCACTTGTAATATTCTTAGTAGCGTTATTTTTAGCTGCAAGAGGAATCAACTTCATTAAAAAACTTGCAACATTAGCAGGTTCGTCAATGTTTATTATGTCGTTATTATTCATATTTATGGCTATTTCTGCACCATCTATTACGGGTGCAAAAACTTATAATATCGATTGGTCTTTAGATACATTTATGCCAACATTCGATGTTAAGTATGTAACCTCAATAGCTATCTTAGTCTTTGCCGTCGGTGGTTGTGAAAAGATTTCACCTTATGTTAATAAGATGAAAAAACCTTCAACTGATTTCCCTAAAGGAATGATGACTTTAGTTCTTATGGTTGTAACAACAGCTATTTTAGGAACATTCGCACTTGCTTTAATGTTTGATACTAATAATATTCCAAAAGATTTACTAACTAATGGTACTTATTATGCATTCCAAACATTAGGTAGCTACTATGGCGTTGGTAACTTATTCTTAGTTATTTATGCAGTAGTTGATTTTATCGGACAAGTTTCTATCGTTATTATCTCGATCGACGCTCCATTACGTATGTTATTAGGAAGCGCTGATGAACAGTATATACCGAAAAAATTACTAGTTAAAAACGATAACGATGTTTACACTAATGGTCTAAAACTAGTTGGTGTTATCGTATCTATCCTTATCATAATTCCAATGTTTGGTATTAAAGAAGTAAACGAGCTGTTCAGATGGTTAGTTAAATTAAACGCTGTTTGTATGCCTCTACGTTATTTATGGGTATTTGCTGCTTATATTTTCTTGAAAAAAGCAGCAGAAAAATTCCAATCAGAATATAAATTTGTTAAAAATAAATATGTTGGAATTGGTTTAGGAGCATGGTGTTTCTTCCTTACTGCATTCGCTTGTATCACTGGAATGTACACACCAGGAAGCCCATTCCAAACAGCAATGAACATAATTACACCAATAGTTCTTATCTCACTTGGTTTAATTATGCCACTTCTTGCGAAAAAAAATAATAACAAATAAATTATATTCACATATGAAAATCTCCCTATAAAATAAGGAGAATACAATATATAATAAGGACCACCCCTTTTCAGGGGTGGTCCTTATTTTTAACTAAATGAATGCTCTCTATCTCATTCCATAATTGATAAAAAAACTATCTTTTAATCATGTTAAATTTGATATATTTCATAAATTCAATTATAAATTAATAATTATCTATAAATCATTTTTTTTCTTAAATACTATTTTCAACTAAATCAGTTAGTTCTTTATCTAATATTGAATCCATATCAATCGACTGTACTTTATCAGATTTAATATAATACTTTTCTTCAAATTTCCTCGGTGAATGCTCTTCTACATATTCACCAAGAACTGTTATTATGGTATCTTCAACTCTTTCGACAATCATATCAATATCTATTCTATCAAATAACTCCTCATTAATTTCATCTTTTAATGAAGCTAAATATTCCTCTACAATATAATAAACAATATTTGAATAATCAAGTCCATATCCTAAATCATTATCAATAAAAAAATCAAAAATATCATTCTCAGTTTTTTCGTAATATTCTTCTATTAAATAATAAGCATTAAATTCATCGTTAAGTTCATATGATATTTGATTTTCTAAAGCGCTACATAATTCAGAAAATAAGTTGCAACCTGTTCTCTCTTCTCCTAAATCTATTAATTCATTTAGGTTTTCATCATGGGGACATTCATCCAATAAAAGATTATTAATATTATTTATTATATCTTTTACATTTGTATCTTTCAAAATTAAATCTAATAGTTCCTTATTTTTTCTAGAAAAAATCAACTCATGTACAAAAAAATGTTTTAACTTGCCATTATATAAAATTAAATCTTCAAGAACATCGTTCCAATTTCTTTCAATTCCGTTAACTAAAAACGCCCCTTGAAAACAATAAATCCACGATTTAAAGTCTTCTTCAGGTTCATCCAAATGTACAATATTTAAAATCTTATTTCCTATGAAATAATTATAATCTTCATAATTTTTAAAATTATTAGAAATTTCTTCTTCAAATTTTTCAAAACAAAGATTTTGAATATTTTCTAAATAAGGAGTGTTTTCAATTATTTTTTCAATATAATATTTATCCTCTTTTAAGCGAAGGATTAAATAATCATAAAGAGAGGGATTTAAAAAATCAATAATTTGTTCATTTTCTGAATATGCTCTACGTATCCATGCCCCATCTAACATAGCGTAAACATCATCTATTGTTCCAGGATTAGTTCTCACTTTATTAAATAAAATCTCCACTTTACTACAATTGATAGGATATCTTCCAAAAGAAGAAAACACATATAAGAATAATTTCTCATTTTCACCTAATTTACGATAGATTTCATCATATAATTTTTTTGGGTTTTCTAACATCTTGTTAATTTTATTGATAAAATTATTTTCTAAATTTCTTGCTTCTCGAACAATAAATTCAATAATTCTAGGATTATAATTTTTATGTTTAACTATCTGACAATAAAATTTATCTTTTCGTATCTCGTTATAGTTTTTATAAAGATTTGTTTTTTCTATTCCTTCTGCTTTATGGTATTCTTTTTCAAAATTTTTTCTGAGAATTTTAGATTTATCTATAACTGAAAGTTCTGTTAAGTTAATTGTAACTTTTTTATCATTAAGTTTTTCAATGAATTTTCCAAACTCTATATGATCGTTACTTCCTTGTTCTAAAATTTCAATTCTACTGTTAAATATTATAAAGAAATTATCAGAGTTGCTCACTACACCTGCAAGTCTTTTTATGTATTTTAAATCCTTTTCTCTAGCATCAAATGTATTTCTACCTAGAAAATCATCAAAAATAACAACTAGTGATCTTTCTTTATCTTTAAAAGCAGTTTGAAACATTTCCAAAATATTATCTGTATCTTCGACACTCCTACATATTACGCTAACTGGTTTATCCTTCCATTTACTTGCTAAAAGGCCCAGATACTGACTACTCACACTCTTTCCAACCCCTGGGTGTCCTACTAAGAAAACTAACTTATTTTCTCTCATACATTCATAAGCTTTTTTTATTGCAGTGGTAATTACAATGTAATTTGAGTCGAAATTAAAAAACATATCAAAATCTTCAGATTTAATTAATTCTAGATTTATTTCTCCAATCTCATCAATTAATTTACCATTTATTAGATTATATTCCCTAAAAATCTTTGTGTAACTAGGATCTGTTGACAAAGATTCTAATGTATTAGCATCAATAATATGCTTATCCGTTTTTATCCACTCTTCTTTTAAATCGCGAATCTCTTTCCGTGTTTTTGGATTTAATCTTGCACTAGTTACTATAATATAATCGAAATCATCATTAAAGTTGTTTTTTTTTGAAGTTTCAACTAATTTCGAAATTTCAGACTTTATTGTCCTTAAAAGTGTTGAAGGTTGAGTTGTTGGTTGATATCTTTTCGATTGTACGATTATGCTTGGCTTTACAGAATCATCTAAACCATCTATTCCCCCATCACGACCTTCGCCAAAACTTATAATAGTCTTATTAAATAAAGTACCTACAACTTTATTAGCAAATTTTTCAAAATCACCAGGACTTAAAAACTCTGTAGGTATGCGCATATCAACTTTTTCCTCCTTATTAATTATTTTTATACATTATGTAAAAAACAGCTGCAAATTAAATAAATTTCACAAAAATTATTTAATACTTAAAACCTCACGAAAAATTCTTTTATACCTTGAAATATTTATATATACCAGTTCCGTTATTTTATTTAGAGATATCTATGTATTCATCATTTAACTCATCAATTTATTACAAGTAGCTCTCCTATTATAGCAAGGTATACCAGCTACTAAAAGATAACGAAAAGCTATCTTAATTTTAATTTTTTTTCTAGAAAAAGTCAATATATTAATAGGTATTATTAATATATAATTTTTCAAAAAATTTTTAATTTATTGTTACCAATTAAAATTTTAAACCATAAACTTAATATCTAATTTTAAAAATTAATACGAGAACAAACTTTAATTAATATATAGATTTTTATTATTTTGTCAATTTCACTTTCTATTATATAATTATATAGAAATATATTTTAAAACATCTCAATTATTTGAAAGGAGTGGATTTTTTGGAAGTTAATAGATTACATGTCGACTTTGATCTTCAAAGTAATTATGAACCAAAAGGTGACCAAGTAAATGCTATTCGTGAACTTACCGAGGGTCTTAATAATGGGGAAAAATATCAAACTCTTCTTGGTGCTACAGGTACTGGTAAAACTTTTACAATTGCTAACATTGTAAAAAATGTTGGTAAACCTACTCTTGTCCTTGCTCATAACAAAACATTAGCTGGTCAGTTATACAATGAATTAAAAGAATTTTTCCCAAATAATCGTGTAGAATATTTTGTATCTTACTATGATTATTTCCAACCAGAAGCATATGTTCCATCAACTGACACATATATCGAGAAAGATTCTTCTGTCAATGATGAAATAGATAAACTACGCCACAGTGCAACATCTTCATTATTTGATCGTGATGATGTTATTATTGTTTCTAGTGTCAGCTGTATCTATGGTCTTGGTTCTCCAGAAGAATATTCTTCACTTGTGTTGTCATTACGTGTTGGAGACGAAATCAATCGCAATAAAATATTAGAAAAACTAATAAATATTCAATATATGCGTAATGATATAGATTTTACCCGTGGAACCTTTAGAGTACGTGGGGATATTATTGAAATCTTCCCTGCATCACGAAGCGAAAATTCAGTTCGTATAGAAATGTTTGGTGATGAGATAGAACGTATCCGCGAAATCAACTCCTTAACTGGAGAAGTTCTTTCTGAACTTAATCATATAGCTATTTATCCTGCGAGCCACTTCGTTGCAGGTGAAGAAAAAACTAAAGAGGCTATCAAACGTATTCGCGCTGAACTAGAAGATAGACTAAAAGTTTTTAATTTAGAAAACAAACTGTTAGAAGCACAGCGTTTAGAACAGCGTACTAACTACGACCTAGAAATGATGGAAGAAATGGGATTTTGTTCAGGAATTGAGAACTATTCACTACATTTAACATTGCGTGAACCTGGTTCTACTCCTTATACATTATTAGACTATTTCCCTAAAGATTGGTTGCTTGTTGTTGATGAATCTCACGTTACCCTACCTCAAGTAAGAGGAATGTTTAATGGTGACCGAGCTCGTAAACAAGTTCTTGTTGATTATGGTTTTAGGTTACCTACTGCTTTAGACAATCGCCCACTAAACTTTACAGAATTCGAAAACAAATTAAACCAAGCTATTTTTGTTTCAGCTACGCCTGGTGATTACGAATTAGAGCATAGTTCTAAGATTACTGAACAAATTATTCGACCTACTGGGTTGCTTGATCCGATAATTGATGTCCGACCAGTTAGTGACCAAGTGTTCGATATAACTAAAGAAGCTGAGAAAATTATTGAAAAAGGTGAACGTGTTCTTATTACGACGCTTACTAAAAAAATGGCAGAAGCACTTACCGCTTATCTTAAAGAAAATGGTCTTAAAGTAGAATATCTTCATTCTGATATTAAAACTTTGGAGCGTACAGAAATAATTCGAAACTTGCGTCTTGGAAAATTTGATATTCTTGTTGGAATAAACTTATTACGTGAAGGTCTTGATATTCCGGAAGTATCATTAGTTGCTATATTAGATGCTGATAAAGAAGGTTTCTTACGTGGAGATAAGGCACTATTACAAACAATCGGACGTGCAGCTCGTAACGCTAACGGTCGCGTAATAATGTATGCTGATAATATTACACGAAGTATGCGTAAAGCAATAGACGAAACTAATCGTCGTCGTGAGATTCAAATGGCGTATAATGAAGAACACGGAATTACACCACAAACTATTATTAAAGGTATTCGAGATAGCATTAGTGCGAAAAAAGAAGTTCTTCCAGATGAGTCTGTAGAACTTGTACAAGATACAAATATTACTGATGATAATATAGAAGAACACTTAGCAGAACTAGAGCAAGAAATGTTCGCTGCTGCTGGAAAATTCGACTTCGAACGTGCAGCAGTTCTTCGTGATACTATCGCTGAGCTAAAAGAAAAATACAAAATTTAAAATAACAGCTAGATACTAATTTAAACATTATATCTAGCTGTTATTTATTATAACTTTATTCAAATTTATAAAATTTCAATTCCCACTGTTTATTTTTTAATCTCAACTAAATGCCCATCTTCCATGCGATAGACTCTATCTACTTTATCCAATAAACGTGTATCATGAGTAATCATAACAACACCTTTATTTTGTTTGTGAGCAATTTCCGCCAGCAAATCTGCCACTTGATGAGCACGATTAGTATCTAAACTCGCCGTTGGTTCATCTGCCAAAATAACTCTAGGATTATTGTATAGCGCACGTGCTATAGCTGCTCTTTGACGTTCTCCTCCTGATAATTCTTTCGGATAAGAATGTTTTAACTTTTCTAACCCTAACATATCAAAGAGTTCTTTACGATTCATCTTTTCTTTCTCCGAAGTTCCTAATTTATCTATTAAATCGAGTTGCTCTCCTACTTTTAAAAATGGAATTAAATTAGATGCCTGTAATATAAATCCAAATTCTTCAAAACGAAGTTCTGTTTTTCTCTTTTCATTTAGATTAGTTATATCTTCTCCACAAAATGTTATCTCTCCACTTGTTGCTTCTTGTAAATTTCCAAGAATAGTTAAAAAAGTCGTTTTACCCGAACCTGAAGGACCTATAATGGCAACAAATTCTCCTTCATTAAGATAAAATTCAGTTGGATGTAATGCTGTAAATTGCATATCTCCATCATTATATACTTTCGTTATATTAGTCATTGTTATTAGATTCATTATATTCCTCCTATTCAGCTATTGCTTTAATTGGCGATACTTTTAAAATTTTTGGTAATGAAATTAATCCACCAATTAGCGATACTAAAATAATAGAAATACTAAGTACTGTATACGCTAGCCAATTCACTTCAAAAAATAATGTCTTAGGAATAATATACTTTGTTCCTAAAACGGCAAGTAACGCAGTTACTACACCAATACTTGATAAAATAAAAATCTGCAAAAACAATGCCGATACGATATCTTTAACTTTTATACCTTGGGCTCTCATAATTCCGTAAAGCCCTAATTTTTGGATAGTGATAATGTAAATAAAGATACCAATAACTAAACTTGTGATTAACACTAACGCTCCTATCATTCCAGCAAAAACACTCTTTTGCGCCGAGTACCCTGGTATACTCTTAATCACTTCTTCTGTATCCAGTTGTAATAATCCATCTCCAACAACTTCTCCATCATTAACTTTTACTATCGCTGATATCGCCTTGCTACCGTTTATAGTTCCTTTTATAGTCCAATATGTTTCCAAGTTTGTATATATCATAGTAGATGTTAAAAATTTATTATTTTTTGTTATTCCTACAATTGTATATTCATCTTTACTACCATTAATAAATATTTTACTTCCTAACTGTATTCCATAATTATTAATAGATTTATCTGCAACTATTTCATTATTGCTAGTAGGATACCTTCCCTCTTCTAATTTCGGAATAATTTTAGTATCCCATTCTTGTGCAAAGATAGAAGCATTAATTTTTTTATCATTATTTTCTAAGTTCACTACAGCTGGAGTATATCCCAAAGGAACAGTATTTTCATCCAAATTATTTTCATATTGATTTTTAGGAATGAACGATGCCGTTAAATTTTTGTTAGCATATTCCGATAGTACTACAGAACGTGCTTGCCAATTATCTATTGCCGACCTATTATCTTTCATTAAGCCTAATGCTAGACTTGTCATGAAAAAGACCATATACGTTATAAGAAAGGTAATTGCCACAACTAATAGATAACGCAACTTATTGTATAATATTTCTTTTAATGCTAAATACATGTATCACTAACCTCTTCTATTTTTATTTGTTTCTTAACATTAACATAAACCTATTCATTATGCAATTTATTGGATTTAATGTTTTAAAAAAATATTCCATTTTTATTTTTTATGGTATAATGTAATAATAGACTATTACTTTAGTCAACCTCATTTTTAGTTAGGAGATGTTAAAATGATAAAACAAAATATTGGAATTATTTATGGTGGAAAGAGTGCTGAACACTCTGTATCACTATTAACAGCTAAATCAATTATTAATGCAATCAACAAAGAAAAATACAATGTCTTCCCTATTTTTATTTCTTTAAATGGAGAGTGGGCTCGTGGAGAACAAATTACATCTGAAATTAAAGACCAAAAAGAACTTACCTTCTCTAACTTTGATAATGATATAAGTGGTTTACTTTTTGAAGATAATCGAAAATTCGATATTGTGTTCCCAGTTTTACATGGACCAAATGGTGAAGACGGAACAATTCAAGGTTTACTAGAAATAATGGATATTGCTTATGTTGGTAACAATGTACTATCTAGTGCAGCTGGTATGGATAAAGTAATTATGAAGCAACTATTCGCAGCATATGATTTACCACAGTTACCATACACTCACTTTATCGAATACAATTGGAAAAAGAACAAAAACAAAATTATTAAAGAAATTAATGACAATCTGAAATATCCTGTTTTTGTTAAACCTGCAAACTTAGGCTCATCTGTAGGTATCAGTCGTTGTAATGATGAAAAACAATTAATAAAAGGTATTGAAGAAGCTCTTAAATTCGACAAGAAAATCGTTGTTGAACAAGGTGCTGTTGGAGCTAAAGAGATTGAAGTTGCAGTTCTTGGATACAATGAAGTAAGAACTACAGATCCTGGTGAAATCGTAAACATTTCTACGACTGAATTCTATGATTATGAAACTAAATATACTGATGGCCAATCTCGCATGGATATTCCTGCTCCTATTGATACAGCTTTATACTCAGAATTTAGAGAAATGGCAGAAACTGCATTCCGTGCAATTAGTGGTTCTGGTTTAGTACGTGCCGACTTCTTCTATACTAAAGAAGGAAAAATCTTCATCAACGAAGTAAACACAATGCCTGGTTTCACTCCATTTTCTATGTTTCCATCACTTTGGGCAAATATGAATGTTACCTACCCTGAAATAATTGAAGAACTATTTGATTTAGCATTAGAGCGTTACGAAGACCGCAAAAATTTATTAACAGAAGAATAGGAAATTACTATGAAATATTTTGTTAAAGACTTAGAAAAGATATTAAATGCTAAAAAAATAAATTTAGTAGATAATAAAGAAATCACAGGAATTGCTATTGATAGCCGAAAAGTAAAAGAAGGAGACTTATTTATTCCTTTCTTAGGAGAAAATGTTGATGGCCATGATTATATCGAAAGTGCATTTAAAAAAGGTGCTGTCGCTTCATTATCTCTAAAAGATGATTTTGAAAGTGACAATAATATAATTTATGTGAATGATAGCTATGAGGCTATTCAAACACTGGCTAAACATTATTTAGAATGCTTAAATGTAAAAATTGTTGCTATAACTGGAAGCAACGGAAAAACTACGACAAAAGATATAGTTACAAGTATTTTAGAAACAAAATTCAAAGTTCATAAAACACAAGGTAATTTCAACAATGAATTAGGTGTTCCGCTGACTATTCTTGCCGCTCCAGAAGATAGTGACATTCTTGTGCTTGAAATGGGAGCTGATAACTTTGGTCAACTTGACTTCTTATCAAAATTAGTAAACCCAGATTATACAATAATCACAAACATTGGAGAAAGTCATATCGAATTTTTCGGCTCACGAGCAGGTATAGCCAAAGCAAAATTTGAAATTACAAATGGTATGAAGAAAGATGGTTTCTTCGTCTATAATGGCGATGAACCTTTATTAAAAGATTTAGTAGAAAATTCTAGTATAAATGCTACTTCGTGCGGGGAAAATTCTTACAACGATATTATTCTGGAAAATTACACTATCACTCGTGATAAGATAGATTTCAAACTTAATATCGATGAAAATAATTTTTCTACTACATTAAAAGGTAAACACAACTTATTTAATATAATGTTTGCAGTAGCAATAGCTAAAAAAATTGGTCTAGCGAATGAAGAAATCCGTCACGCAATAGATAATATTTCTAAAATTACAAATATGCGTTTAGAAAGTATCACATACGGAGAAGATTCGTTAATTATTAACGATGCTTATAACGCCAGTCCTACTTCTATGAAAGCTGCTGTTGATGTTATTAGTGATTTGAATGATTTCGAATTCAAAACGCTTGTCCTTGGTAGCATGTTCGAACTTGGGCCAAATGAAGTTGAGTATCATAGTGGAATTGGTACTTATATAAATAACAATTCTCGTGGTATTAATCTTGTTATTAGTGTCGGCACCCTTGCAAAAAATATTACAGACAATATTAATAATGAAGATATAAACACCCTTCACTTTTCAACTGTTGAAGAAGTTACTGATTATCTAAAAACTAACAAACACAAAAACGAAGTAATCTTGTTTAAAGCAAGTCGTTCTATGAAACTAGAAACAATTATTAACGATATTAAATAAAAAATAAAAGTTGAATACAGATAGCTTTTTATGTGCTATGTATTCAACTTTTTTATTTTGTCAGTTTTACTTAGAACAAAATATTTTTTAGATTCAAAATTTACATATCTCTCAAACAATAAAATACCGTATTTATGCTTTTATACGTATTTCCTAAAGTAATAGTATTTGTTTGTTTATAATGGTGTAGTTTGTAGAATTCAAATTTACATATCTCTCAAACAGCTCAGCCATAAGGCAATTTAGATAAATATTTTATAGAATTCAAAATTTACATATCTCTCAAACTTGGGAAGGAGCTTTATTAACACAATTTCAGTTTTGTAGAATTCAAAATTTACATATCTCTCAAACCATTACCCCTTTGTCGCTCGTTATAGTGGTTTTGTAGAATTCAAAATTTACATATCTCTCAAACCAATATCAAGGAATGGAATTAGGGTCGTAAGTTTTGTAGAATTCAAAATTTACATATCTCTCAAACAGATTTGCTTTATGATATTTTAAAATTAATGTTTTGTAGAATTCAAAATTTACATATCTCTCAAACAAAAGAATAGCATTAGAAATTTAACTGAAGTTTTGTAGAATTCAAAATTTACATATCTCTCAAACTGTCTCTGTTTTGTCGTATATTAGTTTCATGTTTTGTAGAATTCAAAATTTACATATCTCTCAAACTCAAAGCAATAACCGAAAAAATGATAATAAGTTTTGTAGAATTCAAAATTTACATATCTCTCAAACAGTATGAAGAAAATGTAATTCAAGAAACAATGTTTTGTAGAATTCAAAATTTACATATCTCTCAAACAAAAGAATTTAAAAAAGGTAATTTGAATAGTTTTATAGAATTCAAAATTTACATATCTCTCAAACAGTTACTCCATCAAGAATGTTTCCTAAATCGTTTTATAGAATTCAAAATTTACATATCTCTCAAACAACAAAACCTACCTAAAAAGTTCATATTGGTTTTATAGAATTCAAAATTTACATATCTCTCAAACACCATTTCTGAGGTTATATCCATGTAAATCGTTTTATAGAATTCAAAATTTACATATCTCTCAAACCTCAAATTGAGATTTTTGATAGTAATTTTGCTTTCTACAAATTAATATTCAATTGTATATAAAAAAATGGATCGACACCGATCCAGCCAAAAGGCAATATAGATAAATCTTTATTTGAACTTGATTGTAAATTTTGAATCTATCTTTATTATACAATTATTTTTTTTAAAAATCAATACTAAATTTCACAGTTATCTTTATCAAAAATATATATTAATTCCTTATAATCCTCATTACTGTAGTCACTAAATTGTTGTGTTTCTATATTTACTATCTTTATTTTATTTAAACAAATTTCTTTATAAAATTGTCTAATTTCATTATTGTTAAAAATTGAATGTAAGCCTATTAAAAAAATAACTTTTACTCCACATAAATCTATAAGTATTCTCATATATTTAATTATCTTTTCTAAGTAATTACTTTCTTCAAAATGGATTTTAAAATCTCCTAATTTCAATAATGCCATTACATCTATTTCTTCATCTTGTTCTAAATCTAGATTATTATTGAAAATGAGTCTTTCAAAATATCTTTTTATCACTGATGTTAATTGATTATATTCTATTATATCTTCCTCTACTTGCTTTTGAAGAGTTGCGTATACCTTTGTCAAAATTTTTTTATTGTTTATATCTATATTAAATAAGTCACTTATAAAATAACTATTTTTATCAAAAGCTATCTCCCTATTTTTTTCAGATAAAACAAAATTACCTTCTAATCCCTTATGTTGCTTTAATAATTCTAAGATTATTTCTCTGTAATATAACTTATTTTCAAATACTAAAGTATGGATAACATTTTCTTCTAACTCTATTTGGCGATGCCACTCCCTATTTATAATCTTCATAATTCTATAAACCTCTCATCTGAATCTACGTAATCTGTTTGAGCTTCTCCGACTAAAAACTCCATTTTAGAAAATTGTTTTTCTGTAACTTGTAGGATTTGTACTAAACCTTTCCCTGGGCAAAATCTTCGGATATTCTTCACTACTAAATCTGCACTCCCCTGATTCATTACCAGTTTAACATATACCGATTCTTGCATCATAATAAACCCATTTTTTATTAAATTTTTTCTGAATTTCCTATAATTTCTTCTCTCTTCTGATGTTTCCGTAGGTAAATCAAACATTACTAATATTCTCATAAATCTATAACTCATATCTGTACATTTTCACGTATTCTAAATCATTTTCTGCTAAAGCAGAAAAAAGGCTGCGACAATATATCTTTATGGCATTAGCTACTGTTTGATTTTTATCATCAATTATAACAGTCTTATTTAGAATATTGATAAGTTTATTTTTATGATCCTTGGTAAATTCCGTTCCTTCCAATTTATAAACTTCTTCGTCTACCAAAATTCTAAATGGCTCCATAAAGTCACTAGAGAGATTAAATTTATTAAATGGATTTCTATGACAAAGTCCTAATTGTGTGAAATATCCAGAGGCAACTATTTCTCGATTAAATGCTGAAAGAATTATCGAATATCCGTAGTCCAATGCAGCATTAATAAAACACTCTTTATTGCGACTAAAGTCCATACCATAGAGTGCATTAAAATAAACTTTAGCCGCGAATCCCTCACGATTAGAACTATCATTCCATTCTAATTCTGATAAATATTGTTCCAAAAGTCTATATTCTTCTTTATTTAATTTTTTTAAAAATTGCATTTGGTTAAAAATTTTTTCATAGACTATTCTTGTCCAAATTTTTTCCTTACTTTCTTTACTCCACTCAAGCTGATTTTTGTATTTTAAACTGGTGTCGTGACTACCATAATATTGAATCAATTCTGAACTAGGATTTCGTTTTTCATCACAAAAAACTACTTTTATTTTATTTTTGACTAATTCATTTAGAAGAACGGCGGTAAGACTTACCGCCGTATTTTCTACAATAACCATATAGATTTCACCTAAACTTATTTTTCTAACTCCCGCTTCTTGTCGTACGGTCATAAAATTAAGGCTATAATCTAGTTTAGCTCTCTCCCTAATTACTACTGTTCTCCAAGTCATTATTTTTCTCTCCTACTATTATTATTTCTTTTTCATACACTCCCGTCACAGATTGCTCAATTATTGAAAACTGAGATTGATTTGATAGATTAAAGCCACATTTCGCACGACTAGCTGTTATACCAATATTTTTTAAATCAAATGTAGATTTTTTATTGGTTAAAAGATTTAACACTTCTAACAATATTTTGGCTTGTTCCTCCTCACTAATATTTTTAAATTTATCTCGTACCTCTTCTGTTGATAACTCATCATATTTATTAGGTGTTTTTTTAATAAATATTCCTGTATTCATTTTTTCTACAAGGACATCGTATAATTGAATATTTTTATCTTCAGTTATACTTTTCCATAGTTTTCCATCTTTATTTTCTTTTTTCCAGTTTAAATATTTAGCTAATTCTTTTGTATATACTTCACTATTTTTATCTAACACCACCTGAATAGCACTATCATAAGTAAAGTAATCGCTAGTTTTTCCACCCATATAGTAATTAAAGTTATTTATTTTTATAAGACTACCTATACACAGTTTTCTATATTTCAGTTTCAAATCTTTACCTGACAACTGTGTCTTTGCGTATTCTAATAGAGCTTTGTCATCTTTAATATTTTGCGAAATATATATAGGAATTGGCACTATTCTAGTAATTCGACTCTCTCCTCTTTTATCTTCTATAGTATATTCAAAAATTGAATAATAAGCTATCTTTACTTTAGTAAAACCTCCATACTTACTAACATCTTTAATTTTACTATCAGTTGTTTTTAATGGATAATACGCACCTTTTTTTGCTTTTGCTGCTACTTTTGCCTTATAAACTGTAGCATCGTATAGAGCTCCTTTTTGTTCTGAGGTTCTTCTTGCTATTAAGATATTGTTATTGTTCATTGTTTTTTCTACTACATGAACAGTTTTATCCATTTCCCACGCTATTGTATTAGCGTTTTTCACATCAGTATAGAATAAGCTGTTTAATGAATATTTTCTTGCATCTTTTTTATTTTTTATAAAATTATAGACATTTCTTGTAAATTTAACGTCATAAACATTACCTACTACTATATTTAAATAAGCATCTTTCGCATGATGGTAGTCGTTTATTTCACGCACTTTAATTAATTTTTCGTTATTTTCAGATTTTCTATTACCCTCTTTTATTTTTCCAAAGTTTTGTCTAAATGCACTCACATTTTCTGCTTTTGAATAACAAATAGTAGTTTCTGGATTTAATTCACTTAGAATTGTTGAAATAGCTTTTATTGCTTGTGACGTTTCTACAAGTTGACGTGCAATAAATCCTGTTAACTCATCATCGCTAAATTCTTCTGTTCTTACTAAACGATTATATTTTTCTTCGGTTATTAGTTTTTTCTCTTTTAAGAAACGCCAAAATCTCTTATTTTCTTTTGTTTGGATACTACTCCCAAGTGGATATACATCTTTTTTGTTTGCATTACTTTCTTTTTTTACTAAAACAGTATTATTAAAACTGTCATCTTTTACTTTACTTTGCGGGAAAATATGATCTATGTCATATTTATTATTATCAAATAATTCACCGAAGTCTATTCTCTTGCCAGTATACATACAACGACCTAATTGCGTATAGTATAAATATAATTTTTTCGCCTTAAGTCTTGATGTCTCTTCTTTACTCAATCTATCTTTATTAGTAGGAAAATCTATTGAACTGTTTAATTCTTTTTCTAACTCAAAGATTTCTTGATCTTTTATAGTTTTATACTTAGCTATTAAATCATTTTGGCGCGAAGTCGTCACCTTATTAGGCGCTTTATTACTTCTCGTTGTTTCAACAAATATTTTAGTAGGAGCACAACCAATTATAGTTTTTAATTCTTCTACTATCCTAACTGTTTGCCAAATTGAACGTTTAACAGCTGGACTTGCATAAAGATTTTCTAAGATGTCTGGAGTTATTTCAGTTATATCATCTTTATTTTCTTTATTGTGATTTTTAATTTGGCTCATATAATCGAACTTATCAGCTAATAATTCCATAAAAAGAATTGTACTTTGTCTCATAGCTCCTATTATATTTAAACATTCACCTGTTTCTTCATTATACAGTTTTTCACTTACTAATTCTGTTAAAAGTTTTCTACTTAGTGTTCCCCAATCTTTATAAGTTAAGCGTGACATTTTTTCTATTTCATCAACTGTATAAAAATCACCATAAACTTTTATTATTTTTTCTTTTATTAGCTTGCGTGATTCTCCATACAATGTAATCCACAAAATAATATTTTCTACACGTTCTTTATCGAATCTATCCCCAAGAATTTTTTTGAAATCACGATATGATTTCAGGTCATTTTTCACAATATTATCTATTCCTGCAATTTCTCCCTTACCATCAATAAATCCTTCTGTTTTCAAAAGTTCTTTTATAGTTTTTTTAGTAACTTTTTTGCCTTGTTCTTTGAATAGCTTTGTTACTATAATATCACGTGCTTCTACACTAATTCTATTTCCTTCATATCTAAGCGCATTTAGTTCATTTAGTAAAGCATATTCAGAATACAATAATGAATTTTTTGGAAGAACATCTTCTCCAGCAAGATAGGTACATTTGTTAGTTAGATTATTAATAAACGCCTCTGCGCTGGCACTTTCATCTATCACATCTTTGAAATTCCACGGAGTTACTGGTACGCTCTCCATACCTTTCTTACGGATTGCCCATGAATATCCTCCATTTTCTGTATTATGATGTGCATTCAACGGTCCTATGTAATATGGTATTCTAAATTCGAATAATTGAACAACTTTTTCTCGTGTACTGTAGCCACTATCATCTTTTTCATCTAAAAAGCTATGGTATTTAGCTGCATTGTCTAAAATTTTCACAAGTTCTTCTTTATGTATTTGATAAGGAACTACCGAATTATCTTTTGTTCTTTGTAGTGGTAGAAAAGTTTCTAAGTCGAGTTCTTCTAAAATTGTAGTTTTAGTAGGGCTATCTTCTAATTTTTCTAATTTTTTTTTCAAGAATTTCTTGAAATCCTCATATGAGCAGCTTTTTCCTTCTTGGCTTCTATGTGTATAATTTACATAGTTTGTTCCTTTTTCCTTATCTTCTTTAAAAATTGCAAAATAAACTTCTTTTTTCTTATCCTCGGACAATTTACTATCAGTTTTTACTAATTTTTTTAGATTTACTAAATCATCTTTATGTTTATTATATAATTCTACTTTTGATTCTGATATTGTTTTCCCTTCTTTTTTTATATCAGCTAAAACTATACTATCATATACTAATTTTGCTAAATCTAGCAACTCTATATAATTTGATAAAATTTGTTCATAGTCTGGGCGTACTTCTTCATAGACTTTTTCTTTAAAAGAAATACTTTTTACACTATTATCTAATTCTTTATACTCTTCTATATCATATAGTTTATCTAGTGAAGTTTTACCTCCAAAAACTAATTTAAAAATCTCTTGAAGTTGTTTTTCCTTAGGATACAATTTTTTTACATCATTATTCTTATCTGACAAATTTTTCTTTTCTAAAGCAATTTCTTTCAAACTATGTATAACTTCATCCGTAACTTCATAATTAATCTTCACTGTCTCTAGTTCTAATAATTCTTTAATAACACTATCAATATTGCTATCGTTAAAGCTTTGACCTTGAAGTAGAAAATGCCCACGATTTTTTAGCATACTATGTATTGCCAAATAAACTTTTCTTATATCTGGATTTTCCTCTGTCGTAAGACTCGAACGAAGATGATAAATGGTTGGATACTCTTTGTAATAATCCTTATCTGTATAATCTTTATCATTAAAAAGTATATATTCATTCATTAAACTCTTATCTTCGAAATTATATTTACTTTCTTTTAGTCTTAAGAAGAAATTAGGATCATTTTTAGAAATTTCTTTAACAAAAAGTTCTTGTAGTAAATTAATTCGCCATTTCCTTCTTGCCAAGCGTCTGCGACCAGCTCTAAATGATCGTCTATCAGCAGCAGTTTTTGCTTCTTCAAACAAACGAGCTCCCCATAATCTCTTTTTATTTTTACGCAATAGTTTATAGTTACTATCTGTGGCAGCCCAACCAACACTAGCAGAACCAACATCTAACCCCAAATACCATTCTTTATTTTTCATTTTTCTCCTCCTTTTACTAAATAAGTATATCACCTATTATTCTATCATATTTTATAAAATAATTATACAAATTTTATCATATAAAAAATAATAATCCATAAAATTGTGATATCGCATAACAACTCTGTATTATGTTATCAATCTATTTTTATGGATTATTATAAATTTACGCTTTATTTTATGATTTTATTAGTTATAAAACCCTGAAACATCATCAGTTAAATCAATTAAAATATTTTTCATTTGTGAATAATGTTCTAAAATTACTTTGTGAGTTTCTCGTCCTATACCAGATTTTTTGTATCCACCGAATGGAGCGTGCTCAGGAATTTGGTTGTAAGTATTTACCCAAACTCTTCCTGTCTCAACTTTACGTGCAATATTCAATGCTCTCGTTATATTTTTAGAGAAAACAGCTCCAGCTAAACCATATTCACTGTCATTTGCTTGTTCAATAACTTCTTCATCATTTTTAAATTTAATCACAACTGATACTGGTCCAAATACTTCTTCTTGAGATATACGGCATCCATTGTGTACACCTGTTATAAGTGTTGGTTTGACAAAGGCACCTTTACCACAACCATTTTCTGTATATCGTTCTCCCCCAACGAGTACTTCTCCACCTTCTTTTTTGGCAATCTCAATGTATTTAATAATTTTTTCAGCTTGTTTTTCATCAATTTGGCTTCCCATTTGTGTTTCTGGATCCAATGGATTACCAATTTTTAATTTATTAAATCGATCTTTTATTTTTTTAACAAATTCATCGTAAATTCCCTCTTGAACAAAAATTCTAGATCCTGCGCAACATACTTGTCCTTGGTTAAATAGGATACCTAATTGCGCTCCATCAAGGGCTTTTTCTATATCTGCATCATCTAATACTATATTTGCAGATTTCCCTCCTAATTCTAACGTCGCAGGAATTAGTTTTTCTGCTGCTGCTATAGCGATTTTTCTTCCAACTTCTGTAGAACCAGTAAACGCTAGTTTATCTAATCCTGTATGATTTTTTAAGAATTCTCCCGATTTACTTCCACGTCCTGTAACAACATTTAAAACCCCTTTAGGAAGTACGTCTTGGATTAACTCTATAAATGTTAATAAACTTAATGATGTTAGGCTAGATGGTTTTATAACAATAGTATTTCCTGCTGCTAAAGCTGGTGCAAGTTTCCAAGCTGCCATTAAAAATGGAAAGTTCCAAGGAATTATTTGTCCAACTACCCCAATAGGTTCTCTTAATACTATACTTAAAAATTTTTCTTCTAAGACTGTTGCTTGTCCTTCATCTGCTAGAATACATCCTGCAAAATATCTAAAATGTTTTGCACTAAGCGGTACATCTACTGCCATAGTTTCGCGTATTGGTTTACCATTATCTAGGCTTTCAGTAGTAGCTAAAAGTTCTGTGTTTTCATCTATAATATCTGCTATTTTATTTAAAATAGTAGCACGTTCACTTACTGTTGTTTTTCTCCAAGCTTTAAATGCCTCCCTTGCAGCATCTACAGCTTTATTTACATCACTTTCGCTTGCATCTGGAAAATTTGCTAAATATTCTGAATTAGCTGGATTATATGCTTCAAGGATAGCTTTATCTTCTGCATTTACCCATTCTCCGTTTATAAACATTTTAAAATTATCTTTTTTTAATTTTATCATATTGTTTTCTCCTTTTTTTGGTTTATACATATACTACCATCTAGAGTTAATGTTTACAATAATTCTGTTTGACTCTTTAACATCTAACTCAAATATCATTTTATTTTAAAATTTTTCTATACTAAAAATAATTCTTCAACTTTATTTTTCTTCTAATTATTTCATGTTTTTACTAATAATAGGATTTATTATTTAAAATTATATTTCAATATTTTTTTATAATAAGTCTATAATTTTTTTGGATAATTCAATACTAAAATAAAATTAATTAAGGATTAAATTTTTGTATTAATGCTTAGTTTTCTTAATAGTATCAATGATATTATATCTTTCAAATTATAAAAATACATGTTAAACTTAAAGTAAGAAATAAAGGGAGTATATATCATGAATAAAAAGAAAGTCTTTATAATCTGTTTTATTAGTTTTACAATCTTACTATCTAGTCTAATTGCTATATTCAACTATAAACAAGAAAAATATAATATAGTTAATATAAATGGTATACAAATAAAAGGGGATACTACACGTTATCCTGTAAAATTAGTAGAAAAAGTTGATGGAGATACTATTGTAGTGGTGTTTAATAATAAACAGTTAAAAGTTCGGTACTTACTTGTCGATACTCCTGAAACTGTAAAACCTGGAGTCTCCGTTCAAAAATATGGACCAGAAGCAAGTGAATTAAATGGAGAAATCCTAAAAAAAGCTAAAAATATAGAGTTAGAATTTGATGTGTATCAAAAGGAAGATAAATATCATCGAGCCCTCTGCTATGTGTATGCTGATGATAAATCCGTTCAAGAACAGCTACTTATAGCTGGTTTAGCTGAAATAAAATATGTTAAAGAACCTGATACTAGATACTTGAAAACTTTTAAAAAAGCTCAAAATATAGCAAAAAGTAACAAGCGAAATCTATGGTCATAACTTTAAAAGCATATTTTAAGTATTAAAAAAACGACTACAATTTAACTTGTAGTCGTTCTTCTATTTACTTATTTTAATTTACTATTCTTATATGAGAAAGCAAAGTACACAACTATACCTATAATTACCCAAACGATGAAGATAATCCATGTTGTTAATTTAATACTGTATAATAATGCTGCGAATAGTACTATTGATATCATAGGTAATACTGGCATTCCTGGAACTTTGAATCCACGTTTTAAATCTGGATATTTTTTGTAGAATACAATTGTTGTATAACTTACTAAAGCAAATGCTATAATAGAAGCCACGTTAGCTAAGTCAGCTAATTGTCCTAATGGTAGGAATCCGGCTAGGATCGCTGTTGTTATTCCTAATCCCCATGTTACAGTTCCTGGAACATGGCTCTTGTTAACTTTTGTAAGGTTGTTTGGTAGTAAACCATCACGTGCGATAGTATAAGTAATACGAATACCTGCATAAATGAATGATAGAATACCTGCCATTAATCCAATTACAGCTCCAAGTGAAACAATACCTGCTACTCTATTTTGACCAACTTCTTCTAATACGAATGCTAAAGCATCCCCTGTTCCTAATCTAGAATATTCAACAACACCTGTTAATACTAAACATACTAAGATATAGAATGCAGTACAAACAATCATAGTTATAATGATAGCTTTTGGTAATGCTTTTTCAGGATTAATAGTTTCTTCTGCTGATGTAGAAATAGCATCAAATCCAAGATATGCAAAGAATACCGTAGTTGCTGCAAGCATTACGCCAGAAAATCCAGTTGGAGCAAAGTTGTTTGTCCAATTAGTAGGTTCAACATAAAATGATCCTACAACTATAAATAGAATTACTATCCCCACTTTAGCAACTACCATTAGGTTATTTACAAGTTTACTACTAGATGTTCCTTTTGATAGAATAAATGTAATTAATAATACAACTATTACCGCTGGAATATTACCATATCCTCCAACTGAAGGTAGGGTATAAATTTCTTTCGGAAGATTTACACCTAATCCCGCTAATAGGCGAGAGAAATAACTAGACCATCCATTAGCGATTGTTGCCGCAGTAAGAACATATCCACCAATAAGTACCCAACCAATAGCATAAGCAACTATTTCACCTACTGACACATAAAGATAAGTATATGTACTACCACTAGATGGAATTGTAGAAGCTAACTCCGCATAGCATAGGGCTGCTAAACAACACGCTAACCCTGCGATTAAAAATGAAAATATCACGGCTGGTCCTGCTTCTGAAGATGCTTTACCTGTTAATACTAAGATACCTGATCCTATAATTGCTCCAATACCAAATAGAACCAAGTCCATAGTTTTCATTGTTGGAGTAAGAGTCTTATTTCTCGATTCAGCTAAAATAGACTCAATTGATTTTTTTCTAAAAATATTCATGATGCCCTCCTAAATATATAAATAAATATTATTCACTATTAATAATATTTAAATATTATATCATAATTATAAATTATATACCATAAATGGATTTTATTGTATAAAAAATATAAATAATAAATAATAAATATTTTGATAAAGTATTAATATTTTATAGTCAAGACTATAATTACTGCTTCAAAAAAGGAAGTAGAAAATATATATATAGATTGTTTTCTACTTCCTCAATAACATAACTATTTATATTTTTAGTTAGATAGTAGTTACATTATACTATAGCGCTTCTTCTACTGGAGTATATTCATATCCTAAGTCATCTGCAATAGCTTTGAATGTAACTTTTCCGTTAGCTACGTTAATACCAGGTACTAATTCTGGGAATCTAACAACAGCTTCTTTAACACCTAAATTAGCAATAACTTTAACATATTTTGCAGTAGCATTACATAATGCGAAAGTAGCTGTTTGTGCAACTGCTCCTGGGATATTAGCTACAGAGTAGTGAAGAACTCCCTCTTCTACGAAGATTGGGTTGTCATGGCTTGTTGGACGACCTTCTGTATATTCAGTTGTACCACCTTGGTCAATCGCTACGTCAACGATAACACCACCATCTGGCATATCTTTAATCATTTCTTTAGTAACAAGTTTAGGTGCTTTTGCTCCTGGAATTAATACTGTACTTACTACTAAATCAGCTGTTTTAATTGCATTAGCAATGTTTAATTTGTTTGAGTAAACTGTTTCTACTTTACCACCAAAGATATGTGATAATTCAGTTAAACGATCTAAGTTTACATCTAACATAGTTACACGAGCACCTAATCCAGATGCTGCAGTAGCCGCAGCTGTTCCTGCTACACCAGCCCCAATAACCACAACATGTCCTGGTTGAACTCCTGGAACACCTTGTAATAATTTACCTTTACCACCTTGTACTTTAGATAAGAATCTAGTACCTTCTTGAATAGCCATACGTCCTGCAATTTCACTCATAGGTCTTAATAATGGTAATGTTCTACCAACTTTAACTGTTTCAAATGCAATACCGATAGTTCCTGTTTCTACCATTGCTTTTGTTAATTCTTCGGCAGCAGCTAAGTGTAAATATGTATAGATAATTAATCCTTTTCTAAAATATTTGTACTCAGATGGAATTGGTTCTTTAACTTTGTAAATTAAGTCTGATTTATTCCATACGTCTTCTGCTTTATCTAATAAAACAGCTCCTACTTTTTCATATTCAGCATCTGAAATACCAGAAGCAAGCCCTGCTCCTTTTTCTACGTATACAGTGTGCCCATCGTGCACTAATTCAGCAACAACTCCCGGAATTGCTGAAACCCTACTTTCATTATTTTTTATTTCTGTTGGTACTCCGATTATCATTTCCCTAACCTCCTAATTTTTTTTCTGTACTATTATCATAACATATATTGTCTCATAATGAAAGCGGTTTTCGAATGAAAATTTTATTGAAAGTATTTTCTATGATTAAATACTATTTCATAATTTTTAAACACACTGTATTATAAGGATTTAGCCTTTATTTTACTATATTTTAATAATTAATTTTATTTAATTTTTTCTAATGAAAAGAATAATGAAAAACAGATGCTTTTCATAACAAAGTAATTGTTATAACTATATTTGCAAATCAGATATATACAAATTTATTTTTAGTTAAACACCCTTTTAATAACTTTTTAGAAAATTATATAAAAATTAATTTTTACTAATTTTGATATTTATCCCCTATTTTTTTTCAAATTTGCATTAATTTATATAATACAAAATTTATAGATGTGTTATAATAGTGCAATTATTATTTTTTATAATAAATAACTTAATTATCGATATAATAATCATCTTTTTTATTTTATCCTATAAAATTTATACTCAATTTCATACACTAGCATTCTGTACAATATCAACAGATAATATGTATAGAAAAAGATATATTAAATTTAAAAACTAAAACATAAAAAAACTTCACTGATATAAAATTATCAGTGAAGTTTTTTTATTAACGGCTATAGTACTCAACGATAAGTTGTTCGTTGATTTCTGGGTGTAATTCACTTCTTTCTGGTAGTCTTACTAATGATCCTTCTAATTTATCAGCATCAAAAGTTAAGTATTCAGGTACGAAGTTAGTTACTTCTACAGCTTCCTTAATAATTTCAAGGTTTCTAGATTTTTCTCTTACTGAAACTACTTGACCTGGTTTAACAGCGTAAGAAGCGATGTCTACTTTTTTACCATCTACAAGAACGTGTCCGTGGTTAACTAATTGTCTAGCTTGACGGTTAGTTCTTGCTAATCCTAAGCTATAAACTACTGAATCTAAACGTGTAGCAAGTAATGCCATGAAATTTTCACCGTGTAGACCTTGTAATTTACCAGCTTTATCGAATAATTTACGGAATTGTTTTTCATTCATACCGTGTAGGTAACGAAGTTTTTGTTTTTCTTGTAATTGTAAACCATACTCAGATAGTTTTTTTCTTAAGTTAGGACCATGTTGTCCTGGTGCGTAAGGGCGTTTTGCTAACTCCTTACCAGTACCGCTTAGTGAGATTCCTAAACGACGAGATTTTTTCCAAGTTGAACCTGTAAAACGAGCCATTATTGTGCTCCTCCTTTTTTCTTTTTGTTTTTATTTTGAGTAAAACAAAAAGCACGATTATCGTTGTTGTATATGTTATAAAACTGGAACTTCGCCTAGCAGCATAGGCTACGAGTTGCCACATTAGAAAATGTATAACATAGAGGCAATAACAATTAATCCACTGCTATTATTTTACATAAGTAATAGTTTATCATTAATTTAAGCATTAGTCAACTATAAACTAGTGATTTTTCTTATTTTTATGCTGTTTTCTGTTCTTATAATCTCAAGTTTTATATTTACAAATACAAATAAATTCAAAGTAATTAATTCTCAACTAAATTAAACAATTTCATAAAAAAAGACACCAAAGAAAGTTCTTTGATGTCTTGACGTATTTGGTATATAAGACCAATATTAACGTTTTGAGAATTGAGGAGCACGTCTCGCACCACGAAGACCGTATTTTTTACGTTCTTTCATACGAGGGTCACGAGTTAGTAATCCTGCTGGTTTTAAATCTTTACGGTATTCTGGATTTACTTCTAGTAAAGCACGTGCAATTCCGTGACGGATTGCTTGAGCTTGTCCTGTATATCCTCCACCACTAACGTTAACTAAAACGTCATAGTTACCTGTAGTAGATGTAACTTCTAAAGGTTGCATTAAGTCTAATACTAATGATTCTAATGGTAAGTATTCACGCATTTCTCTGTTGTTGATAACAACTTTCCCTGTTCCAGGTACTAATCTTACACGTGCTACTGAGCTTTTACGGCGTCCTGTACCGCGATATTCTACTTGTGCCATTTAATTATTTCCTCCTATATTATCCACGTAATTCGTATTTTTCTGGTTTTTGTGCTGCATGTGGGTGTTCTGCTCCACGGTAAACGTGAAGTTTCATTCCTTGAGCTCTACCTAAAGTATTTTTTGGTAACATACCTTTAATAGATAACTCTAAAAGTTCTTCTGGATATTTTTCTACCATTAATCCAGCAGTTCTTTCTTTTAACCCACCTGGGTGCATTGTGTGACGACGGTAAATTTTATCTGATAATTTTTTACCAGTTAACACAATTTTCTCAGCGTTGATAATGATAACATTATCCCCAGTATCGATGTGTGGTGTATAAGTAGGTTTGTGTTTCCCTCTTAAAATTGAAGCTACCTCTGATGATAAGCGACCTAAAGTTTGTCCTTCAGCATCGATTACATACCATTTTTTTTCTACAGTTGATGGCTTTGCCATATATGTTTGACGCATGTCTTTTTTCCTCCTAGATGTTGTTTTTAATCTGTCATAACGACTAAGTTTTCCGGGGCTTACTCGTGAAGATATATAAACAATATCGTAAATAATAATACATTATTTACGGGTAATTGTCAAGTTTTTTTCTTTACTTTAAGCTATTTTTCTAAGAAAAAAGTGAGATTAAATCATATTGAATTAATAGTAGATTTAATCTCCTTTTTTTCGATAGTTTTTATTATTTAATTAACTCTAATGCCACTTTTACACGTGCTACTACTCTATCACGACCTAATAATTCTAAACTTGTGTTTAATTCAGGTCCATGCATTGAACCAGTTGAAGCTATTCTTATTGGCATAAATAGATTTTTACCTTTTACACCAGTGTCTTTTTGAATAGTTTTAATTAAAGTTTTAATGCTTTCAGAAGTAAAGTCTCCTGCTATTTCTAATTTCTCTAAGAAATCTTCAAATACAGCTACTGTTGTTTCTTGTTTTAAGATTTCTAATTCTTCTTCATCAAATTTAATTTCTTCAACAAAGAATTGTTTAGTTAATTCTACGATTTCAGCACCATAACTCATTTGTGGTTGATATAAAGAAATTAATTTTTCAAACCATGCTCTGTTATTATCAACTTCTTCTTGAGTTGCTACACCTTCTTTTACGAAGAATGGTAAAGCTAAATTTACGATTCTTTCTAAAGGTTGAGCTTTAATGTATTGATTGTTAATCCATGTAAGTTTATTGTTATCAAAGAATGCTGGTGATTTACTTAAACGTTTCTCATCAAAAATCTTAACAAATTCTTCTCTTGTAAAGATTTCTTGTTCGCCTTCTGGAGACCAACCTAATAGCGTAATAAAATTGAATAGCGCTTCTGGTAAGTATCCTAAGTCGTCATATTGTTCGATGAATTGGATAATTGTTTCATCTCGTTTAGATAATTTTTTCTTGTTTTCATTAACAATAAGTGTCATATGTCCAAAAATTGGAGGTTTAAATCCTAATGCTTCATAAACTACCAATTGTTTTGGTGTATTTGATACATGGTCATCTCCACGAAGAACATGAGAAATTTCCATTAGGTGATCATCAATTGCTACTGCAAAGTTGTATGTAGCTACCCCATCATTCTTAATGATAACGAAATCTCCGAAATCTTTTCCTTCGAATGATAGTTCACCTTTTACCATGTCATTAAAGCTATATGTTCTATCTTGCGGTACACGAATACGGATAGATGGCTTACGTCCTTCTTTTTCAAATTGATCTTGTTCTTCTTTTGTTAAGTGAGCATGTTTTCCACTATAACGCGGAGGAAGTCCATTTGCAACTTGCTCTTCTCTTTCCGCTTCTAACTCTTCTGCTGTCATGTAGCATTTGTATGCTTTATCTTCTGCTAAAAGTTTCTCTGCATATTTTTGGTAGATTTCTATTCTTTCTGATTGACGATATGGTCCAAATTCTTTTTCTTTTCCTATACCTTCATCATAGTCAAGACCTAACCAATCCATATATTTAAGTTGGCTACGTTCTCCTTCTTCTTTATTACGTTTGAAATCGGTATCTTCAATTCTTAAAACGAAGTCTCCTCCATAATGTTTTGCAAATAAATAATTAAATAATGCTGTTCTTGCATTTCCGATATGTAGGTTTCCTGTTGGAGATGGTGCATATCTTACTCTTACTTTTGTCATAGTTATCTCCTTTTAATCTTTTAAAATTTATATACTTAATAATTATACCATATATTACATTTGTTTTTCAATGGAAGAATAAAACTTCCACCATTCTTAATTAAAAATATAAGACTTTGAGTTCTATTGTCTCAAAGCCTTTTATTTTATTTTATCTCTACTGGATGTTTTAAACTCTTTTCAATTGAATTTATCATTTCTGCTATCCCATTTTGGTTTAAATGAACTCTATCTGGTTCGAAATAATCACCTTGTGAATTTGCTACACTATACCAGTCTACTATAGTAATATTTTGATGCTTTTCTTTAAGTTCATTTAACGCTGTGTTAACTGTTTTTTCCCATGCACGTGGTACTTTTACATTAACGAAATAAATATCTGATTTATCAAAAAGTTTGATTAATTCTTCCGCTTGAGCTTCTGTAAATGGACCATTAGTTCCTAATTGGAATATAACGGCTGTGTTTTCACTATTATACTTAGTATAATTTTGAGCGGTTGTTGTTGCTGCTGTTAGTTGACGGCTAATCTTCCCATCAATAATAGCTCCTGGGTATTTTTCTTTTACTTTTTCCCCTATATCAACTGTTAAAGAATCGCCAATAATTAATAATGTGCTATATTTTTTTTCTTCTTTATTATTTTGCTCATTCTCTTTTTTCTCTTCTGATTGATTAGGATTATTTTCTGCGTTATTATCATTATTTAAAAACTGACTTTCTTTATTTGCATCCATTTCTTTTACAAAAGCTGTAGAAAGGAATGGAACACCTTTTCCGAATAATCCCATCACAGATAATATTAATACGACTGCAAAACTTGAAACTATTCCACGTTTTACATTTAAACGAAGTTTTCGTATTCTCTTGCATAGTAAATTAATATAGTTTACGAATCCCAGTTTTCGAATCGGTGTTTCTACAAATAAATAACTTAGTGTGGCTGCTATAAATGTTAAAATAATTCTTAAAGTAACGTAAAATAAGTTTGGGTTTCCTATTTCTGAAACCGGTGTTGTTAATACGATAATTGGGAAATGCCATAAGTATAAACTATACGAAATTTTCCCTATAAAAACTATCGGTCTGAATGATAGTGCTTTTGAAATAAATGTATGCTGCTTGCCACTACTTATAATTATTATTAATCCCAAAACAGCAACTAATAAAAAACCACCTCTATACAACCATGTATTATACTCACTTGTATAAAACATTATTGCTATTAATGTAGAAATCGAAGTAAGAGAGACTACACTATATAGTACACTTTCTTTAGCATTTGTTGGACTCGATAACTTATCCATTGGATAAACTAATGCTCCTACCACTCCTACTAATAACGAAAACGCTCGTGTATCTGTTCCAAAGTAAATTCTATTTATATTATTAATATCAAATAATAATATATGTGTTACTAATGATATTAAAATTAATCCTAATACAATATATAAAAAATTTTTACTTAATGAAGATGATTGACCTTCTTCTTTTTTTTGACGATTAAATATTAGAAATATTAGTGGGAAAAACATATAGAACTGTTCTTCTATCGCAAGCGACCATAAGTGTTTAAATGGACTTTGCGCACCAAAACTATCAAAATAATCAAGTTTATGGAAAATATACCACCAGTTACTTGAATATATATAGCCAAATACCGCATCAAGATGACTTTTTCGAAGTAAAACTCCATTAAACAATACCATGAATACCAAACAAACTGTTATCATAAAATAAACAGCTGGTAGTAGTCGACGCGCCCTTCTCATATAGAAATTATATAAATTAAGAGTTCCTGTTTTTTTATATTCTTTTATTATTAATGAACTAATTAAATACCCTGATAAGACAAAGAATAAATCAACTCCTAAAAATCCACCAGGTAAATAATTTACATCAATATGATAAATAATAACCGCTAAAACTGCTAATGCTCTCAAACTATCTATACTAGGAAGGTATCTTGTTTTATTATTACTCATTTTTACCTCCTTAATCTTTAAACATTGCTAGTGCTACACGACCTCTTTGTTTGTCTACATCTATAACATAAACATCAACAATTTGACCTACACTAAGAACATCTAGTGGATTTTTAATATAGTTTTTGCTAATTTTGGAAATATGAACCATTGCATCCTGTTTTAGTCCAATATCAATAAATGCCCCAAATTGCGTGATATTTCTTACTGTTCCTGCTAACTTAACACCAACTTGAAGATCATCGATTGTTAGTATATCTGATTTAAGCAATGGTTTTGCAAAAGATTCACGCTCATCACGAAGAGGCTGTTTTAAATCTTTTATTATATCTTCAAGAGTTTCTATACCAATGCCGATTTTTTCAGCTAACTGTTTCTTATCAACATTATCAACAATACTAGAAAATTCTTCTGTGCCAACTTCCTTTGTTGATAGGTTTAACTCTTTAAGTAATGCCTCTGCTGCTTTATAACTTTCTGGGTGAATACCTGTTGCATCAAATATGTTTTTGCTATCTGGTATTCTAAAGAAACCTACACATTGTTCAAAAGTCTTTTTACCTAGTCTTGGAACTTTCGCAATTTCTTTAATAGTTTCTATTTTCCCATTTTCTTGACGATATGCCACGATATTTTTCGCAATTTGTTTATTAACTCCTGATACATAAGATAGTAGTGAAACTGATGCTGTGTTTACATTAACTCCAACTTTGTTAACAGCTGTTTCTACAACAAATGTTAATTCTTTTTCTAAGTACTTCGGAGTTATATCGTGTTGATATTGTCCCACACCTATTGATTTTGGATCTATTTTCACAAGCTCACTAAGCGGGTCTTGAATACGACGTGCAATAGATACCGCACTTCTTTCTTCCACATTGAAGTCAGGAAATTCTTCACGAGCTACCTCACTAGCAGAATAAACACTTGCTCCTGCTTCATTAACTATTACGTAATCTAATTTTAATCCCGCTTCTTTTAAAGTATCAACTACAAATTTTTCAGTTTCTCGTGAGGCTGTCCCGTTACCGATAGCAATTAAATTAATATTATGTTTATTAATAAATTTAACTAACTCTCTTTTTGATTTTTCTTGTTTTTCTGTTGAAGCAGGTTTATGTGGATAAATAACCATTTTATCTATAAAATTACCGTATTCATCTACTATTGCCATCTTGCATCCTGTTCTAAATGCTGGGTCTATACCTAAAACTTTTTTGTTTTTAAGTGGACTTTGCATTAACAGTTGCTTTAAATTTTCAGAGAAAATAACTACTGAATCTTCCTCAGCTTTTTTAGTTAAATCACTACGAATTTCTCTTTCAATTGATGGATAAATCAAACGTTTCATACTATCAGCAATACATTCTAACAATAACTCATTTATTTCTGTCGGATGATTTCTTGTTAGACCGCGAAGGATATAATTATGCAATCTTTCTTTGTCATTTTCTATACTAACTCGAATAATTCCTTCTTTTTCCGCCCTATTTAATGCTAATATTCTATGTGAAGCTATTTTTGAAACTTGTTCACTATACTCGTAATAGTTTTTATATGTCCCATTTTCATCTTTTTCTTCACCATCTTTCTTTACACTAGCTGTAATTTGACCAAATTTTCTTGTATTTTCTAATACATATTCACGATATTTTGCATTATCTGAAATATTTTCTGCAATAATATCTAAAGCATAAGTAATTGCGTCTTGTATACTATTTACTTCTTTTTCTTCACTTATATACTTTTCAGCTTCTTTATTTAAGTCAGCTAATTTTTTAGGTAGTTTCAATATAAATTCCGCTAATTTCTCTAGCCCTTTTTCTTTCGCTATTGTAGCTTTAGTACGTTTTTTTTCTTTGAAAGGACGGTATAAGTCTTCTACCCTTTGCAATTTTTCTTGAGCTAAAATATCTTTTTTTAGTTCATCAGTTAATAAACCTTTTTCGGAAATCAACCTAATTACTTCTTCTTTTCTTTCCTCAAGAGATTTTAAATAGTTAAACTCATCTTGTATTTGTTTTATGGCAACTTCATCTAAAGAATTAGTTAGCTCTTTTCGATACCTCGCTATAAAAGCTATTGTATTGCCCTCTTCTAATAAATCTAGAACATTTTTTACATACTTATCTTGTATTTTTAGCTTTGTTGCTAAATTTTTTGTTATTTTCTCGTACATTCTATAACTCCATATTATTTATGTAATATTTTCTTGGAACTCGCTTGTTTATGCAACAAAATACTTCATATGATATAGTATTTTGATAAGCAGCAAAATCATCTACTGAAATTTGTTGATTATTATATTCACCAAAGACAAGAACATCATCCCCCACTTTAATATTTTCTGAGCATCTAACCATCAGTTGATCCATACATACTCTTCCTACAATTTCACATTCTTCTCCCGCTACATTCAGTTTAAATCCTTGTGCTCTTCTTAATAAACCATCTGCATAGCCTATTGGAATTGTAGCAATATACTCATCTTCTTGAGTTTCATAAGAAATCCCATATCCAATTTTTGTACCTTTAGGTAATTTTTTCACATGAGTAACTTTACTAACTAATGATGCTACTGGTTCTAATGATAACTTATTCAATTTTTCTATATTTGAACTTGGGTAACATCCATATAAAGCTATACCTATTCTCGACAGATTACAAATATCATCTCTATCACTATATTTAATTGTTCCCGCTGAATTTTCAATATGAGTATACTTAGGTTTAAGCTTAAATAGCTCAACCAATCTATTAAAATTAGCTGTTTGATAATCATCATATTCATTATCTTCACCATCTGCATTAGAATAATGAGAGAATATTCCTTCAAACTCCGTTTTTCCAGAATAGAAAAGATTATAAATGTCCATAAGTTCTTTTTCCTCAGATGTCCCTATTCTGTTCATACCCGTTTCAAGTTTTATATGAAATTTTAATTTGCCATCAACTTTTTCAAGCTCTTTAAGTGTTTCCTCAAACCACTCTTTTGAAGGACAAGTTAAAGAAACATTATTTTTTACTGCATATTTTACGTTTTTTGGATTAGTTACTCCTAACACAAGTACCATACTTTCTTTTACAACATCTTTTAATTCTAATGCTTCTTCTAATGTTGCAGTCGCAAAGTGCCTTACACCATTTTTATATAAATAATCCGCAATCACCTTTGAGCCTAATCCATAGGAGTCCGCTTTGACTATTGCTAAAGCAATTTTCCCAGGATTAAGATTTCTTAGTTTTTTATAATTATTTAATAATGCATCCAAATTAACTCGTAAATATGTCGGTCTATCATTAATCATTGCTTTGTCCTCCTTTTTCTAAAATAACAAATGCTACTACAGTTGTATCAGTATGACTTATCGTAAGATGTGTAATAAAATCTTTATACTCTATATACGGTTTACCAAATCCGTCTTTTTTTACCTCTACATCATGGAAAGAAAACGCCTTAGAAATACCTACTCCTAGTGCCTTTGACGTTGCTTCCTTCACCGCAAAACGTCCTGCTAAAAATTCTAATTTTCTTCTATAATTAGTTATTTTACAAAATTCATCTAATTCATTTTTTGTATATAATTTTTCAAGTCGTTTTTTATTATCAACATACTTTTCAAAACGTTTAATATCAACAATATCACAACCTATTCCATAAATCATACAGAAAACCTCTTTTTCAGATAATATATCATCTTATTATACCACTAATAATATTTTTATGAAAGTAACGCACATAAAAAAATAATAAATTCTAACCCGCATTAGAATTTATTATAATTCCATTATTTAATTCATAAACAACGTTTTTAATTTATCTTTTTTCAAATCTGTACCAATAATTACAACATTATTTCCAAACGCCTTATCACTTCCAGTAATTTCGTAATTTGTTCCAACTAAATCAAATTTATAACTATTATTTTTTATTGTTAAATAACCTTTAACTCTTTCTATATTACCTAATCTTTTTGACATCAAGTATAAAAGTAAGTAACTAAGCTTATCTAATGAGTTTATTTGTATATTTTCAATAGTATATTGATCTAATTTCTTCTCGATTTTATTTTTATTTACCTTCAGCCTTATTGATAATTCATTTCCTATATTTTCAATTGTACCACTAGTATTAAAAATATATTCCCAAATATCATTCTCCCATTTAGAATAATGAATTAATGGAAATACCGGCTTATTATCGATATTTAATATATTTTTAATGTTTAAAAACTCTTGTTCTGTCATACTTTCTGATTTACTAACTACTACTAATCCATTATATTTAATCTCATCACTTAAATAATCATTATAATTATTCAGTACATTATCTAAATTTTTTGAATCTACTATTAATATTGGTAATCCCAATTCAATTCTTTCATAACTAATAGTTTTTATTTTTTCTATAATATTTTTAATTTTTGCTACACCGCTAGGTTCTATAATTAAAAATTCAGGGTTTATAGTATTTGCTATTGTAAGTATAGAGTGTGTAAAATCAAGATTAGTTGAGCAACATATACATCCATTAGTCAATTCCCAAACCTTAATATCATCTTGAGTATTATTACTTTTCAAATATTCTCCATCAAGATTTAAATCACCAAACTCATTTTCTAAAATAACAATACTTTTAGTTGTTTTTTCAACTAATGTTTTAATAAATCGCGTTTTCCCTGCTCCTAAAAACCCAGTAATTAAAATAATTTTCATAAAAACACCACCAAATAGAGGAAAAGCCAACTAGCTTTTCCTCTTAAATTTTATTTTTCTTCTAAAATAACTATTGGTTTAATTAAATCAGCTGGTTTGTCTTTCATAAGTAATAAAGCATCTTCAACTTTATCAAATCCGTAAAATTTATGTGTTAATAAATGAGTAACATCTAATTTTCCACATTGAATTAATTTTGCAAGTTTTTCTAAACGCAAACGACCTCCAGGCATTAATCCTCCTAAGATTTGTTTATGCCCCATACCTACTCCCCACTCAACACGAGGAATATTTATATAAGTACCTTCGCCTAAGTAGTTTACATTCCCTACTTTACCACCTGGTTTTAAACATTTAATTACTGGCTCTAAAGTTTCTACAGTACCACCAGCAATAATAGCTTTATCAACACCAGCACCATTAGTAAGTTTTAATACTTGCTCATCAATAGGTCCTTCTTTATATCCAATAAAATCAGTTGCTCCATATTTTTTAGCAGCCTCACGACAAACTGGTCTAGTACCTACTGCAATGATTCTTGAAGCACCTCTTAAGTTTGCTCCTGCAACAGCCATTAAACCTACAGGTCCAATACCCACTACTAATACAGTATCTCCAAACTGAACATCTGCCAATTCTACACCGTGAAACCCTGTTGGAACCATATCAGATAACATACATGCTTCTTCTATACTCACTCCTTCTGGTATAAGAGCTAAATTTCCATCTGCATCATTAACATGGAAGTACTCCCCAAACATTCCATCTTTAAAATTAGAAAATTTCCACCCTGCTAGCATCCCCCCTGAATGCATCGCAAAACCAGCTTGAGCTTCTAGTGAATTCCAATCTGGAGTTATAGCAGCAACCATTACTCTATCCCCAACCTTGAAGTCTTTAACTTGATCCCCAACTTCAGCTACAATTCCACAGCCTTCATGTCCTAGAATCATATCTTTTCTTTCTCCAATTGCACCTTCCCATACTGTATGAACATCAGATGTACATGGAGATAGTGCTAATGGTTTTATTAAGGCATCATTCGGGCCACAATATGGTTTCTCTTTTTCTACCCAACCAATTTCCCCTATCTTCTTCATTGCTAATCCTCTCATAATGTTTTCCTCCTTTTTAATTTTATATCTTAATTATATTATTATTTTACTTATTTATCAACAACTTAACCTAGAAAAAATATGACTGATATAAATATATTTTTACTATTTATACAACTCAACTATAAATAAATATATTATAATTTTATCTATAATATTTGTACAGTTAATATATATATATATATATATATTAATTTA
>ERZ773069.97-NODE-97-length-64286-cov-7.537264_pt1 | contig 64286 bp, 59 predicted proteins | sample MGYA00580619_ERZ773069 | MGnify/ENA primary metagenome ERZ773069 (study PRJEB29015, sample SAMEA2738007) | human oral metagenome | biome: human oral; feature: human-associated habitat; material: dental | place: China | collected 2108 ...
TGCAGCCAGTCGAAGGCGAGTCGTATCTCGACTTGACGGCTGGCTATGGCGGCCATGCCAGGGCATTCTTAAATAGGACGGATAATTATTTGAGCTCAGTGTTAGTCGATCGTGATGAAAACGCGATTAAAACATTGGGCGATTTGGCTGAAAAAGGCGTAACTTTAATTCACAAAGATTTTGTGAGCGCAGCGCAAGATTTGGTCAAGCAGGGACGTAAGTTTGACGTGATTTTGGCTGATTTGGGGGTGTCATCACCACAGCTTGACAGAGCAGAGAGAGGTTTTTCGTTTCGATTTGATGGTCCGCTAGATATGCGGATGGACAATCGGACGGAAATCACAGCAGCGGATATTGTCAATTCGTATTCGGTTGATGATTTGACGCAGCTGATTATTCGTTACGGCGAGGAAAATCCCGGACGGGCAAGGCGAATTGCGCAGGCAATTGTAAAAGCTCGACCAATTCAGGGAACGACTGAGCTGGCTGATCTGATTAAGCAAACCGTTGGTCGCGGTAGTATGAAGCATCATCCTGCGACTCGTACCTTTCAGGCGCTACGCATTGAAGTCAATCGCGAACTTAAGCTGATTGAAGAACTATTGCCACTTTTGCCACGCTTACTTAATAAGGGTGGGCGAGTAGGAATAATTAGTTTTCATAGCTTGGAAGATAGGTTGATTAAGCGTTACTTTTCGGAGCAAGCAATGGCTGGCTATGAGGCTGAGCTGATTGTTCCAGAGAAAAAACCGGTGTCTGGAACTGAAGATGTTCACAATCCGCGTAGTCGAAGTGCAAAATTTCGATACGCCGTGAAAAAATAAAACAAAAAGAAGGAGGCTATTATGCCAATCCACATCAAAGTAGAATTCCAGAATACAGACAAGGCAGAGACTGTTTCAGTACGCCGCGGCTAAACTAAAGCGTATTCCGGAATATACCTTAGAGAAACCAGCCTGTCTTTAACGGGCGGGCTGGTTTGTTATGTTAAATACAAATATAAACATAAAAGATAGAGACAAATGACAAACACCACCACATTTACTTCACGACGTTCACACGGTCAATTGCGCCGAAATCAGAATTCTACACGTTTTCAGTCTCAGGTCAAACTTGGTCCTGTTGCTCATACAGTGCTAGTTGCATTGATGATTACAGTACTGGGCTTGATTTATCTTACTCAGGCAACCAGGCTCACGGCTTACGGCTATGAAGCTCAGAGCTTGGACACGAAAATCACCGAACTAAGCGCAAAAAAGTCAGAATTGGAAGTGCAGAATGCACGTCTGACAGCGTTAGAGAAGGTGAAGAATAGCAATATCGCTTCAGCTATGACAACAACTGAAACGCATTACGCACAATAGTGATATAATAGGATAAGCAATATGCAGCGGCTTATTCGTTCAAGAACTGGTTGGTTAGCCATCGCTTTACTAGTAGTGATGGCGGCTTTTGTGTTGCGATTATTCCAATTGCAGATTTTGCAATATGGTAAATATACGGAATTAGCGCGGGCAAGTCAGCAGCGTCAATTCGTTATTCCTGCGGAGCGCGGGAAAATTTATATGATGGACGGAAAAACGCCAGTTCCTGTAGTGCTTAATCAGGCTGTCTATACGGTGATTGCGGACCCGCAGTCGATTGATGATAAAGAGCGGAATCGGCTTGTTGATAGTCTGAGGGAAATTGCTGGCGGTGAAATGACAGAAAATGTATCTGAACGCCTCAATAATAAAAAGTCGCGCTATGAAGTTTTGGCAAAGAATATTACCAGAACTCAGGCGGAAAAATTGAAAAAGAAGAACTTTGCCGGCGTGCTTTATCAGCAAAGTTCGATCAGAAATTATCCCGAAGGTCAGTTGGGTGCGCACGTGCTTGGATTTGTGAATGCGGCTGGCGAAGGTCAATATGGCGTCGAAGGCTCCTTGAATAAGCAACTTAAGGGTCGGGACGGGCTATTGCAATCTGTAACTGACGTTAGAAACATACCTTTGACGGTCGGGAAAAATAATATGCGAATCGAGGCAAAACCTGGTGACAATTTGGCATTGACGGTGGATCGGAATATTCAAAGCCAGACTGAATTGGCGCTGAAAAAGGGAATTGAAGCGGCTGGCGCTACTGAGGGAAGTGTGATTGTTATGAATCCGAAAAACGGTCAAGTTCTGGCAATGGCGAATTATCCGACTTATAATCCAGCGGATTTTGCCAAGCAGAAAAACGGGTCGGTGTTTGTGGATAGCGCGTCGATGGTGCCGTTTGAGCCGGGATCGATTATCAAATCTTTTAGCTTCGCTACGGCAATTGACAAGGGTGTTATCACCCCGTCTAGTACATATAATAATACCGATTGTATAAAGGTTGCCGACCGCACGATGTGCAACGCCCTAAGAGGTTTGGGCGGCACGATGACGATTCAAGGTGCGTTTAATAACTCACTTAACGTTGGTACGATTACCGCGATTCGAAAATTAGGAAATGGTTCGCAGATTAATTTGCCGGCTCGCCAGACGCTGTATGAATATTATCACGATAAATTTGGCTTTGGCGCTAAAACTGGAATTGAGCTGGGTGAGGTTTCGGGTTATATTTATCCGCCAGATAGCGCTGAAGGAAATGAGGTTCGCTATTCGGCTATGACTTACGGGCAAAGTATGAATTTGACTACGATTCAGGTCGCAGCTGGATTTTCATCGCTAGTTAATGGCGGTCAATACTATAAGCCAACCGTTCTCGTTGGTGCAATTGACGAATCTGGCAATTTGAAACCGTCGGAAAATAAAGTTATTCGCCAAACCGTAAGCGGCGGCACGTCATCGCAGATGCGAACGATGCTAACGACGGCGCGCCGATCTTCATTCTTGTCAAAGAGCGACAAGTCTGGTTATGAAATCGGCGGAAAAACTAGTACTTCTGAAACGGTGGTCAATGGCGCTTATACGCAGAAGGAAACGATTGCTGCATATATTGGTTATGGCGGTGGAAAAAACGGTGCCGAATATGTCATAATGGTACGTGTAGCGGCTCCAGGTAAGGGGATTAATTTGCAAGGAAATCTTCACGCTGGACCAATTTTTACAGATATATCCAACTGGATGATTGATTATATGAAAATAGCACCAAAGGAATAAATATGGGAATAGCTTTACAAACAATGACCAATGAATTGACGCACGTGTTTTTACTGAGCGTCGGCGCGTTTTTACTAGCGATGTTTTTAACGCCAATTTATACGTTTTTCGCTTATCGATATCGCTTCTGGAAGCGCCAAAGGTCGGAAAGTACTGATGGGAAAAAGCTAAAGGTTTTTGCCAAATTCCAAGCGGCAAAATTGCGGCGAAACATCCCGACGATGGCTGGAGTAATTGGCGTAATTTCAATTTTCGTCGTGACGATTTTCTTCAATTTAGACCGAGCTCAGACTTGGCTTCCTCTAGCGGCGTTGGTTGGCGGCGGAATTGTCGGGCTAATTGACGATATCATCAATCTGCGTGGTTTGGGCGGCGGCGCGGCTGGACTTCGTAGTCCAGTGAAATTTGCGCTGATTACGTTGATTGGCGTGGTGCTTGGTTGGTTTTTCTTTGCCAAACTGGGCGTGGCGAGTTTCCATGTGCCGTTTGTGGGCGAGGTGAATATTGGCTGGTTGATAGTTCCGTTGTTCGCGTTTGCAGTGGTAGCTACCGGCAACGCTGTTAATATTTCTGACGGAATGGACGGGCTGGCGGGCGGGCTGCTCGGTATTAGCTTTGGGGCGTTTGGTGTGATTGCCTTATTGCAACAACATGTCATATTGGCGGGATTCTGCTTTACGGTTGTCGGAGTGCTCTTGAGTTATTTGTGGTTCAATATTTACCCAGCTCGATTCTTTATGGGTGATGTTGGAAGTTTTGCTTACGGCGCGTGTTTGGGCGTTGTGGCAATGCTGACCGACTCTTTGCTCCTACTTCCCGTGATTGGTTTACTATTTGTAATCGAGGCGGGATCGAGCTTGACTCAAATCGTCAGTAAGAAGCTGTTTAAGAGAAAGATTTTCTTATCTGCGCCGATTCATCATCACTTGGAGGCGATTGGTTGGCCGGAAACTAAAGTGACGATGCGCTTCTGGGTCATTGGCTGCGTGATGGCATTTATTGGCGTGATGCTGGCGCTCGCTGGAGGTCATATTGCGTAATTCGGTCGCCAAAACTCGTCAATCTATTACTCAGCCGGTTCGAAGCCATCGACCGATGTACCAGATTGTACTTTATATGGGGCTTTTACTGCTGCTTGGGCTGATTGTTATGTATGCGCTGGGGCCGCAACGCGCTAATGTGATGAATTATGCTTACGGCACGAGTTATAGTGATACGTATTTCTTTGGCAAGCAGCTGACGAGCGTATTTATTGCCATCGTGGCTTTTTCTGCGTTTTACTTGACGCCGTACAAATGGTTTATTGGCGAGAGATCAAAATACATTCTTTACGCTGGATTTGCGTTATGTATTTTACTATTTCTCTCGGGCGCGGTACTTCATTTGTCATTTGCGCAAGAAACCAACGGTGCGTATCGATGGTTCCAATTGGGAGTGCTGGGAAGTTTCCAGCCGTCAGAATTGCTCAAATATGGCGTGCTATTATTTTTGGCGGGATTTTTAGGGCGGCGGTCGCAACAGGGAAAATTAAACGACGTCCAGGAAACTATCATTCCGCTGGGCATTATTTCCGGCTTGTCACTGCTGATGATTGTGTTTTTGCAAAAAGACTTAGGAACGGGAATTTCGTTGATAGCGATTATCTTATCAATGATTTTAGTGGCTGGAATTGATTGGAAGATTTTCAAGAAGATTCTGGCGATTGTTGCACTTTGTGGTTTGGTGATGATTTTTACATCGCCGCACCGAATTGAGCGCGTGATGACTTTTGTGCAGGGCGATAGTCACAAAGGGACGAGCAGTCAGGAGAACAAGAATTATCACATTCAACAGGCCAGGATTGCGATTGGTTCTGGCGGGCTTCTGGGGCTTGGAATTGGCAAGAGTGTTCAGGCGACAGGATATCTTCCAGAGGCGACTAACGACTCTATTTTTGCTGTCATGGGGGAAACGTTTGGTTTTGTTGGCTTAATGGCTATATTGGCGCTATTTACAGCTTTATTATTGTCGATTTTGCACGTAGCCGCGAGGCTTCCGAACGTGACATTGCGGCTAATTGTGGCGGGAATCTTTGGCTGGATTTCCTCTCACGTGATACTGAATATTGCCGCAATGACAGGGCTGGCGCCGCTTACTGGAATTCCATTGCCGTTATTAAGTTATGGTGGCACAAGCATGTTGTTTATCGCGGCAGCGCTGGGTTTAGTTTTCCAAATTTCCAAATATACGTCACATAAAGCATTAGAGGAGGGTGAAAGTGGCCAAGATCTTAGCGGTCGGCGGCGGCTCAGGCGGACACGTTACGCCAGTGGTAGCCGTATTTAGAGAATTACAGAAAACTGGTGATCACGAGCTTCATTTTTGGTGCGATAAAAAATTTGGCGCCAGCGCGCGCGGGATTTTTGCTAAGTTCGATGAGAATATTCCGGTCGATTTGATTATTGCTGGAAAATTGCGTCGATATCACGGAAAAAGTATCTCGTTTCATCTACATCCGTCAATTCTATTCCCAAATTTGCGCGACGGTTTTAAGGTGGTGGTTGGATTTTTCCAGAGTTTGTTTAAGCTTATGAAGTGGCGTCCAGATGTTATTTTTATTAAGGGTGGATATGTTTGTTTGCCAGTTGGCTATGCGGCTCGGCTATTAAGAATACCGTTGGTTTTGCATGATTCTGACGCGCATCCAGGTTTGACGAATCGCTTGCTGAGTCCATTCGCAAAAGCTATCGGCACGGGCGCGCCGCTTGAATATTACAATTATCCACCGGAAAAAGCTTCATATGTTGGCATTCCAGTTGCGCCAGAATTCCATCCATATTCTGAGGCTGAGAGGAAAGAATTGAAGGAAAAATTAGGCTTTAATGTTAATAAACCGCTGGTTGTTATTACTGGCGGTGGACTCGGAGCCGGGCGAATTAACTCCGCGATTGTAGCAATTAGGGAAAACCTGCTTTCTGAAGCTTCGGTGTTTTTGATATCGGGAAATCAGCAATATGAAGAAATCCTCAAGCAAACCGACGAACGGGAGGGCTGGCGATTGCAGGCGTTTGTTCACAACGGAATGGCGGAAGTTTTGGCGGCGGCGGATATAGTCGTGACCAGGGCAGGGGCGACCACTCTTCTGGAATTGGCGGCGCTACATAAACCGACAATCATCATCCCTAACGGTCATTTGACAGGCGGGCATCAATTGAAAAACGCTAAAGTTTACCAGGACGCATTAGCGGCGTTGATAGTTTCCGAAGATGAACTGGATAAGGACAATCAAATCTTGGCACGAAAAATAATTGGCGTATTAAAATCTAAGAAAATTCTTAAAGGTCTGGGTGATAACTTTGGTAAATTTGCCAAGCCAAACGCGGCTAAAGATATGGCGAAGATTATTATTACTACGGTGCGAAGGCAGGGTAGGCGAAAGTGAAACTCCCCTTCTCTAAGAAAAAATCGGACGAGAATCTAAGTCGTCGAGAAATCGCGGCGCGTCGTCGAACTGAGAATTACGAGGATTTGCCCTCCCAATCGTATCGTCGAAACAGGACGCTTAATAGCCGCCAAACATCCTCTCCTTTGGAGACTTCTGAGAGACTCGAGACGCATGAATTGGTGAAAAAACGTCGCCGTGTAATGCGGAAAATGTTTGCGACTGCGGTAAGTCTGCTCGTTGTGATATTCCTTTTGTTTCAATTGACAATCAATATTTCAATCCAAACTCCCGACGCAAAAAGTTCCAGCAACGCTAATAAATACGTGAGCGTTCTTAATGAATATTACAGCGCTCATCCAGCGGAGAGATTCCGATTTTTCCTCAATAATAATGACCTAAAGCAATTCTTTTTACAGAAAGCTCCTGAGGTAAAAAACATTCGCGTGGAGGGAGATTTTCTAGCGCGATCAGCCGTTAAATTGACGTTTAGGCAGCCGGTGGCTCAGTGGTCTTCTGGGGATAAGATTTATTTTGTTGATGATAGCGGCGTTACTTTTGAGCAGAATTATTTTGCTGCGCCTACGGTTGCTGTTCGCGATGAGAGTGGCCTGCCGACTAGAGGTGGTCAAGGAGTTATTAATCGTCAATTCTTGAGTTTCCTTGGTCAAGCTGTGTCTGAATTTTCGCAACATAAAATGAATGTTTCAGAGGTTATTCTGCCGGCTAATACTGTACGCCAAGTCTGGTTTAAGGTCGAGGGCAGGGAGACTCAGATTCGTATGACGGTGGATAGGTCTGCTCAAGCTCAGGTTAAACAGGCGATAGCTACTTTGAGTTATTTGGATAACAATGGCGCGAAGCCAGGGTATATAGACGTTAGGGTAGATCAAAGGTCGTTCTATAAGTAGGGGCGGTCAACTTCTCTTCTGGATAGAGTAAGTTCTCTTTTTGTTCTATTACTGTAGGGCGTAGAAAATATATATAACAATATAAAAATATGCAAAAGTCAAATAATCGCAAAATGATAAGCTAGGGGAGTAGGGCAATAAAAATATAAAAATGTCAAATAATATAAAAATGCATTGTGGAAAACTTAACGAGCTTACGGCACGCATACTCAGAGTTTATATTGATGTAAAAATATCAATGTAGCACTCCAGTATGTATAGTGCTGGAATTAAAAATATTTTTTAAGTTCGTATTTTGTTGGTGTATATTTTTATAAAAGACAGTATGTTTTATGAGGTTGTATATAATAGAGAATCCCCTAGCCGAATTACCAGAAAAAGTTCGTTTTATAAGGTGTTAGCGAATATATATAGACATATACATATTCATCTTTGTGTGGTATTTATTATTGCGTAAAAGGTACATTGTGCGACATTAAAACTATATCTAAAACACGACTATTCCATCGTCTTTCTTCGCGATAAATTTATCTCATTTTCACCAAATCAATCTACTTGTCGTTTATTGTTTTATAAACCGCCCTATTTTCTGGCTTGGTGTGTTTTATGTTGTATATTAGCGATTGCTTGCGCTGGCTCGGATTTATAATTTTATAATTTATGCTTGTATTGCGCAAAATTTATCAATATAAATAATCAGCCGACTCGGCCTTATGTATGCTTAAAAATTACTAATAATTAGTTCGTATTTTGTTCTATTGTTCTTTAATTGCTAGTTTTGCGAAAGAGCTTGGGCGATTCTGTGTTTAATTATTTCACTGTTCCATTCGCCTGCCTTAAATCGCAGTAGGGGCATATTAGTGTTGGCCATGATCGAATTGACAAAATCATCGCGCATTTTTCGATCGGGCTGATTGTGAGTATTGTCGTCAAGCTCAATAGCTATGAGAGGTTTCATATCATTGGTGCAAATTAGAAAATCTACAGATTTGCCGTTTATTTTCGCGAAAGCTGCTTTCCAACTTTGCCCTTTTATCTCGTGATCCAAAAACATACTTAAATGAGCCTGAGGTATAATTACACATCCGTTTACCGCTTCGTGTAGTGTTTTGTAAAATGATAATTCACTTGGCGTCATTGCGCAAGATTTTTTGATGTATACATATTCTTTCTTTATTGGAGTTTTAATCGGGCTTGTGTCGCCGTCGATCCCCTGCCTTGCCTTGATTGCCAGAAAAATAATTGCGGCTACTACTATAAATATAAGCACTTCCATAAGATTAGTTTATCATATGTTGATAATAAATGCTTACGATTTTTAGGCTTTATCGTTGCGGTGATATAATAAGAGTGATAATTTTATCGGAGATATTTATGGCTTTTTTAAATTATAATAAAGATGAAAAGTTAGAATTCAATTATAAGAGAGCGTGTGGATTGTGGCTAATTGTAATAGCGGCGATTATTTCAATAGCTACTTTAATGGGAGGAAAGCAAATAATAAATATGCAAATATTTAGTATTGGATATGTTATTAGTTTTTTCTCAATCAACATGAATAAAAAGGTGTTGAATAGGCTGTCTGATGGCCCTTCGAGCGAATTTCAAAAGAAAGTATCTTTATATGCCGTTATTTTATTATTTATCTTAATGGCTTTGCTGGGCGGACCATTCTTTGCGACTGAAAATTGGAGATTGATTTGGCTGGGAGCGCTGATGGCAACCGCACTACATTTTTTCCCGTATTATTTTGTGCATGGAAAAACAATGATATATCTAGGTTTTATTTGCGCCATTAATGTTTTTGTAGGGTATATTTTTACTGATATTCCATTAGAGGTGATAGCATATATTGACTCGGCAATTAAGCTTGTATTTGGAGCGTATTTATTATTTTTTTCGAAGCCGTAAAAAAGACACCTCGAAAATGAGGTGTCTTCATACAATGACAGCTGCAAATCACAGCAACTGTCCAGATATCATACTACTTTTTAAGCGACTGCTCAAGCCTCCTCTTGTCGCTATTTGCTAGATTCCGCAATATACTTAGTTGGCTATATTGTTATGGTGTTCTGCGACTTCGCAATAATTTATACATTTGATAAGCTAAAATACATAAATGAACGCGTAAAATATTATGCTAAAATGAAGGCAGGAGGATAATATGGCAAACGGAACTAAAATACTTGATAATGGAATTATTTTTCACTCATTTACGATGGGGGAATTGTTAATATCAGTATTGCTACTGATAATCATAATAATTTTGCTGGTCAATATCAATAAAAAAGACTAAGCGAAAATAGAAAAGTCGCGCTTTCGGGCTTTTAAATATTCATTCATCATAAAAAAGAAGTAGGTCCGCTTTTCCCATTCAATACGGGTGGCGCTACCTACTTCTGCGTAAATATTACTACTGCCGCCATAAAAAATCAATAAACGGCTGTTGTTAATACTGCCTTTAGTTATAGTTCCCTAACAATTTAGATATTGATATAATTTAACAATTTAAAAGTTTATACATACCGACGTTATAGTTCCCTAACAATTTAGATATTGATATAATCTGTAGGTATTCTTTCAGCGCTCTATTATTGTTATAGTTCCCTAACAATTTAGATATTGATATAATAGCTATTGGCAACGACGGCACAGAGTTGATGTTATAGTTCCCTAACAATTTAGATATTGATATAATCTGATGATAAATCATCTGTGCCTGAAAATCGTTATAGTTCCCTAACAATTTAGATATTGATATAATTGGCGTTCACAAAAACAGATGTGGCGTCATGTTATAGTTCCCTAACAATTTAGATATTGATATAATACCATTTTACCAGTTGTTTTCAACTTCAGTGTTATAGTTCCCTAACAATTTAGATATTGATATAATGTGGGTAACGAACAGCATTCGTCAGGCTTAGTTATAGTTCCCTAACAATTTAGATATTGATATAATCTGTAGGTATTCTTTTAATGCTCTATTATTGTTATAGTTCCCTAACAATTTAGATATTGATATAATCGTGAACGCCAAGTCCAAGCCAATTACCGCGTTATAGTTCCCTAACAATTTAGATATTGATATAATAATTCTTTCGATAATAGTTGTTCTCAATGTGTTATAGTTCCCTAACAATTTAGATATTGATATAATACACACCGCCGCTGGATTGAGGTGCGTCATGTTATAGTTCCCTAACAATTTAGATATTGATATAATTGATTGTTACGATAAGCAAAAACGCAAGAAGTTATAGTTCCCTAACAATTTAGATATTGATATAATCACGCAAAGTCTTAGTTATTTGTCCAGCATGTTATAGTTCCCTAACAATTTAGATATTGATATAATTGCCACACTACCAACACTTTGCTGAAAACCGTTATAGTTCCCTAACAATTTAGATATTGATATAATACAAAATCAGAAAAGCAGATAGACCGTAAAGTTATAGTTCCCTAACAATTTAGATATTGATATAATCAACATCTTTATTCTTATTAAAAAAGAAATGTTATAGTTCCCTAACAATTTAGATATTGATATAATTTTCCAAATTCTGGCACAAATTTTTTCATAGTTATAGTTCCCTAACAATTTAGATATTGATATAATGTCGTAGGTCGTCTACATGCAGGCGTGGGAGTTATAGTTCCCTAACAATTTAGATATTGATATAATACAGGACACTGGTCAAAAATGGATTGATGGGTTATAGTTCCCTAACAATTTAGATATTGATATAATATAATTTTGAGGTTTTATCGTGAGCATCAAGTTATAGTTCCCTAACAATTTAGATATTGATATAATAAACCTATCGCTAGTAACTAACATTTTATGTTATAGTTCCCTAACAATTTAGATATTGATATAATAATAAACATAGGACTACAAAGATGTAAACTGTTATAGTTCCCTAACAATTTAGATATTGATATAATCTTGCAAGCCCCGTTATTGCGTAAATCATTGTTATAGTTCCCTAACAATTTAGATATTGATATAATTGCACCACACTCCCAGCATTACAACCAATTGTTATAGTTCCCTAACAATTTAGATATTGATATAATAATAACTAGATTCAGTATTAATAGACTTGCGTTATAGTTCCCTAACAATTTAGATATTGATATAATAATAAAGCGAATAACATCATCATTTTTTATGTTATAGTTCCCTAACAATTTAGATATTGATATAATAGCATATCTTTAGTAATATACTTAGTGAGAGTTATAGTTCCCTAACAATTTAGATATTGATATAATCTTACAGAAGTTTAACACTACTATCTTCTTGTTATAGTTCCCTAACAATTTAGATATTGATATAATCGGGCGTTTGAGATGTATCCATTCAAGCCGGTTATAGTTCCCTAACAATTTAGATATTGATATAATTGGTAATGTGATGATTGAACACCGCTATGGGTTATAGTTCCCTAACAATTTAGATATTGATATAATGCGTCCAGTGTTTCGCTGCTTGGTACGATCGTTATAGTTCCCTAACAATTTAGATATTGATATAATCTATTATTTACTATATGTGCTATCATAGCCGTTATAGTTCCCTAACAATTTAGATATTGATATAATAGGGTATATATGCGAATACAGATAGACTTAGTTATAGTTCCCTAACAATTTAGATATTGATATAATCTCAAGAACTTTCTTCAGCCCTTCTATATTGTTATAGTTCCCTAACAATTTAGATATTGATATAATGCGAGCGTTTGAGATGTAACCGTTCAGACCGTTATAGTTCCCTAACAATTTAGATATTGATATAATAATAACTCGGCAAGCATACTTGCGGACGGCGTTATAGTTCCCTAACAATTTAGATATTGATATAATTAGGCAGGCTGCGATCCATATGTCATTCCTGTTATAGTTCCCTAACAATTTAGATATTGATATAATACTTCCTTAAATCCCCCTCTGTTACGAGGGGGATTTTTGGTTAGAAAAATGCTAATTGCCCAGCTGGAACGGACTTTTCTTGAGTAGTTTTTTCGCCAACAATAACGTGCATGTGTGTAAATTGATGCTCTGTTAAATAAAGTAATCGCACTGAACCGCTGTCCGGAGCGTGTCTCTTAATTCGCATCATATGTTTTTCTGCAACGTCACGATTTGGACATAGTCGCGTATATATACTGTACTGGAGCATGTCAAAACCATCGTCCAATAAGAATTTACGGAACTGTGTGGCGGCCTTGCGCTCTGTTTTGGTATTGGTCGGCAAATCAAAAAATACTGCGACCCTCATAAGTTTGTATGACATCCTTTTCACTGGAGGACGATTTTTGGTAGAAGAAGCTTATCTGCCTCCTTTGTCTCTATACATTCAATAAAGCTCTCAACTGTTCGCTCAACCGAATGTCTCACGGTAAACTTCTTACCGTTCATTATAACATAATAATTTAATATGTCAATAGCGAGTTGTCTGTCGTGCTTGGTGAGGCTGGAATCCGGGTCTCCGGTGTGGTGTGGCGCGACGTTCTCTAAAATGTGCATATCAACGACAGCGCGATAAGGTTCGATTAAGTCGTCGGCTAGATTGAAACTATTGAGCTCATTGTGGTGAAATAGCCCCTGCGAGGCAACTAGTCCGCGAGCAGCAATATGTCTGGCAATGTGACTTCGCACCATAGCGTAGCCATAGTTTAATGCAGCATTGTGCCAGATCGGCTTGCGGCGTGTGGCGTCGCCCAGTATTTGGTCAAAATATATTCTGGCGGCAATTGACTCGCGATTGCTGGTGTCGCCCGATTTAACATCGTTAGCTAAAGACCGCAAAGTAGAATCGTCTAGCCCGCGATCCTGTAAGACATCTGCTTGATTTGTGATTTTACTGATAATAATTTGTTGCCATAGTTGCTTTTTTAAGGGCTGACTCATGGACAATTGTTGACGCGAAACTTTGGCTTGACGTGAATGCTGTGAATATGGCAAAAGCACACTGGCGGGTAAATGCTTTTCGTCGCATATTACAGTGGTTGTTCCTTTTGTAGCTAGTGCTGTCAGCAAATTTGTCGTGATAGTTGATCCGTAATTGTCTAAAATTAAGGCGTCAATATCTTCAATTGGAAGAGTAGATTCTATCTCCTGTGCGATTACTAGTTGATTACCACGCACGCTAAGCCGCGCAGGATTTTCGATAGCTACGATGCGCCAGGCCATACGACACCCTTGCTAAAATGCACGTCTCCCAGTACATCTACTTTATGTATCTTTAGATAATTAATGCCAGACAGCGATTCTCGTTTTACTGTAGATTTTGAATTCCTAGAACTGTCTGCGGCTAAGTGGCTCTTGATGGTTATACGATTGTCGCCTTCAAATTGGACAAAATATCCAACGAAAGTTTGGTCGTCTTTTTGTATTGTTATTAAATCCCCCTTGTACAAATAACCGATAAAATTAAAACTATTGTCAATTTTTGATACTCCATTGAATGGTTTTAGGAGTTCCATCGGCTCTTTATTTTCTAGTATGTTTATGCGATAGTCGGGTATCATATATATTTGGTCATCTTTTTTGTATACGCGAATACGAACCATCTCAGCAAGGGCGACTGGTGCATTTGCCTTACGACCAACAGAAACCACACCCCTCTTGTCATAGACTTTAACTGCGGCTACAGGTGAGATAGGATTACCATTTTTGTCCTGTTTGGGGCCTTTATACAGCTTAAATGGAGGATTAAAAGCCTTTTTTGCATCTCCGTTACACTCATTAAGTCGAGCTAGTAGTTTTTCGTATAGACTAGATCCATTTTTATTTTTCTGGCTATCAAACTCTTCTTTTGCAAGAGAATTTTCTAGTCTTTGTAGGGTGAGCTCAGTTAGAGGAACTCGTATGAGGTTTTGTCCATTACGATTTCGGTTAGATCGCAATTTTGACTCGTGTGCTTCTCCTCGTATCTTGTGTCTAATCTCTCGTGAAACAAAGATTGGCTTTACGCTTAGACGGAAGTCTTCGTCGTAATTATCAAGTCCGCGTAGTTCATTTTGTAGTGTGGTGATATCGGTGTTGAGGCTGCGTTTCCTTATTTCTTTACTAAAATCTGTCCATGGGTCTGGAAAGCGATTTTTAGTCTCTTTATCGCTACGCAGCTTGAAATATTCGGCTTGTGCGAGGTCTTTTTGCGTTTGGGTAAATGTCGCTTCATCAGTAATTTCGCCAGTGTTCTCGTCGGTAGATTGTAATAAAATTTGTTGTTTTTTATCAATTGTTTTAGCGTTATTCAAATACAGTTTCATCTCCTGTTCTTTCGAGAAGAGATTTGCTTGATAGATAATCTTTGGGCTAATTGCTGCTACAACTGCCGCATCTTTGGCGTGATGTAGAACGTCCTCGCTACGATCTTTAGCCAGACCCCAACGCTTGCGCAGATATGCTGTCGTTGTTCCATTTGGTGCGATTACGTGCTGTTTTCCTTTATCTCCTGCAAAGTCAACATTTTGGCGTAAATAGTTCTGAATAAATCGTGTGATATATCTAGTATCGTTTAAGGCTCGTACATTCCAGCTATCATTTTTATAATCCTGTAGAAGCAGATTTTGCTTCTTCTTCATTGCATAGCCATTATATTTGTAATTGATGGCATTTGTGGCCTTATCATCTGTTTTAATATCGCGTGTCTTATATATCGACTCTACTCTGGCGACGAACTCCTTCCAGCGGTTTTCATCTGCACCAAAATATTCAAATGGAGTTTTATTGCTCTTTTTCTGGTTTTCCTCTGTCAGTACTAGTACTTTATTAGTTATCCCGTCATTATTAGAGCGTGAAAATGGTACGATGTGGTCTATCTGATATGCATTATCATCTTGTAACATTGTGTCAAAATCGATTGGTTTTCCAGAATATGGACAAATACCATTTTGTTCGCGATAGAGCTTAACCTTAATAATTTGCTGACCGTTAAAATCGGCGTTTTTATTCAGTGGTACGCTAAGTTCTTTTAGGTGGCTGAGAAGTTGCTTGCCGCCTTTAGTTTTTGGCGATGCTTCATATCCATCAGCGATTATAGATTTAATGTCTTCGTTATATCCTTGATTCTCTTCATTTTCTTTTTTAATTTTCTTACGCTCTTCGAGGTCTTTCGCTAAGTCGCGAGCAGTTTCAACTTTAATGAAATAAGGTTTACCATATTTGCGTTCAATGGCGCGAACGACCTTCAGCGTTTGTGATATGGCACGTTTTACGACGGGATTGGTGATTTGTTCTAGGCTAGCTGATTGTTTCTTGAAGTCGTAACCAGCGGCTTCACAGGCTTTATCATAAGTCATACCATTAAGAATATGCGGTGTGATTTTTTGCAAAGCTTTTATCGACAGATGGCAGAATGACCCAAAATTAGTAGCTTTAATTTTGATAATTGCGTTTTTGGCGTCATCAGAAATTGGCAATGCATTTAATTCGGCTTTAATTCCTTCGTCAGATTTTTGTGTAGTGAGAATATAAGCGATTTGATTGATTGTTGATTCGTTGTCAATTTTTGCCCAATCTTCTGGTAGATTTTTCAGTGCTGTTTTAATATCATGGTAGGCCTTTAAGCCGCCGAATGCATTTCCCTCTCCGAATTCATCGCCGTCCTTTTTCTTTCCGTGTGTATATTTTGGAACGTAATCTTCGCTAATTCCCGCAATGCTACGCACTTTTTTATATGTTAGGCTTTTTTGATTTTTGGCGGCTTCGATAACTTTATTTATCTGCTCTGAAGATAACCTTATCTCTAGATTTTCTCGCTTTGCCTGGCGCTTGCTGGCGTCGCGAGGTATGAACACCAGATGTGATAAGTCGCTTGCCAAGCGAAAAATTTCGAAGCTGTAGCTAGCTCTCGGTGCTCGTTTTTCATTTTCCTCGAAAGTACAGTTCCCGACCATTTTTTCAATCAGCTCTTCAGTCATAAATGGGCGCTGGTACATAATTGCTGATACGTTTACGACATTTTTGTCATCGTCCAAACCGTAAAGCATTTCATTGATCGCTGTATCGGAAACGTTTTTTAAGGCATATCTTTTCTGGACCTCAATAATCTTTTCTAATTCGTGCAAAAAATCACTGCGAGAAAAACTATTAGTGTAATCATCGCGCTTATTACGTTTATGCGACGCAAAGTTTTCATCGCGACTTAGAGCTTCGCCGACAGTTTTATATCCGTTCTCGGCGAGGAACTTTTCATTAGTTTTCAAGGCTTTTGATACGCGGCCACCTTCTTTTTCCGACTCTTCCTCGACTTTACGATTCGACTTAAATCCACGTCGTTTGGCGATTTGGTACATGACCTTGAACAGCTCTTCCGGGGATAATTCCTCGGTGAGTGCTTTTGAACGCAGGGAATATACGTCTAATTTGTTAAATTTGGATTTGTCACTTAATACTTCTTCGATTCGATCTCTGGTGAGAATATTTTGGTCAATAAAGAATTGCTTCAAGTTGTTTAAGCGTTGGCGTCGTCGTTTTAAGCGGCGGCGAGCTGACCGTGCGTCGCGGCGAGGTTTGGCAAGCGAATCTCCGCTTTTCGGATGTTCTGGTTTTTCAAAAATGCGCACCCCTAAATCATGGATGCGCTCTTTATCTAAGTCCAATACCGCCCAGCCGATTGAGGATGTCCCGATGTCTAGGCCTAGTGAATATTTTTTTGGTGAATATGAATATTTTTGAGTCATGATGGTCCTTTTTGTGAGATAATTTAATGCAATTATACAACCAAAATAGAATATTTGAAAGCGTAAATACTTTACTCATAAAAAAGATAATCCGCCCAACAAGTGAGCGGATTAGTGCTTTGCTCCAGTATTTCATATACTTTACAGCGGATTTTTACCGCCAGATTATTATAGAAACCTAGAACAATTTAGATATTGATACAATCCTTACTTAAGGGACTGTAACTACAGTGTACCTCACTTAATATTATTGCGCAAGTATTATTTTGGTCGTATTCTGCCAACTGGCATATGAATTCATCCACCACGGATTTACTGAACGGTTGAGGGATGACGCAGTGTAGCCATTAGACTTTTGTTCTCCGACAGTTTGACCTTTATTGTTAGTACCATTGCCTATTAGGAAGTAGCCGTTAAGTCCGCCGTCATCTCCAGTAACATTTAGTAGGGCTTGTGCTTCTGCTCGTTTGGTTGCTGACGGGTGATTGTTTGCGTGATATTGAAGGTACTGACGATATGATTCATTTCCTTGCATAAGAAAAAATCTCCTTATTAATAAGGAGATTTGGGGTTTGTGCTATATGCTAGTTATTAGTTAAATCCACAGAAGTGTTGGACGGCTACTTGGCTTTTTGGACCTACGCCTATTCCAATTTTTGTATACTTAGGATCTTGTATTGCTTTACGGTGAGACTCTGAATTCATCCACCAGTTAAAGGCGCCACGACTACTAATGTTTGCTCCCGCAGTCCAATTTTCGCCGCTCATAGTACATTTAGCCTGCTGATATATCAGATAATACATTTCTTGCGTGTACATATCACCTAATCCAGGTATATCATGCTGCCTGTAGCCCTTAGCTTCCATGTCGTCTGCCTTGAGTTGCGCGCTCTTCTGAACATTCTCGTCCATTACCAATGGTGCTACGCCAATTCTTGCCCGTTCCTGATTCACTAATTCTAGGATTTCTTGAGGATCTGCGGGACCGTTGTCGTATTTATCAAATGCTGGTTTGTGTTGCTTCGGCTGCTCTTCTTGTTGTTCTTGAGTTGCCGCTAATGCTATTTGATTATCTAAGCGTCTTTTAAGCCATAAGCTACCACCAGCACCTGCTATGAGCAGTAAAACAGCAGTGACGATTACGGCTTTTTTCATGGTTGCATTGTAGCATAACAGGGGTAGTTTGTCAACTACCTACCATGCCATGGTTCACAAGCTATACCGTCACCGTCTCTGTCTAGCTCTTCACGATAACCAGGTTCACCCTCACGGATTGACTGAGCTCCGTTTTCACGGGCTTCAGTACAATTTTCGTAATATACATCATCTTCATCAGATTTATCTTCATACGATGAATTGCTCCTGGTATGACTTGAGTTATTGTTGGTAGGATTAATGAAGTAATGCCTATATGCGTATACTCCAAGAGCATATATTCCTCCCATTAGCGCAAGTATCAATATCATAGACAATGCGTCTTTCAGGTAATTATTCATACAGCCATTCACTTACTCCACCGTGGTGTGAGCAAGCTCCTCTTCCAGTAGCATGTGATTGCCAGCCATCTCGACAGATTGCGCCTACACGATAGCGTTGTTGTTGAATAGGTTGTGGTCTATATTCTCATATATAAACTCGTCTATAGCCTCTCTTAATTCCCTAGTCATTCTAGGCTTAGGGTTGGCTTCCATTTCGTTAATAGTTTCTTGAAGAGGGTGCTGGAATTTATCGCTATTGACATCTTGAGGATCTTTTGCTATACTAGAATTGTCAATCGACTGGTCAAGCGCATCTGCGCTAATAGCGGAACCTTCGAGTCCGCGCCCAGTCGATTTTCTTATGCCTGAAATATCATAAGCTAACACATTGCCTAATTTATCTACCTCATTGACATTCTGAACTTCTCGTGCTATATTTTCATTAGAAAAGTCGCCCAGTCCCCGTTCGGCTTGTCCACGGGGCGCACCATTAAGGTCGCCTGGGCGGCTTTTTTCTTGGCTTCGCACGTTACCTTCATAAAGAGTATTGAGTCCTGTTGTATTATTTGTTACACTATCCACACGAGAATCCCCTAGATGGTGTAACTCAGTTGACGGGTTCATCCCTGCTGGCTCCATGGGGGATTTTCTTATTGTGGCGTGATCATTCTCATCGTTGATATTTTGGGCTTCTCGTGCTATATTGCGATCAGAAGCCTCTGTGTTATAACCAGGTTCGATAAGTTCCCCTGGCGACACAGGGGTTTTTCTTATGTTGCCCTCATAGAGAGTATCCCGCCCTATTATCTGTCTTCTAAGAAATTTACAGGCTATTTGATCGTTGGCATTTTGAGGATTGTTTGCTATAGTGGAACTAGAAGAATCCCCACTTAAATCCCGGTAATGGGATTCGGGGATTTTTTCTGTATTATTTGGTTATAATTCCCTAATAATCTAAATACCGATATTCCCTAAGAGTCGCGTTTTACCTTTACCCCTGGCGCCCTAGAGATGATATAATTACTATAATATGTATGCCGCGGTCCAATCTATAACCATAAAGGTGAGCGAAGTTGATTCTGCTTTACTTAATGACGCGGATGAGCTGCAGAAAATGTTAAGAAATGTTACGGAATTGGCGGGCTTGCACTCTTTGGAATCGGTGATGCATCAATTTTCTCCACAAGGAATCAGCGCCGCCCTGCTTTTGTCGGAGTCGCACATCGCTATTCATACGTGGCCAGAAAGCGGCGTGGCGTATATAGCGATGACAACTTGTAAAATGCTGGATGATGATAAATTGCAACAAATAAAAGAGCTGATTGCACGGCTGCTGGGCGCAAAAAACATAATTATGAAAGAAATGGCATTGTAATATGAAACGAACCAAGGCGCGACTTAAAATTAACCAGATTTTGACCGGCAAGAAGACGAATCTGCGAGTTGTTGGCTGTTTGCTTTTTCGCGAATGGGATAAGAAAGACAAGCGATTTTACTACTGGGAAGAGTGGGAGATTACTGGGCTGGCTGATTATGATAGCTGGGTGGAATATGATCACAGCGATCAAACCGTTTCTCTGTATGAGCCGATTCGTTTCACCCAGGCAATTGATCCAACGCAATTGAAAAAAGGTCAATCATTCACCGTTTCTGAGCAGGATGGCAAGGATCACATTGTGGTGGTTGACGAGGTTGGAATTGGTGAAATTATGAATATCAAGGGCAAAAACACGTATCAAGTTTTCCCGAAAGAACTGATGGCGTACGCTACTTTGAAGGATACTAGCGCGCCGAAAAACCGTCAGTTGATCACGATTGAGAAGTATAACAATCGCGAATATGACGCCTATCGCAAGGTTCAATTGAGTGACAAAGATCAAAAGGAAATGTTCGGCAGGACCATTAAGCCGATTGACTGGACGACGATTATAGCCATTGCCATATTTATCGCTATTATTTTGTTTGCGTTCATCTTTGACAATAATTCCGACGGCAGTAATGGCGGAGGTCACGGCGGATCGCGCAGCGTTTACGGCGGCAGTAGCGGCGGGCTTGGTAAATAAAAGGAGTTATAATGTCACGATCAAGTACGAAAAAACGGGAGCAAATTGCTCTATTTGCAGCGGCAATTTTAGTAGCAATTGGCGGAATTATTTACGAGCTGATTTTAGGCGCAGCTGCGTCATATCTGGTGGGCGATTCGATTTTGAGCTTTAGTCTGGCAACTGGCGTGACGCTGTTTGGCATGGGAATCGGCTCATTGCTGGTCAATTACATCAAGCTTCATCCAGCGACCAGCTTCGCAACAAACGAAATTATTCTGGGGCTAATTGGCGGAAATTCGGTGATGCTGATGTATTTGGGATTCGTTTTTACGCGTTCGCATTGGCTAATTTTTGCCGTCATAAGTCTGGCAATTGGTATTTGTATCGGGCTGGAAATTCCGCTTTTAATGAAGATGTTTCAGGAGTTCGGTCGCAAGTCTTCGGTGAAATTATTTAGTAAGATTTTGGCGCTCGATTATTTTGGGGCGTTAATTGCGTCGCTATTATTCCCGCTCGTTATGCTTCCGTATCTTGGTTTGATGCGCAGCGCGTACCTGGTGGCGGCTTTGAATATTGGCGTTGCGGTTCTGATTCTTAAGCAAATGAAAGCGTCGAAAATTGTGATGACAATTAGCGTTATTGCAACAATGTTGCTGGTGGGATTTTTCATTTTTGCGACGGAAATTGAGCACGGAATTGACAAACGGACGTATAAAGATCCGGTGATGTGGCAGCAGCAGACGCCGTATCAGAAAATTGTCCTGACTAGATATAAGAATGATACGAGGTTGTTTTTGAATCGCAATCTGCAGTTTTCCAGCCTTGACGAAGCGCGTTATCACGAAACGCTGTCCGCTTCCGCTCTGTCTTCAGTCGCTAACCCGAAGCGTGTGCTGATTATGGGTGGCGGCGACGGCTTACTGGCTCGGGATGTTTTGAAATATCCCAGCGTTGAGCATATTACGTTGGTCGATATCGATGAGGTGATGACTAATCTGGCGAAAACTAATCATCTTCTCACCGATATAAATCAGCGCTCTCTGCATGATTCGCGTGTTTCTATTGTCAATCAAGATGCTTTCCAATTCGCCTTCTCTACCAAGGATAAATATGATGTTGTGTTGATTGATCTGGTGGATCCGTCGAATGAAAAATTAGCCAAGTTGTATTCCGAACAATTATATCGTCAAATCGGTAATATTTTAACGGAGCGTGGGGTTATGGTGACGCAAGCGACGTCTTCATTTTTCTCTCCGCATGCTTTTTATATGGTGGCAAACACCGTCAAGTCATCTCATCCAGAGCGATATGTGACAGCGTTTTCGGTCAATGTGCCTTCGTTTGGCGAGTGGGGTTTTGTGATGTCTACGCCGCAAGCTGAGGTCGTGGCTAGTCAGCCATTGCCGAAAAACCTACGATATCAAAACCAGAAACTGCTCACCTTCCTGACCAAACAAAACGCCGTATCGGTGCCGTCTGGACAGACTTCCACGTTGGTTTCTCCGCGAATTACCGACGTTTACAATTCCGATATGCGTCAGTGGCGATACGAATAGTTTTTAAGCGGAGGTAGTGTTCTTTTTTCGTCGGCGGCGTCGTCTTTTTGGCGTAGCTGAATCTAGCGGTGTAACTGTATTGATCGCGGTTTCTGTGACTACGTTATAGTTGCCGCGAATTTGCAGAACAACTTCGCCATCGTTTGCCGCGGGTTGCTGCTTTTCCGGTTGGCTATTGACCGCTGGAGCGTTGTTTGCAGGCTGCGGTTGAGGTTTGGCTGGTTGCTTTTTCTGGTTGCGAACAGGTTTTATCGCGGCGTCAATTTCCTTCTCAACATCTTCCCTGTTTCGCGAATACATGCGACGCGAATGTTCAATAATGTGCGGCGTGTTGTCGGCTTGGCTTGGCGGAAGTTCCAATGTGCGGGCAGAAAACGCCGGAGTTTTTTCGCCACCGATAACCATATTGACAACAAAATTACGATTGTGCATTTGAAGCAGGTCGATTGCCTCGAAGTTCGGCTCGAATTGCTTGGCAAGAATCGGTGCATCGTCAGCAGAAACTCGGAAAGAAATCATGGTGCCGACGTTTCCGAAAACCGCATCGCGAACCGTGTCGCTCATCTGGGAAATGTACTGGTTGGCAACGGTCAAGTTAAGGCCATATTTTCGAGCCTCGGATAGAATAGTCGCAAACGAATCAGTGGCGAAGTTCTGGAACTCGTCGACGTAAAGATAGAATGGGCGGCGGTCACGGACGTCAGGAATGTCGCTTCGAGACATGGCGGCAAGCTGGATTTTTGTGACCAAAAACGAACCGAGGATGGCGGCATTATCTTCACCGATAAGACCCTTGGACAGATTGACGATTAGAATCTTTCCCTCGTCCATAATCTGGCGAATATTGAACGTGGATTTTGGCTGTCCGATAATATTGCGGATGATTGGATTGGCGGTGAAAGCCCCGACTTTATTTAAGACTGGCGCAATTGCCTCGGCGACAAACTTGTCATTCCAGCTGGCAAATTCAACATTCCAGAATTGCAAAACCACGGTGTCTTGGCAATAAGTCAGCGTTTCTTTTCGGAATTCCTTATCTGTTAGCATACGAGTAATGTCAAGCATCGTCGCTTCTGGTCGATCCAGCAAAGCTAGAATTGTATACCGCAAAATATACTCAAGTCGCGGTCCCCACGAATCGCCGAAAATACGCTTCAAAACGCCGATGATTTCTGATGAGATGTTGGTTTTTTGGTTCGGATTTGTGACTTCCAGTGGGTTGAATCCCAGAGGATATGCGGTGTCGGCTGGGTTGAAATAGATCACGTCGTTCAATCGGCTGCCGGGGATAAATTTCATGTTGTTGATTGCGAAGTCGCCGTGCGGGTCGATGATGGCATATCCTTGATTATGGAAAATGTCGCTTAAGGCGAAGAGCTCTAATAGTCCACTTTTTCCGGCACCCGTTTGCCCGATTATGTAAACGTGGCGTGAGCGGTCATAGCGCAACATACCGAATTGGTGGCTGATGCCGCGGAAGTTGGTGACGCCAAAGGCAGAAATTTGGTCATCGTTGACGTCTTCGCCGGTTAAGACTGGCAATTTGGACGGCGGTTCTGCGGTTTTGGAGCTTGCCCAAACTATATTTGGCGTTTCAACGTTGGTGTGTGGCAAGTGAAAAACTGACGCCAATTCTTCTATATTTAAGATAAAACCGTCGCCGATGAACGAACGCTTGCGATATTTATCAATAAATTCTTTGCCAAACACACCCTTGACGGCGCGAAATCCGTTGAGATTAGTTGAGTTGAACTGCTTAAACGTACCGACAAGCGCCTGCATACGAAGCTTGGCATTCGTCTGACTTTCGCCCATATAAACCAAGCGAATTTTTACTTCATATCCGAGCTTGGTCGCCTTTTTCTCTGCTTCAGAAATGCGAGTTTTATCGCGGTCTGACAGCTCGATTTTGGTTGATTGCCCGACTCCCTGCTCTGGTGGTTGCCATAATGCGCCAAGTACACCGATTAGCCACTGCATACTGCCGCCGAATCCTGGCAAGGAGAACATTCGTCCGTTTTTTATACTATTGATATATCGATCTGCGGCGTTTTGCCAGTCATCTGGGATTGGTCTGACCAGCACCTGAATCCACAATTCTTCACCGGTGGTTTCTAATTTTGCCAACGTGCCCGTAATGCCCGCCAGCGGGTCGACTTCGAAGTTTTGGAAAGTGCGAATCGGGAGAAATTCATCGGTGGTTAATGTCAATTCTGTCGAGTAAGCAACTTCGTGGTCGCGCTCGTGCTCGGTATAATCTTCGTCGGCTTGGTGAATTTGAACGGTTGGGTATTGAGAATAAATCTGTCCCTCGACAAAGCTCTGCAGGGTTTTTGGCACCCAAACGTAAAAGCGAATTTGCCCATTGACTGAGGCGATTTCAAAGCTGATGTGCTCTTGGTGTCCGCCAGATAATCGCAATTCTTTATTGTCGCGAAGAATTCCGTGTAGTGAAGCGAATAACTGTTCGGCGGCAAGTTCTTGCTTGTCATTTGTGCGTGGGATTTCCAGAACCAAAAGCACGCTCTCAACTGGGGTAAAATCTTCTATCTTCCGATAATTCCGCCACGTCAAAAACATCAGGACTGCCACGATTGGTATCCAAACATACCATTGCAATAACGTACCGATGATCCAAGAAATAATCTGCATTATGTGTAAATTATCTCACCTCTGAAAGAAGTTTGCAACTTAGCTTAAGCGGCTTCTTCAAAAACGTATGTGGCTTTAGCGACGCGTTTGAATTGCGGCTTTGATTGAAGGTTTAATAGAATAGTAGTCTCCTTGACTTGTCGTTTGTCGAGGACTTGACGGACGATTTCATCGCGGTGAAGCGGAGTTTCGGAATTCTTCAAAATATCGGTAATGATATCTGCTACAGTTCCGCGGCTGTAGCCCCAGCTGGCAAGCGCGTAAATACCGCGGCCGATTAGAACAAAGCGCTTGTCTTTAATAAGTTCGTTGTGGATTGCTTGGGTTGTGACGCTTCGGCGGTTAAATTCGCTGTCCCGAATTCCCTTGGCGATGTCGGAAAAATGCATCGGCGAGCCGTTGGTGTCCAGAACAACGTAGATTTTATCGCGGATGTTCTTTGGGTTGACCGCTGGCCATTTGGCTAGTCCCCACTGATCGTTTAAGCTAGCCAATTTTTTACTAACAGTAGCCAAGGCCGCAATATTTGAAGGATGTTCATAGTCCAATTTTTTGTGCAATTCTTCCGCAGTAACGGGCTCACCGTGTTTTTTGATGGTCTTTACAACTTCTTCGACTCGTGCTCTAATTTGCTTTTCGTTGCCGAGAGTGTCAATTGCTGCCGCTTGGTAATAATCGTCATTCTCTGTAACAATCGTGATGTTTTCTGCCAGCTCAGAAATGAACGCCACACGAGCGCGGTCAATTGCAGTAGCTTCTTTACCGAGGAAATGCGACGCCAAATCCTGCATGCGCGCAACTCGTCCCATCTCAGACAAACTCGAAGTGATCTCTTTTTCCATAGCAATAACCGAAGGAAGTTCTCCCTCGGCGACAGCTGCACGTAGACGCGTTAAGATTGCTTTTTCTAGCTGACGAACGCGCTCGCGAGTAATGCCGAACATATCGCCAATTAACTCTAATGTTTCTTTTCGGTCATACAAACCAAATCGCCGAGAAATAATCTCCTTTTCGCGCTCTTGCGGAATCTTAGAAATAATAGTATCGACGACAGAATTTAATTTGGCGCTTTGCTCGGTTTTTGCTGTCTCGCTCATGTTGCTAGAAACATCCTCTCTGCCTCACCACAGGTTATATTGATTGAAAATATGTTTTTAATTATACAATTGCATTTGACAAAAGTCAATAAGTAAATGCCATAATTGCTGATATAAATTATAGCATTTATTTTACGTTTTTTGCAATAGATTATATGAAGAGTTTTTATTATCCGGAATTATTGGATAGTATAAAAACGCTATTTCTTTTTAGCGGATGTTTTGGTGGCTTTTTTAACTACGCGTTTGCGAGTTGGTTTCGCTGTTGTGGCACTTAATAGTTCCAAGGCTTTTTCGTGGGTAATAGTTTTCGGATCTGTATCTTTAGGGGTTTTGACATTTTTGGTGCCGTTGGTGATATACGGACCGAATCGTCCATTGAGAACCTTAATTCCATCTGGGAATTCGGCGATATTCTTAGCGGCTTCGGCTTCTAATTTGGCGGCGTAAAGTTCACGCGCCTTTTCTAAAGTAATGCTGTGCGGGTCTTCTGGCTTAATGGAAACGAACAATTTACCGACTTGAATGTATGGACCGAATCGCCCAATATTTGCTTTGATGTCTTGACCGTCCTCTGTTTGACCAACGACGCGTGGCAATTTGAACATCTCCAGTGCTTGCTCCAGGGTAACTGTCTCAATTTTCTCACCCTTTGGTAGCGGCGCAAAACGCGGCTTTTCGTCGCCGTCAGTTTCGCCCAGCTGCAGCATTGGACCAAACCGCCCAAATCGCGCAATAATCGGCTTATTCGTCTTCGGGTCAATTCCCACTTCACGATTAGCGCCGACCTTACTTCGGTCAATCCCGCCAGATTGCTCGATTAATTTATGGAAAGGCGTGTAAAATCCGTGCAACATTGCGCTTTTTTCCAGATTAGCACCGGCAATTTTGTCAAATTCCGTCTCGACGTTGGCGGTAAAATCGTAATCGACAATTTGTGTAAAGTGGTCCGTCAGGAAATCGGCAATCAGTTCGCCGCTCGGCGTTGGAATAAGCTTGCCGCGTGTCGAACCAGTTTTTTCCTGGACAATACTTCGACTAACTTCCTCGCCATTATAGTTCAGGACAATCACATCTCGTGGCTGACCTTCGCTGTCGCCCTTTTCAACGTAGCCGCGAGTCTGAATAGTGTCGATAATCGTGGCGTATGTGGATGGACGTCCGATTCCAAGCTCCTCCAGTTTCTTGACTAGCGAACCTTCGGTGTAGCGAGCTGGCGGTCGTGTAAATGTTTGACGAGCCGTAATGTCGTGAGAATTGACTTCATCGCCAGACTGTAACTTCGGTAGAAGCTCATCTTTATTGCCGCCGTAAACGCGCAAAAATCCGTCAAACGTAATAACTTCGCCCTTTGCCTCAAACTGAGCGGGTTTTTTGCTCTTAGGTAAATTATCGCCTTTGATGTCGATTGTAATAGTTGTCTTTTCTAGTTTTGCTGGCGACATTTGTGACGCTAAAGTTCGACGTCGAATTAGGTCATATAATTTCTGGTCATAGCTATTATTAGACGCGGTTTCCAGAGCGATGTCAGTCGGGCGAATGGCTTCGTGAGCTTCTTGGGCGGACGCGGATTTGGTCTTAAATTTGCGAACCGTTGAGTAATCTGGACCGTAAAGACGCTTAATGAAGTCGGTAGCTGCCGCGATGGCTTGACCGCTCAAATTCACCGAGTCAGTACGCATATAGGTGATTTTTCCGTCTTGGTACAATTTTTGCGCCGAAGCCATGGTTGCTTTGGAGCTGAAGCCAAGTTTAGAGTTGGCCTCCTGTTGCAAGGTTGACGTGGTAAATGGTGCCGCTGGATTGCGCGTTCCGGGAGTTTTTGAGATATCGCTAACAACAAATTCGGCGGGTTTCAGACTATTTAAGAACTCGTTCGCCGCTTCTTCTGTATCGAATTTTTGATTAAGCTCGGCCTTGAATTCTTGATTATCGTGAATAAAAATGGCGGTAACTTTGAACTGAGAATTGCCTTCAAACTTCATAATTTCTCGTTCTCGCTCAACGAGTAATCGCACTGCTGGACTCTGAACGCGACCAGCTGACTTTCCGCCTGGAACTTTCTGCCAGACGACTGGGCTGAGCTCAAAACCAACCAGTCGGTCAAGGATTTGCCTGGCTTGTTGCGCCTGAACCAAATTCATATCCACGGTTCGCGGATTCTTAATTGCATTGGTTATGGCATCTTTGGTAATCTCATGAAAAACGATTCGCTTGGTTGTTTCAATTGGAAGATCCAGTACCTTACACAAATGCCAAGCAATAGCCTCTCCTTCGCGGTCTTCATCGGTTGCGAGCCAAACATTTTCCTTGCCAACTGCCTTGACATTTCTCTTTAGTTCGGTGATAACTTTCTTTTTTTCAGGATCAACTTCATAAATTGCAAAAAAATCGTTAGCCACGTCAATCGGCGGTGTTCCATCCTTCGTCTTTTTAACAATCGAGCGAATATGCCCCACGCTAGACAGGACGTGAAAATCCTTGCCGAGATATTTCTCGATGGTTTTAGCTTTGGCTGGTGACTCGACTATAACGAGATTTTTCATAACTTTATATTATAACAAATCACTATCTGGCTACAACCGCAAAGTGAATTATTACGAGTGACCACTGAGGCGACCGAGCATTGCCATTGACCCGAGGCTGCGATTGACATCTGTTATTTGGTGCGACTCTTTTGGCTTTTCCTTTTCCGCGTTGCCGTTAATTGCTCGTTTTATGTAGGTGCATGTTGCGTGTACGGCAAACGGAAGCGAGGCGGCGAATGCTGCAGCTCCTAGTTTGCGTAGAGCCTCGGCGGGCTTTGGACTGTCGGTTCGTTTGTCGACTAATTCGGCGGCGGCATAAGCAACTAAGGCTGCCGTTTCCATAGCTAGCCCCACCTTCCCTGATTTGGTCGGTCGAGTTTCGGCTTTCTCGTCACTACGTAAATTAGCAATTCCGGTAGCCGCGGCGTTTATCAAGTTTAGTACTGCAACAGTGCCAAGGACTTTCTTTGGGACCATTTCCTTTTCATATAGTTCATAGAGAAATTTTGCCATAATTATTTTGTCTGTTATGGCGTCTAAGGCTGCTCCAAAATTGCTAGTCTGCCCTGTCATGCGCGCTACAATGCCGTCCAAGACGTCAGCTGATCGCCCGACCGCGCATTCCGCCAGCCCTTCAGGTGTATCGATTTTCTTGGATCCGTGTATCACCAAAGTGGCACCAATCATACTTATAAAATTAGGGATGGTAAAGACGTCCTTGGTGACTTTACGGGCGACAGGAGATGCTTCTCGGGCTTTTTTCATAGTCCGTATAGTAACATCAATTTGTCAAAATAGCAATATTATCGTAACGTCCAGTTGTTCGCTCCGAGAGGTTTGATAACGCCATTGATTTCTAGCATAGTTAACGCCGTGGCGAAATCTGACGCGGATAATCCTGATTTTTGTTGGATTTCATCGCCGTCACGAAGCCCTTCTGAGATGAGCTTTATGATAATAGCTTCTTCAATTGTTGCGCTGGCTGCTAATTCTTGACCGTTGTCTTTTTGCAATTTTTCTGGCGCGATAATTGATAAAATATCGTCGGCGTCCGTCACCAAATACGCCCCTTGTTTTAATAAGGTATTGCAGCCAGCCGACAACGGGCTGGTTATATTTCCGGGAACTACAAACAAATCTCTTCCCTGGTTAAGCGCGTGCGAGGCTGTGTTTAATGTGCCGCTTCGCTCGGCGGCTTCGGTGATAATAATTCCGTCAGCTAGCCCACTAACTAGTCGATTTCGCTCCAGAAAACTCCAACGATTGACTATTTTATTGTCACCCTTCATCCATTCTGAAACGACCGCGCCACCCTGCTTTATAATGCTCATGGCTAGTTGATAATTGGTCCGCGGTGAAATGTCCGGAAGCTCGTTTGGGACGACCGCCACGACCGTTCCGCCAGATTCAATGGCGGCTTTTTGGGCAATACAATCCACGCCTAGCGCCAGACCACTCACGATTACACATCCGGCTTTTGCCAGATCTGTTGCTAATCGCTCGGTGACTTCTTTTCCGTAGGCGGACGGCTTACGGGATCCGACGATTGATACGACTGGCGCATTTGTTTCCGGTAATTTTCCCATATAACATAAGCTTTTTGGTGGATTGGCAATATGTGCTAATCTCTGGGAGAAAATATGCTCATCTGGTGTAATTCTATTGATTTCCATAAAAAATGTGGTAAAAAGTATTGACACTTTGTCAAATGTTTGCTATAATCAAGGACGATTGGTTAAGTAATCATTAACCAAACGCACCTTATACCCCCTATTCTAACTATATGTTAGGTTGCGCGCAATGGCATTAAGTATTCTTACCCTCCACTTTTTGCGGTTCAACGTTACGCGCATACTAACCCCTTTAACTGCCCTTTTTCAAAGGTGACCTCTGTTGAGGCGAGCACTAATTGGTGTTGATAATAGTCAGGCGCGGGCTTTTGGAGTTTTAGTCGCGACGCTTCGCTGATACGGTAGCTCGGGTGGGTTGAAGGGTAAAAAAGCGTCAGGTGATGCCCACCCTTACCTGGCGCTTTTTTGTTGAGAAAATTATTTATTTTCTATAATATATCGGCACTTTTCGCAAATACCTTCCAACTCAAAGTGGTGTTTTGTGACTATGAAATTATGTTTTTTACCGACGAAATCTATGAGTTTTTCTAGCTCTTGTGATTGTATAGGCTCGGCATTTTGACAATTAATGCAGTATAGATGGTGATGATGTGGTATAAAAGGTTCTGCTAACTCGTAATAGTTCTTCCAGCCAATAGTTATGGTGTTTATAATACTCAGATTATCGAATATCAGTAGTGTGCGGTAAATGCTGGCACGGTTAATGTTTTTGCAGTTTTTCGCAATATCGCCGACCGTAAGAGGCACATCTGAATTTCGCAGGATATCAAATACTTGCTGGCGTGGTTTTGTCAGGCGAAGATTGTGGCGTTCGAATATTTCATTTAGCATAGTGCTATCAATAGTTTATAACTTATTGCAACAAGTGTGCAATAGACTTACAGTCCGAGTAATTCATAAGGATATTTGGGTTGGCTGATTTTTGTGATGTGTGCATCGGTTATGACGTATTCAGCTTGACTATTAACGATTTTTTGCGACAATTTACCTTTGATGATTAGCCATGTTCCATCTGGGTAGTCTGTCGAAAAGTTTTTCTCGACCAGGATTTTCATAGGCACGCTGTCAACAGTGCAGCAACTTATAACGTATCTGGCAATATTGAAGTAATTATAACCGTAGTTTTTTAACAGATCATTTGAAACGAAGCCAGTAACGGTGATATCTTTGCCGTTAAAATAAGCGGCTTCTTTGCAGGAATTTATTGCGGTTTTCCAGCGGTTTATTGAGATTGTAGAAGAGTTTTCTTTCGGCTGAGGTGTTTCGCAACGACTTTCAGGCTCGATAATCGCAGGACTTTCTTTTTGTGCGAGGCTGCTTGGGGAGAGTGATTTTGGCGGCAATATGTAGCCGACTGATAATATAATTATCGCAAAACAAGATATTGGGGCAATTTTTTTCAAGCTAATTCTAGATTTGTCTTTTGAGGGTTTATTTTTTAATTGCAACATTATATCAATAAGCAAAAGTATAACGCCGATTACGCTAATTATGACTGCGAATGAGTGATAGCGTGGATGAACGTAAAAGCCGAGTTGGTCGCGCCAAGCTAATAGCAAAATATATGCGCAAACGACAATTCCGCCAATTGATTTTGCAAGGTTAGCGTACATATAAATTAACTCCCAGTCCGACAATTAGAGATAAGAAGAATACAGTTAAGGTAATTGTTGCAATAAATTTCCAGCGAAAAGTTGTTTTTAATAGCGTAATCATTTTTATGTCTATCATCGGTCCGAATAGTAAGAAAGATAAAATTGAGCCTGTCGTGAAATTTCGCACGTAAGCCAGTGCGAAGAATGCGTCGATGCTGGAGCATATCGAAATGATGAAACTTAGCGTGATCATGGATATGACTGATAAGAAAATGTCGCCGCCGACGGCGTTTATTATGAATCGCGGAACGAAGATTTGTGTGGCAGCTGCGATGCTAGCACCTAAGACCAACATAGTAAATAATTGCCAGAATTCATTACGTGATGAGCTGAATAGGTTTGGCAATTTCGAACCGTGATTATGAGGGTGGCAAAGTTTTTCAAACTCTGGATTAATGATGGAATCTTCCTTAAAAAAGCTGACGATAAAAGCGGTTATTTGTACGATAATTAGCGCAAAAATAATTCGCCACCAAACCATTCGGGTGTCAAAGCTGAAGGCGGTCATGGTTGAAATTATGGTTATCGGGTTTAAGATTGGCGCGGCGAAAAGAAAGCTAATAACGTCGGTAGGTTTTAGTCCGTTTGTCATTAAGCTGCGTGCAATTGGTACGTTGCCACATTCGCACACGGGTAAAATTAGCCCGATCATAGAGAGCGTAATTCGTCGAAGAAAGGCGTTTTTTGGTAACATTTTGAAGACATCTTTTGATGATAAAAAGTATCTGATAAGCGCGGATATGATAATTCCTAAAATTAAGAATGGGACCGCCTCGACAATTACGCTTAGCGTCAGCGTGATGAAATCTTGTAATGACGGAAGTAATTTATTGCACCATTCTGCAAATTCTCCGTTTAATAACATAACGCCAAATCGTGAGCTGAATTGATAAATAGAAATTATAAGGACGCCAAAAACCACCCAACCGATCAATTCACTGTTGGCTGATAAAAAATTTTTTATGCGACCATCTGGCGATTTTTGTGCCATATATAAAATTATACTCCATGCTTATGCTATACTAAATCAATATGAAGCATCTTTTACATTCACATCATCCGTTTCGGATTTTCTGGTTTTCAGTCCTATTGACCTTAGGTTTGGGCAGTTTGATTTTTAGCCATATGGGCGTTAGCGGCCTTTGGTTATTTACTATTTTAGTGGTTCTGGAAGTTACGTTTAGCTTCGACAACGCGGTGATAAATAGCAAGGTTTTGGCGGGAATGAGTCAAGTCTGGCAGAAAGTCTTCCTGACGGCTGGTATATTTGTGGCGGTGTTTGTTGTTCGATTCATATTGCCAATTGCTATTGTGATGATTGCGAGCGGTCATGGATTTATGGATGTTGTCAATCTGGCGCTACATAAACCTGTCGAGTACGGCAAGATCCTGTACGAGGCGTCGCCGATGATTGACGCGTTCGGTGGTGCGTTTTTGATTATGATTGGGCTTAGCTATTTCATCGATTACAACAAGCGTGTTCACTGGATGCGGCACGTTGAGCCGATCTTGGCAAAGGCTGGGCGATTTGAGAATTTTAAGGTGTGCATAATGCTTAGCGTGGCGGTTGTTTTGTATTTTACGGTCGAGGCGCCGCATAAATCTTTGGTGCTGATTTCAGCGGTTCTTGGAATTGTGCTGCATATTGGGCTGGAACTATTTGGGTCATTTTTCCATGAAGATGACGCAAAATCCGTTAAGATTAAAACTGGCTGGGCGGCGTTTGCTAGCTTGTTATATTTGGAAGTTCTGGACGCCAGCTTTAGCTTTGACGGCGTGATTGGTGCGTTCGCTATTACCAACAGTGTGCTACTGATCGTGGCCGGACTGGGTGCTGGAGCAATTTGGGTTCGATCACTAACCGTATATTTGTTGCAAACAGGCGCACTTAGCAAATATAAATATCTGGAAAATGGCGCTCACTGGGCAATTATGGCGCTTGGCGTGATGATGATTGCCAAATTATTCCACTTGGAATTGCCAGAATGGGCGACGGGTGGCTTGGGCTTATTGTTTGTGAGTTTGGCGGTTGGTAGCAGTATATTGGAAGCCCGATCGATCAATCTGCAAGAAGCTGCGGCCGCAAAATTACATCAAGCCGAAGAGCAATTGAAGAACGGCGCTTCAAAAATTGTGCCGCGAAAACGACGCTAGAATCTGGTTTAATATTTTATACTGAACGGTTCGATAGTCCCGTTAATAAATTTCTCGACTAAGTTAATTGATTCGGGCAATATCCAGCTTTGGAGAATCTTTTGCTCGTCTGAGTTGAACTTTCCTAGGACAAAATCTACGTCACCGACTTGACGCCTGAGTAGATTATCTGTGCCAATACGAATATGCCAAAAGTCTGATCCGACGTGAGCGTGAAGGGATTTTAATCCGTTGCTGCCCGCGTCTCGTCCGCCTTTGCGAGTTCGAATTTTACCAAAATCCAGCGCCGTGTCGTCGTGAATAATTAGCAAATCATCCAATGTCAATTTGTAAAAATCTAAAATTGCTCGAGCGGAAATTCCAACCTCGTTGTAAAAAGTAGTTGGCTTAACTAGCAGGATTTTTTCCCCAGAAATAGTGAGTTCGGCGATATCGGCGGAAAACTTCGGCTTGTTTGAAAAGGTTTTCCCCTGCTCTGACGCAAATTTATCAATGGCCAAAAACCCAGCATTATGCCGCGTGTTTGTGTATTTTTCGCCTGGATTTCCCAACGCTAAGATGACTTTCATAGACTTAGTATATCACCTTGTGAAAATGACGTATAATAAGCATATGGCAAAACGTGACGATGATTTGGAATTTAGCATTAATGCGCCGTTTGATGATGGGCGAGCGATTATCGATAAAGTTCCGTTATATTTGGTGAATGGCTCGTTGGGCGCTGGGAAAACTAGCGTTCTTGAGTTCTTATTGCAACAAAGTGACTATAAGGGTTCTCGGGTGATTGAGAATGAATATGCTAATGAAAACGTTGACGGTTATCGATTGGAGAAGCTGGCGGATATTGTGACGACTTTGGCTGGCGATTGTGTCTGTTGTTCGTCGAAGCATGCATTGACGCGAATGTTACTTGACTTTTGTCGCAATTCCCCCGCCCCAGTGTTTATTGAGGCGACTGGTGTGGCGCGAACGATGAATTTGGTTGAAAAATTGATTAATGCACAAATATTCAATAAGTATGAGTTGGCGCAGAGTTTTTATGTTATTGACGCACATGAGGTTTTACATGGAATTGAGCCGGCGCATGAAATTGAGTTGCAGGCGGCGGATATGATTTTAGTAACCAAAGAAGATTTGCTAAGTGACGATGAGCGACTACGATATGAATCTAAGCTGAGCTCCCTGCCTTACGGAAAAATACTGAGCGCGCCACGAGGCAGATTTGATATCAATAAAATGACGACGCCGTCGGGGCTACTAACGTTTTTCGATAAGTACGATGGCGAGCTGGTCGTGCCGGATAATCCGACGTATGCCGTGCTGGATGTTTCTGGTATGAAAATTGCTGCGGCGACTCTGGAAAAAATTTGGCCGGAACTTTTTGATGCTTATAAACTCAGGCGAATGAAGGGCTGTTTTATTGATGATAATGGCGCGCGGCATCATTTGGAGGCAACGGAAAATCAGATTCAAATAGCTAATTCTGCGGCGGAAGAGCCAGCAAAAATTGTGCTAATTGGTGAACGTGCGGACGAAATTACGCGTGAAGTTTTGTCGGCGCAATTGATGATGTTTGAATAAAAGTTCGCTTTCGTCGTTTCCGACTCATCAGCATAGATGCGCATCTATGGAGCGAACATGACAAGCAGAGACTTTGACAGAGGTTCGCAGGAGACTACAGCAGCTTGGCAATATCGATCACCAATACAACAGCAATGAGACTGAGGGCTATGGCATTATACAATGCATGCACAGTCGCAGCTGCCGCCGTAGCTATAATCTGGCTACGGTATTTACGGTAGTACCACAGATACACCAACAAAAAACCGAAGCCAGTCACGGACAGGGCAATACCTGCTGCGAAACTGTACCAGATGTTGACTATATGGGCAAGTCCAAAGCACATGCTGGCGCGCACTCGTTCGCGCCAGCTCCACTTCTCACTTCCAGAGCGGAAAGCTTGCTCTTCCCATAATGCTAAGAGCAATAGAGTGTTATACGCCTCGCATCTGGTAGCTTTGGTTTTGTGAAGGAACCTCTGTGATGGCGTGTAGTTTGTGAAATTTCCCATGAGGAAAACTCCTGCCATACCAACAACCCAGGCAGCTCCTGTTGCCCACCCCGCGGGGAGGAACGCCTCAAGACCGTGAGTTAGAAGACTAACTACGGACTGATTCAGTTCAGGGACGAGTAGTAGTGTCTTTATAGTGACAATCGTCACGATAATCAGCCCTACTGCAAGAATACTGAACTTTCGTCTGCTGAAGTATCCAGCATTCTCAATCTCAGTGACGAGTCTAGGCCAGACAAAGGTTGGCCTAGTGTCCTGAGGCATGGCCCTCCTGAAGAGCCAAGCCATAACCCCTTTTTGGGGGCGATACACTACCGTAATGTCTGTGTGCATGTTATACACCTCTTTCAAAGGTTGGTCGGCTTGTCAAAGTGCGCTTTCGGACAAGGCATAAATCTCAACTTGTCAACAAAAGCTAATGTTATTTATATCACGTAATAGTGCTTAAGTCAAGAGAAGTTGGCGTAAAAATAGGATTAAGCGAGCTTTTCGGCGTTCTTGGCCTGCTTGTAGGCTTTCGTGACTGGCGCCAGACCGCGCGCAACGCGTTCACGATTGGCTTTTAATTGCTTTTCGTCACGGAAAGACATTTTAATTGGCGTTCCTGCAAAATTGAAAGCTTCACGCAGAGTTCGCTCCAAATAACGCTTATAGCTCCAGTGGACGAATTTCAGATTGCTACCGTAAATAACAAACCACGGCGGAGCAACGTCAGTCTGGACAATGTAGCGCAGCTTCGGGTGTGAATTTTTCAGACCAGCTGGCGGATGTGCGGCGATGGCTTTCTGTAAAATGTCGTTTAAGGCGCGAGTTTTACATTCTTGGCGACGACGCTTATAGATATCAAGCGCTAGGTCGAATAACTTAGCGACATTCTGCCCAGTGACAGAAGAGGTGAATATCAGTGGCGCGTACGGCGTGAACTTGAAATTATAGCTGATTTGTGGCGCGATTTCATCGTGTGTGTAAGCATCTTTACCTTCGACGGAGTCCCATTTGCTGACGACCAGAACAAGCCCCTTGCCCGCCTCGTCAATAATTCCAGCTAGGCGCTGATCCAATTGAACGTTAAGCTCATTGACGTCCATAAGAAGCAGACAGACGTCGGCCTCGTTGATGGCTTGCATTGTGCGAAGAACTGAGAACTTTTCAATTCCCGTTTCTTGCTTTCCTTGGCGGCGAATTCCAGCAGTGTCGAGCAATTCAATTGTTTGTCCGTGATAACGAACTTGAACGCGGTTTACGTCGCGAGTTGTGCCGGCGACATTGGCGACGATGGCTTGCTGCTTGCCCGCCAAAGTATTGAACAGATTACTTTTGCCGACGTTTGGTCGACCAATTAGCGCGACGCGAATGATATCGTCAGGTGCAGTTTCGGTGGCTGGCGGAATAAGTTCGGCAATGCTATCAAGAAGCTCCGAAATGCCAATGCTGTGTTCTGCGGAAGTTTTTATGATATTTTTAATGCCAAGTCGTTTGAACTCGTCGATAGAAAGAGAGCCTTTTAAGTCTGCTTTATTTGCGATTAGAATGACTGGCTTGCCGCTTTTTAGGGCTTTTTTGGCCAATTGTCGATCGGCGTCAGAAGGATATGCGGTGGAGTCGACGGTTACGAGGATTACGTCAGCGGCGGCGGAAGCATCAGCGATTTGGTCCTGAATGGTCGCCTCAAATTCGTCCTCGGCAGTTTTCAGTCCGGCTGTGTCGATGAGCCAAAATTGCGAATAGTCATCTGACGGCGCAGAATCTACGTTGCGTCGTTTGTATGAGACTTTACCAACAACATTGTCGCGAGTCGTTCCAGCTTCCCTGGCGACGATGGCCGTGCGAGAGCGTGTCAAGCGATTGAATAATGAGCTTTTGCCGACGTTGGCTTGCCCGATTATGGCGACTGTTGGTAATTTAGACATGATTGTATATTATAGCAGTTTTAAGACATTTTGGCGAGCACGCTATTTATATAAGCCTCGCATGGGCGGACTATTTTCAGGAAATCCTCAAAACATCTCAAGCTGTTTTCTGCTATGAATTCCTCAGGCTCGGCTACGACTAGTTTGTACTCCTCGTTCTCGTTATCATATTCTCTGGCGTAATTGTGAATGTAGGCTTTTGGAGATTGCTCGTTAATTGGATTTGGGTAAAGTGTTATGTAGTAATTTTCTTCGGGGTTATGTATGTAGTAGTAAGTGTTATTGTCGTCATCTTTGAACGCTACGGATATAGGATATTTAAATTTCGTAGTATGTTTCTCAACCTCTTTAATAAGTTCGATGTAAGCGTAGATTTGGTTTTTTAGGAGTTTTGGTAAAATCTTGGACTTATCCCTCTCATAGAACAGTTCATATATAGTATTCGACCTTTCTTCCTTAAGGTTGCATACGACTGCTTTTAGTTTTTCTGAGGACAAGGGTTCAGGTTCGCGCCCTAGCGCTTCCATTTTGCAATTACACTTTCTATCAAATTTAGCACAAAAGCTATATTACAATATTTACTGTAAAATGTAAAGAGCCGCGGAGTAAATTATGAATTCGTGAATTTCTCTTCTCGCCATTCGCCTCTCTTGAGGTCGCCGAGCGAATAATTGCCGAAGTTTGTTCTGTGGAGTTTTTTGACAGTGTAGCCTAACGCATCGAAAGTTCGCCGAATTTGACGATTTCTTCCCTCGCTCATTTCCACTATCCAGCGATAATCATCACCTTCGTATTGTCTTTCTAGCGTCAATTGACTGCGTCCGTCAGGAAGCTGCACGCCAAAATCATTGATCATTTGGCGATGCAAAGGTTGCAGTGGCTGGTCGATCGTGACGAGATATCGCTTAATCTTATAAAACGACGGATGTGTCATGGTGTGCGCAAAATCGCCGTCATTCGTCATCAGAATCAGCCCGGAGCTGTCTTTATCCAGGCGACCAACGGGTTTTAAGTGGTGAAGGTTTTTTGGTAGTAATTTGTAGATTGTCGGAACGCCGCCCTGAGAGGCGCGCGAACAAAGATATCCAGTTGGCTTATGCAGGATGATGAGCTGTTTGGACTGTAGTTCTAGCAATTTGCCGTTATAGGAAATTTTATTTGCGTCAGAAATTTGTTGACCCAATCTGGCGGGCTGACCGTCAATAGTAATCTTCTCCTTCTCTATCAATTCGTCGGCTTTTCGGCGAGAAATACCCAAGCACAGCGCCACGAATTTGTTGAGGCGCCAAGATTCTTGCTTTGTGTCTGGGTTTATCATTGTTGCGGATTTATCGGTGGAAATTGCGTCGGCTGAGGAGTTTCTGATGGTTGATGCGGAATGTTTTGCTCTTGAGGTTGTGCTTGGACTGGAGGTATTGCATTAGCTTGCTCAATAGGATTTAGTGCTGGCTGAGGTGTCGGAATTGGTTGAGAAATAGTCTGCGCTGGCTGAGGTGTCGGAATTGGTTGTGGTGCTGGAGTCTGCGCTGGCTGAGGTGTCGGAATTGGTTGAGAAATAGTCTGCGTATTGTCCAATTCTTGCGCCATAAGCTTGGAAATATCTACAGAATTCTGAGAGTCGTCAGCTGGCAAAGGTTGAATTACACGGTCACCAAGCCCTGAAGGTCGCGGCGCAGGTGATGAAAATGGAGCCATGGGTTGTGGTAGAGTTGTTGTTTGAGGCTGAGGCGCTGGAATCGATTGCGGTGCTGGAGTCTGCGCTGGCTGAGGTAGCGGTTGGAGTGCCGGAGCGAATGCCTGTTGTGGATGTTGTTGTATAAGCGGATTTACTGCAGGAGTCGTTGGCGTTGCAGCGGGGGCAGCTGGTTGCGGCGACAATGAAGAGACGTCAGGTCTAGTAACTGGCTGCGGCGCTGCTGGAGTTGGTTGAGGTGTTGGAGCGACTGGCTCATAAGCGTGAGTTGGTTGTGAAACTGGCACTGGATTTGTACCGACTCCCGGAAGGTCGCCCAAGGTTTCGTGGACTGCTCTCACAACGTCCTCTATTCCCACCTGAGATTTTACCAAATATTTATCAGCGCCAAGCTGCTCGCCGCGCTTTCTCTGGTCCTCTGAGGATAGTGCAGTCATAATAATAACTTTAACGTCTTTTGTCTCTGTTGTTGAGCGTAAAATGTCCAACATATCAAAGCCAGAAATTTTCGGCATCATCACGTCGCTTAAGATTAATCGCGGACGTTCTTTAATTGCCATGGCCAGGGCTTCTTCGCCGTCGCCCGCCGAAACGATATCGTAGCCCTCCGCCAAAAGTCGTACGCCGTAAATTTCGCGTAAACTTTTGTCGTCCTCAACCAATAAAATTTTTGTCATATATTTATACTATACTGAAGTTTTGACAAAAAATCCATAGCCCTTATGGTTATTATTCGCGGCCAGGAATTGACAATTGCTGACGTTTTCTTCGCAATTCTTCCTCAATTTCAGCCAGCGTCGGCTCGGAAGAATTTCTGGCTGGCTGTGGAATTTCTGGCTGGACTACTGGAGTGGTCGGTGTGGCTGGAGCTGGATTTTCTGGAGTTGCGATTGCTACTGGATCTGAATCGACAATCTCGCTATTATTTTCAGTTGCGACATCTTCCGTCTTCTCTTCTGTGGCAATTTCAATTTTTTCTGGTGAGAGAAAATCTGGCGTTGGATCTTCAGGTTTTTCAACTTCCGCAGATTCCAAACGTTGTTTTGCGTCCGAACTACTCATACGAGGAATCTCCAAATAGAACGTACTTCCCTCTTTATATTTGCTTTCGACTCGCAAGTTTCCAGACATCGCCTCAGCCAAGCGTCGGCTCAAATATAACCCCAAGCCAGTTCCGCCAATTTCTCGCGTGTCAGAATTATCCACCCGATAAAATTTCTGGAATAAATGCGGAATATCTTCGGCTGGAATGCCAATACCGCTATCTTTCACACTCACAGAAATCTGCTTATCGTCGCCGGTAACATTGACGACAACTTCGCCCGACGGCGTGTACTTGATGGCGTTCTCAATTAAATTGCTGACAACTTCCCTAAAATGGTCAGGGTCAATATTGGCATAAAAAATCGGCTGCAATGACTTCTCCTTACCTTCATCAATTATGTCTGGCATGAAGATATAATTGAGCTGCTTTTCATCAGCTTTTGTTGCTAAACCATCAAAAATATTCTTCAAAAATTCGTTTACATTGATGATCTTCGGGTTATTTTTCATTCGCCCATCTTCTACCTTGCTGATATCAAGGAGATCTTGGAACAATCGTCCCAGATGTTGCGCCGATTCGTGGGCTTTGGTGATGAAATCTCGCGCCTTTTCGTCAATATGTGCGGTGGCTGGATTTAACGCCAGTCCCAAATAGCCCTCAATTGACGCAACTGGCGTACGCATCTCGTGGCTGGCGGTGGAAATAAACTCGGCTTGCTCGCGCTCCTCGGCTTTTTCTTTGGTGATGTCGCGGAAAACTACGATGATTCCTTCGCCGTCCGTGCCGACTGGAGAGCTGACTATTGACACTAAAATGCGTTTTTCAGAGCTGGTTAATAGGAATAATTTATCGTTATGAGTTGGCTGGTTTTTTGATAGAGATTGGGCTATTGGATTCTCGAGGTCTTCTACGTCTTTTCCGTCTGAGGTGACGAGTTTTAAGACGCTTTTCCAGTTAAGTCCGAGCGCGTCGCCTTGGTCCCAGCCGATGATTTGTTGGGCGGATGGATTTATCAGTTCGATGTTGCCGTCTTTGGAAATAGCCAGAACGCCATCGTCGATGGCATTAATCACTACGTCAGATTTGTTCTCAACCGCGGAAAGTCTATTCTCCAGATTGGACGTATTGTCATCAGTTTTTTGGCGGCGAGTCCATAGAATGAGGCTAAAAATCAAAGGCAAAAATCCGAAGAATAGGTGGCCGATGATGAATTGTATGTTTACTCCCTGTTGAACGCTGGTGGCTATAATCTGCAGAATAACCAGAAGCCCCATTATTCCTAAGATTATTGCGCCGAAAAATCCTGCAAAAATTGCCACGATAATCCACATAACTAGGAATGGAGAAATGACTCCGCCGCTGGTAATTATGGTGGTTGCGGCGACAGCGACGGTTAACAAATATACGAAAATTCCGATTTCAGTTTCGTGTTTTCTGGGAAGCCAAAAACATAAAATCAGCACAATTAAGCTGCCAATTCCTGCTACGCCAGCCGCCAAATCTGAGACCGATAATCCGATTGGTAGTTGATAACCGGTCGGTATAAATCGTGCCCATGCGTATAAAAGAATAATTGTGAAGCAACTCAGTAATGCCACTTCACACAACCTCCTTAGCCAAAATCTGGAAATTGCGTGAGGCTTAAAGTAAATCCCGCCCTTTTTCATGCTTTTATTATGGCGAATTTTCAGAAAAATCTCAAGTGATAAATATGACATAGAGGTTGTATGGATGCGGAAAAGTAGACAAGCCTCCCCTTCTCGTGGTATAATCCATGGAGTTATGGCCCTATCGTCTAGCGGTTAGGACACCAGGTTCTCATCCTGGCAACCCGGGTTCGATTCCCGGTGGGGTCACCAAGAATGTCATTTTAGAGTCCGTAAGAAGGGCTCTTTTTTCTAATTTGAAGGCAGCGATAGCTTTTACTGAGCTATGGTATAATAGGCAAAATAGTAAATTGGGGAGAGTTTTTTGTGGTTCAATCTTTAGGCAAGCTAGAAAAGGTAAATATCAGAAAAATATGGGAACACGAAGCTTTGTCGTTTACTCCATGGCTGGCTCATCCAGATAATTTATCTTTGCTAGGTGACGCTTTGGGAATAGAATTCAACACGGAAAACATAAAAACCGAAGTTGGTGTCGGCGATTTTAATGCGGATATAGTTACGGCTGATTACTCTGATAGGGCGATTATAATTGAAAATCAATTAGAGCGTACAGATCACGATCATCTTGGCAAGTGTATTACTTACGCGGCTGGGATTGGTGCTGAAACAATTATATGGATTGCAAGTAATATTCGTGATGAGCATAGGCAGGCTGTCGAGTGGTTGAATTTTAATTCTTCTGATAAAATTAATTTCTTTTTGGTTGAGCTTGAGGCGTATAAAATCGGCGACTCCAAACCAGCTCCGCACTTTTTGGTCGTTGAAAGTCCTAATGAATGGACAAAGGTTGTGCGCAGTCAGAATAATAGCAATAGCAGTGTGTCTGAAGTGAAACTGCGGCAGCAAAGATTTTTTGAGATGGTGCGAGATTATGGACTGGAGCATTCTAAGAAGGTCCTTAGTTGGCAAAAACCTCGACCTCAACATTGGTATACGATCAGATATGGCGGCAAGGCTCATTTTAACGTGTTAGCTAACACTAGAGAAAAGTGTATTTATATAGAGCTATATATTGATGGAGGTAAAGATTCGGACGCGCAAAATAGGCTAATCTTTGATAATATCTACAAAGATAAAGATAAAATCGAGTCTGAAATCGGCGAGTTGATATGGTACGACAAAGATGATGCTCGCATGAAGCTTATACGTTATCGTATAGATAAAGATCCTGCCGATGATAAAGAATCTGAAGAGGCTTTGCCGCTTGTTATAGAAAAACTGGATCAGTTTATATCTATATTTCCGAAGTACTGGAAAAATATATAGTTAAGCTGACTATGTGTAGAATTAAAGATTATCGCTGCTCATCTGCTTAACGACATCTATCAAATTCCGCGGCGTAATGTCAGCCTTAATTAGATATCCGTCAACGCGACTCATAACGGATTTACGCGAAGCTTCGTCCTGCTCAAAATTGGTCATAATCAAAATCTTACTATTCGGAACCAAATCGACATTGTTATTTCTCAGTGCGTCTAAAATCTGGTCGCCGCGTTGTTCTGGTAGCATCAAATCTAAGATTATCAAGTCAAAGTTCTGGTTGCGCGCCGCCACTAGCCCGTCATTTCCGTCAACCACCCACGTCACGTCATACCCCGCTTTTTGCAAACTTCTGACGTACATTTCGCCAATAAATCGGTCATCTTCCACGCATAAAATTGTCTTTATCATAATTCCTCCTAGCCCTTATACATAGCGTGATTTTTTATCCAGCCGCCGCCCTTTCGTATCAATTGATTATTCAGCTGCCCGTCTTCTAGCAATTTGTCTTTAACTGTAGCATAAATTGGCAAAGTGAACGAGAAAACCGAGCCTTCGTTTTCGCGGGATCTAGCGATTATCGAGCCGCCGTGAGATTCAACAAAGGCTTTGCAAATGTAAAGCCCAATTCCCGTCCCAGCCACGGCTTCGCGTGATCTGTGCGATCGATAGAACTTGTGGAACAAATTGTCCACGACATTCGCCGGCATACCAATTCCATTATCGGCGACGGACACTTCCACGAAGTCGCCTTTTTTCTCCGCAGAAACGGTTATGGATCCGCCCTCAAAACTGTATTTAATGGCGTTGTCAATTAGATTGCCAATCACTTCCCCGATACTTCCGTGATCGGCGGCTACTGTTGGGAGATCGTCTGGAATATTGATATTAAGCATTCTGTGTTGAGTTGAGGCGCGAAGTTGCATATCATCGGCAATCGAGGCATAAATATTGGCGACAGTATCTTCCAGCAGATAAACCTTCAAGTGATGTCTATCATATCTGGCGACGTTAAGAATATTGTCAACGTAGCTGGACAAGCGGTTGGACGAAACGACCAGCCTATCAAGAAGTTGCCTTTCGTCGCCCTGCAAGCGTCCAGCAAACTCTTCGTTGATAATATCCAGATATCCACGAATAACTGTAATCGGTCCGCGAAGTTCGTGGGCGGCAAATGAGATGAAATTGAGGTCCTCTTCTTCGGGCAGATAATTGTCAGACTTGTCGATGAGGAAAATGACAGTTTCGGCGGCAGCGCCTTTCTCAAATGACACGATGACGTCAAAAATCCGCGTTTTTTGGATGACATCAGGGTTGGTACTAATGCGCTGCCAACGGTGCTCGGCTTTAATTTTCTCATTGGAGATTTCGTGAAGCCAATCGGAAATGCTCGGTTCGTTTAGAAAATCAAGCGCCAGAAAATCCTCGCCTTTTGCGTTCCTGGAAATCGGGGCAGCGGAATTGGCGAAGATAATCTTCTGATTGGAATTAAGAATTACTACGCCAGTGTTGGCTTGATTCAGGGCTTGAGTGAGCGGGATTTTTGGCTTGTCGTTGTCGCTAGCTGGTTTTTGCTCTGGCTGATAATCGCCATAAATTGCCTGAAGCGCCGTCTTAAATCCGGTTTTTTCGTAGCGTTTATCGTTGGGATTTGGCGGAGTGTCGGTTGTCGGTTCGCCAATTTTATGAGAAAGTGCCGCCATAATTTTATTAAGCGGCGCAGCGATGATTTTAACGATAGAAATTGAAAATAGGATTTGCAAGATAGCGGTAATTAAAATGATAATCCAGAAATTTAGCTGGAATATGGAAATTGCCGTGAAGTGGAGTGCGATTCCCAGCCCTAATATGATGCAGGCGCTCGCTGATAGTAGGACTAATATGACTTTTCGGTAATAATATTGTTTGTACTCGCGCAAGGTTTTAGATGCCGGATCTATTGCCATGAAACACTTCCCCTTCCTGGCGTGAAGGCTGCAATCCATGTTTGTCCGCGATTTAAGGCGACGTCTTTTCCGGATTCGTCTGTCAATTTAAGCGGCGAATTTATGTCTGCTTTTGACCAAGTGGCGGTGGCGACTGTGCCATTTTGGAAAATGTAAGCCTTGCCGGATCCTGTCGTTTTGACGTCTTCGTAGCCATCGTAATTTTGAGCCCGAGCTTCAACGCCCACTTCCATAGCTACAACAGTGTTTGGGGCAATTTGCCCATCTTCCCTATCTGTATGTGGCGCGCCAGCCATGCTCCTGAGGTAAGAATTCGACGCCTTGTCGTAAGCGTATGAGGTATTGTAGAGTGAGCCGCTGAGGTTTATGCTTACAGATGTGGCGTTTGGCGATTCGACGGGCTTGCCATCTGCTCGCGCGAAGCTGGTGAATTCGGAATTGTTATAGCCTTTTGCGCTGTTCAATTGGTCAAGCTTTTCTCCTGAAGTGTAAACATTGTGCGGCGCGTAGCGATCGCGAGATCGCCAATACGATCCGTCGTTAAAGAACTGGTCGATGTCGCGATAATTGCCGTTTCTGACTTGAGATAAAGCGTTTGGGCTTCCGCCAACGTGTGCGATTGACGCCTGATACGGCGCCGCCCAGCTCAAATAGTACAATCTCAAGCTTCGCACTGGACCAATTAGCGCCGGCTTTTCTCCCTGGTACAGAGCCAAAAACCTAGTGATTCCGCCCTCCGCCACGGCTTCATAAACCACGCCAGCTTTCTTCAGTCCTGACTGTGGTCTGGCGGCTGGGCTATTCTCGATCATCACGCCAGTTACGGGCAACTTCGCGGCAGCTTCATTCGCGATTTCCACGCCAGTTAGCGGCGAATAAAACTTCTTCGGCGCAGGTTTTTTGGCTGGCAATTTCAGTTCCACACTAGCAGTTTGCTCGTATTTTATGGAGTGAATTGCAATTATGAAAACTCCAGCGATAACCATCGCGCTCACCACGAGTACGATTGCCAGAATATGCTTTTTTACCCATTCTTTGAACGACTCCCAGCGGGCGTTCTTTTTTTGTCCTGATTTATCTATTTTTTCAACATTCATGCTTATGCTTAGTATAGCATTTTCGGCGCACGAATAAACTATTTTTGTAGATAATTATCGATTCTTTGCAGAGTTTTTTCCTTGCCAATTAGCGCCAGCGTGTCGTTAAGTTGCGGACTAAACGGCGCCCACGTCGTCACAATTCTCACCAGACTAAACAAAATTCCCGGCTTCTGTCCTGTCGTTTCCAGCAATTCATTAAGGCAATTCTGAATTGTTTCTGGCGTCCAATCTGTAATTTTCTCGAATTCTTGGCGAGCAATTGTCAATAAATCTCGTCGCTCGTCGTCGGTCAATTTGCGAAGTTGCTTGTTTCCGTCAATTAATTCCGTGTCAATTTCAGGCTCGGCGAAGAAATAACTTGTTAATTTTGGTAAATCTTGCAATGTCTTCAAGCGATCTTGCGCCAATTCCAGAACGCGCTTTTTGTAAGATTCATCGGCGTTTTTGGCTTCTTCGCCCCAGAATGATTGGCAGCGAGAATAAAGATCGTCCAAGCTAAGCGAGCGGATCCATTGACCATTCAGCCAAATGAGTCGCTGTTCGTCAAAGCGTGCGCCAGATTTTTGAACTCGATCAAGTGAGAACTTTTCAATCAGTTCGGCTTTACTGAAAATTTCCTGTTCCGTGCCGTCATTCCAGCCAAGTTGTGCTAAGAAATTAAGCATCGCTTCTGGCAAAATTCCCTCTGATCTATATTCAGTTACGCTTTTGGCGCCGTCCCGTTTGCCAAGTTTTTTATTTCCCGATGGCGCCATAATGTGCGGCACGTGCGCCAGAATCGGCGGTGTAATTTTAAGAGCTTCGTAAAGCGACAGATATTTAGGTGTACTAGCAATATATTCCGAGCCGCGAATCACGTGCGTGACCTGCATTTCGAAATCGTCAATGATGTGCGCAAAATTATAGGTTGGCAGACCGTCTGCTTTGATCAGAATGAAATCATCCAAAGCTTCTGGGCCAGCCGACAATTCGCCCATAACGGCATCTTTCCAAGAATATCGCTTGATTTCCGGAACTTTGAAGCGCAGCGGCATCCCAAGTTGCCACTCTGGCGGATTTTCTGGACGATGGTCGCGATATAAGAATGCTCGTTTTTCAGCCTTGGCTTTGTCGCGGAAAACTTGCACTTCTTCGGGTGTGTACGGATCGGCGTAAGCTAGCCCTTCGCTAATCATTTTCTTCGCCCATTTTATGTAAATGTCGCGGCGATCTGTTTGGTGATATGGACCAAAATTGCCAGACTCTTCTTTTGGATTGTTAAGGATTGGTCCCTCGTCCCAATTCAACCCTAGCCAATTTAAGGTTTTCAAAATCATTTCTTCCGCGCCTTCGACGAACCGAGCTTGGTCCGTGTCCTCAATGCGTAAGATGAAATCTCCCTGATGCGCCCTGGCAACAAGGTATGTGTATAGCGCGGTGCGAACGTTGCCTAAGTGAATATAGCCAGTCGGACTTGGCGCAAAACGAGTTCTAATAGTCATGAGTAAATTATAGCACGTTATCTGATGAGTTACAGACTAGTGGCAATTTTTTCAATTTGGCTGCTTGAGAGGTTTGCATCGCCGCTAATTTGATATAGGATTCCGCCGTTCACCCAAGCCGCTTCTTTTCCGCCGCTGTAAATTGTCAATCCGTCGATCATTGTGGTGTTTGGATTCTTGTGTTTCTCAGAGAAGAATTCTTTCACTGCTGATGAATTCCAGCCGCTTTTTTGCTGGGTTATGGTATACCCCGAACTTCCGTCGGCGTAAGCGTATTTCATAGAGACCTCACCCGATTTGAATTTGATAGGTCCGTTTAGTGCGTAGCCGTCTGGTTTGTAGCCTGGATATTTGGCATCAATTCCTGATTGAACGGATGCCATTTTTATGGAAATATTTGGCATGCTTAGGTATGTTAAATAGCCACCGAGTAGCATCACCGCAAATCCCACAGAAAACGTATTCAACCAACGCAATGCGCCGCCCTTTTTCTGGCGTCGACGTGCTTTTTTATTGCTAATAATTTCATTCGACAAGGCTTTTTCGATCGCTTCGTTTTTCAATTGATGAGCGGTTTTTGCGACTGGCTTTTCTATTTTTTGTGGAGCCGTAGCGACAAGCGGATTGTTATTCATGGCCATAGGCTGGCGTTCTTTTCGCAACTTAGTATTCACGCTAAGAGGTCTTTGCTGAGCGCGACGAGTAACGGGGTGAGTTTCGGCTGGGCGGTTAATGACAATTTTCTGAGGAGCTGGCTTGCCGACAATTGGCGTAGAAAACTTCTTCACAGCGACATGTTGCTTCACGTCGACGCGAGCTTTCTGGGGTTTGGCAGCCAATGGCGTACGCTGCGGCATTTTAACGTGCCGACGATTCAAAGTGCTGGATTTCTGAACGTGTGCGGCGTGAATATTTGATACAGATGTACCACGCTTACTGATTGATTGTTCTTTTTCTATTTCAGATTTTTCAATCTTAATATCATCCATTACCATTCCGGTAATAGTGTTGTAAGCTCGTCCATTGATAACCACGTAGTTTTTACTTGCCATTAATCCCCCTAATGTTTATTCCTGTATATTATATTACAAATCGCCTAAGGTTTTTTCAAGTGTAAAAATATGTTATAATTTTCGTAATTATGTACCAGAAAAAGAATCGCACTAAAGAGCTCGCGCGGCGGACCTTTGTGTACACGCTGATGACATTATCACTTATAATTCTTCTTACGTTTTTAACGTTTAGAATGCTCGGCTATACGTTTGATCCAAATACGAAAGAATTGCAACAAACCGGACTTGTCCAATATGAATCACATCCTGGTGGGGCGCTGGTTTATGTTGACGATATGGAGCTGCGCCGTACTCCAACGAAAAGCACCGTTCTTCCTGGCAAGCATACTTTTTCGATGAAATTGGATAAATACGAACCGTGGCAAAAAACGTTGAATATCAAGTCCGATACCGTTACGAATTTGAATTACGCCAGATTGATTCCAACAAAACGCGAAACCACCGAGGTAAAAACGTTTGACTCCTTACAATCCGTTTCTCTGTCGCCAGCTGGTAATTTCTTGATGGGATTTGGCACTAAAGATAAAACTCCGATTTTGACAATTGGCGATATTCGTGACACGAACAAAGATAAGGAAAGGTTCACGGCGCATGCACTAAACACAAGCGTTTTGGCTGGCTATTCCCTGTCTTCTGACAATCATACGTTTACCGTGTCGGAGTGGGACCGCGATTCTCGTTACACGCTAGTGAAGCATTCGTATCCAACGGAAAATAACGCTACGGGCGTGCAGTGGCTGGTTTTTGATAGAGAAAATCCAGAGAAAATTATTGACGTAACGGCTATGACCGGTTTTGGAATTAAGCAAATCGGCTTTGCGGGAACTGGCGCGCACACGGTTTACGCTTTGCAGGAAACTGGCGAATTGAGGCGAGTTGATCTTGATAGCTCGATAATTTCCAGCCCAATCTTGACTGGCGTCGAATCTTTCAAGCTTTACGGCGACGATCGTTTGTCTTACGTGGCTGTTAGCGACGGTAAAAAAGTGGCAGGAATTTGGAAGCGAGATTGGAAAGAGCCGTTTGTGATTGGCACTTTTGCTACTGATTCTACTCCGGTAATTCGAATTTCTCGCTATTTCAATAAAGACACCGTAGTCTTGACTGATGGCAAAAATATGACAATTTACAGAGGTGAGATTTCAGATTCTAAGGACCGCCAAAAAGAGTTCTTAAAAACGGAGAAGACTGTTAAGACTGATAATACGATTACGAACATAACGATGGACAATGCTGGGCGATTTATCGTGGCGCAAAACGGCGCGGTATTGCAGACTTACGATTTGGAGCGTAAAGAATTGTCTGGCGCATTTAATATTGGCGTGGCGCAGGAAGTGAAGTGGCTTGACAATTTCTATATCCGTAGCGTTTCTGCGGCAGGAAAAATGGAGATTCGCGAGTTTGACGGCACGAACGCTCATGCGTTGATAAGCGTTAAACCTGGTTTGGACTATGTTTTGTCCTCGAATCAGCGATACGTTTACGGATTGACGACCAACGCTTCTGGAAAAATTGTCCTGAGTAAAATGAATATGGACAATGGATCTGTTGGGTTATTTAATTAAATAGCTAGTTTATCGACCGCCGAATAATTTCTCAAGCAAAGTCGGCTCGGGTTTTCCTGGGATATTTGATTTGTTGCTTTGCTGCTGATTTGAGCTGGATTCTGAAGTCGCGGTAGCTTTGCTTGGGTCTGGGCTGATTTGTTCTGCGAAGATAAGAAGTCGCTTTTCTGCGGTTCCTAAAGGCACGCAACTCACAAGCGTCAGCATTGGCTTATCTGTGTTAATCTGAACTTTTGAAACTTCGGTCGGCATAACAACTTCTGTTGATGTTATTTTATAGGTGTAGCGTTTCCCGTTGTAATTCATGTAGATAATGTCGCCCTTGACCAACTTTTCATTCTGAGCAAAGACGAATTTATAATCGCCACCAGCAAAAGCGTCGTTACTGGAGTGTGCGGCAAATACAGCATTTCCGATTTCGCCTGGCACGGCGCTGGCGCCAGGAATTGAAAAGTGAGCTACCCCCTTCTCCATGGCTTTTGATTGCGATTTTGTGTCGCTGGCGGCGCCGTAAATAACTGGCGCGTCAACGTTAATCTTTGGGATGATAATCCTAGGTTCAGGTCCGACGGTTACGTCAGTGGAGGCGTCAACGATGATGTTTTGTGGGTTAATTGCGCCAGGTGTTGTGTAGGCTGCGACCGCGCCGAAAATAACGCGGTTATATTGCAAAAACATGAAGACTAATAGCACTGATAATCCAGCGATCGCCGGAACAAAATGTCGGGATTTTTTCACCTTATTAGCGGAGTCGCGAACCTTTTGCTGAATTTGACTGCGGAGTTCTTTTATGGCTGCTTTTTGTGGGTCCAGAGGCTCGTCTTCGCTGACTACGGGCGTGATATTCTGATTTTCCTTCGTTAATCTGGAGATTTCACGGTTTTTTGCCGCGATGTCGCCAGCATAGTAACGCTCGTAATACATCTGATAATATTTCTGCCAAGCGCTGTGATATTGCTTCCACTGGTCGGCTGAAACTTGAGTGTGGACGGCTGAATTTTGAGTTTGAGCGGTTTGGTTTGCGGGAGCGGAATTGCTAATTTGCGGCTTTGGCTGAATCTGGGTTTGGGCAATTGGCGCCGTTCGCATAGCGTGATTGACGGTGTCTTTTTTTGGCTCAGGCTGTGGCGTTGTTGAGATTTGCTGAGGTTTGACTATTTGCGCTTTGGGCTGTTCTGATCGGACTTCGGGCTTTGATTGCAATTGAGCGGAAAATGGTTGCGTCTGAGTTTTTTCTGGCGCAGAACTTTGCTCTTCTGATCTGGAATAAATAGCGTCAAGTTGCCCACGAATAACATCAGCAGCGGCATTTCGTGAGGCTGCTGAATCGCGAGTTGGCGGCGTGAGAGATCGGCGCTGATCTGATACCGGCATGCCCACTCGACCGTTTGATTGATCATCCGTCGGATACATAACTTCTTTTATTATACGTCAAATTGATATCAAATAAAAGTCGTGCTTGTGAGAAATTGCTGGTTGTGTTACAATCATACGGTAGCTTGGAGCGTTCTCTTGTGCCGCGGTGGCGGAATTGGTAGACGCGCTAGACTCAAAATCTGGTGAGCAATAGCTCGTGCCGGTTCAAGTCCGGCCCGCGGTACCAGAGGCAGCTTCAGGTGATAATCGTCCATTTTGGGCGATTTTTTTATGCAAAGAAAACATCCCGCAGGGAGCTAGCCGAGGCTTTATAGCCTTCTAGGCGAGCTGTTTCCTTTTTCTGAGGGCTTTATTGCAGCCCTCTTTTCCCATTTAGCCCCGCATTCAGCAGGAACGCGAGTCCAACGTAGGACCCGCCCAGCGCTCCGATGAGAATTACGGGGATAAGGTCGGTTTGTAGCAGAAGTGCTACTATCGCTCCGACTACCGCCCCGATCAGGGCGAAGGTGATGACGATTGATGTAACCGCGATGATCATGACAAGTACTGTCACTATCCGCATGACAAGTACTGTCGTCGCTATCCGCATGACACTTCCTTTCAATAAGTGTTCACTCGTGACTAAGGGCTACTCTCGCCCTTGACAAGTCACGAGCGAAAGCTTGGTAGTATAATACAACTAATTGTACGTAATGTCAAGCGGATATTTATGCGAGGCTATATTTTGCAGATAGCGGTGCTGATTGCTGCTAGCGGCGCTTTCGGCGACCAAATCAAGTAGCTTGCGGCGCGGGCGCCGACGGTTCCCCGCCAAATTGCCATTGGTGCGTCCCATTTTTGGGTGATGACTTCTCCGCTGTGGGCGATTATTAAATTGTCGGCATGAAAGACGCAAATGGTTACGGGATATGTGATGGTGAATTTGTGAAGCGCTTCAACGAGTTGCGACAATTGAATGCTGAACGTAATCATTTTTGGATAAAAAATTGCGCGGAATATTTTCTGAACTTGCGCCAGACTTGCCACGAAAACCACGTGCGGATTGTCCAAAATTTCCTGAAAACTATTTTGCACGAGGTCAATCGCATCTCGCGTCAGCACGACGGGAACTTCTGACTTTTTGATCAATTCTTCGTAGACAATTGCCGTTTGGCTATTTCGCCCAGCGTCGCCGCATAATAGCAATACATCCGCCCACCTTTCCAGCGCCAACGCCTCGTCAAGTGCTTCGTTGGCCAGACTGCCTGATTGGTTTGTTGGCGCGAATAGCACGTCGGTCATATTCGCGGGAACATTTTTTTTCAAGGCGTCAGGGAGTAAAACGCGAGCCTCGCCCACGCCAGCCTTGAGCGCTTCTTGATAGCTTTCTGCTACCGCCAAAAAGCCTAATTTGTTACCGCCGATGATTCCTAATTTTCCCGCTTGGTCGCGTCGTTCTGGCTTGTTCCACTCAACATCCGAAAAAAGCGGCTTCCCTGGTTCTTGTTTTTGCCAAAATTTCATATCCATTACAAATTTACCTCAATACTCACCGGACAATGATCGCTACCCATTTGTTCTGGATGAATTTGCGGATTAGTAACGCGATTTGCAATTTCACGCGACGCCAGCCAATAGTCAATCCGCCAACCAACATTTCGCGCTCTGGCATTCGCCCAATGCGTCCACCAAGTGTACGCGCCAGTTTTTTCAGGGAAAGCTGCTCGGAAAGTGTCTGTGAATCCAGCGTCCAAATAGTTCTGAAAACCTTCCCTTTCTTCGTCGGTGAAGCCGTGCTTGCCGACGTTGGGTTTCGGATTTGTCAAGTCAATTTCCTGATGCGCCACGTTCATATCGCCGCAATAAAGGACTGGCTTTGACAATTCCAATTCTTCCAGATAAGCCAACACCGCCTTGTCCCATTTTTTATATCGCAAATCTAATCGGCTCAAATCACCTTTTGAGTTCGGAGTGTAACAATTGACAACCCAAAAATCGTCAAACTCGGCGGTAATGATTCGTCCTTCGTCAGCTGGATTGCCGTATTCGTCGCCGGTTAAGTCAAATTGCTCAATGATGTTTGGCGGAAAACCGTCACGCCAACTTAAGGGTGGAATTTTTGAGAAAATCGCCGTACCAGAGTAACCTTTTTTGGCGGCGGAATAAAAATGTTCGTGATAATTCGGCAGGTCAATTTCAACTTGATCTCTGGTAGCCTTAGTTTCCTGTAGACACAAAATGTCTGGATCGTACGTGTCGATAAACTTCGCGAATTCACCTTTATTGATGACCGCACGAATGCCGTTTACGTTCCAGGAAAATAATTTCATAAGCTAATTATATCTCATTGTGATATAATCCATCCATAAAGAAAGGAAAATAGGCTTTTGTCATGCTTAGTCTCTTGAAAAAAATTGAACGACCGCTACTTACAAAAAAACGAAAACGAGGGTTAATTATTTTTGGCTGCATAGTTGTAGCCTTGGGGATTATTGGCTATGTGGGTGGCTTAATGGAGCAGTCTAGACTTGAGAGAGATAATGTGTCGATAGTAGTTTCTGAGGTAGATGATGACATTAAGCTTGATTATTACACGACTAAGCGTGAGATTTCCGCTAAAATTTCTGGTATTAGCGTTTTTGCTGATGTGAAGGTTGCTGGAGATAGGACTAGTGTATATAACCGTAAAGATACGAGCGGCTTCATCAAGTATAAGATTGAAAATATCAAAGAAGGCGACAGCGATGTGAACATTTCTATTGTTGATGGCAAGCGTCGTGGTGATAAGACAATTAAAATCCATCGCCAAACAAAGGATGATTATGATAAGCAGGAGCTTGAGAAAGCTCTTAGTAAAACTGAAGAAATAGTTAAGAAAGCAGAAGAAGATTCTTCTGATGAAAATATTTCTCGTGCCAAATCAGATATTGATAAATTGCCAGAAGATAAACGCGGACAATTCTCTGAGCGTATTGCTAAATTAGAAAAAGCCAAGCAGGAAGAAAAAGAGCGTGCCGAGAAAGCTAAGAAAGAGGCGGAAGAAAAGAAGAAGCAGGAAGAGGCTGCAGCGGCTGCAGCGGCTGCTCGGGCGCGCCAGCAGCAGATTAATACTCAGCAACAGAATACTAGATCTCAGCCCACACCACGCCAGGCTGCTCCTGCCCCACAGCCATCTCCTCAGGGTCCACATTTCCGTAGTTGTAAGGAGGCTCGCGCCGCTGGATATAGCCATATGCGTCGTGGCGAGCCTGGATATTCACCCCACCTTGACGGCGACAATGACGGTATTGCTTGCGATAAGCACAAATAGCCTATATCCATGAGTAACGAAAATCTTTTGCTATACTGTAGATATGAGTAAGAAAGACGATAAAAAACTAATTGTTAATATGATTTCTGAGAGCGAATTCACCGTTCAGGGTCACGGTGTGCATACGGCTTATAAGGAGATTACGGACGCGCTACGCAAGAGGAAGGATATTGATATTGAAGTGAATTCTGATCGTCCTGCTGACATTGTTCATATTCAGACTATGGGGCTGTATTCATTTCGGCATTTGATGAAAAAAAGTGGCAAAAAAGTTGTTTCTGCTCACATTGTGCCGGATAGTTTTATTGGCTCAATTAAAGGCGCGAAATATTGGAAGCCTTTGGGTCGAGCGTGGCTAAAATTCTTTTACAAAAAGGCTGATTTGGTTTTGGCTTGCTCTGGTATGGTTGCTGATGAATTGATAAATGATATGCACGTGCCAAAGACGAAAGTTCTTTACAATACGATAAATATGTCGAGGTACAAACATTCTGCTGCGGAGAAAAAGTCGGCTCGGAAGAAACTTGGCTTGAAGGATGATGATTTTGTGGTTATGGGAAATGGTCAAGTGCAGCCGCGAAAACGTTTGGATATTTTAATAAAAGCCGCCAAAGAAATGCCAGATGTAAAGTTTTTCTGGGTGGGAGGAATTCCGTTTAAGAATTTGGGCGCGGATTATAACGCCATGCAAAATATGATAAAAAATGCGCCGAATAATCTCACTGTAACTGGTGTGATACCTTTGGAGAGTGTTCGTGACTATTATGTCGCTGCCGACGTTTTTGTTCTGCCCGCTATGCAAGAAAATCATCCTATGTGCGTTTTGGAGGCGGCTGGCGCTGGCTTGCCGATCATTCTACGCGACATTCCGCAATATAACGACACATTTAAGGGTGACGCTGTTATGGCGAAAACGGACGATGAGTTCTTGGAGCTGATTAGTAAATTGCGCAAAGATAAGAAAGCTTATAAGAAAGCGCAACTTGGTGCTGAGAAAATTGCCAAACGTTTTGACAGCAGTGCTGGCGCCGAGCGATTAGTCGAATTTTATCGATCGCTGATATAAATGGTATAATGAGGCTATTATGAGGATAGGACTTTTTACGGACAGCTACAGACCGTCCATTAACGGTATCGTTTATGTTGTTGAATCATTAAAGCGCGAGCTGGAAGCTTTGGGGCATGAGGTTTATGTTTTTTGCCCAGCAAAGTCTATTAGTCCGTCCAAGCAAGCCGAACTTCTTCACGAAGATGAAAATAGTCGAATAATTCGTTTCCGTTCAATTACGGGCGCGTTTTTTGATGATTACGACACGTCGGTATTCTTCCCTCCTGTGGTGCAACGCCAAATTGCTAATATGAATCTGGACATTGTGCATATTTTTACGCCGTCGCAAATTGGGCTATTGGGTGTGAAGGCAGCGAAGAAAAATAATATTCCTTTGATTATCCAGCATTGTACGGACCTATACGAATTCGTCGATCATTATCCTGCGGTTTTGCCAGGAGTTTTGGCGTTGGCGGGAGTAGTTTTTCCATTGTCGGTGAAATTGAACGGACAAGATTTGCTGGAGGTTGCCAAGCTTTATCGTCCGCGTAGTGGCGTAACGAAATGGAATAAAGATATTATTGAGCGTGTTATTACTATTTTATACAGCAAGGCGGATGCGGTGATTGCCCTGTCGCGTAAAAGCCGTGATCAATTGGAATCTTGGCAAACTGAAGATTACACGTACGATGTTACTTTAATGCCAAACGGCGTGAATGCTCTTCCGCGGGCGAGCGCGAAACGAGTCGCAGAATTTCGTGAGCAATGGGGTCTTGATGAAAAAGATGAAGTGTTTGGATTTGTTGGACGTTTGGGCGAGGAAAAGAATTTGCCAATTTTGATTCAGGCGTTTAGCGAGTTTATTGCCGAAGCTCGTCCGAAATCGAAGCTATTGTTTGTTGGCGATTTTGAATATCGAAAAACTTTGGAGAAAATGGCGGCTGAGACGGATTTCGCGGATAGGATTATATTTACTGGCGCCATGCCGCGAGAAGATTTGGGTGTGGCATATAAAGTGATGAAAGTGTTTACTTTTCCTTCGCTTAAAGATACGCAAGGCTGGGTTCTTCATGAGGCTGCTCACGCTGGAAAGCCGATTGTTATTATTGACAAGGAAGTTTCAGAGGTCGTGAAGGATGGAGTTAATGGCTATTTTGCGGAGAACAATCCAGAAAGTGTCGCGGAAAAAGTAATTGCAATTCTAAAAAGCCCGAAGAAACAAGCGGAATTTAGTGCTGAAAGCAAGAAGCTGGCTAATAAATTCACAGAGCGCAGTCAAGTGAAGAAACTTGAAAAGCTTTACGAAAAGCTAATTGACGCGCGCGAAAATCAATAAATCTCAGGCTGATTTTGTAATCAGTGCGGCTATCTATTAGAGATGAGTCGCCTGGTTTCTCGGTCTTGGTCGCGGCGTTTGATGGTTTGTCTTTTGTCGTAATTTTTCTTACCTTTTCCGAGTGCAATTACAACTTTAATGAATTTTCCATTGGTCAACAATTTGGTCGGGACAATTGTCATTCCCTGTTTTTTGGCTTCTGTAAAATTGGACAATTGTTTTTTGCTGACTAGCAATTTCCGCGCCGAAGTGTCGACTGAGCGGCTATTTGCTTCTCCGCGAACGTTTAATCGCAGTGAAAAGCTGGCGTTATTTAGCCACAATTCGCCATTTCTTAAGCTAACAAATGAACCCTTAAGCTGGACGTGACCTTCTCTGGCGGCTCGCACTTCCATTCCAGTTAAAACCAAGCCAGCTACAATTTCTTCGCCAAGTTCATAATCAAACCGTGCGCGACGATTGATGATATTTTGCGTAGTTGGTTTTTTGGCTTTTAGCTTCGACATGAATTATATTATAGCAGGTTTAGTTTTCTGATGATTTTAGATTTTCATAATGGTTTGCGCTTTCTCTATATGCCCAAAGATGGATATGTGTGGGTTGTCTGGGTTAAAGCGATGGTCATTCGGTCTTAAGTCTGCTAATCTTTCAATTATTCCTACTATTGACGGACAATTTTTTAATTGATCGATATAACTACTCCTCTTCGTCACTTCGTATATGCCATCGATTATTCGGAATGCTAGAGGAAAATCACTAAAGTCTTCATGCTGCTCGATGAGCGAAAGATTTAATTCCAAGTCGCTTAAAGTTTCAGGAATATTTTCGGCTGTGTCGTCTTTGAGTTCATCTGAAATAGACCTTATGCTGTTTGATAATTTTCTGTAAATATGATCGGTCGGAAGCAGTACGACGTTTCCAGTATGTGGAGACTTTTCCATAGATTTATATTATAACATTAACTTGTATAAATACAAGTGAATTGTCTCTGTTATAATAAGTTAGATGATAGCAGACATTCACATTACTGAAAAAAGTTTTGGCGATAAGACGTTGATGAAAGACGTCAAGTTCAGTGTGGATGACGGCGAGAAAGTCGGCGTGGTTGGCCGTAATGGTGTTGGCAAGTCGACGCTGTTTGGAATATTGAGCGGAAAAGATACTGATTATACTGGCGAGGTTATTTTTCGGCGCGGCATTACGGTTACGACTACTGCTCAGGAGCATCATGGATTGGGCGATCAAACGGTTATGTCGTATATTCTTGGCGGGCTTCCAGAATATTCCAAGCTGAAGAAAATCATCGATGAATATCCGCTGACTATGGGCGACAATATGCGAAAAATTGAGGAATATACGCAAGCCCTGGAGCGATTTGACCAAAAAGGATTTTATCAAGTTGAAGAAAAAATTGAGCGAGAGCTGAGTAATTTTCAGCTTGAAGGTTTTGGTAATCGGAAGATTTTTTCCCTGTCTGGCGGTCAAAAAAGGCTGGTGGAAATTGTTAAAATTATGCACTCGGAGGCGCATTTGGCGCTAATTGACGAGCCGACCAACCACATGGATTACGTTGCGAAACAGCAGTTTATTGATTGGATGAATTCGCAGCCGCATCAAGCGATGCTAATCATTACGCATGATCGCGATGTGCTTGGGCAAGTTGATCGAATAGTTGAGATTAAGGACGGACAAGCCGTTAGTTACCGCGGAAATTATGACGCGTATTTGAAGCAGAATGCTCAGGCGACGACAGCTGGAATGAATAATTTTGAGCAGATTGAGAAGCGAATTGTTAACCTGAAACAAAAAGTTTTGGACTATCAAAGACTTAAGGAAAAGTCGCGTAATCCTGGCACGATTCAGAAATTTAAGCGCTTGGAGAACGAGGCGCGAGCGGAGCTGGCGGAATTGTCAGAAATGGAAAAGCCGACGTTTTGGATTGACAAAGAATCTGTTGGTCAATTGGATTATAAATCCGCCGAGCGTTACGGAAAATTCAAGTCGCGTAATATTCGCTTGAGTGTGAAAGATGCTTCCAGTCGCAGTCAGCACGTGTTGGTTCGCGCGGAAAATGTGGCGGTTGGGATTGGTGAGCGGATATTGTTTGAGGACGTGAATATTGATTTGCGTGAAGGTGAAGCGATTGAAATTAGAGGTCGCAATGGCGCTGGTAAAACTACGTTGATTCGGATGATTTTGGCGTCGGGCAAGAGTTTTGACGGCGGTCCTGTTCTTTATTCTGGCGATATTTTCCTTGATCCGCAGGTTCGAATTGGTGTTTATGAGCAGGAAATTGACGAGCGATATCTGTCTGATCCGCTAGAAAAAGCGATTGAAAAATTGTATATGAGTCGCGATTTATCGATTTCTGATACGAAGATTCGGCAACTTTTGGCTGACTATTTGTTCACGGATGCTGATCGGATGACGCCGCTGGCTCGCTTGTCTGGCGGTCAAAAGGCGCGTTTTCAGATTATTGCTATGCTGGCGAACGACCCGCAGCTGCTGATTTTAGACGAGCCGACGAACCATTTGGATTTGCCGAGTATTGAAGAACTGGAAACGGCGTTGGCCAAGTATTCCGGCGCGATTCTTTACGTCAGCCACGATAATTATTTCCGCGAAAAACTTGGCGGAAAAGTTGCGCAAATTGGCGCAGAATAAAAATTTTCCGCCAGAATTTGACGGAAAATCTTGAATCGTTTTTAAGAAAATTAGTCGGCTAGTAAGCCGTTTTTTCGTAGCAAATCTTGTAGTTTCGGTCGATCAAAACCAAGCACTAATTCTCCGTTAATATCCGTTACTGGCACGCCTTGGAAATTGCCACCATTTTTATTTAGTAACTCCTCTTTTGCGCCAGGATCAGCCTCGATATCTTTGGAAACAAAGTCAATTCCCAGCTTCTTCAGCCATTCCATTTCTGTGTGGCAAAACGCACACCAGCTAGTGTTGTACACGACAACTTTTGTGTCTTGATGGTTGTTCGTTGTGTCTTCGCTCATATATTCCCCTATTTAATAACACTTCCAATTATAACATAACGGTTACGTCTATTTAGAATTCTTCGACGTCAAATGCCAACTTTTGCACCACTCACAATGATATATATCAATCGACAAATTCGGGTTTGCCAATTCTTGGATTTCTGCTGCTTGGCGGGCTTTTATCTCTGTTGAGAAGCGACGTTTTTTCTGGCAATTAGTCAGCCCTGAAATTGACACCAATGATGTTTTTTGGGTTTTTTGACTATTTTTTGAATAATTTCGCCGCGGCATCTTGCAAAATAGTATAACAGATTGATATAGTGGAAAGTAATGGTAAAAGAAACTGACATTTCGGCTAATAATACAGGCGATTCTGGCGCGATGATGATTTTGGCAAGGACGATGATTGGTACAATGTGGCGAATGTTTTTGCCGACAATTGGTTTGACTTTGTTGGGATTGTGGCTGGATAATGTCAGCGGAATGAAGATGAGATGGTTGTTTGCTGGGATTATTTCTGGCGCGATTATCTCAGTGATTCTCGTAGCTTTGCAAATTGCTAAAATTAAACATCAGGAGTTAAAAAAATGATCGATTATATGGCAAGCGCTGGTCCGCATATTTCAGTAAAGGTTGACGAAGTTCTCAATATTGCTGGCGTATCTATTACGAATTCACACTTGATGGGATTCTTGGGATTGATTGTGCTGGTGTGGGCGATGTTCCGTACTCGTGCGGCGGTTTTAGGTAAAAAGAAACATAATTTTATCACGAGGCTAATTCAGTGGACGTTCGACGGACTTTACAATACAGTTTGCCAAGTTATTCCAGACCAAAAATGGGCGTGTAAAGTTGCTCCGCTTTGTATTACGTTGTTTTTCTTTATCGTCGCGCAGTACTGGCTGGGGCTTTTGCCGATCGTTGGTCCAATTACCATTGGCGAGCATCACACTCCCCTATTCCGCGGTGGCGTGGCGGATCTTAATATGACTTTCGGCTTGGCAATTGTAACGATTGTCGCGGCTCAGATTTACGCGTTTAAGTACTTGGGCTTTAAGGGCAATTTGGGGCGATATTTCGTCAACCCGCTACGCGATCCAATTATGTCATTTGTCGGCATTTTGGAGTTGGTGGCTGAGTTTTCGCGAATGCTGGGACTGAGTTTCCGTCTGTTTGGTAACGTTTTGGCTGGCGAAATTCTCTTGGCAATTATCGCTTACATGACGAAGTTTTTGTCGCCCGTAGCTCTGCAGCCGTTCTATTTCTTTGAACTGTTTATTGGCGGTATTCAGGCATATATTTTCTTCATGCTATCAACTGTGTTTATTTCCTTGGGGCTGGCTCACCATGATTCGCACGAGCCAATTGATGAAGTTCACTCCTCTGTTGAAACTAGTAAATTAGCAACATCAGAGAGTGATTAAATTAGGTAATAATTAATTAAAAGGAGAATATTAACAATGGAAGCATTATCATTTGCACTTACCTACGCAATCCCAGCAGCATTTGCAGCAATCGGTGCCGCAATCGTTGGTGCAGCAGCTATGAACGCAGCTGGTCGTAACCCAGAAAAAATCAACGACCTACGCACAATGATGATCTTGGGTATTTCATTCATCGACGCTATTGCTATTATCGGTTTCGTCGCAGCAATCGTCGGCAAAGTTATGTAGTTTTCGGGAGTAAATTGTGGAGAAAATATTAACACAATTTGCCAATTCTGGCGCATCGGAAAAAGCTGGTTTGTTTGACTCGCTGGGTATTGATTGGGCGCTGTTGGCGTTTCAGACGGTAGCATTTTTAATCTTGCTATTTGTTCTTCACAAGTTTGTTTATCCGCCAATGATGGAAATGCTCGTCAAGCGAGAAAAAGACTTGAAAGCAGCTGACGCGGCAGCAAAATCTGCCAAGGAAAATGCTGACAAAGCCGAAGAGATGACCGCCGAAATTATGCGAAAAGCACGAGCGCAAGCTAGCGACATTGTGGCGTCTGCTCGAGAAGAAGCGACCGAAGTCGTTGAAGAAGCAGCTAAAAAAGCGACCGCCAAATCTGAAGCTTTGATTAAAGAAGCGCATAATACGATTGCTCAAGAAATTGAAAACGCTAAGAAAGACCTGCACAATTCGACATTAGAGTTGGTAGCTGAGGCGACTGGCAAGGTTTTGGGCGAGAAAATTGATGCGAAGAAAGATACAAAGCTGATTTCGGAAGCGCTTGAGGAGGCTGAATAGATGAGATTAGTGTCCAGGAAAAAGTTGGCAAAGTACGCAGCTGAACAAATTTTAGCTGGCAATGACGCGGTGTTGGAAGAAATTGCTGGTCTTTTGATTTACGAAAAGCACGAACGTGAAGTTGATTTGTTGGTGCGAGATATTGAGGCTGAGTTGGCTGAGCGTGGTGAAATTGTAGCGTCGGTCGAGAGTGCGAGAGCGCTTGATGACAGCACAAGGCGTAAAATAGAGCAGTTTCTGGCGTCTGCGGCGAGCGATAAAAATAGCAAGCCAAAAGTGTCTCTAAGAGAATCAATTGACCCGACGTTGATTGGCGGATTTAAGCTACAAACGCCAACCGCAACACTGGACGCAACGGTTTCGAAGAAGTTAAACGACTTGCGGGCGAAGAAAATCTAGGAGGAAAAATGAGCAAGATTGATGTGACAGAATTAGCCAAAAGCCTGCGGGAAAAAATCGCGCAGCTAGAGGCGACAGAAGGTTTGGAAGATGCTGGCGTGGTTATTCGCGTTGGCGACGGCGTGGCTTGGGTGCATGGCTTAAGTAGCGCTGGTTATAGCGAAGTGCTGGAAATTGAAACTGACGGTGGTACGGTTGAGGCGTTTGCTTTGAACTTGATGGAAGATGAAATTGGTGCGGTGATCCTTGGTGGTGAAGATAAGGTTAAGGCTGGCGCCAGCGTTCGCCGTAAAGGTTCGGTGCTAGACGTTCCTGTCGGCGAAGAATTATTAGGTCGAGTGGTTGATCCGCTAGGTCGACCTCTTGACGACGGTCCAGCGATTAAGACGAAGAAACGTGGTTTAATTGAGCGTCCTGCCATTGGCGTGATGGGTCGTAAGTCAGTTCACGAGCCTCTGATGACCGGTATTATGTCGATTGACGCGATGTTTCCAATCGGTCGTGGTCAGCGTGAGCTTATCATTGGTGACCGTCAAACTGGTAAGACGGCAATTGCTATTGATACTATGATCAACCAGGCTCGTCAAAAAACTGGCGTGGTGAACGTTTATGTGGCGATTGGTCAGAAGTTGTCGAAGATCGCTCGATTGGTCGACCGATTGAAAGAAGAAGGCGTGATGGATCAGACGATTATCGTTGCAACCAGCCCGTCCGACGCGGCCTCCCTGCTTTACTTGGCGCCTTACGCTGGTACAGCCATGGGTGAATATTTCCGCGATAACGGTGGTCACGCATTGATGATTTATGACGATTTGACAAAGCACGCGGTGGCTTATCGACAGATGTCGCT